>Ga0182032_10001221_pt1 | contig 11333 bp, 10 predicted proteins | sample tim00Cox00000000_FD_125970 | JGI IMG/M metagenome (GOLD analysis project Ga0182032, IMG submission 125970) | Lab enrichment of tropical soil microbial communities from Luquillo Experimental Forest, Puerto Rico - timezero.00C.oxic.00.000.000 | ecosystem: Environmental > Terrestrial > Soil >... | reverse complement strand
TTCGCCGCGCTTTTTGTCCTGGAACCGCTTGGACAGGCCGCGAGCTTCGATCATTCGTAAGTCCTCGTATGGAGATTCCTGAAGCGGGACACAGAGCTTTCAGAGTGTACTACGTAAGAGACCTGGGAAGATTACGCGGCCTAGGCAGGGAGGGAGCAGGGGGCCCAGGTCAGCCCTTGTGACAGGTAGGACACTGTTTTGCATCGAACTTATCGGGGGTAACGCGGAACATGTTGTTGCACTGAATGCACACGCGGTGGAGAACGGCGCTCGAGACCGGCGCGAGCTTGGGGGAGCGCTTCGAAACGGGAGAGCTTGTTTGGGCGCTAGCGGTTTCGGCAGCCATTAACTCATACTAGCACGCGAAGGTTTGCTGGCCAACCCTCGGCATCCAGAACCCTGGTAGAGAGCATCTTCTCCTGTGTGGGGTGAGCAACATTCTTGATGAAAAGCGCCGGTTATCATCAACACGATTACAGACCGCTTGCGCCGGTCGTTACTCTCCAAGCGCGTGGTCGGGTGTGTTGACGTAAGGCATGGAGCAGACAGAAAGCCGGACGGCCCTTCTTGGAATGCAGTATCTTGGAACCTTCCGGGCAAAGGGCGGGCCGCCAGCTAGGGACAAATTGACAGGGATTAAGCGAATTTTCACTCTCTTGGAGCGCCGAGGGCGGAAACGCCGAATAAGAACTCATGGACCGAAAGCTGCGAAACCGGATTTTTCTCTTCCTGCTCCTGGCAGTGGTGTTGGTGATTGCCCTGATCAGACTGAGCGGGCGGAAACCGGCGCCAAAGATCTCGGCGGTGACGCCGGTTCGTGAGAACCTGTTTTCGTCCATTCTCAGCAATGGAAAAGTCGAGCCCATCTCGCCTTACACGATGCGCGCGGAACTGGATACGTTCGTTGAGAAAGTCTACGCGAGTGAAGGACAGCAGGTCAAAAAAGGCCAGTTGCTGATGGAGTTGGACGTCAAAGACGCCGCGGCGCAGCTTGCCGAAACGCGCGCGCAGCTGCTCCAGGCGCAGGATGATTTGCGGGTGGCAAGGGCGGGCGGAAAGCCGGACCAGGCCGCAAAAGTTGCCGGGGACCTGACCAATGCACAAAAGAAGCGCGAGCGCCTGCAAAAGAACCACGACGCGCTGGTGCACCTGATGGCGCAGCAGGCGGCCACGCAGGAGGAACTGACCGCAAACGATCTGGAGCTGGGCAACGCGCAAGCGGAAGTTGCGAGGCTAACGGCGGTGAGGGAGGAGTTTGACCGCAGCGTGATGCTGGAGAGCGATCGCGCGGCACTCCGAGTGCAGCAACTGAGAGACCGAGCCGCCGCCCTCGAAGAAAAAGTGCGTCAGGCCCGCATCACGGCTCCGGCAAATGGCACTCTGTATGCGCTGGGCCGGGATGCGGCTTCATTGCCATTAAAAACGGGAGACTACGTACGGGTCGGCGACCTACTGGCAGAGATGGCGGACCTGCACCAGGTGCGCGTGCGCGCCTTTGTCGATGAGCCGGATCTTGGCGGGCTGGAAGTGAACGAACCCGTGAGAATCACCTGGGACGCGCTTCCCAGCAAAACCTGGGTGGGCAGGACCGAAACCATTCCCAAACAGGTCGTGCAGCGAAACACGCGCAGCGTGGGTGAATTAATGTGTTCGGTGAACAACGACAATCTGGAGCTGCTGCCAAATACCAACGTGAATGTGCGCATCAATTCGAAAGAGCGCCTCGGCGTCCTCTCCGTGCCGCGCGGAGCGGTGGAGGCCGAAGGCGGGCGGCGCTACGTGTATGTAGTGAAATCGAACCAGCTTGGGGTAGGCAGGTCGACGCTCGAAAAGCGCGAGATCCGTGTGGGCATCGCGGACGCCACGAACTACGAGGTCGTGAGCGGTCTCGAGGAAGGCGAATGGGTGGCGCTGCCGGGTGACGTGGATCTGCGCGACGGCATGAACGTCATTGTCGTGAATACCTCGGTCGGGAATTATTAAGAGAAGGACGAATCGCTAGCATGGGCAGACTCCCGGTTCTTATCGCGCTCTTGGCGGGCACGGCAATCGCGCCTGCTCGGCCCACCGTCAAGCATGAGGAGAGCCTGGAAGAGGCGCGGCGCGCTTTCGAGGCCAGCGATTACGCGAAAGCCATCGAAGTGCTCGAGGAGGTCTCCGCCAAAGAGCCAAAAAACGGCGACATTCAGTTGCTGCTGGCGAAAAGCTACCTGGAGCTGCAGCAGCACGACGCGGCCATTCGCAGCGCCGAGAAAGCCGTGGCCCTCGATCCGCAGAATTCGGTCTTTCACGAGTGGCTGGGAAGGGCGTACGGGGACAAAGCGGACCGTGCCGGATGGTTTTCCGCGATTTCGCTGGCAAAAAAAACAAGGAAAGAGTTTCAAATGGCCGTGGACCTGGACGACCGGAATTTCTCGGCGCGGCAGGCGCTGGTTGAATTTGATTGCAGCGCGCCAGGGCTCGTCGGTGGGGGAGAAGAAAAAGCCCGGCCTCACATCCGGAGACTGATGGAACTGGACGCGGCGGAAGGCTATTACGCGGCCGGGAATTGCAGGCGGCAAAAAAAGGACTTCGCCGGGGCGGATGAGCAGTTCACAAAATCGCTGGAGAGCCGCCCGAGATCGGCGGAGCTGATCTACGACATTGGCGACTACGCGATGAAGCGCGCGCAGCCGGAACGGCTGTTTTCCGTGGCAGAGGCTGGGGAGCACGCGGCACCAAACGACCCGCGGGGGAAGTTTTACCGCGGAGTCGGGTTGGTCTTGCTCAAAGAAAAGTCCGAGCAAGCCGAACGCTTGTTCGAAGAGTATCTGGGGAGAGCTCCCAAGAGGAACGGTTATCCTTCCCGAGCGTGGGTGCACGCCTGGCTGGGCCGCTTGTACGAAAACAAAAACAACCAGGCAGAAGCGAGGGAAGAATTTGAGAGCGCGCTCCGGCTGGATCCGAGAAATAAAATCGCTCAGGAAGAGCTGAAGAAACTGAAGAAGAACTAAGCATCTTCTCCTGAACTGCTTCCCGCCGGATCTCCGGCGTTCTCCGGGCGATAGAAGAAAACGATGGACATCCGAGAGACCATCGCGGTGGCAATCGACGCGCTGCGCGCAAACAAGCTGCGCGCAATGCTGACGTCGCTCGGAGTCATTATCGGGAGTGCCTCGGTCGTTCTGGTTGTCACCGTGGCACTGACCAGCCGGAAGTTTGTGCTCTCACAAATTGAAGCCACCGGAGCCAACCTGGCCTGGGTGGAACTGGTACAGACGCCGGACAAAGCGCCGCCGCGCAGTTATGAAATGACCGCGGAAGATATCGAAGCCGCCAAGTCCATTCCTCATGTCGCCGCCGTGACAGGCACGAGCGAACACTCCATGACCATGACCGTGGATAGGGCAGACCGCGCAGTGAACCTCGTAGGGGTGACCGAGGGGTACCAAACCATTCGGCGGCTGCTCATCGTCCGCGGAAGGTATTTTGACGCCGGCGACATGGAAATGCGCAGCAAGGTATGCCTGATCACGACGCAACTCGCGGAAAGAATCTTCGGGCAGGAAAATCCCATCGGAGGACCGATTCGCATAGGAGAGCTGACCTTTACGGTGATCGGCGTTTTTCGCGAACGCGTGGAAACCTTTGGCCTCTCGGAGATTCAAGAAAATTCGGTGCTTATTCCGTTCACGCTGATGAAGTATTACACCGGAACCGAGGTCGTAGGTTTGCTTGACGTGCAGGCCGATACCGAAGAAGACGTGCCATCGGTGGCAAAGCAATTGCTGCTAGTGCTGCATAGCCGGCATCCGGTGGAAGCCGACTACAAGGTGCAAACGCTGACGGCGATCCTGGGGGCGGCAAGAAACATTTCGCTCGCCTTGACGCTCGTGCTGATCATTATTGCCGCCATCGCCCTGCTCATCAGCGGGATCGGCATCATGAACATCATGTTGGTGACGGTCACCGAGCGGACGCGCGAAATTGGAATCCGCAAAGCGATCGGGGCGGCGCGCCAGGAGATCCTATATCAGTTCCTCGTAGAGTCTTTCTTTATTAGCGGAGGAGGAGCAGTGATCGGGATATTGCTCGGGATTGCCGTGCCGGTGGCGGTGCAGTCCTTTTTGCCCGGGAATTTGCGGGTGCCGGTGTCGCCTTTGAGCGTGGTGATCGCCTTCGTGGTGTCCTGCTCGACGGGGCTGTTTTTTGGATATCTGCCGGCCAACCAGGCGGCTCGCCTGCAACCGGTGGAGTCGTTGCGCTATGAGTGAGAAGAGACGAATTACGGAGTGGGCAGAAGGGATGAGAGGCCATTGAACATGCGACCAAGGAGCGTGAACATGCAATTCCTTCGCGGTGTTGCCGGAGTCGTCGGGTTGCTGCTGGTGTGCGGAGTTGACTTAGCAGCGCAGGAGACGCCGGCGCCAAAGCCGGCGGAGTCGAGCGCGCAAACCGCCCTAGCCTCCCCGATCGCGGTGACCTTGAAACGGGCCATCGAGCTGGCGCTGCTGAACAGCAAAGAAATTCAAGTGGCGAGGATTCAGGCAAGCGTCGCGGACCACGCGGCGCAAATCACGAAAGCCCAATTCATGCCTAACCTTTATGCCGGTTCGGGCGCCGGCTACACCAACGGCATGCCGGAAACGCCGGGGGGACGAGCGCCTTCGGTGTTCAACGTGACCTACACCGAGCAGGTTCTCAACGAACCGCTGCGTGGCCAGGCGAAGGAGATGACAGAGCAAGCCAAAGCACAGAAGATCGCGCTCGAGGAAGCGCGCGGCAACGTCATAAGCCGCACCGCGATGGCCTATTTGGAACTCGCCAAGGTGCGCCATTCCCTGGAGCTCTTGCGCGCCGAACAGGAGAGCGCGGAGAAGATTCTCCAGGTGACGCAGAACCGGGAAAGCCAGGGGTTCGAATTGCCGGTGGAAGTGACCAAAGCGCAATTGACCAAGGCGCGCGTGGTCGAGCGCATTCTGCAGTTGGAAGAGCGCGAGGACGAACTGGAAGTTTTTCTGCGCTACCAACTGGGAATGCCAGAGAACCAGACGATCGAAGTCACGCCCGAAGATTTGCCGGGAGAAGCCGAGCAGGCGGGCGACAATCTGATCGCGGCGGCGCTGACCAGCAATCCCGCGCTGCGGCTGGCCGAATCCGACGTGCGCGCCAAGGAATTCCGACTGAAGGGAGAAAAGCGAGGATACTACCCGACGCTCGAGCTAGTGAGTATTTACAGTTTGCTTGCGAAATACAACAATTACAATCTCTACTTCAATCACTTCCAGCCGAATAATTTTAATGCGGGAATCGACTTGCGCTTCCCGATTTTCAGCGCTCAATTGAAGGCGAATATCGGGCTGGCGCAGGTGAATTTGGATGCGGCAAGGGCGACGTTGGCCAGCAAGCGCACCGAGTTGAGTGCTGAGGTAAGGCAGAAAACCAGGCGAGTGCGCGAGATGGATGCGGCCAAGGAAGTCGCGCGTCTCGAATTGCAGCTCGCGCAACAAAACGTCGCGGTGCTGCAGGCGCAATTCGCCGAAGGGAAGCTAAACCTGCGGGACATGGAAAGAGCGAGATTGGATGAAAATGACAAGTGGATGGCCTACCTCGACGCCAACTTCCAGAGGCAGCAGGCGAAGTTGGATTTGCTCAAGGCGGCCGGACAGTTGGACAAGGTGTGGCAATGAGCAAGCGACGGCTGGCCCGCGTTTGGTGACTGGTGACAGAGAATGCTCGACCAGAATGCTTTTGGGGCGCTTTTGGAAGCCGCAAAACGGCTCGATTGCGGTTTTACCGGGTTGCCGAACCTTCTAGGACAGCCACCTGGAATGGACCGCCTCGCAGAGGTACTGAATGCGACAGCCGAGCGGCTGAAGGACAACTACCCGTATTTTCATCCTCTCTATGCGGGGCAGATGCTAAAGCCGCCACACCCGGTGGCGCGTATGGCCTACGCGCTGGCCATGTGGATCAATCCCAATAATCACGCCCTGGATGGCGGGCGCGCCACGTCGGCGATGGAAAAGGAAGCCGTCGCCGAGATTGCCGCCATGGTCGGTTGGACGAATTTTCTGGGGCACCTGTCGAGCGGCGGAACGATGGCAAACCTGGAAGCCCTATGGGTGGCCGGGCAACTCCATCCCGGGAAGAAAATTCTGGCAAGCGAGCAGGCGCATTACACGCACCGCAGAATCAGCAGCGTACTGCAACTGCCGTTCGAATCGGTAGCTACCGACCGGCTCGGGCGCATGGACCGTAACGCGCTCGAGAAACGCTTGGAGCGCGGGGATGTGGGAACGGTTGTCGTCACGATGGGAACGACGGCAACGGGTTCCGTGGACCCGCTGCCGGCGGCACTCGAGTTGCGCGCGAAACACGGGTTCCGGGTTCACGCTGACGCGGCTTACGGAGGATATTTCGCTCTGGCGCAGAATCTCCAGAGAGATGCAAGACTGGCTTTCGACCAAATGGGAGAAGCCGACTCGATCGTGATTGATCCGCACAAACACGGTTTGCAGCCGTATGGATGCGGATGTGTCCTGTTTCGTGATCCGAGCGTTGGGCGGCTGTATAAGCACGATTCGCCGTACACGTATTTCAGTTCGGCGGAATTGCATTTGGGAGAAATCAGCCTGGAGTGCTCGAGGCCCGGGGCGGCGGCGGCAGCTCTTTGGGCAACGCAACAGCTGCTGCCCCTTAAGAGGGACGGAGAATTTGCCCGCGGATTGGAACGGGGCAGGAAATCTGCGCTGGCGTTCTTCGAAAAACTGAAGGCGGATTCGCGGTTTGTGACGGCTTTTAGTCCGGAGCTGGACATCTTAGTGTTTGCGCCGCGCGGTGAAAGCGTGAGCGGTTCCTCCGAGATGAGCCGGAAAATCTTTGAAGCCGCAGCCAAGCGCAACCTGCATCTGGCAGTCGCAGATCTGCCGGTTCATTTCTGGGAGAAGGATCTCAGCCAAATGAAACGCGACCGCGAGACACTGACCTGCTTGCGCTCCGTGCTGATGAAGCCGGAGCACTACGACTGGGTTGAGCGCATCTGGGAGTTGCTGTCGGAAGCCGCCTCGGAAGTCGTGCGAACCTCTGCCGGGGGGCGAGCGGAGAAAAGTAGATAACGGATAATGTCCCTAGGGCGGTTATGCAAAAAATGGTTTCCCCGACCGGCAGTTGCGCTCGTAAGTGCGGTTTGATGCGGGACTTGCACGTTTCACGCCCCGATAAATCCCAGTTCCAGAGAAAGATTTGAGACGATGCAACAAAGTCGGGTACACTGTAATCTAAGCATCGGGCACTTGGTCGCGTGTCATCGAAGCCCGGGTGGGCTTTGCCTCGATGCTCAGCCCAGAAGAACTGCCCAAACAAAACATCTCTTGTGGAACACTGAGGGTGTTGAATGCCGGAAGTGATGAAAACCTTGTTGCTGAACCCGCCGAGTTTCGAGAACTTTGACGGCGGCGCCAGCTCGCGGTGGCCTGCGACGCGGGAGATTGAATCTTATTGGTATCCCGTTTGGCTGACTTACCCCGCGGGTATGATCCCCGGGAGCCGGTTGGTGGACGCTTCGCCGCACAAGGTGAACTGGCAGCAGACGGTGGAAATCTGCAAGGACTACGAGTTCCTGGTTCTGTTCACCTCGACAGTGGGTCTGCAAAGCGATCTGAAGCTCATTCGCAAGATCAAAGAAGCCAATCCCGGCATGAAGATCGCCTTTGTCGGGCCCCACGGACACATCAAGCCCGACGAGACGCTGAACGCCAGCGAGGACATCGACTTCGTCACGCGCGGGGAATTCGATTACTCGGTGACCGAGTACGCCCACGGGCGCCCGCCCGGCGAGATTCTTGGCGTGAGCTACCGTAAGGACGGCAAGATCGTGCACAACCCGGAGCGGCCGCAGCTCCACACCGAGGAGCTCGACGCCTGCCGTTCGCTTCGGACATCTACAAGCGCGATCTGGAAATCGAGCGCTATAACGTCCCTTTCCTGTTGCATCCCTTTATTTCCTTCTATACCACCCGGGGATGTCCGGCGCTTTGTACCTTCTGCATGTGGCCGCAAACCCTTTCCGGGCACGCCTGGCGGACTCGCTCGACCGACAACGTGGCACGGGAAGTCAAGCAAGCGCTTGAATACTTCCCGCAAATGAAAGAGATTTTCTTTGACGACGACACGTTCAACATACGCAAGGACCGCGTTTTGGACCTCTCGGCCAAGCTCAAGCCGCTGAAGTTCCGCTGGTCGTCCACGGCGCGCGTGCATAGTGATGAAGAAACGGTCAAGGCGATGGCCGAGTCGGGCGCTCGGCTGTTCATTGTGGGATTCGAATCCGGTGACGCGCAAATCCTAAAGAACATCAAGAAGGGCGCGACGGTGGAGATGGCGCGCAACTTCCGCAAGCATTGTCGCAAATACGGCATCAAGGTGCATGGCGACTTCATCATCGGCCTGCCCGGCGAGACCAAGGAGACGATCCAAAAAACCATCGACTTTGCCAAAGAACTGGACTGCGAGACGATTCAGGTTTCCCTGGCTCATGCCATGCCGGGAACCGAACTGCACGACTCCATGGCGGCCCAGGGATTCCTCAAAGTCGAAGCCCTGGCAGATTCCAGCGGCCACCAGCTTCCGCACATCGAGTACCCGCATCTTTCGAAAGCCCAGATGATGGACGGCGTGAACCGCTTCTATGATGAGTATTACTTCCGGCCCAGAGTTGTCTGGCGCATCGTCAAAGACGCATTGTGGGACAGCCACGAGCGCAAGCGGCTCTACGCGGAAGCTACGGAGTTTTTGAAGCTGCGCGCGGAGCGCCTGAAATGGGCGCGCAAGGGCGGCGAAGATTACAACAAGCCCATGGTTTCCGTCCCCGGAGCAAGTTCGGCTTCCGGAAACGACTAGCTTTACAAAATGGCAAGCGCGAAAAGGCTGCGGATCAAGACGCTGGCCATGATCTTGGCCATGGTCGTGTGCGCAAATGCCGGAGACTTGTTGCTCAAGTACGGCATGGCGCAGATTGGCGCAGTGGAATTGACGGCGCACGGAATCTCCCAGGCTTTCCGATTAATCGTCACGAGTACGACCATTTGGCTGGCAATCTTTTTTCTTATCGGATTTATGGTCAGTTACATGACCGTGCTGAGTTGGGCCGATTATAGCTACGTCATGCCGGCCGGCGCATTTGGGTACGCGGCGCTTACTTTCCTGGCAGTCGTTTACCTCCACGAATCCGTTTCGCCGCGGCGATGGATCGGCGTGGCCCTGATTTGCGTGGGCGTCCTGCTGGTCGGACAAACAAAGCCTCGAACCACCGAAGTGCCCAGTGAGGTAGCTGCCTGATGTACGTTCATGTCATCGTGGGACTTGCGGTGCTGATCCTGGGCAGCACCGGCGGCGAGATCGCCATCACCCACGGGATGAAGTCGGTTGGCGAGCCGGCGCGGTTGCGCCCGGCTGCGGTGCTGCAGTTTCTCAGACGGGCGGTGGGCAACGGCTGGTTTTGGACCGGCGTTCCGCTGATGGCGCTGTCGTTCTATGCCCTCCTTCTTTTGTTGTCTTGGGCGCCGATAAGCCTGGTGATTCCAGCGTCCGCGCTCAGCTATGTCGCCGGAACGCTTGGGGCAAAATTCATTCTTGGGGAAGACGTAAGCACCGCAAGGTGGGCCGGAGTCATCTTGGTCTGCATAGGCGTCGCGCTGGTTGCAGCGGGTTGACGCAAATCCTTCAGAGAATCTCTATGATGATAGCGGGCCGGCTCTCGTGATCTGGCACTACCCTCTCTGGCGCGATGTCCTGCTGCTGCTTGCGGCTTTTCCGCTGGTTTACTACCTTCTGGCGATCCTGGCAGCTTTGCGGTTTTTCAGCCCGCGACGGGAAGAAACACGTGCAGAGTACAGTCCGCCCGCAAGCCTGCTCAAGCCCGTGCGCGGCGTGGACTTCGGTTCCTACGAAAACTTCACAAGTTTCTGCAAACAGGATTATCCGGAATACGAAATCCTGTTTGCCGTCAATGATGAGAGCGATCCGGCCTTGCCGGTGATTCGGCAAATCATTGCGGAATTTCCTCAAAGACAAATTCGATTGTTCATCAGCGCAGAGGACCTGGGTGCGAACCGCAAAGTAAACAAGCTAGTGATGCTGGCACGGGAAGCTCAACACGACGTGCTTGTGCTGACCGACGGCGACGTGCGCGTCGGGCTAGGCTATCTTCGCGAAGTGGTTGCGCCGCTCGGTGAGAAGAAGATCGCCGCGGTCACATCGTTCTACCGCGCGATGGCCCAGGAAAATCTCGGCGCAAAACTCGAAGCTATCGGCGCGGCCAGCGATTTTTTCGCTGGTGTGCTGATGGCGCGATGGAAGGAAGGAATCCGCTTTGCACTGGGAGCCTCCATTGCCACCACCAAAGAATGGGTCCGAAGAATGGGAGGGTTCGAAGCGCTGGTCGATGCCCTGGCGGACGATTACGAATTCGGCTACAAGCTCGCCAAGGCCGGCGGAGAAATCGTCCTTTCGCGGGAACCGGTTTGGACCATGTACACGGCGCAGACGCTCCGCGGTTTTTGGGAGCATCAATTGCGCTGGGCCCGCACGGTAAGGCTGTGTCGGCCACTTTCCTACCTGGGGCTACTCTTCACGCAAGGACTGCCCTGGACGATCCTTGCGGCACTGCTTGCGCCGGCGGGGTGGATCGCTGCCACCTATCTCGCTGCGTACCTGGTCCTGCGTTCTGCTATGGCCTGGACAGTTGGAGTATGGGGCGTTGGAGACCAGGTTTTGCGGCGAAATCTCTGGCTCGTGCCGGTTCGCGACGCCATTTACTTTGTGGTTTGGCTGGCGAGCTTCGGTTCGAACCGTATCCGATGGGGCCCAATCGAATATGCGGTCCGCAATGGGCGGATGGTGCCGATTGCCGGAGAAGGAAAGCCACGATTTGACTCGGCCTCAACCTGAGAAAGGGAGCAAGTGCGATGCCGGCCTTGCTAGTTTGGACAGCAGGTCCCCGGCACATTTGAAAATACGTCCACCACGGCTTTGAATCGTCGAGGATGCCGCGTACTGATACCAACTTTACCGGTCAGAAGACATTGACTACGACAGCGCACGTTCAAGAGGATTCTCAATTGCCTGGGTGCCCTTACCCGCAGCGGCAAAAGTGTGCGCCAGCGCCGCGCACATCAAACTGCTGTCGCCGGATAGCTTCACTCCCTTCTCACCTGCGGCGATGAAAAATTTCTTGGACGCTTTGTCGAATTCCGGTCCGGCCGTTCGTCGATATAGTGAAGGGGGTAACCGGCCCACCCGAAGACCGTTACAGGAGAACGTCGTGACGCAATATTTGGTTGCTATTTACCATC
>Ga0182032_10001220_pt1 | contig 11334 bp, 9 predicted proteins | sample tim00Cox00000000_FD_125970 | JGI IMG/M metagenome (GOLD analysis project Ga0182032, IMG submission 125970) | Lab enrichment of tropical soil microbial communities from Luquillo Experimental Forest, Puerto Rico - timezero.00C.oxic.00.000.000 | ecosystem: Environmental > Terrestrial > Soil >... | reverse complement strand
GTCCTCGGCGGCGCCATCAGCAGGTGAGCCGTCCATTGCTTCCTGCGCACCGGCGGTCGCACCTTCGCCCTCACTCTGGTTTTCGCCCTCGGCTTCCTCGCCGCCCTGTTGTTCCTCGCTCTCAGATGAATCCTCGGCCTCTCCGAGATCGATATCGAGATCCTGGAGCAGCCGGCGCGTCGCCTGTGCATACGCATCTTGATCGAGGATCGCCCGGTCGAGCTCGGCGAAATCCTTGCCGATGCGTCCCTCGAGCCAAGGCCGCCACAGATCGACGACATGCCGGGCCGCGCGCGGCGGCCGCTCCTTGGTCAGGGCCTCGCGAGTCAGCAGCCGCACTGCCTCGGCCATCGTGCTTTCGGTGCGCTCGGTGATCCTCTCGTAGCCTTGTCGGCGATATTGCTCGTCGAGCATCGCTTCGAGATTGGTGGCGACCCCGGCCATGCGGCGGGCGCCCAACGCCTCGACGCGTGCCTGCTCGACGGCATCGAAAACAGCGCGGGCAAGGGGACCGTTCGGCACCCGTTTATTGTGAACTGCGTCGTCGTGATAGCGCAGGCGCAACGCGACGCTGTCGGCAGCACCCCGCAATTGCGCCGCCTCCTCCGCCGGGAGATCGCGCGGTGGGTTTGGAAGCCGCACTCGCGCGCCAGTGGTGCCCGCCGGTTCGGGGCCAAAGCCAACGGTCACATCGTCACGCTCGGCTATGGCCCGCAACGTCGCCGCCGTGGCCCGTTTGAAGATTTCGGTCGGGGAGAAGTACTGGGCCATGAGCTGGGTCGGCCGCGCCTACATCAACGTCGCGTTGACGCCGGTCTCCGGCAGCTCAGTGCCCAAGCAACGCTGGTAGTATTCGGCTACTGTCGACCGCTCCATCTCATCGCATTTGTTGAGGAAGGTGAGACGGAAGCCAAATGCGAGGTCGCCGAAGATGCGGGCGTTCTCGGCCCAGGTCATGACGGTGCGGGGCGACATCACGGTCGAGATGTCGCCGTTGATAAAACCGGCACGGGTCAAATCGGCGAGTGCCACCATTGCGCTGATCGTCCGCCGGTCTTCATCATTGTCGTAGCTCGGAACTTTGGCCAGCACGATATCGACCTCGGCGTCGTGTGGCAGATAATTCAATGTCGCGACGATGTTCCAGCGGTCCATCTGGCCCTGATTGATCTGCTGTGTGCCATGGTAGAGGCCGGTGGTATCGCCAAGACCGACAGTGTTTGCCGTCGAGAACAGCCGGAAGTTCGGATGAGGCCGGATGACGCGGTTCTGGTCGAGCAGGGTCAATTTGCCTTCGACCTCTAGAATACGCTGGATCACGAACATGACATCCGGCCGCCCGGCATCGTATTCGTCGAAGCACAGTGCTACGGGATGCTGTAATGCCCAAGGCAGTAAACCTTCACGAAACTCGGTGACCTGCTTATTGTCGCGCAGTACGATCGCGTCCTTGCCGACAAGGTCGATGCGGCTGATATGGCTATCGAGGTTGACGCGGATGCACGGCCAATTGAGCCGGGCGGCGACCTGCTCGACATGGGTCGATTTGCCGGTGCCGTGATAGCCCTGGATCATGACTCGCCGGTTAAATGCAAAGCCGGCGAGGATCGCCAAGGTCGTGTCGCGGTCGAAGCGATAGGCGTCGTCCAGATCGGGAACGTGTTCGCTCGACTGGCTGAACGCGGGGACCTGGAGATCGCTGTTGATCCCGAAGGTCTGGCGGACGGAAATGGATATGTCGGGCTTGTCCAGGGGAAAAGCACTGGCCGGAGCCGTGGGCTGAGCGGTTGGCATTCTTGTCTTACGTCCTCATGGTGGCACGGAAAGGTTGCGGCGACGCAGCGCGTCCGATCACGCGAAATAACCGGCCTTTAGGGTCGCATAGGCCTGGTTAATAATTTTTAACTTCTCCTCGGCTGCCTTGTCGCCGCCATGGGCATCGGGATGATGCAGCTTGACGAGCGCTTTGTAGCGCGCTTTGAGGCGTACCGGAGTAAAGGGCGGCTCGATTTCAAAGACGGCGAGCGCCTGATCGCGGGCAGAAAGGACCCGCTGCACTGCTTCGCCGCTGCGGCTGCCTTCGCGCCGGCCACGCTCCCGGCCATTTTCCGTGCCGCGGGAGAACATGCCGAAAGAGTCGCGTATCCGCTCGGCATAACCGGGGCCGTGGCGGTCACCCAGCTTCCAGCTAGGGCGTTGCCAGACTGTGTCGTGGCGGATCTCAGCTTCGATCTCGATATCGCTCATGCCGGCGTAGTAATTCCAGGCTGAATTGTAGAGGCGGACATGTTCGAGACAAAACCAATAGTAGTCGCGGAGCTGGAGCCGAGACTTGGGCGCGCGAAATTCCCCACTGGCAGAGCAGCCGGGATAGTTGCAGAGCCGGACAGAACTGTCCGCCTCCTCTTCGAAGGGACCGAGAGAAAGATGCCGCATTATCATCAGTATGGGCGGAGCGTCGCCGGCTGGCAAGGCGTCGAGACGGCGTTAGGACGGACCGGAGGTACGAGCAGGGCAGGGTTGCGGCAAGTGCAAGCTCAACCCCGAACTACCTCATTGCGTCGATCAGCTCGCCGAACTGGCCACAAGGGTCGGCCCACCACAGAATGGCGGCTCGGGTGTCGCGGGGTAGTCGATCAAAGGCGGGCCGGCGCCGGTTTTCTTTGAGGGGAGCGAACAGATCGAGCAACGGCAGGGGTTCGGGTTCGCGGGCGACCGCGATGCTGCCATCGATCAGCCGCACGAGCCTGGTGCCACAGATCGCGGCAACCTCGACAATCGCGTCACGCCAATAACGATATCGCCCTGCCGTTACCACAACGAAGGGGCTTAGAATAGCGGTTTGTGGTCCACCTGAATTGAGCCAGCCAATGGTGCAGCGGGCCAGACGCTCGTCGGCCGCGCAGCGCGTCAAGATCGCGATCTCTGTGCCGCAATGTCGGTCGTGCGTGTCAGCTGTCGGATCAAAGCGACCGACCTCGATACCGCGGCGGCAATAGGCGGAGACGGCGAGGAATCGTCCAACGCTCGGCAACCGGAGAATACGCCAGCCGCGATCTTGAAAAACAGTCTCCGGCGCGCGGTTTTGCGCGGGAAGGATGTCCCGCGATCGCCGCAGGGCTGAGGGAAATGAGATCAGTTCGCCCATCGGAGCTCCTCGACTCGTTACCGTGACGCAAAACACGTGCCGGCTCAGAATCAGTCCGGTATGGACGCCTAGCAACCAAGGCTTTGTCGATCTGCACAAAAAAAAAATCGCCTGCCTGCGCTCTTGGCGCAGGCAGGCGATGTCTCGCCGTTGGCCTCGGAGGAGCTTAGAAGTCCATCCCGCCCATTCCTCCGCCCGGCGGCATTGCTGGCGGGGTCTTGGGCTCGGGCTTCTCGGCCACCATGGCCTCTGTTGTGATCAGCAAGCCCGCGACCGAGGCTGCATCCTGCAGGGCATGCCGCACGACCTTGGTCGGGTCGATGATCCCCGAGCGGATCATGTCGGTAAACTCGCCCTTCTGGGCGTCGTAGCCGTAATTGTGGTCTTTGCTGTCGAGTAGCTTGCCGACGATGATCGACCCGTCGGTGCCCGAGTTCTCGGCGATCTGGCGAGCGGGGTACAACAGCGCCTTCTTGACAATGTCGATGCCCACTTTTTGGTCATTATTCGCGGGCTTTAGGCTGTCGAGAACGGCCGCGGCATAGAGGAGCGCCGCACCACCACCAGCGACGACACCCTCTTCGACCGCGGCGCGCGTCGCGTGCATCGCATCGTCGACCCGGTCCTTCTTTTCCTTCACTTCGATCTCGGTGGAACCGCCAACGCGGATTACCGCGACGCCGCCAGCGAGTTTCGCCAGACGTTCTTGCAATTTCTCGCGGTCGTAGTCCGACGTCGTCTCCTCGATCTGTTGGCGGATCTGCGTGCAACGGCCTTGGATGTCGTCCTTGTTGCCGCCACCGTCGATGATCGTGGTGTTCTCTTTCTCGACGCGCACTCTCTTGGCTGAACCCAGCATATCGAGCGTCACGTTCTCGAGCTTGATGCCGAGGTCCTCACTGATCACTTGGCCGCTGGTCAAGATCGCGATGTCCTCGAGCATGGCCTTGCGACGGTCGCCAAAACCCGGCGCCTTAACCGCGGCCACCTTGAGACCACCGCGCAGCTTGTTGACGACCAAGGTCGCCAAGGCTTCGCCCTCGACATCCTCGGCGACGATCAAGAGCGGCCGGCCGCTCTGCACGACTGCTTCGAGGACCGGCAGCATCGCCTGCAGGCCGGACAGCTTTTTTTCATGGATCAGGAGGTAGGGGTTATCGAGCTCAGCGATCATCTTTTCCGCATTGGTGACAAAATACGGGCTCAGATAGCCGCGATCAAACTGCATACCTTCCACGACATCGAGCTCGGTTTCGAGGCTCTTGGCCTCTTCGACGGTGATCACGCCCTCATTGCCGACCTTCTGCATCGCCTGGGCGATCATTTCGCCGACTTCGCGCTCGCCATTGGCTGAGATGGTGCCGACTTGGGCGATCTCCTCGTTGGTCGAGATCTTCTTCGAGCGCTTCTTAATGTCGTCCACGACGGCTGCGACGGCGAGGTCCACCCCTCGCTTCAGATCCATCGGGTTCATGCCGGCGGCGACCGCCTTGGCCCCCTCGCGCACGATCGCCTGAGCCAGGATAGTCGCTGTGGTGGTGCCGTCGCCTGCCTGATCGCTGGTCTTTGAAGCCACCTCACGCACCATCTGTGCGCCCATATTCTCAAACTTGTCGGGGAGCTCGATTTCCTTGGCGACGGTTACTCCATCCTTGGTAATCCGCGGCGCGCCGAATGACTTGTCGAGGACGACATTGCGGCCCTTGGGACCCAACGTCACCTTGACCGCATTGGCCAGAATATCGACGCCGCGCAACATGCGGTCGCGTGCGTCACCATGAAATTTAACTTCCTTGGCAGCCATTTTTGTCTACTCCTCAAGCGACTTTCTTTGCAGCGGCGTCGTGGTCGATGATCCCCATGACGTCGGATTCTTTCATGATGATCAACTCTTCGTTGTCGAGCTTGACTTCGGTACCCGACCATTTGCCAAACAACACGCGATCGCCGGCCTTGAGGTCCATTGCCTGGAGCTTGCCGTCGTCACCGCGCGCACCTGGACCAGCAGCGACCACCTCGCCCTCCATCGGCTTTTCCTTTGCCGTGTCGGGGATGATAATGCCGCCCGCCGACTTTTCCTCAGACTCCACGCGCCTGATCAGCACGCGGTCGTGCAAGGGACGGAATTTCATGAATACCTCCTCGGAACCCATTCACAAATCAGGGATTAGCACTCTCTCTCCGAGAGTGCTGCTGGCATAATTAAGTACGATCGAGTTGTCAAGTAGGAGCGGGCAGACGGTCAGGCCGACTGATCCGAGCGCGCACCGAACCGCGGAGAGCTTTAGAAAAGAGGTCACCGCGTGGGTGTTTGTGTTTATGATACTGGAAGCCGCTACTGACGGACCGCCAAAATGTCGAAGACCGTGGATTGGGAAATACCGGCTGAAATCCAGCCAAAGTCGTCGGATTGCGCCTTCGATCTGGACGCCGCCCTTGGCGCGGTGCTCGGCCTGCGCGCGACCATCCCGGAGGATGCCTTTACCGCCGGCACGCTCGGCACCGAGCGTGCCGGCAGCGGGGTCCTGATCCGCAAGGATGGTCTCGTTCTGACGATCGGCTATCTGGTTACCGAAGCCGAGACGATCTGGCTGACCTCGGCGGGCAGCGGCGCCGTACCTGGGCATGTCCTCGGTTATGACCAGGAAACCGGCTTTGGTCTTGTTCAAGCGCTCGGGCGATTGAACGTCCCGCCGATGGAGCTTGGGACCGAGCTGCGCGTCGGGGCAGGCGATCGAGCCATCATGGCCGCCGAGGGTGGCCGGCGCCACGCGATCGCGGCACGGGTCGTGGCCCGGCAGGAATTTGCCGGATATTGGGAATATGTCCTCGACCGCGCGATCTTTACCGCACCGGCCCACCCCTTCTGGGGCGGTGCCGCGCTGATCGGCGCCGACGGCCGATTGATCGGCATCGGCTCGCTGCATGTGCAGCATGCCAACGGTCGCGAGCTTCGCCGCGACGTCAACATGGTGGTGCCGATCGAACTCCTGCCGCCGATCCTCGACGACATGCTGACCTTTGGCCGGCCGAACCGTCCGGCCCGCCCATGGCTCGGTCTGTACGCGGCAGAGGTCGAGGATGCGATCGTCGTCGCCGGCCTCGCCGAGCGCGGGCCAGCAAGCAAGGCTGGGCTGCGGCCTGGTGATCGAATTCTGGCCGTGCGCGATGACTCGGTCGCGAGTCTTGCTGGATTTTGGCGAAAAGTCTGGGCCGGCGGCCCGGCCGGTAGCGAGGTCGTGCTGCAGGTGGTGCGCGACAACGAGACCTTGACGGTTCGCGTCCTCTCCGCTGACCGCACCCGGTTTCTCAAGGCGCCAAAGCTGCACTGACCGCGGGATCTGGGCAGCATAATGGTCGGGACCGGTCGCCTATCGCGTTACCGCGGGGACAGCCCGGCGCGATACCGTTGATATTTCGTTAGCGTTTTCCTGTTGAAGGGCAGAGCCGAGGCTTCCCCAAGGGACGTTCTAATGTCTGGCATTGGCGGCGATGCTCGCGCTTGGCAGAACAAGGACCTGCTGCGCTTTCTGACATGCGGGTCGGTCGATGACGGCAAATCGACGTTGATTGGCAAGCTCCTCTATGAATGCTCGTTATGCCCCGACGACCGGCTCGCGGCGTTTGAACGCGAATCGCTGCGGTCCGGCACTACCAGCGGCGATCTCGACTTCTCGCTGCTGCTAGACGGGCTGGAGGACGAACGCCAGCAGCGGATCACAATCGATGTTGCCTACCGGTTTTTTGCGACCCGAAAGCGCGCGTTTGTGGTGGCGGATACGCCAGGCCACGAGCAGTATACGCGGAACATGGTGACGGGCGCGTCCACATCCGATCTTGCCGTTATCTTAGTGGACGCTCGAAAGGGCATCCTCGCCCAAACCAGGCGGCACGCCTTTATCTGTTTCTTGCTCGGCATTCGCCGCGTCGTGCTTGCCGTCAATAAAATGGATCTCGTCGCGTTCGAGCAGCGCCGCTTCGAAGCCATCACGGCGGATTTTTTGAATTTCGCGGCGGGGCTCGGCAGTCTCGTCGTCGACGCGATCCCGCTTTCGGCGCGCTTCGGTGACAATCTCACGAAACCCTCGACACGCACGCCATGGTATCGCGGGCCCACATTTCTCGACCACCTCGAGACCGTCTATCCCTCGCACGACGGCGCCGGGCGGCCGTTCAGGTTCCCCGTGCAATGGGTCAACCGCCCGAATGGCGACTTCCGCGGTTTCTCGGGTACGGTTGTTTCCGGCTCGATCGCGGCAGGGGATCCGATCCTAGTGCCCGGCTCAGGCCGCTCCGCCCGCGTCAAGGAGATCGTCACTTTCGAGGGGACCCGCGATCGTGCGCAGGCGGGTGAAGCGGTCACACTGACTTTCGACGCTGAGATCGACATTGCGCGTGGCGATCTTCTCTCGGATCCGTGCGACCCGCCCGAATATGTCGATCAATTCGCTGCGCATGTGATCTGGATGAGCGAGCAGCCGCTGGTTCCAGGCCGCTCCTATCTGTTGAAGATCGGAACACGGACCGTGCCAGCCACGGTGACCGCGCTCAAGCACCGTATCGATGTGAATACTCTGGCGCGTTTGGCGGACAAGACGCTCCAATCAAACGAGATCGGATTTTGTAATCTCTCGACCGCGGTACCGGTGGCTTTTGATGCGTATACGGTGAATCGCGATACCGGCGGATTTATCTTGATCGACCGCTACACTAGCGAAACGGCTGGCGCTGGGATGATCGCTTTTGGCCTCCGCCGGGCCAGCAACATCCATTGGCAAGCGCTCACTGTTGGCCGGGATCAGCGAGCGGCACTAAAGGAACAGGCTCCGGCGGTGCTCTGGTTGACCGGGCTGTCCGGCGCAGGCAAATCGACGATCGCCGACATTATCGAGAAGAAATTGTTGGCCGCCGGGCGGCATACGATGCTGCTCGACGGCGACAATGTGAGGCACGGACTCAATCGCGATCTCGGTTTCACGGACGCCGACCGAGTCGAAAACATCAGACGTGTCGGTGAGGTCACAAAATTGATGACCGAGGCCGGGTTAATCGTCATCTGCTCGTTCATCTCACCCTTCCGCGCGGAACGGCGCATGGTGCGGGAATTGACGGAGCCCACCGCTTTTTTGGAGATCTTCGTCGACACGCCGCTCGACGAATGCATCCGAAGGGACCCCAAAGGCCTCTACGCCAAGGCAAAGGCAGGGAGCATCGAAAACTTTACGGGGTTCGGTTCCCCTTACGAGGCCCCAGACAGTCCGGAAATCAGAGTGACGACGATCGGGATATCACCAGAGATTGTTGCGGAGCAGATCCTCGCCGAACTGCGAGATCGCAAAATCATTTGATTGGCAGCGGCCCCGCCGGTTCTTCGAGCAGCTCGCGAACAACGGGCTCGAGACTCGTGTTCCATGGCGGAGCGGATATCCCGAAAACCTCGGCAATCTTGCGGCAGTCGAGCACCGAATTCAGTGGTCGACGTGCCGGGGTTGGATATTGGTCGGTGGTAATCGGCTCGACCCGTGGTTTCGATGCGACCGGCCATGCTCCGCACCGGGTCGCCAAATCGATGATCTTCTCCGCGAAGCCGTGCCAGCTGGTGCTCCCTGAGCCGGCATAATGGAAAGTGCCCCACACTGCTCTGCCGTGTTCGATTTCCGCGGCAATCGCTACCAGCGCCGCTGCGATGTCCGCAGCCGCAGTCGGGCAGCCTCGTTGGTCCGCCACGACGCGCAAAACAGGGCGCTCAGCCCCGAGCCGCAGCATCGTCTTGACGAAATTTGTGCCTTTTGCGCTGTACACCCAAGCCGTGCGAAGGATGACGTGACGCGCCATTGCGGCCCGTACCGCACGTTCGCCGGCCTCTTTGCTTTGTCCATACACACCCAGCGGTTTGATCTCGTCATCCTCCCGATATGGCCCGGGATTAGAGCCATCGAAAACGTAATCCGTCGACAAGTGGATCAGCGCGGTCGTGCTCTCGCCGCATGCGGCTGCGATATGAGCGGCGCCGGCGGAGTTGACAGCCCAGGCAGTTTCAGGCTCGCCCTCCGCGCGGTCCACCGCGGTATAAGCCGCGAGATTGAGCACCAAGTCGGGTCGCTGCTGTGCGATTACGGCGCTAACCTCGGTCGGCTTGGCGATGTCGGCGGCCGCGCGGTCGAGCGCCAAAATCTCGTACGACCGCGGCCAAGCAGCACGGCGGACCTCGTGGCCGACTTGGCCGGTGGCGCCAAAGACCAATATCCGCACCAGCGCCTCCTAGGCGGTCGCCGCGTGCTCAGGTTCCCGGGTGCCGGCGAGGAGCTTGTCGAAGTAGTCGATCGTCCTCGCAAGGCCGTCCTTGAGAGGCATCCTAGGTTGCCAGCCAAGGAGCGTCTTGGCCTCGGTGATATTGGGGCACCGCTGGACTGGGTCATCGAGGGGGAGGGGTCGGAGCGTGATTTGAGATCGCGATCCGGTCATGTCGATAATGAGGTCGGCGAGGTCGGCGACCGAGGTTTCGACCGGGTTACCAAGGTTAATCGGGCCGGTGACCTCGTCGTCGGCGGCCATCAATTTCACAAAGCCGTCGATCAAATCGTCGACATAGCAAAAGGCTCGAGTCTGGGTGCCGTCGCCATAGAGTGTGATCGGCGCGCCCTGCAGGGCCTGGACGATGAAGTTGGAGACGACGCGCCCGTCATTGGGGTGCATGCGTGGCCCGTAGGTGTTGAAAATGCGGGCGACCTTGATCCTCAGGTTGTGCTGGCGGAAATAGTCAAAGAATAGAGTCTCGGCGCAGCGTTTGCCTTCGTCGTAGCAAGCGCGCGGCCCGATCGGGTTGACGTTGCCGCGATAGCTTTCAGGCTGCGGATGCAAGGTCGGGTCGCCATAGACCTCGGAAGTCGAAGCTTGGAAGATTTTGGCTTTAAGTCGCTTGGCGAGACCCAGCATGTTGATCGCACCGATCACGCTGGTCTTGGTCGTCTGCACCGGATCGAACTGGTAGTGGATGGGCGAGGCGGGGCAGGCCAGGTTGTAGATCTCATCGACCTCGACAAAGAGAGGATGGGTAATGTCGTGCCGCATTGCCTCGAAATGAGAGACACGCAAGAGATGGGCTACGTTGTCTTTACGGCCTGTGAAGTAATTGTCGATGCACAACACGTCATCGCCCCGAGCGACGAGACGTTCGCACAAATGCGAGCCGAGAAACCCGGCACCGCCGGTGACGAGGACGCGCTTTCTGACTGAGCTCATTGGAGATCCCGTGAGAGAATAGTGTGATGTAGTGTTAGGCGAGAGCCCGCAACTGCGTTGGCGTCTTGGATTCGGGCAGCTGCGGCAGTCGGCCGACGCTGATATAGTAGAGCCCCGCCGCCGCCATCTCTTGCGGCTGGTAGATATTCCGCAGATCGATGACCAGCGGAATGACCAGGAGTTGGCCTACTCGGACGAGGTCGAGGGCGCGGAACTCGTTCCACTCAGTTAGCAGCACCAGCGCTTCGGCCCCCACCATCGTCTCATAGGCGTCGTTGCAATAGGTGAGGTTGGGCATCAGTTTCTGGGCTTCTGCCATGCCTTCGGGGTCGAAGGCCCGGATCACCGCACCTGCCGCGGCGAGGCGTGGCAGGACCTCGAGGCTCGGTGCATCACGCATATCGTCGGTGTTGGGCTTGAAGGTGAGCCCGAGTACCGCGATGGTCTTGCCGGCGAGCGTGCCGCCACAGGCGGCAATGATCTTGTCGGCCATGCGCCGCTTGCGCCTTTCGTTGGCCTGCACCACTGTCTCGATGATCGAGAGCGGCGCTTCGGCTTCGTGGGCAGTCCGCACCAGCGCACGGCAATCCTTCGGAAAGCAGGAGCCGCCAAAGCCGGGCCCGGCATGCAGAAACTTGCGGCCGATGCGGCCATCGAGACCGATCCCCTTCGCAACGTCCTGGACATCGCCGCCAACCCGTTCGCATAGATCGGCAATCTCGTTGATGAAAGTGATCTTGGTGGCGAGAAAGGCATTGGCCGCATATTTGATCAGTTCGGCGGTCTCGATGTCGGTGAAGAGCATCGGCGTCTCAATCAGGTAGAGCGGCCTATAGAGCTGCCGCATCACCGCCTGGGCGCGCTCGCTGTCGGCGCCGATCACCACCCGGTCGGGGCGCATGAAATCCTCGATCGCAGATCCCTCGCGCAAAAATTCCGGGTTG
>Ga0182032_10001217_pt1 | contig 11339 bp, 7 predicted proteins | sample tim00Cox00000000_FD_125970 | JGI IMG/M metagenome (GOLD analysis project Ga0182032, IMG submission 125970) | Lab enrichment of tropical soil microbial communities from Luquillo Experimental Forest, Puerto Rico - timezero.00C.oxic.00.000.000 | ecosystem: Environmental > Terrestrial > Soil >... | reverse complement strand
CGCTGCGGCGGTCGAGGCGTTCCGATCCGGCACCGCGGCACTGCGCGCGGGCGATGTGAAGGCCGGCTTGAACTCGCTGCAATACGCAGCGGCGAATGGCCACGCTGTGGCGCAATGGAAGCTCGGCCGCATCTATGCGGAGGGCGCCGGCGTTGCGCGCGATGACGTTCGCGCTTTCGAATATTTCCGCGGCATCGCCAATGCACATGCCGAGGACAATCCCGGCACGCCGCAAGCCCGGTTTGTGGCAAATGCCTTCGTGGCGCTTGGTTCGTACTACCTCGATGGAATTCCGAACGCGCTAAAACCCGATCCTGATCGCGCGCGCGAGATGTTTGCTTATGCGGCGTCCTACTTCGGCGACGCCGATGCACAGTACAATCTGGGCCGCATCTACATCGAAGGAACCGTTGGGCCGAAGGATGCGAAGCTCGCGGCGCGCTGGCTCGGCCTCGCCGCCAACAAAGGCCAATATCAGGCGCAGGCGTTGCTCGGCGACATGCTGTTCAAGGGCGAGCTCGTACCGCGTCAAACCGCGCGCGGCCTGATGTGGCTCACGCTCGCGAGCGATGCGGCCGGTCCGCAGGATGGATGGATCAAGGACTTGCATGCCGCTGCCTTCAAACAGGCATCGGATGAAGATCGCTCGCAGGCGCTGGTCTACATCGAGCGCTGGATCAAGGGACGCCGCGAATAGTCTTTCGCGCGCCGCGCCCGGCGACTTCCTCGTTAGCTATCTTTGAGCTCGATCCACACCGGCACGTGGTCTGAGGGCTTTTCCCAGGCGCGCACGTGTTTGTCGATGCCGGCTGCAGTCAGTCGGTCGGCCGCTGCGGGCGACAGCAGCTGATGGTCGATGCGAATGCCGTTGTTCTTTTGCCAAGCGCCGGCCTGGTAGTCCCAAAACGTGTAGAGGTTCGGCTCGGCGCTGACCGTGCGGATTGCATCGGTCAATCCGAGATAGCTCAGCGCACGAAACTGCGCCCGGGTTTGCGGCAGAAACAACGCATCGTTGACCCAGAGTTCCGGGTTGTGGGCGTCGGTGGGGGTGGGGATCACGTTGTAGTCGCCTGCTAGGATCAGCGGCTCTTCCAGCTCAAGACGTTTTTGTGCGTAGTGAGCAAGTCGCTCCATCCAATTGATTTTATATGAATATTTTTCGGTACCAACCGGGTTGCCGTTGGGTAGGTAGAGTGACGCGACGCGAACCGCGCCCGCCGGGGTCGAGATCGTCGCTTCCATGAAGCGCGCGTGATCGTCCCCGTCGTCGCCCGGCAGCCCCGGCTTGACGTCCTCGAGCGGCAGTTTCGACAGGATCGCCACGCCATTGAAACTCTTCTGGCCGTGGACTGCGACGTTGTATCCGAGGTCCTCGAACGGCTCGCGCGGAAACGCGTCATCGACGCATTTCGTCTCCTGCAGGCACACCACGTCCGGCTGGGTCGCGGTTAACCATGCGACCGCATTCTCGACGCGCTGCTTGATCGAATTGACGTTCCAGGTTGCGATGCGCATGCCGCGTTGTGCGGGAAAGGATGCATAATGTCCATGATTGTGTTAGAAAAATCGTTTATGCAAAGGAGCCAAAAATACCGCGCCGAGAGCAGCATTTGCGATGGGCGTGGGGTGGCGACAGGGAGGAAATCCGGGCGTTGAAACCGTTCGGCCAACGATGATCAGACGCATTTTGCTATTGGCATGCGCTGGGGCGATTGCCGCGGCAGGAGGCTGGTTGGCCCTGTATGGGCTTCCGGGACGCACGGCTGCCCAAGCGCCGAACCAGGGCGCGCGTCCGGTCGCTATCGAGACCGCACAGGCCGTCAAGAAAACGGGCCCGGTTACCTTGAGCGCGCTCGGCAACGTGTCACCGATTGCGAGCGTCGCGGTGCGGCCGCGCATCGACAGCGAGATTACGGCGGTGGAATTCGCCGACGGCGCGATGGTTCAGCAGGGGGACGTTCTGATCCGGCTCGATAGCCGCTCGATTGATGCGCAGATCCAGCAAGCCGAGGGCAATCTCGCGCGCGATCAGGCCCAGCTTGAGGGCGCCGAGCGCGACGTGCGGCGCTACACCGAGCTCGTGGGCAAGGGAGCCACCCCGATCCTCAATCTCGACAATGCCAAGACGCAGTCCGACATGTACCGCGCGGCAATCAAAGCCGATGAAGGTCTGCTCCAGAACCTCAAGGTCCAGTTGAGCTATTGCAATGTCACCGCGCCGATCAATGGGCGCATCAGTGCGGCGGCGGTCAAAGTCGGCAATTTCGTGCGCCAGGCCGACGCCACGCCGATGGCAACGATCAATCAGATGGCGCCGGTCTACGTCACCTTCACGGTGCCACAGAAGGTCTTGCCAGAAATCCGCCAGGCTCTGGCCGCGGAATCCGCCACCATTGAAGCCATTATTCCGGGCGAGCGGAAGCGCGCCAGCGGACAAGTGACGATGATTGAGAACACCGTGGATCCGGCGACCGGAATGGCGACCATTCGCGCCACCATGCCGAATGAAAGCGAGGTGCTCTGGCCAGGTACCTTGGTGACCGTTGAACTGACCTTGCGGGTCGAGGACGCGGTGGTGGTACCCTCGAATGCCGTCCAAGTCAGTCAGACCGGCAACTTCGTCTTCGTGATCAACGACAACGTCGCCAATGTGCAGCCTGTGACGGTCGAGCGCACGGTCGGCAGCCAATCGGTGATCGGCAAAGGGCTCAACGGAGGCGAAACCGTCGTGACCGACGGTCAATTGCTGCTGTCTAACGGCACGCGCGTCAACCCGCGCCAGCCCAAGGTCGCGGGCAGCTGAGCTATGAATATCTCGGAAACCTGCATCCGACGCCCGGTGCTGACGACGTTGATGACGGCGTCGCTGATCGTTTTCGGCGTGTTCGCTTATCGACTGTTGCCGGTTGCGGCGCTGCCGGCGGTGGATTTCCCGACAATCCAGATCATTGCGCAGTTGCCGGGAGCGAGCCCGGAGACCATGGCGGCGTCGGTGGCCTCGCCGATCGAGCGGCAGCTTTCTACGATTTCCGGCATTTCGTCGATGAATTCATCGTCGTCGCTCGGCATTACGCAGATCACGATCCAGTTCGACCTTGGCCGTAACATCGACGGCGCAGCGCTCGATGTACAGACGGCGCTCGCCACCGCGGCGCGTCTGTTGCCGGTCGAAATGACGACGCCGCCGATCTTCCGCAAGGTTAATCCGGGCGACTTCCCGGTGCTCTATGTGAGCTTGCGCTCCGACACGGTCCCGCTGTCGACCGTGGACGATTATGCGGAAACCGTGCTGGCGCCGCAGATTTCGCAGCTGCCCGGCATCGCCCAAGTGCTGGTTTATGGCGCGCAGAAATTTGCCGTGCGCGTCCAGGTCAATCCGACCGAGGCAGGGGCGCGCAATATCTCGCTCGACGATGTGCGCAACGTCGTTGCCAAGGCCAATTCCTCGACGCCTGTGGGCACGCTGACCGGACCGAAGCAAAGCGTGACGCTGACGGCGACCAGCGCGATCGAACATGCGGCTGACTATCGTGACGTCGTCGTAGCCTATCGCAAGGGCGCGCCGGTCAAGCTCAACCAGATCGCGCGGGTGATCGACAGCGTCGAGAACGACAAGATCGCTACCTGGTTCAACGATGCCCGCGCCATTGTGCTGGCGATCCAGCGCCAGCCCGACGCCAACACCGTGCAGGTCGTCGACATGGTGCGCGATATTCTGCCGAACTTGCGGGTCCAAGTGCCGCCCTCCGTTCAGATGCAGCCACTGTTCGACCGCTCCATCTCAATCCGTGCTGCGGTCACCGATGTGCAGGAAACGTTGGCGATCGCGATCGCACTTGTTATTTTGGTAATTTTCCTGTTCCTGCGCAAAGTTTCGGCCACCATTATTCCGGCGCTGGCGGTTCCGGTGTCCCTGATCGGCACTTGCGCGGCGATGTACGCGTTCGGTTTTTCGATTAACAACATGACACTGCTGGCGCTGACGCTGTCGGTAGGCTTCGTGGTCGACGACGCCATCGTCATGCTGGAGAACATCGTCCGCCACGTCGAAGGCGGCATGCGGCCGTTCGAGGCGGCGCTGAAAGGCTCACGCGAGATCGGCTTCACGATCATATCGATCACTTTCTCGCTGATTGCAGTGTTTATCCCGGTGCTGCTGATGGGCGGTATGGTCGGGCGCGTGTTCCGCGAATTTGCGGTGTCAATATCCGTGGCGATCGTCGTCTCCGGCTTCGTCTCGCTGACGCTGACGCCGATGTTGTGCGCGCGCGTTCTCAAGGGCTATCACGGCGAGAAACAAAATATCTTGCTGCGCAATTTTGAGCGCCTGTTCGAACTGATGCTGCGCGCTTACGAATGGACGCTCGATCTCGTGCTCAGAGCCAAATCGATCATGCTGGCGCTCACGCTGCTGACCATCGGCGGCACGCTGTGGCTTTATGTAGTGGTGCCGAAAGGATTTTTCCCAACCGAGGATACCGGCTACGTCGTCGGTATCACTGAGGGCTCCACCGACATTTCCTTCCCGGCGCTAAGCGTACTCCAGCGGCGGGTCGCCGACATCGTGCGGAAGGACCCAGCGGTGGCTTACGTCAATTCAACCGTCGGAGCCGGCGGCCCGAACACCGTCGGCAACAGCGGGCGCATGCTGGTGGCGCTCAAGCCGCGCAAAGAGCGCGACAGTCTGGCGACAATTACCGCGCGCTTGCGCAAGAACGCCAATATTGTTCCCGGCATTCGGATCTTTTTCCAGCCCATCCAGAACATCAACCTCGGTGGCAAGCTCGACAAAAGCCAGTATCAGTACACGCTGCAATCGAACGACACTGCTACACTGTATCGGCTGGCGCCGGAACTGCGCGAAAAAATCGCGCAAATTCCTGGGTTGCTTGACGTCACCACCGACCTTTACATCAAGAACCCGCAAGTCACGATTCAGGTCGACCGGGAGAAATCCGCTGTTTATGGGCTAACCGTCGATCAGGTGCGACAGGAGCTCTACAACGCCTTCGGCGCGCGGCAAGTGGCGACGATTTACTCGCCGGTTAACACCTACCAGGTCATCCTTGAGGCGCAGCCTGAGTTTCAAGCGGGCCCAGACGACCTCGCGCGCATTTATCTGAAAACCACCAACGGCACCGTCGTTCCACTGTCGGCAGTCACAAATTTCGAGCCCACGGTTGGGCCGCTGCAGGTCAATCACCAAGGCCAACAGCCGGCGGTGACCATCTCGTTCAACCTAGCGCCGGGCTTCTCGCTCGGGCAAGCGGTTGACGCGATCCAGAACCTTGAGCGTGAACAACGGTTGCCGGTGACGATCACCACAGGCTTCCAAGGCACGGCGCAGGTGTTCCAGGATTCATTGCGCGGCCAGGGTATACTAATCCTGGCGGCGATCTTCGCCGCCTACGTGGTGCTTGGTATTTTGTATGAGAGCTTCATCCATCCGATTACCATCATCTCGGGTCTGCCGTCCGCCGGCATCGGCGCGATCCTGACCCTGATGCTGTTCCGCATGGATCTGTCGGTGATCGCGATGATCGGCATCGTTATGCTTGTCGGCATCGTGAAGAAGAACGCAATCATGATGATTGACTTCGCCATCGAACGCCGCCGCGTCGGCCTTTCGGCGGAGGCCGCGATCCGCGAAGCCGCCATGCTGCGCTTTCGGCCGATCATGATGACAACCTTCGCGGCAATCTTCGGCACGCTGCCGATCGCGCTCGGCACGGGCGCGGGCGCCGAGCTGCGCCAGCCGCTCGGCGTCGCGGTGGTCGGCGGTCTTCTGCTCAGTCAGTTGCTCACGCTTTACATCACGCCAGTGATCTACCTCTACCTCGACCGCTTCGACCGGATGCTCAAGCGCCGGCTCGAGCCGCAGCTTGTCGAGGTGCAGGAAGCTCCGCCGGCCATCGCGGCGGAGTAGGGGTTACAGCGCGAAGCTGGTGCCGCAGCCGCACGAGGCGGTGGCTTTTGGGTTCTTTACCTTGAACGAAGCGCCGATGAGGTCGTCAACGAAATCGATCTCGGCACCGGCCATATAATTCATCGAGACCGGATCGATCACCACGGTAGCGCCATCCCGGGTGATGGCGAGGTCGTCGTCAGCCCTCGCGCGTTCCATGTCGAACTTGTACTGGAAGCCTGAGCAGCCGCCGCCTTCGATGGAGACACGCAGCATAGTGCCCGGTGGCTCGGCTTTCAGAATCTCGCCGATCCGCTTGGCGGCCCGTTCGCTGACTGTGACGCTGGCGTCCATCGTCATTCCTTCCGCCGCTATGGTATTGGCATGCGCCCTGCCGAATAGTTAAGTGCGCACGTCCACAAGGTCAATCTGCCGATGGCGATCGAAACCGGGCGCGCACGAGCCGTTTATGCCGCCAATCCGGGACAAAGCCGGGGCCGCCGTTACGTCGAGCCGGCAAGCCCGACGCGCAACGCGTTCCGGCGCGACTGCGACCGCATCATCCATTCCACCGCATTCCGGCGGTTGGCACACAAGACGCAAGTGTTTGTCTACCACGAGGGCGATCATTACCGCTCGCGGCTGACCCATACGCTGGAGGTGGCGCAGATTGCCCGCTCGCTTGCCCGCGCGCTCGGGCTCGACGAGGACCTCGCCGAGGCGCTGGCGCTAGCGCACGATCTTGGCCATCCGCCGTTCGGCCATGCCGGCGAACGCTCGCTCGACAAGGCGCTCGCGCGCTTCGGCGGCTTTGACCACAACGCGCAGGCGCTGCGCATCGTCACCGATCTCGAGCGCCGCTATGCCCTCTTTGACGGGCTCAATCTGACCTGGGAGACGCTGGAAGGGTTGGTCAAGCACAATGGCCCGCTCACCGACTGCGCCGGCGCGCCGGTTGGGCGCCATGCTCAGCGCGGCGTGCCGGCCGCGATCTTGGCTTATGCGCAGATACAGGATCTCGAGCTGTGGTCCTTTGCCGGCGCCGAGGCGCAAGTGGCGGCGCTGTCCGACGACATCGCCTATGACGCGCATGACATCGACGACGGCTTGCGCGCCGATTTTTTCACGCTCGAGGACATCGCTGTGGTCGATCTAATCGGCGACATCGTGCGCGAGATCGACAAGGCGCATCCCAGCCTAGAGCACGCGCGACGTGCGCACGAAACGGTGCGCCGGCTGATCACCCGCATGATCGAGGATGTCATCGCCGAGACCGGTCGACGCTTTGCCGCCCTGGGGCCGAGCTCGACGACGGAAGTGCGCCAGGCCGGCGGACCGGTGGTGGCGTTTTCGCCGGCGATGGAAGGAGCCGACGCCGCAATCAAGGGCTTCCTTTATACGCGCATGTACCATCACGTGCGCATCGAGCAGGTGATGGGCGAAGCCGAGGGCGTGCTAAGCGACCTGTTTGCGCACTACACTGTGACGCCTGACGACCTACCGGCGGAATGGGCGGAGGGCTTCGACCGCGCCGGCGAGAGCATTTGCGCCCGCCGCATCGCCGACTACATCGCTGGCATGACCGACCGCTATGCGCTTATCGAGCACGCCAAATATTTCAAAACCACGCCTGAGTTGCGCTAGCGCTCGCCTGTTAAGGTAGGGGGAAAATATCATCGAACCATGGCGCGATTAGCCGGCAAGGTTGCATTCATCACAGGCGGCGGCGGCCTCAGCCGGCCACCGCATGGCGGTTTATCTTGCGTCGGACGAGTCGGTCATCACCACCGGCCAGATCCTTTCGGTCGATAGCGGCGCGCTGATTGTCTAGAAAGCTAAGTGAACGTCATTTTGACTAATGACAATAATTCCTTTACTCGCAGCCGCAATGGCGCCCCAGAGTAAAATCACGAATCTATACGAAAGAGTGCACGAGTGCGTAATCGACTCTACTGCAGCATCGTTGCCGCCCGGCACCGATCTGTCACGCGTGGTCGTGGAGCCGCCGCGCGATCCAACGCACGGTGATTGGGCTACCAACGCAGCAATGGTGACGGCCAAGGGTGTCGGCAAGAAACCGAAGGAAATAGCGGAAGCAACAGCCAATGCGTTGCGAAACGCTGAGATAGTCGACAGGGTCGATGTCGCAGGCCCCGGCTTCATTAATTTGAGGCTCAAGCCGCACGTTTGGGGGGAGGAACTACGGGTCGTGTTGGAAAGTGGCCTCAACTACGGACGCAGCGATATCGGGCGGAGCCAGAAGGTCAACGTCGAATTCGTTTCTGCCAATCCAACTGGCCCGATGCATGTCGGACACGGACGCGGCGCGGTGTTCGGCGACGCGCTTGCCAATCTGCTCACCTTTACCGGCTACGACGTGACGCGTGAGTACTACATCAACGATGCGGGCGCGCAGGTCGACGTCCTGGCGCGCTCGGCCTTTCTGCGTTACCGCGAAGCGCTCGGCGAGAACATCGGTGAGATCCCGGAGGGACTTTACCCCGGCGATTACCTGAAGCCGGTCGGCGCCGCGCTCAAAAGCGAGCATGGCGCGACGCTGAGCAAAAAGCCAGAATCCGAATGGCTTCCGGTTGTGCGGGCCAAAGCCATTGCGATGATGATGAACGCGATCCGCAGCGATCTCACCGCGTTGAACGTGCGCCACGATGTGTTCTATTCGGAGCACTCGTTGATCGAAGACGGCGATCAAGTCGCCGCCACCATCGAAAACCTGCGCAAGGGCGGCGAGGTCTATGAAGGCCGTCTGCCGCCGCCCAAGGGGGGCAACCTCGAGGATTGGGAAGACCGCGAGCAGACGCTCTTCCGCTCCACCGATTTCGGCGACGACGTCGACCGGCCGCTAAAGAAGTCGGATGGCAGCTACACCTATTTCGCTTCAGACATCGCCTATCACAAATCGAAGTTCGACCGCGGCTTCTTGAACCTGATCGACGTGTGGGGCGCCGACCACGGCGGCTACATCAAACGCATGCACGCGGCCGTGAAGGCGGTGAGCGGCGGCAAGGCCGTGCTCGATGTGAAACTGATCCAATTGGTCCGCCTGCTGCGCGCCGGCGAGCCGGTGAAGATGTCAAAGCGCGCTGGCGAGTTCGTCACCCTGCGCGAAGTGGTGGACGAAGTGGGGCGCGACGCTGTGCGCTTCGACATGCTCTACCGCAAGAATGATGCAGTGCTTGATTTCGATCTCGCGAAGGTGATCGAGGCGACGCGTGAGAACCCGGTATTCTATGTGCAATACGGCCATGCTCGCGGGCAGTCAGTATTCCGCAATGCCCGGGCGGAAATCCCGGACCTGCCGGCGGATCCGGGAGAACGCGTGCAGTGGCTTAAGAAGGCGCCGCTCGACCGCCTCACCGACTCCGGCGAACTGTCCATCCTGCGGCGGATCGCACTTTATCCGCGCCTGATCGAGGCTGCGGCGACGGCGCACGAACCGCATCGGGTTGCATTCTATCTATATGATTTAGCTAGTGAATTTCACGTTCATTGGACCCGCGGAAAGGACTTGCCTCATTTACGCTTCATTATCCAGAATGATTCAAAAATGACGGCGGCGCGGCTTGCTTTGGTGCAAGGGATCATTACGGTTCTGGCCTCGGGGCTCAAACTGCTCGGGGTCGAAGCGCCTGAGGAAATGCGGTAATTCTCGTTCGGTGGACAACCTTGTATCGCGATTGAGGGTGCGATCAAAAACGGGGACCGAATGGCGGACGACCAAATTCAAAGACCCAGTCGAACCGATGAAGCGTCGGCGCGCGGCGCGTCCGCTACCTCAGGTAGCGATCCGCTCGCCGAGCTTGCGCGCTTGATCGGACAAACTGACCCGTTTGGCGAATACGGCCGGGAAAATGCGCGCCGCGCCGCCGCGCCACAAGCGCCGACGCCTGCCCCGAATTTCGTACCGAGCCAGTATCAGGCCGCGCCAACTGCGCCTGCAGAGACTCCGCTCAGGCCATATGCAGCGGCGGCGCCTTACGCCACCGCGCTCGATCTCTATCAAACCGAGGAAGAGGCACCAGGCTCAGCCGAGCAAGGCTATGAGGCGGATGCCTATGATGAGCATCAGCCGCCCGGCGAGCAGGAGGATCTCTACGATGATTTGCCGCCGCCACGTCGGCGCCTGGGCATTCTGGCGATGGCCGCGGTGTTTGCGCTCGCCGTCATCGGTACCGCCGGCGCCTTTGGGTATCGCGCCCTGTTTGGATCGTCAGGATCAAGCCAGCCGCCGCCGGTGATCAAGGCCGACACAGCGCCGAGCAAGATTGTGCCTGCGACCACCGTCAAGACGCCGAACAAGCTAATCTACGACCGGGTCGCCGATCGCGGGCAGGATGAAAAGCTTGTTTCGCGCGAAGAGCCGCCCGTCGAACTGAAGGACCAGCAAGCCCCGCCGCCGCTGGCGCCGGCGCAAGACAACGCGCAGCCGGTCGCCGCGTCGCCGGCGGCGCCCCTCGGGACCGGCGTTATCTCCAACGAGCCGAAGAAGATCCGCACCATCGCCATCCGGCCCGACCAACTGGGCGTGGGAGACAGCCAGCCGGCTGCAACTCCCCTTGCGGCTTTACCGCAAGCGCCTCCGCCGGCAACGCAGGCGGCAACGCCGCCGGCGCCAGCGCCAGCGCAGCGGGCCGCCAGCAATCCGCCCGCCGCGCAGCAACCGGCCAACTCATTGCCGCGACAGACCGCGGCCACGCCAGCCCCGCCCCCGACGGCGGCGGCTCGCACCCCTACGCACACTGCCTCGGTTGCGCCGGCGCCCACAAACGGCAGCTATGCGGTGCAGGTCTCCTCGCAGCGTAACGAGGCCGATGCACAGGCGGCTTATCACAGTCTGCAGGCCAAATACCCTAACCAGCTCGGCGGCCACCAGGTGCTGATCCGCAAGGTGGACCTAGGCCAAAAGGGCACCTTTTACCGCGCCTTGGTCGGACCCTTCGCTACCGCTGGCGAGGCGAACGAATTGTGTAGCGGTCTCAAGGCGGCCGGCGGCCAGTGCCTCATCCAAAAGAATTAGCGTTGGCTTTGCTTGAAGCCATTACGGGCGCGGGCTAATCCGCGCTGATGCTGGCGCGTGCATTCATCGCCGGATTGAGCGGGCTCACGATCACCGTCGACGAGCGCGCGTTCATCCGAGAAGCCCAGCCCTGGGGGCTAATCATATTCAGGAGAAACGTTAGGACATTACAGCAAGTAATTGAATTCGTACAGTCATTCCGAGAGATTGTGGGCTGGCCAGCGCCGGTTCTCGTGGACCAGGAAGGTGGTCGCGTGCAGCGCTTGCGCGCACCCTTCCCCGAGCTTCCGCCCATGCGCGCGCTGGGTGAGACCAAGAAGAAGACGTTCGCACAGCGCGCCGGTCATCTGCTCGGACAGAGCCTCTCGATGTTCGGCATCGATCAGGACTACGCGCCGG
>Ga0182032_10001215_pt1 | contig 11345 bp, 8 predicted proteins | sample tim00Cox00000000_FD_125970 | JGI IMG/M metagenome (GOLD analysis project Ga0182032, IMG submission 125970) | Lab enrichment of tropical soil microbial communities from Luquillo Experimental Forest, Puerto Rico - timezero.00C.oxic.00.000.000 | ecosystem: Environmental > Terrestrial > Soil >... | reverse complement strand
TCATACACCGTCATTCGGTGGCGCACGTGTGCCGCGATCTGGCGCAAGATCTCCCGTTGGGGTTCAGGGAGAACGATGTCATCCCAGAAGGTTGTCGACTCGATCCTCTCCGCCAGACCGTCAAGACGGCGGCGCGAGTGACGACGGCAGATCTCCCACAGGTGCGCGCCCGGCTGCGTCCCGTCCGAAAGATCTCGCGCGCTCAGTTCCGCGCTAACAGCTCCAATGCTTTGTGTCTCGAGGTCAAATTGAGATGCAATTTGCTCGATGCTGCCGTTCAATTGTGCCGCGATCGGCCGAAGCGCCACGCGCCAGCGCGCATCCTGCTCGGCGAGCGATGGCCTGCGCACCTCAAACTTGACGACGGGTCGCCCGCAATCTGGCAATGGTTCACGAGCAGCGATCACAAACGGGCCGCGGATGCGCTCGATCAGTGCTCGTGCAGCGTCGCAGTTGTCCGCGCGGTCGCAATCGATCAGCAGTACCGACCCGCTCAGGAGCGCTTCGCGTTCCCACAAGCGGATCAAGGTTTCCCGCTCGGGGGCTGCCGCGGGAACGTCGACGCCACGCATGGATTGCAATGAAAGCCCGAGTGCCGCGCAGGCAGCCGCCGGAATCGCGCGCCGGGCTGCATCGTCGTTACCAAAAAGCTCTATCGCCCCGCTCGTCGCCCGGTTGCGCCATAATTCGGTGAGTTGATCGGCTATTCTCTGGTGCGAGGGAACCAGTTCCCAGCGCACCTCAACCGGCTCGAGAAGCCCTTGAAGCCGCTGGTCCAGATAGGACATCCCCGTGAGAAAATGCAGGAGGCGTTCGTCGATTCGCAGCGGGCTGGTCACTATAGAGTCGCCGGCACCCAATTCAATAAGGCGCCAGTAGCGAAGCGGCGCGACCGGCAGGAGCGCGCTCCAATGCGGCTCGGACAGCGCTGCGAGCGCAAGGCCGAACGTCGGATAGGGTTTACGCGGATCACCGGAGGCTGCGGCGCAGTGAGCCGGGAATGCAGAATCGAGTTCAACACCGGCACACAGCAGTAAAATGTCGCGTTCGAAAGGCGACAGCGAAAAGATCTCGCATAGATTGGTCAAGGCGGTTCCACAGGGTGCTGTTGCTTCCGGGCCTGTGTTCGTTGAACCGGCTGGATCGGGGTCCTCGCGTTGCGAAGCCAACCTGGATTCAACTTGCTTCGGGTCAGCACCCTCGCTATTCGCATGCCGTACCAGCGCTTCGCGCACGTGAGCGAGTGCCGCCGTCAGCAGGCGCTGGTTCGTTTCCAGCCAGTTGTCCGCCCCGGTCGCTCTCATTGGGTAATCGCAATCTTGGGATTCCCCGTGAGCTGACCGAACGTCGAACTGCCGGGATTTTGATCGATTTCGAGCGCGCTCTGTGCGCCGTCAATCTGGATGCGCACGGTGTAACTACCCGCCGGAAAATCAGCCGGAATGGGAAAATCCAGCGTGGCGGTGGTCGCGGGCCCTGTCGCCGGCCTCGGCGGGATCGGGATTGAGCGCTCTGCGAGGACAAGGCTGGCACGCTGGACGCGACCGACGGGTGGATTGACTGCCAGCGTCAGCGTGTTCCCGCGCTGGATGCTAATCGGTTGAGGTGTCGTAATCTGTGGCGCGAGGACAAACGGCGCGACGTTGGACTCGAAACCGTTATGCGGGTCGGCTTGCGTTCCGAAAGCAATCTGCTGCACCACTTGAACGCTGTTAACACCCGCCGGCAGACCGGCCGGAGGCGTCGCAACGATTGAATTATCCGTGATTACCGCCGGATCGACCAAGGCCCCCAACCCGAAGTTCAGCTTCGGCGGGAGCCCACTCAAATTTCGCCCGGTGATTGTGATCGATGCGCCGGGCGAAACGATCGGGGGTGTGACGCTATCGATCCAAGGTTGGCGAAACTGGAGCAGCAGGATGTTCCGCGAAGAGACCGGTAAGGCGGTTTTAGCCGGTTTGCTGCTTTGAATCAGGACCGTTGATATTCTGTAGGCCGCTGTCGGTCGATAGGGCGCCTGCAACGCAGTCCACAGTTTCCAGACCTCTTCTATATTCATCAACTGTGGCGTTATCTTGATCTGTTCGATTTGGTCGGCAAGATCAGAGGCGGCAAGAGGGCCCGGCGGCGCGGCGCTTCCGAGCGCGGTCCGAATCGCGGCTCGCGGCAGTACCGGCGTTTCATGCAACATCTGCATCGCGTATCCCAGTAGAATTTCGCCATCAAAATCGCTCTTCCCATAGGCGCTGAGGAGGTAGAAAAGGTCGAGCGCGAGCGGCGGGTTTGTCATTCGGCTGCCTTGGGTATCGCGTGATGGCAGGTCCGTGTTGCTCCAACCGGCGTTCGAGGCGACATGGTACAGAAAAATATTCAGTTGTGGCACCTCCGTATCTCCTGTCTTGATCCGATCAGGCGGCAGCGCTGTTACCGTAACTGGGCTACCGACAGTCGTGCTGATGGCTTGATCGGTCATGGCATTGTTCAGCAAGCCGCGCAGAACGGCGCTGACAGCAGCGATAGCAAGCGCATTGCTCATGCGGCAGCTTCTTTGCGGGAGCGCAGGTAATCATCGAGCGAGCTTCTTGGCGCACGCGGAGCAGGCGGCCGTGGACTGGGCGGTGGCCCAGCGATCGCCCGGACTTCGATGCGCCCAATCGTCACCCGAATCCCGGGTGATGCGAAAAGCTTCGAATCAAATTCGGCTCCCGGGTTCCCATCCATACTCTGGTAGGTCGATTTTCCAGCCGCGGGGAGCAGTGCGCCTTGCTTGGGCGTGGAAAAGGGTAAGCGGCTCCAGGGAAAAGTCTCTCTGGGTTCGGGCAGGAGTTGGCTTTTCACATGACGTTCGACGTGCACGGACTCATGTTCCTCCGCCGGAGTCTGCGGTTCCGCTGTTGATAGCGCCCAGTCCGGCTTGAACGGGTCGTTTGCCAGGAGATTTTGGTCTGCCGGCCGCATCGAGTGACGATCGGCCCGAAGCTGGACGGATTGCTGCTGCTCGATCGAGGGCTGAGTCACTGTCGATCGCTCCACGGTCTCTTGTTTTGTCGGCTTCACGCGCATTTTACCCAGCGGGAAAGAAGTCGATCCGCGCGGAAGCGTGCTCGCTGGAGGGGAAATTTTTTGCGCTGGGAGAAGCGCTTCGCCGACTTGCCGACGCACCAGCGGTTGCTCGCTGTGAACGAAGGCCTCGGCGGCCTCCAGCGTTCGTTGTGCGGTTTGGGTGACGACTGCGGTCGTCGAATCTTGATGCTGGCGTTGCATTGCCTGCTCGCTATCAGCTGAAGGCGACACATGCGCGGTATGGTCGTGCAGATCCGGCCTTGCCGCAACGGGGTTCCCTTCGGCTTGAGCATCGACGACCGTAAGTGGACGGATAGGTTCCCGGCGAAATGGCTCCGTTGCTGTCACGGTTGTCACCGGCTCGAAGCGGGAGGGTACGACCGGTCGCAAAGGCCGTTCCCTGGGCCGGAGTCTTTCAGTGAGCCGCGTAAGGAAATCACTCATCGCTCCAGCATCTCCAGATAAAGCCGCCGGCGGGTCGGGCTCAGTGCAAGGATGTCGGATTCGCGCCAACCGTAGGCCTCAGCGAGAAGGTGAACCTCCCGTAGCACGCGAGTTGCCCATGCGTTCAACTCGGCCCAAACGAATGCGCCAATATCCAGCGGTACTCTCCACTGATGCGCACAGTCCGGGCATCGTGCGGCCATCAGGATTTCCGCTTGTGGATCGGCCTTAGCCATCTGCGCAGAAATCTCCGCCACAAATTCATCTGGCAGTTCGTCAACGGAAATGTCCTCTGCCCCACAGCGAGCGCTCAACATGCAGCGCTCAAGCAGGCGTCGCCGATTTTCCAGGACAGGTGCGTCCTGGTCGAGCGCTGTGAGATCAAGGGCTTGTGGCAAGCGGAACGCGACGACGTAGTCTTGTTTTTCAATGGTCAATTTCGGAGGTGGCTGTGCGGTTTGCTCGACGTAGATGTCTGCAATGTTGAAGTTCAGTTCCAGGTTCTGGTCGCAGGCCGGACAATGGGCAATAGCATTGAGGCGTGAGCCAAACACTTGTGCGTGGAAACGGAGCAGCCGCATATCGCACTCACCTATGGTGAGAGTTGCCAGTGAGTCGGAGGGCGGACCGTCAAAGCTCGCGCCGAGGAGAGTGAGCGCCCGCTGAGCAGGTGTCTGGATCAACCCGCGCTCCCAAGCTGCCAGAAGTAGCGCCGGGTCAGGGCTCATCATGATTTTGCGCTAGCCTGCATTGACTACAAATCCTTAGCCCGCAATGTGCGCGCGGCTTGTTACAATGCGTGATTTTTGCGGACTAGGTCGCAATCGTAGGCTCCTGCGGTTCCGGCACCGCGGTATCACGCTCCCAGCCCTCGTTTTCCAGCTTGATATGTTGAATCAGAACGGCGTTGGCATTGGCATCAAGATCAGCGAGCGGTTGCCATTCCGAAACCCAGCAGCGGAAGATCTTGTAGGCAAGCGCGAGCTGGCCCGCTTCATTATATTGTTCCAGGATGATATCTTTTCGGAAATCCTTCAGCGAGACTTCGGCGCCGAGTCCGGCGCCGAAATTCCAGACCTTGTTTGCCCATTTTTCGAATTCCAAGTCGTGCGTGACGCCTCGTTCCAGCGTGATAGCATCATATTCGGTTCTACCTGGGGACTTGCGGGAAGAACTCGGATCTCCTCCCTCCCGATGCTTCACTACTTCGGTGGTGCGCTTAAGCGCACCGACCTTGCTGATACCGGCCACGTAACGGCCATCCCATTTCACCCGAAATTTGAAATTCTTGTAAGGATCGAATCGCTGCGGATTAACTGTGAATTCGGCCATGGGCCCCTCCTTTGCTAGGTTTGAATTTGGCCAGCAATTTGCTGGATTTTGATAATGACGAACTCGGCCGGCTTCAGCGGTGCGAATCCGACAACGATATTGACCACGCCGCTGTTGATATCGTTTTGAGTGGTCGTTTCGCTGTCGCACTTGACGAAATAGGCCTGCTGCGCATCGCTACCCTGAAACGCGCCCTGAACAAACAGATTGTGCATAAAGGCGCCGACGTTAAGCCGGATTTGCGCCCACAGAGCCTGGTCATTGGGCTCGAACACGACCCATTGTGTGCCCCGGTAAAGACTCTCCTCGATATAGAGCGCCGTGCGGCGCACTGGGACATACTTCCAGGGCGAAGCCAGGCGATCGTCACCCGCGAGGGTCCGCGCACCCCAGACTATCGGCGCGACACCGGGAGCCGTCCTCAAGCAGTTAATGCCGAGCGGATTAAGTTCGCCTATCTCGGAATCTGTGAGCGGGACGCTCAATTGTGAAACTCCGCTCAGCGTCGCGTCCAGCCCGGCAGGGGCTTTCCAGATCCCGCGTTGCGAGTCGGTTCGCGCAAAGATGCCGGCAACCGCGCCCGATGGAGCGTAAAAGCTGATCTGATTGTTGAGCAGCGGATTCGCTTCGCCCAAAAACGGAAAGAATACGGCAGCATGATCGCTGCGTGTACCAAGCGCCTCGACACCTGTATTGTTTCCGTTGCCTTTCGCGGCGTCTTTGCTAATCCAGGCATTCGTAACGGCTGGCGGATCGACAAGCAAAAACGAGCGCCGACTCTCGCAGTAGCTCGCCGCGGCCGCCCAGACGGAGGCGTCAACGTCCGTACTGAAGTTGTATGGCGGGATGCAGAGAAGGTTGAACAGATCGGTTTTTTCGAGGGCGAATAGTCCTTGTTTGTTAGCTTGGTTACCCAGGTAGTCGAGGGCAGACAAAGGCTGACTATCCATACCTTGGCCCGCCGCGACCACTCCAGTTGAAGTCGTGGGACCGAAGGGATCCTGCCCCGGGGCAACCGCGGGACTGGCGGCCGGGATGGCACCCAATACGCGAACGAGTTGCGATTCGCTTTGCAGAGCTTTGTCAACCCGTCGCGGATCGTTAACCTGAACTGATAAATTGCGGATGTATTCAATTATGCCGGTTGAGGTGTCTTTGATCCCGAGGTTAAATTGGTTCGCCGCGTTAGGACCCTTGACATTATAGTCGACACGCCCGCGAAGACTATTGCCCCAGGCGCCTTGGTTAGCTGCCTCCAGGTTCAATGTGTCGATCGAAAGGCGGGCTTTGGTGATGGGCGCGGCGCCCGCGATTGCATTTTGGGCCGCCGTGTTCACGCTCGCAGCGGTCGCCCCGGTTTGAGCTACCGCGCCGTTAATTGCCGCCATGACGAAATTGGCCCCGGCCCGACCCGGGTCGGTCGGAAAGAGACCGGCTTCGGTTTGGGCGGCGGCTTGCACCGAAGCTGCGGTAGCACCCGCTTGCCCGGCGGCGGTGCCCGCGGAAGCCGCGACCGCCTGCGCTGCGGTAAGAGCGGCGTTCCGGTCAGAGTCAGCCGGCAAATAGGGATGGAATAAGCGGGCGACAACGGCTTGGGTGCCGCCGTTCTGAAAGAAGTCTCGGACGGCAAAGCTCATCGTGCTATTAAGTGACAGACCGCCGAAAGCACGCTGGTAGTCGCCGAAGTTGTTGATCGTGGTTGGCCAGTTAACTGGCCCCCGCGGAGCGGCTCCTACAAATGCGGTGATGGAAGTCGCGACTCCGATAATTGTCCGGACACCGCTCGGAATTTCTTCGATGTAGACGCCTGGGTAGGTGGGCGTAATTGGCATAGCTGTCTCCTTGAGTAATAGATTGGGTTCGGAGCCTTTTTATCGGTAAAGTTCCAACACAAATCTCGTAACCGATGGCCAAGACCTGGCGAATGAGAGTCTACCTGAGAGGATTTATTGGCGGGATAAAGATACCAGTGAGCAGGCAAAATTTTCCTAACGTCCTGACATAACCAATTAGCAGCCTTCACTGACTTCCGTTTGCGGATCGCAGCAAGCTGCCGCCATCGCGGTGCGTCACACCGGCCGTACGAAACCAGACTGTCATATCCGCAGCTACGCGGCTGCGAGCCGCTCCACCCAGTCGGTTTTCACAATGAGGCGACCTTCGTGAAGTGTCTCAAGCAAAATCACTACTCGCTCAGTGTCACTAAGCGCGCTGTCGAACGCGCCTTGCCAACCTGCAAGCGGACCGGCGATGATCCGCACAGACTCTCCGGGTCTAAACGACGGCGTGTCGAGCCTCACGCAACCTGCGGCGTCCATCCTCTGGCGAAGCGCTTCAATGACATCTACTGCCAGCGGCAGCGGCCGCTCGCCCGCACTGACAACGCGGATCACGCCACATGCGTGCGCTGCTGCGCGCAATTGCGTTGCCGGCGTAAAAAAGGCAAAGAGGTAGCCTGGGAACAACGCTTTCAAGGGGCTTTTTCGGGCGCGCCAACCATTGGGTTTGGTTCGTCGCAGTGGAAGGAGCGTCTCAAGACCCAGGCGCCGAAGGGAGGCTTCTGCAATCTTCTCGCCGGCGACTCTAGACTGGATAGCAAACCACTGGGGTTCCGTCACAGAATCGGTCGCCATGGTCTCTCCTTTAGTTCGGATTTCTGGGACGTCGTATCCGTTTCGGCTTCCTCGCCCGGAAAAAAATTTGGCCGTCGCCCGTCACGTATTTTTCGAGATGCCCATGTGCGATCAAGGCTGCGAGAGCGTTGCGTACTTGTGGCAGCCATTGCTTGATCGCGCGCTCTGACACCCACCAGACCGTAATGCCTTCGATCGTATCTTGGGCTTTGGGATGCTCCCGCAAATAGCGAAGAATTTGACGCGCAAGCTTTGGAAGCTTCTTGTCTATAGGCTGACATCGGTTGAGTGCTGATTAATGCGCAAAGCATCACGCGTGCCTGATCAAAAGGAGCAAACGCAGACTTGCCGGCTTTACCGAGTAGTTTCCTGGCGCCACGTAAACGCAGGCGTCTCCGCGTTGGGATGCCGAACAGGACATTCTTATCCTAGCACTGAGGCGGGACAGATCGACGAAGTTACCGGCTGCCAGATGTTTATCCCCGGGTAGACAAAAATGTCCGGGCCTTCCAGGCTATGTCCATGGCGCAATATTACACTTTGGTAGTATAAAGGTCTTTTCCCATAGCCATGTGGCGAAAAGCGCTTATCATCTTCCTGAGTTCCGCTTATAGTTCAAAGCGAGGCCGCTTCACCCAGGCGGCGGTGCTTCCAACGCGACCTTGAGATCCCTAGATCTGGCCGCTCCGAGGTGCGGCCTCGCCAGGAAACTGGAAAGAATGCGGATTATGGCGAACCGACCAAAATATCGAGAGTCGCGGCCGGAATATCGCAAACCGCGCGTTGTCGTTGGCGCATCCGGGCTCTCGCAGTTGCGGCAGAGCGGCCTGATAGGCTTCTGCTCGTTTGAAAACGTCGATCCGGAGGAAGAGCGCCTGCGCGCGGCGCTGATTGGCGCCCAGGATTTCATATGGCAACGACTTGAGCTTGCCACAGACCCTCAAGGGCCAATGCCATCCGCAGTTGCATTAAGCGCGCTTTGTCCCTGTGCGGTTCTGGTTGTCCTCAGGGTTGCGGACATGAGGTTCGTCGAGCCGCTGTTTGCTCGGTTGCGACTCAACAATCCACGCTTGCCGATACTCGTCGTGCCGTGCGGGCTAACCGCCGACGAGATTTCTCAGGTGCTTGCCCTGGGCGCCACAGACTTCCTTATGCCGCCCTATAGCGCGGAGAGCGTCGTGCCTCGATTGCGGCGATTGGCGCGCCCCCGGCGGGCGCGGGACTCCCAGATTGACGAAATCAAAGCGGCTGTCGGTCTCCGGCAGATTGTTGGCGAAAGTCCCGTCTTTCTTGCTGAGCTGAGAAAGCTTTCGCGTATCGCCGCCTGCGTTGCGTCGGTGTTTATCAGGGGTGAATCTGGTACCGGGAAGGAAATCTTCGCTCGGGCTATCCATTACCTTAGCGAACGGGCCGGACAGCCCTTTGTGCCGATTAACTGTGGCGCCATACCTGCAGAACTCGTCGAGAGCGAACTCTTCGGATATCGACGCGGGGCCTTCACCGGGGCCGTCCAGGACCGGACCGGGCTGCTAGGCGAAGCTAACGGCGGCACGTAGCTGCTCGATGAGGTGGACTCCCTGCCCTCGGCTGCGCAGGTCAAGTTGCTGCGCTTCCTCGACGATGGTGAATTTCGCCCGCTCGGTGCCTCGAAAACGGATCGCGCCAATGTGCGCGTGATAGCCGCAACCAACGCGGACATGGAACAGAAAGTCCGGGAGCAGAAATTTCGTGAGGACCTCTTCTATCGGCTCAACGTTCTAAAGCTTGTGCTGCCGCCTCTTAGGGAACGGCCTGGTGACCTGCCGCTACTCGCGCGTCATATCCTCGAAAGACAGGCACTAGCATTAAGGTGCAAGGCCAAGCCCATCAGCGCCACCGCGCTCGACTGCATGGCCGCGTATCGGTGGCCAGGCAACGTACGCGAACTCGAAAACGTCCTCATTCGCGCCCTGGTACTTTCAGAAGGAGCTGAGATCGAGGTAGAAGATCTTGCGTTGCGGTCAGGATCACCCGAGCCGTTGCAGGACGGCTCCTTTCGTACTCTCAAGGCGCAGGTTGTCCGGGATTTCGAGCTCGGTTATTTGCAAACGATGCTCGATCGGCATGGCGGAAACATCACCCGCGCCGCGCACGCTGCCGGGAAGAATCGACGGGCCTTTTGGGAACTGCTTCGGAAGCATGGCATCTCACTGCCGCAGACTCGCTGTTCGGCGGGTACCTACGGACCGACTGGTTTTTAGAAGGAGAAACATGCAGCTGCTACAACAACAATAGGAGATGGGGTGTGGGAACTTTTGCACAGAAGCAGAATCAACCTAAAAAACCAGCATACTCCGGGCTTGCTCGGCCCGACATGGTAACACGAGCGGCACCAGCGATGCAGACGAAGTTAGTGATCAACAAGCCGGGAGACGAATACGAGCGGGAAGCCGACCGCGCTTCCGAACAGGTGATGCGTATACGGGAACCGCAACTACAGTGCGCTTGCAGCTCCGGGGAAGGGTGCTCCACATGTCAGAGAGGGCAGTTGGATCGGAAACATGAGCGGCAGCAACCTATGAGCGTGGCAATGTCCAGGCTCGTGGAACCCCGCTTTGGTCATGGCTTCAGTCGGGTGCGCGTGGATGCGGACCCGAGTGCGGCGCAGTCTGCCGGAGCCGTGGCCGCGCGACCATACACCGTGGGGGCTGATGTCGGCAGCTTAGCGCCGGCATTTTCTCAACGTGGATTTTGGCGGCTGGCGGCCGGCAGTCAGCCTGAAGGTGAGGCGCCACCAATTGTGCATGACGTCCTGCGCTCGCCAGGCCAGCCGCTCGAGTTGGCGGCTCGGACATTCATGGAATCGCGCTTCGGTCATGACTTCAGCAAGGTGCGAGTGCGAACAGGTGCGCACGCTGCGGACTCGGCACGAGCGGTGCAGGCCCGAGCCTATACGGTGGGGCAGGACATCGTGTTTGGTGCAGGCCAATATGCACCGGGGACCCGGGAGGGAAGGCTGTTGCTGGCGCATGAACTGGTGCACGTGATTCAACAGCATGCTGGCGCAGTGAGCATGCCAACTGTGCAGCGAGACGACAAAAAAGGAAAGGACGACAAAAAAAGTGATGTAAAGTCCGAAGAGAAGCCAGCAGCGTGGACCCGCAAGCTTGCGGAAGGACCGAGGCTGCTAGATGGAAAGAAGGCCTCGTATCAGGTTTGGTTTGATCACATAGTGCCTCCTGTGCCAAAGGGCGCTACCCAAATGTGGCAGGTTGTCGAGAACAAGACGACGTCCTTAACGGATAAGTGCGAAGAGAAAACTGAAACAGATTATGTCGTTGACATCGTGACGGTTGATAAACGTACCAAAATCCGTGATGACTGGGGTTGGATTCCGGGGGATGAGCCCTGTTTTGTTGTGCGAGTGAGCCAAGCCACGGTTGGTTTTGATGACAAAAAAAGCAATTTTGCTCAGCAGACTAGCGTAAAGGTTTCACAAGAGGACGCTAAAGATGTCTTAACGAAAATGACTGGTCCGAAGGGCACCTATTCCGGTACCTATACCTTCGTAAAGAGCGAGAATTGCAGAGACTGTTCTGAAAAGTTGAAAAAATTACAGGAGAAACAGAAAGCGCCGAACGGCGAAGCCTTGGCGATCGAAGGGGTCGGCAGTTGGACGAGCTGATGTCCTGTCCCCGAAATAGGTCAGCAATTCCCTAAACCCAACTTCCGCATGTACTGAATACGAGTGCCGTCCGCTTCCAAGGAACTCTTCATTGGAGTGGCATCTCTGATTATTTTTGGCAGCGCGAGATAGCGCTGTGACGGGCGGCGGTAGGGTCCGATCTCCGAGCGGACCGCCAGCGTTGGTCGCCTTGAACTTACGACTTCACC
>Ga0182032_10001214_pt1 | contig 11350 bp, 21 predicted proteins | sample tim00Cox00000000_FD_125970 | JGI IMG/M metagenome (GOLD analysis project Ga0182032, IMG submission 125970) | Lab enrichment of tropical soil microbial communities from Luquillo Experimental Forest, Puerto Rico - timezero.00C.oxic.00.000.000 | ecosystem: Environmental > Terrestrial > Soil >... | reverse complement strand
TGCAGGCCGGGGAGCATGTGGAGGAGCGCAGCAAACGCGCCCGAGGCAACGCTCAGCGCCCCGATCACCCACAGCACGCCGACCGCGGCGCGTAACCATGGATCGTTCACGGACCCCTCCAACGATCGTCAGGCGGCACACACCGTTGATCAGCCGGGCAGCAATCCGGGATCATGGACACTGATAGGCAATCCCCGCGCCGACAGTCACAAAGGCGGTATTGCCGCCAAAGCCAATTGTCTGATCGCGGATTACGTTTTCAGGAATCACGTTAGCAGTATCAGCCTTTGGCGGAGCCAGGTTACCGACCGCTTTGCAATTCGCGACGTCCGACGGGTTGCTCGTTAGGCGGACCTTGTCGGCTCCAGGCGCGAGAGCAGTCGTCTCACAGTCTGCCAGTACGGGCAGGACTAAGGCTATCAGGACGGATACGCGCGGCATTGCCCCTCCGGATATGAACAGCACAACGTGTTACCCAAAACAATAACAGGGACGAAGAGCTCCGGTAAGCGCGACCTGCAGTGCCCTCTAACGGTGACCTCGGGGGCTGGATCGACCGCCAAGGACGCACAATCCCTTTCGCGCCCGCGGCGCAGACACACAGACCGTTCACGGGCCCCTCCAACGATTGTCAGATTGCACCTCAAGTGTCCGATTGAGTCAGGCGCCAGGGCGGATTTCTTCGATTTTCCCCGGCACTGAAGAAGCAAATCACATTCCCGTCTGGATCTCGCAAGTGGGCCTCGCGCCACAACCAAGGTTTGTCTGTAGGGGGCGAATCAAATACAACGCCTCTCGAGGCTAACTTCTGGTAGCGCGCGTCAAGGTCAGCGCACTCGAAGTAAACGATCACTCCCGCCCCCGCAGGGACCGCGACTACCTGGTGCAGAGAGAATGTGGACTCTCCTGACGGACACTCAAAGCGAGCGTAGGTGGGAGGACTACTCACGATCTGGGTAAAACCAAGTCGGCGGTAGAAGGCTGCGGAATGATCCACGTTCGTCGCAGGGAGGCTTACTTGGTTCAAATTCACTGTGATGTGCCAACGGTGAAGTTGAGGGGCCCCGGCGAGCGCCGATCAAGGGCGGCCGGCACGCGCTGGGCAGGCCAAAAGCGCCCAAACAAGGGCCGCGGGCGCACAATCGCTTGCGCGCCGGCGGCGCGTAACCACCCCCCGGTCACGGCCCGCTCCAACGACTGTCAGGTCCGCTCGTGAAGGATGACATTGAAGTGCTCTTCTTCTGTTGGCGGTTCGAAGTACGCTGTTATTGCAGCAAACGCCGCTTCCGACGTCCATGGGGATTCGGCGGGAAGGTCCTTGCTTCGCATCCTTAACTGACTCTTGCACAGGTCATCCGAGGCATCAATGAAGTGCAGCTCATGATGGACACGGACGGTGTCAAGGATTTCTCGGAACCAGACTCGCTGTTTCTTCGTGTTCGCCGGGAAGTCGAGGACAACACTCACTCCCAGAGCCAACAAGTCGCGCACCAACGGCTGCACGACGCTGTTGATGCGGGATGCGTACAGAACATAAGAGGCGATGTCTTTGACATCGCCCGGGAACAGGCGCTCCGAAAACACGTCCTGCACAAGGAGAATAGACGGCCGTTGTTGGGCTAAGCGCCGTGCCAACGTTGACTTGCCTGCGGCCATTTTGCCGCAGAAAAAAACCAACGTGGTCTGGTCTGGCATCAACTGCGGACCCAACGGATAAGTTGAGCGTCCGCCGACAAGCCCCCGTCAAGCGCCGCGGGCGCACACTGTCTTCCTGCGCCCGCGGCGCGTACCCACCCGCCGTTCACAGACTCCTCCAACGATTGTTAGACGACGTCATCACTCTCTGAAAGAAGTGATGCCGGTCGGAACCGTCGAACTCACCACTGGGCATGCAGCAGTTCTTGAAATCTGCGGCCTGACAAGCACGGGCATAGGTCGTTGCGGCCGAGCTTCTCACTGAGCTCCTTGTAACCGCCAACGATGCGAGGTCCCCGTTTGACGCGTGTCTCTGAGGGAAACCCCCTGCGTCGCTTACTGATGACCTCGAAAGCAAATGGCTTCGAGGCGTTCTTTCTTGAGTCCCATGGGACACCTCCGTGGCGAAGCCCGGAAATCCGCGGCGCGCATGGTATGGCACGGCGCGCCGCGTGGCAATGCGCAACATAACGTCGTTTAACGGTGAAGTTGCGGGGCCGCCGAGAAGCGCCCCGATCAAGCGCCAGTGGTTCACGGTCCCTGCAGCGACAGTTAGATGTCGGCAAGCGCAGCATCGCAGCGGCTAGGGACAACGGTAGGCAATGCCTTCAACAGGAGCCCAAGCCGGTCCGTTGGTGACGACGCCGATATTGCCGCCGAAACCGACGACCATGTTCTTAAACTCCGTGCGTGCGTTGGAGCCGCTAGCGTTGACTCTGATGTTGCCCACGGGCTTACAGCTCGATACCTCCGACGCGTTTCTAGTGATCCGGACGTTCTCAGAGCCCGGCACTGGCGCCACGGCCACGACGCAAGAAGCAAGGCCAAGGGCCAAAGCGACCGGGACCATTCGGGTCTGTGACATGACGCACCTCAGGAACCAGGACTGGAGAACGACTCTCCCCCGACGTCTGGCGGTGAAGTTGAGGGGCCAGAAGCGTCCGATCAGGCGCTGCGGCGCACAATCTGTTGTGCGCCCGTGTTGTGTAACCATAAACCGTTCACGGTCGCCTCCAACGATCGTTAGGAGCCGGCCAAGCGAAGACGACGCGCGTAGCTACGCGCAAAGAGCCCGACAGCGATAATGCCGGCACCGATGCCCATCTCTATGAGCGATTCTTTCAGAGGCGTGGCGGGAAAGTCTGGAAAGACCATGTCCCCTGGTCGAGCCCCTCCAAATGCAACCATATAAGCCTCGACCCCAGCAGCGGTGAGAAACAACGCTCCGTAAAGTATCACCGGAACTGCCGCCCACGAGAGAACAGAAGCCCAAACGCGTACCATCCCGACTCCTAGCGGTGCGGTTGAGAGGCCGCCCAGACGTGCCTGATCAGGCGCCGCGGGCGCACAATCTCTTCCGCGCCCGCGGCACGGACACACCCACCGTTCACGGTCCCCTCCAACGATTGTCAGACCCCACGAGAGAGCCAAGCCTACCGCAGAACTACCGGTCCGCATCGTCGATCTCTCCGCGGATCGTCAGAGTGGCGAGTCCGAGAAGAGGCAGTACACAGAAAGACCACGTGTTCGCTTGTCCGTATAGGACGGCCGCGAGAGCACAGCCTGCCGCGAATACGATGACGTTGCCTGTCAGCCGTCTGAATCGTGCGCGAGTGGCCTGAGCGATCTCGGGTTGCAGTCCATGTAACATATCGGCCAGATCGAGCATCATTTGAGTCGTCGTGCCTGTCATGATGGTCGATGGCGGCGTGTGGGCGAGGTGAGTCCGATAGGTCGCGTTCTGCAGAGCCATTGCCGCAACCAACGTCATCCCCGTGACGAGAGCCGGCCACGCATCGGGATCATCGAAAGGACCTAACCAAGCAGCAAGTCCCGCGCACACGATCAATAGCAGGACCTGCAGCCGGACTAGGGTCCCAAACACTGGCCGTTTCAAGGCCCTAAGGCGAAAAGCCAGGAGCCTCGAGAGCAGCACGACCGCACAGAACATTGGCAAGGCGAGGGTTTTGGTCACTGCGCCGCTTGTTCCAAACACCAGCGCAGCGCTCAGGGTCACAAAGTTTCCGGTCACGTGGGCCGTGAATAGACCCTTCAGCGCCAGGAAGCCGCTAGCGTCGGCATAGCCCGCAGTGAAGCTCAGAACCGACGGGAGGGACCATCGCATACCTTTTACCTCTGTTCAGGGTCAAGTGCTCGCTGCAACACCAGCGCCAAGGACGGGTCAAGGGAGATGCAGCGAAACACCTTCATCGTGGTGTCTGACCGTGACGTTGAGTAGCCGCCCCGGAGCGCCAAATCGAGCGCCGCGGGCGCACACTGCTTTCCGCGCCGCGGCGCGAACAAGCCGGCCGTTCACGGGCTCCTCCGACGATTGTTAGGCGGCCAAACCCGCTGCGCCATCGGGCAAATCCGGGTCACGGGTACAGCATTCTTAGCTTGGCACTGTCAGTGCCGGATCGCCGTAGCGATTCGGGCCGTGAACCCCGGGCTTACACAGTAGCCACACGAAGGCGACAGCAAGACCGATCCACACGAGATGGAGGAGAACTGGCACGGGGTTGCGTGTCGCTGAGACTACGAACCCTACGATCAGGGGAGGCACGATCCACCAGAATGAATGTCCAGCGTCGTGGAGTCGTCGCGAGGCCGCAGCCGCATGAGGTACGACAACACCCAGGTTCCAGATGATTCCAAGAATAGCCGCAGCCGGCAGAATCGTGTGACTCAGCAAGACGAGTATCAAGTTAACGAGCCAAACGACAACTTGGAACCACCAGTATTCGGGGCGAGAGGCTCGGCCGCTGAATTTCGCGTAGTTGCGCAAGCAGCGCCAAAACCAACCAATGGCAGTGGTCATGTGGGCCGCCTACCGGTGAAGTTGAGGGGCCGCCCAGAAGCGCCCAATCAAGCGCCGCGGGCGCACTCTCTCTGCTGCACCCGCGGCGCGTAGCCACCCACTGTTCACGGTCCCCTCCAACGATTGTTAGGCGCGCTGTCACATTCTTACGAAGTATGGAAGAGCAATGAACAGCAGGCCCAATATGACGAGCAGGATGGTGTTTGACACGAAATACGGGAAAATCATTAGGACAACGCCGCAGACCAGGGGCACGACCGTCTTCTGCCGTCTGCCGTAAACGAAGAAGCCCAGCCCAATTGACCCGAACAGCAATCCCCAAAGAAGAGATGAAGTGCCCATTGGGGTCGTACAGCGCCTAGCTGAGAAGTTGATGGGGCGCCCAGAAGCACCCATCAAGCGCCGCAGGCGCGCAAACTCTTCCGGGCCCGCGGCGCGCACATACAGGCGCTTCGCGGTACCCTCCAACGATTGTTAGACGGCGGTCAGCGAGCAGAAAGTGCCACCATACACCCATATGCGTCGGACTCAACGTAGTTAATCACACTGTCCACGAGCCTCGAAGGTTCTCGTCTGGTGTGCCAGCCACTACGCGCTCGAGATCATCATCAGCGACTGCGAAAGTCGGTTTGAGTTCAAATGACCCCGGCCTTGCAATCATACGGGGGGCGAGCACAGCCTGCTTGACGAGTTGCACGAGATTCGCCTCAATGGGGGAGCGCCCGGGCACTGACTCTCCATCAAGATAGAGTTGCCCCTTAGTCTGATGGAGCCTCGAGCTCACCGACTATGCCTGCACTTCACGCGTTCGCGAAGTCCTGCGTTGGTCACAGAACTGACTTCGCCCGCCGCACGAGGGGCCGCTCAGAAGGCGCCAGCCGACCGTTCACGGTCCCCTCCAACGATTGTTAGGGCTCGCGGGTCTACAACGTGAGCTCAATGCGATTTCCGTCCGGATCGAGAATAACGCTCTCATAGTAGCCATCACCAGTGCGACGGGGCCCATCTACGATAGTGAACCCGGCTGCACGCAGCGTAGCGGTTAATTCGTCGACACGATTTTCCGAGCCCAACGAGAAAGCGAGGTGCGTCAGGCCCATGCGGTGAGTGCCGGGATCATACTTTACCGGTCCGAGTGCCGATGTCGTCATTAGCTCCAACCTGGCCCCGCTCTGAAACCTCAGAAACCGCGACTCAAAGCCTTTAGAGGAGTTCGTGTACTTCGGACCAACGCTCGCTCCGAAGTATTCCGCGTAGAAACTGGCGAGGCGCTCAATGTCCTCCGTCCACAGCGCGATGTGCTCAATTATCGCCACCGCGAGGCCTAACGGAGAAGTTGAGGGGCCGCCCAGACGCGCCCGATCAAGCGCCGCGGGTGCACAATCTCTTCCCCACCCGCGGCGCGGACATAAAAGGTGTTCACGGACCCCTCCAACGCTTGTTAGGCCGCACTGGCTCGCGGCTGGAATATGACTCTGAACCGCACGCAGGCAACGAGCATGTCTTCGCCGAACTGGCGACCAGACCGAGCGCATTCGCGAGTGAAATACCGCCTGTGTTCCTCTCGCCAGAACGACAACGAGCCGTCCCCTTCACCCTCGGTAGAAGCGAACTCCGCAGTCACCTCGCCGAAGGCCACGACCTCGACCGCCTGCGTTTCGATGAGGCAGAGCGGTTGGCCAGTCAACTTCGTAACGATGCTGAGATCACCTGGTTGGGGCAGACGCTTTCCCTCTGCCTCGTAGGACCAGACGGCTCCTGCCGTGGCGCGCTTGATACCGCGGAGCACGAGTTCGGCCAGTTCAGCCGCCAGCTCCTGGCTGTCGCCGAAGTAGAACGCCTCGTAGAAGAGCGATTCGTCCGCGCCGCCAATGGACTCGGCGTACGCGCGCCAGAAGGCGCTGAGGTGCTCAGGTACTGGCATGACGCTGGTTGTGCGGCCTAACGGTTAAGTTGAGGAGCCGCCCAGAAGCGCCCGATTAAGCGCCGCGGGCGCACAATCTCTTCCGCGCCCGCGGCGCGTAACCCGAAACCGTTCACAGAGCCCTCCAACGATTGTTAGATGCCGCCCCATGGGGACGAAGGGCTGGCGGCTGCTCACGCTAGCTCCAAGCGAATATTGTCGTCCGCCTCCGCACCGCCTGGGCCGTGTTCGCGGATGATCTCGACGATCCAATCGAACACCGTGGACCCTTCGTGCCTTCTTGCGGCCTCAAGAAGGCGCCGGAGTCGTCCTTGGGCACTTACGTCCGTGCCCCCCAGCTTCCCCTCAAAGAAACGTACGGTCTCGGCGTACCCAAGGCGTTCCGTTGACTCCCTATGATTCTTCCAGCGAACTATGAAGCCGCCGGGCGGCGCACCAAACCCCGCTCCCACTCTCAAGATGTCGTTTAAGGCGTCGAGGTTACCGCAGCATGGCGGCAGGCCTGTCCGCTCCGCGAAGTGATCAGAGAACTCAGCGAGATTCCTGAAGAGCAGCCCGTCGATTTCGACCATTCGGTCTGAGCTCGATGCGACAAGTTTCGGCGCTGTTTCTGAACAATTCCAGCAGGTCTCGAACCACCCCGGAACCCTCTCGCGACACTTTGGACAAATCCACCCCGCCTTCCACTCCTGATGGCCTTTGCTATCGCTATGCTGCGCGTCACTCATGATCGACATCTAACGATGAAGTTGAGGGGCCGCCCAGAAGCGCCCACCTAGCGCCGCGGGCGCACACTGTCTTCCCGCGCCCGCGGCGACACTACCGACTTTCACGGACCCCTCCAGCGATTGTTAGGAGTCACCCTGGCCGTCACGGCAGCCGCACTTCGCCGTAGCCCATGTACCCAAGGCTCGCCTCTGCGACCAAAAGACCTTTGTCAACGAGCATCCTGATCCGTTGAGCGTAGAACACGTCAGGGAGGCCCGGCACACGTAGAGAAGGATCCGTCATCGTTAGCCCCACAAGCATTGAGAGCTTCCGGTTGGTCTTCCTGGCGTGGGACAGCAAGGCAGCGTCGATCCTCCTGAGCAGCTCTATGCTCAGTGCATCTGCCACAACCTGTTCCTGAGGCGTCATTGGACCATCCGGGGCGATGTCTTGAGAATCTGGCACAGCGTTCTGGTGACTCCTAACGGTGGAGTTGAGGGGCCGCCCAGAAGCGCCCGATTGGAGCCGCGGGTGCACACTGTCTTCCCGCACCCGCGGCGGCACTACCGACGTTCACGGACCCCTCCAACGATTGTTAGGGGGTATAGATATATCCCACGGAAATAAACAAAGACAGACCCTCCGGCCGCAGTCAAGCTTTTAATACCCGTACGGCTAAGGGGGAGATTGGGATGACCGCTTCGCGACTTCTACTGTAGTGCCAAAACCGCGGGCTCCTCACGCGTCTGTCGCTGCACCTAGTTCAGAGGCAGCGATGGTTTAGGCAAGCAAGGCCGTCGCAACAGTCGTAGTACGTCCTGCAATAGCTATTCTTAAAGAGCGCGTTGCAGCACAGCCCACGGCGTCCGCACGCCTCTCCGGCGCAGCAGGGGGGGTGACCTGAACGGCAAGAAGCCCCGATAACCCCGCAGCTCTGCTGGACCGCGTTCGACGTGCTGGGCTGCGCTCCCGCAAGGGCGGAGACGAGCGCGCCAGCATTGGGGCGCGTGCTGTGCGCTGGGATCGCCGCCGGAGCATGTCCGGCTGGTATCAAGACCGCCGCTATTTGCAACGGTAACTCCGTGCTCGGGTCAATAGGTTGGGTGGTGTCATTAGCGACAATGGCAATCTCACCGCGGGAATTGATGTCGTTGGCGCTCACCTCCTGAAGCCGGGGAGAAACGGCGGGAAGAGCCGAAATATCAGTCATTACGCCCCTCTGCCAGTGAAAACCACGAGAGTTGCCTGCTGAGTCGAAGGACGTGCCTACAACTTCGCCGCTGTCATTGATCGCTGACGCGTTGGATTGGACGTCGCCAGGCAGTGTGCCAAGATCCTGCATCCCGATTCCCTCTTCCCAGAGGAAGGCGTGAACAGTCATGCCGTCCGACAAAACTGAATTGCCCACGACTTGTCCTTGGTTATTGATGGCAGCGGCTATGTTGGTAGCGCCTCCCAAGTTGCCGAGGTCGATCACGCTACCATCCTTTTTCCACAGCACTGCGTGCGTCGCGAACGCGGTGCAGGGCCCGGACGCCCCAACGATGTCCCCGACTTCGTTGATTCCTCCTGCGACACTGACAGTGTCATCTGCGAGTGGGGGAAGCCGCCGAGGCACGGACGGCGTGCCATCTGATCCGAGGCTCCAGACCACACCCTCGAAGTGAAAAACCTGTGGCGATGCGCAGTCGAGACCCATTACGCCATTTTCGGAGACACCGAAGATCTCATGGTTGTTAGCGCCCGAACCAATAGAGTTATTCCCTCCGGTCAGCGGAGGAAGCGCAATCATTGTGTTCGTTGTGCTTTGCCACAGGTACCCCTTGCTGATCTGACTAACAGGAAGGCAGGGAGGTGGGGCGAGTTTAGACTGGCAGCCTACTCCAAAGCCGGCAAAGTTCTCTTGATTGGGGTCCTGGTCCGCCGTTTCCGAAGTTCCCACCACCCAACCTATGTCGTTCCTGTTGTTTAACGGCCCATCGCTGTTATTTCCGCCCAATGTACCGAGGTCCGTCGGTTGGCCGTCGCGCCAGAGAACGGCATGATCGTAGGTGTCCTCCGGCGGGTTGGAGACACCCGTCACCCAGCCGAGGTTATTGACGCTATTGGCGTTTCCGCCACCACCCAGCGGACCTCGCAGCACCTGAAGGGTGTATTCGCGAGGGGCTGAAGAAAGGTTGTCTCCAGCCTGCGCGGCGAGCGGCAAGGAGACCAGCGAAGTACAAAGCGTCATCGCAATCGAGATCAATACTCTGGATTTCATGAACTGCTCCCTACGCCGTGCCGATTAGCCGACTAATAAACGCTTGTGTGCTGTTTTTGAGGGGCTCATAAGGTATAGAGCCCGCGGGTGGCGAATTTGGACACCCGAATCGCCTGCCTCTGGGCTATGGGTGTGACCTACACGCTGAGGGTTACCAAACTGCCGCTCCGGGGGCTCTATATAGTTAGGGAACTCGAGCCGGCCGTGCCTGACCCAAGACCATCCCTGATCGAGCGGCTCTACGCAGAGCACCGTGCTGCGCTGCACTCGTTCTTTCGGCGTCGTATCCGCAACCAGGCCCATGCAGCCGACCTCGCTCAGGAGGTCTATCTGCGTATGCTGCGGGTTCATGATCCCTCAACGATCCGAAACCCGGCGGTGTACCTCTTTACGGTGGCCAGCAACCTCGTAAAAGAACAAGCGACACTCGACCAAAGGCGGGCGGGGATGGATTTGAAGGAGACCCCGCCAGAGGAGGCGTCGACGCCACTCTCGCTCGATGGCGAGCTCGATCTGAAACAGCGCGTCGACCGACTCGAACGCGTACTCGGACAGCTCAGTCCGAAGTGCCGTGCGGCGGTAGTTCTGCGGTTCACGCACGATCTTTCCTACCGGCAGATCGCAGCGCATATCGGTGTCTCAACGCAAATGGCTAAGAAGTACGTCGCCCGTGGCTTGGAGCAGTGCCAGCGCCGGCTGGCTGGGTTGGGTTAAAACATGATGCGTGGCGAAAAACAGGTTCGGGTAGCGATAGCAGGACAGGCTGCTGACTGGTTCGTGGCCAACGATGACGGGCTCTCAGAATCAGAGCAGTCGGCGTTGGTTAGCTGGCTGAGAGACTCGCCAAGGCATGTGCAAGCCTTCCTGGAAGTGACCGAGATTACTCATGACCTTGCGGCAGTGGACGCTCCGAACCTCTCGATCGAGTCTCTTGTGGCAGCCGCACGCGCCGACGACACGATGGATGTCGTCACCCTGGCTCCCGAAGCTGCGCAAGACACCCGGACATCGCGAAGGCGAGGAACCCGGATGCTTTGGGCAGCGTCCCTGGCCACGGCTGCGGCGCTGCTCGTCGTGGCTGTGTCCTTTCTGTGGTGGAACCGGGACGGCGAACGGTTCGGGCTCCCGCGGACCTATGGGACTGCGCACGGTGAACAGGGCGCTTGGCGCCTGCCGGATGGCTCCATTTTGCACCTGAATACAGAGAGTAGTGCCACCGTGCGCTACTCGGGATCTGAGCGAGTGGTCGAGCTGAATCGTGGGCAGGCGCTGTTTGATGTCTCGCATGGAGACCGACGGCGGTTTCGGGTGAGTGCCGGTGACGCCCAGGTCATCGCGACAGGGACCGAGTTTGATGTCTACCGCCGCGACACCCTCACGCTGATTACGGTCGTGCAAGGGGACGTGAGGGTATACGCTTGGGACTCGACGGCCGCGAAGGGTACTGCGCTACCCGCGTCTTCCATCCCGCTGAGTGCCGGGCAACAGATCGGGGTGGATGCGGGAGGGCTCTGGGGGGAGCCCGTGAGCGTCGATACGAAGGCGGCGGTCGCGTGGTTGCAGCACGAGATCGTCGCGCAGAACCGACCGCTTGGGGAGGTGGCGGCTGAATTCAATCGGTATGGTCGCGTGCAAATCGTGATCGAAGATCCTGCCCTAAAGATGCTAAGAATCAGCGGGCATTTTGATGCGTACGACACCGACTCGTTTGCAGCGTTCCTGGGGTCGCTGGAGGGGGTTAGCGTGGAAAAGACCTCTACGCGTATCCGTGTCTTCAAGGAAGCTGATCACGGGACGCAGGCCCCCGGCCAATAGCCGTTTAGGAGCAGAAGCCAGGACTGCCCTGCACCGAATTGTCCGCGTCTGTGCGGGGCTGTGCGTGGTGGCGACATCGCTGGCGGGCCCACCGGCAAGCCCCTCGCTCGCGGTTGATATTGCACCG
>Ga0182032_10001213_pt1 | contig 11353 bp, 10 predicted proteins | sample tim00Cox00000000_FD_125970 | JGI IMG/M metagenome (GOLD analysis project Ga0182032, IMG submission 125970) | Lab enrichment of tropical soil microbial communities from Luquillo Experimental Forest, Puerto Rico - timezero.00C.oxic.00.000.000 | ecosystem: Environmental > Terrestrial > Soil >... | reverse complement strand
TCCTCAACCGGCCGGACGTGCGCAATGCCTTCAACGATCACATGATCGCGGAACTGACCGATTGGGCGGCGCGATTGAGCGAACGGAGCGTGGGCGAGCGGCCGAGAGTCGTTGTGCTCGGGGGTGCCGGGAAGCTGTTCTGCGCGGGCGCGGACGTGACATGGATGGCGAAAACGATCGAGTACACCGAGGAGCAGAATCTTCGCGACGCCGAGGCGATGTCGGGGATGTTTGCGGCGCTCGACGGCCTTCCGGTCCCGCTCGTCGGGCGGATCCACGGCGCCGCGCTCGGAGGGGGGGCCGGTCTGGCCGCCGTCTGCGACATCGTCGTGGCCGAGGACGGCGCGGTCTTTGGTTTCACCGAAGTCAAGCTGGGGATTTTGCCGGCGGTGATTTCGCCTTTTGCTCTTGCGAAAATCGGCCGATCCGCCGCCCGCGAGCTTTTTCTGACGGGTGCTCGGTTTTCAGCCGCGCGTGCGAAGGAAGTCGGTCTGGTCCACACGGTCGTGCCTGTTGCCGATCTCGACGCGTCGGTCGACGCCTACCTCCGCGAGCTGTTGACCGCCGGCCCGGAAGCGGTGACCGCCGCGAAGGCGTTGATTCCGCAGGTGTGGGAGAAGACCATCGAGGACGCAGCGACGATCACCGCGCGGGCGATCGCTCGGCGTCGAGTGTCGCGAGAAGGCCAGGAGGGGCTGCGAGCGTTCCTGGAGAAGCGGCCCGCCGCGTGGACCACGCACCAGGACCAAAAGGCCTAAGGACCAACCGGATGCCGATCCGCCGCCTGCTGATCGCCAATAGAGGCGAAATCGCGCTGCGCGTCATCCGCGCCTGCCGTGAGCTCGGCATCGAGACAGTCGCCGTTCACTCCGACGTCGATGCGCGGTCGCTGCACGCGCTCGCCGCGGATCGCTCGATCCCGATCGGACCCGCCCCCGCCGCCCAAAGCTATTTGTCGATCCCGCGGATCATCGAAGCCGCGCAGACGTCAGGCGCCGATGCTATTCATCCTGGCTACGGGTTTCTGTCCGAGAACGCAGCGTTTGCGGATGCCTGTTCGACCGCGGGCATCGTCTTCGTCGGACCACCTGCCGCCGTCATCGCCCGGATGGGATCAAAGATCGCGTCGAGGCGGCTGGCGAACGCAGCCGGAGTGGCCATTGTTCCCGGCGAGACGCCGGCCGATCAATCCGACGTCGGCGTACGGACTGCAGTTGAGCGAGTCGGTCTGCCTGCCGTCGTCAAAGCGTCTGCAGGCGGGGGCGGGAGGGGCATGCGCGTCGTGCGCGAGCCGCGTGAGATTGCCGACGCGATTCAGGCGGCCCGGCGCGAGGCGACAGCGGCGTTCGGTGACGGGACGCTCTACGCGGAGCGCCTCATCGATCGACCTCATCACGTCGAGGTGCAGGTGTTCGGCGACAATCATGGCCGCACCGTTCACCTCTTCGAGCGCGACTGCTCCGTGCAGCGCCGGCATCAGAAAGTGATCGAAGAAAGCCCGTCACCGATCCTGACCGCTACTCTGCGGGGCCGGATGACGCAAGCGGCCGTCGCAGTGGCCCGCGCGGTCGAGTATCGAAATGCCGGCACTGTCGAATTCCTCGTTGATGTCTCCGACGCGACCGATCCGGCGCCGTTCTACTTTTTGGAGATGAACACCCGGTTGCAGGTGGAGCATCCGGTGACCGAGCAGGTAACGGGGGTCGACCTCGTCCGGGCACAATTGCTGGTCGCGTCAGGCGAGCCGCTTCCGTGGAGCGACGCGCAGCTCTCGCAGCGCGGCCATGCGATCGAAGCGCGAATCTACGCCGAAGATCCCGAGAGGGGGTTCGTCCCCCAGGCCGGTGGTCTCGTCGAGTATCGCGCGCCCTATTTGCCGGGCGTTCGGATTGATTCCGGCGTGACGGAGGGTAGCGAGATATCTATCTACTACGACCCCCTGATCGCGAAGGTCATCGCGACAGCCGAGAGCCGGCCGCTTGCCATCAATCGACTCGCCTCCGCCTTGCGCGCGTTTCCAATCCGCGGCGTCAAGACGAACGTGCCGGTCCTCCTAGGCATTCTCGATATGGACGCCTTCCGCCGCGGGCGCATCGATACCGGACTCCTCGATCGCGAAGGCGCCACGCTTGTGGAATCACCGGGCGATGAGTTCGGACATCCCGCGTTCGGCGCGTCTCGTCACAGCGGCACCGACTTGCGGTTGGGCGCAAACTCAGCATTCCCGACACATGCCCAATCTCAGGTCTCGAATCGCGAACGGAGACGAGCTATCGACCCGTGGACCAGCCTCTCGGCGCAGCCGCCCACGCCATCCTCATCAGGAACGAGAACGCGCCAATCGGGCGTCGGACAGACGTCGCTGACCGCCCCAATGCCTGCTACAGTGCTCAAAGTCGCGGTCAAGCCCGGCGACTCGATCAAGAAGGGCGACCTCGTCGTCCTGCTCGAGGCCATGAAAATGGAGCTCCCCTTGCGGGCGCCGGCCGACGCTCTGATCTCGACCGTTCGGTGCCGCGAGGGCGATTTGGTCCCGGCAGACGCGACGTTGGTCGAGTTCAGTCCAACTGGGATACCGGAATCGCTGAGCAGACTGGCCAAGGGGCAGGGGCCGCAGGAGTAATCGGTTCGAGGACGTCTCGGAGGAGCCGGGCCGGGGGGAGGGCGCCCTTGGAGTCATGAATGCCGCCAAAACACGTGACCATCGTCGAGGTTGGACCGCGCGACGGTCTCCAGAACGAGCAGGCTTCCGTCTCGGCGGCCGACAAGATCGAGTTCGTGAACCGATTGACCGCAGCCGGGCTGCCCGTCATCGAGGTTTCGGCCTTCGTCAGCCCCAAGTGGGTACCGCAGATGGCCGACGCCGAAGAGGTGTTCGCCGGCATCACCCGTAAACATGGCACGCGATACAGCGCGCTGGTGCCGAACCTGGCCGGCCTCGACCGGGCGTTGCAGGCCCGCGTCACCGACATCGCGATCTTTGCTTCGTCGACGGAAACCTTCAGCCGCAGAAATATCAACCAGAGCATCGACGAATCGCTCGCGACCTACGCACAGGTGTGCCGGCGCGCGCTGGCCGAGGGACTACGGGTGCGGGGCTACCTGTCGACAGCATTCGGTTGCCCCTTCGAGGGCGACGTCGCGCCCGCCCAGGTCGCGACTGTCGCGGAAAAGATCGCAGGGCTCGGGGTCTATGAGGTCTCCGTGAGCGACACGATTGGGATCGCTCACCCAGGTCAGGTGCCTCGCGTGCTCGACGCGGTTCTGGCCCGCCTGCCTGTCGATCGGGTTGCGCTGCATTTTCATGACACCCGAGGCACGGCGCTCGCGAACGTCTACGCTGCATTGCCCTATGGCATCGCAACGTTCGACGCATCCGCCGGCGGCCTCGGCGGGTGCCCGTACGCGCCGGGGGCCGCCGGCAACCTCGCCACCGACGATCTGATCTACATGCTGGACGGGATGGGAATCGAAACAGGGGTGTCGCTGACGGAGCTTGGCCAGGCGTCAGCCTTCATCGAGGCTAAGCTTGATCACCGCTTGCCGTCCCGGGTTGTGCAGGCTTCGCGGTCAAGATCCTGACGACTTCTTCGAACGGCATCATGTTGATGGCGTCGTAATCCGGCGGACACCCGAAATCGCGCTGTTGTGGCGCTGTTGGATTCCCTAACGTCACGCACAATCCGCAACCGATGCAGAGATCGGCTCGAACGGCGCACACCATCCGCCCATTCGCGTCCGGCTCTTCAACAATGCAACCCGCGACGGGGCATGCAGCCTGACAGATCGAGCACGCAAATGCGCCGAAGCAGCGATCCGGGTCAATGACCGCAATCGTCTTCGGGGCTTTCTTGCGCGGCCCCGTCATCATCTTGGTCCACATGAGGGGAATTATAGCCGAATCAAGCGGCCGCTCCGTTTTTGACGGTCACGCGCTTTTGACACTGGACGGTTACGCGCTTTTGACACTCAGGCTGTGGCGATGCTCTTCCAGTTCTTGACCAGATGTTCTGCAGTGCGCCACGCGAGCGCCTGGACCGTGAGTGTCGGGTTGTGCGCGCCGCTCGTGCCCATCGTCGACGCGCCAAGGACGCCGAGATTCGGCGCTTCGTGCGAGAAACCAAATCGATCGACGACATTCGTCGAGGGGTTGTCGCCCATCCGGGTGCCGCCGTATGCATGCGTGGACAGCCCCATCGCGCCGCCGACCGGCCCACGTTGGACCGCGATTGCCCCCGCCTCTCGATACCACTGCTCCATCTTGTCCTGGGTGAACGCCGCGATCTTGCGCTCGTTGTCCTTGAACTCGGCGGTGATGCGGCAGACCGGGAATCCAAGGGGATCTTTGACGGTGGGGTCGAGATCGAGATAGTTGTCTTCGTATGGCAGCGTGGTCTTCTGAATATAAGCGTTGTTGGTCCTATCGGCATTCTGCTTGATGAACGTCTTCCACGCCGATCCCCACCTAGGGGCCATCCCGAACGTGTCCGTCCCGGCCGCCCCTATTGGCCTTCGATCCGAATACACCCACAGATTGCCGCCGCCGATGAAATCGAGCCCCGAGTGGTCGAAATTGTCGTCCGCCCAGTTGTCGACCGCCACGCCTTGCGCGGGCAGGCCGTACCACGAGTTCGTGTTCCAGGAAAACAGCGCAGACACGCCGGCCAACATGTGGTGGCTGAAGTAATGCCTTCCGACTTGCCCCCGATTGTTCGACAGGCCGTTCGCGTAGGCCTTTGACTTGGACAGCAACAGGAGCCTGACGTTCTCGTACGTATAGCTCGCGAGGAGCACAACTTTCGCAGGCTGAAAATAATCGACGCCATCGGTTACATAGTTGATACCGGTGACGAGACCGTTGCTGTCGGCCTCGATCGTCGTGACATGGGCACGAGTCACCACTTTGAACCGACCCGTCGCCTGAGCGCGCGGAATCGTGGTGATTGCCGTCGAATTCTTGGCATCGACGTGACACCCTCCGCGGTTGCAGAAGCCGTGGTACATGCAGCCCGAGCGGTTCTGATACGACCGCGAATTGATCGCAGCCGGCCCTGGAAATGGATGCCAGCCGAGCGACCTGGCCGTCGACGCCATTTTCTCCAAAAATTCGGTCCAGCGCAGCGCGGGCATCGGGTAGCCCCGGGCCCGCATCCCCTCGAAGATGTTGCCGCGCTGATCCACCTTTCCGCCAACATTCCCGGCCTGTCCGGATACCCCAACCTCGTACTCGACCTTGTCGTAGTACGGCTCGAGCTCGTCGATGCCGAACGGCCAGTCCTCGACAGTCGACCCGCGTGGAATCCGCGAAGCTCCGTACCGCCGCGTCGTCTCGGTGACGACCTTGAAATCCCAAGGATTCAGACGCCAGCTCTGTGCCCAATAGTGCAGCGTCGTTCCGCCCACCCCGTTCATCATCGGGTGAATGGTGCCGCGCGGACCTGTCGGCGACGACGCATTCGCGCGGGACGTGGGAATCTCCTGATTGGCCTTCTGGGCCGCCTGCGGCCAGCCTCGATAATTGTTCCGCAACTCGTCCGGCGCGAAGTCCTTCCGCGTCAGCAGGCCGCCAGCCTCGAGGCCAACGACCTGCAGCCCTGCCTGGGCGAGCGGTAGCGCCGCGACGCCGCCGGCCGCGCCGAGCCCGATGATGACGACGTCTGTCTCTTTAAGCCTCGTGGTCATATGACGCCTTCGTGAACGACTCGTACTCGTAGGCGGATTTGTGATTCGATCTGAGCTGCCCGCTCTCGAGCGCGTGCTGGTCGGATGCGCTCACGACCGTCCGCACGCCGGGATAGCCGAGCAGGTCCCAACCGATCCAATTCGCGTTGCCACCGTAGTAAGGATCGCCGAACGTACCTTGATGGGTGTGGCTCAGGACCATCGCAAAGAACGCGGCGGAGCTTCCCGTGAATCCAGTGGCTGCCCCGGTCTCCACGTCGATGAGAACCGAATCCTGGTCCGTCGGCGACAATTTCGTAAACGGCGCGCCACGCGACGACTGCGCGTATCGGTCGAGCGCCGCGAGCCCGGCCGTGTAGGTTTGACGGGACGCTGCCAGAGCGCCCCCGAGTGCACGATCGATGTAGTGCACGGCGTGGGCCTCGATTGCGCCAGCGCCGTTTTCATCGGTCGGAATCAGGCGGGCAACGATCGCGTCCATGAGCTCGGCTTCCTGCGCCGTCAGACTCTCCAGCGGCAAACGAGGTTGGCCCTGCACCGCCTGCACGCCTGAAGTCGCGCTTTCGGCAGCGGGGAACCCGGCAGGGTTGGCCGATGGCTCGTCACCGGAAAACCAGGCCGGAGGTCCCTGCCCGGCAAGCGTGTCCCGCGACGCGCGTCCCGCGGAGGCTCGCACGACCGGTGCGGCCGCGGCCGCGCTGACGCGTTTCAACAGATCACGGCGTGAGATGAACGTCATGTCTACTCCTCGCCCCGTTTTCCCGACATTGCTTTACTCAGGAGCCCCTTCCCGACATCGCTGAGGCGGCCGTTTGCGACTAGGGCTTTCGCTCATAGATCGCGACCAGCTCGCCTCGACCGAGCACATGGTCCTTGATTGCCTCCAGAAGGTCCGCGCGAGTCAACGCCTTGGGCAGACCGTCAATATCTAGCGCATAGACGACGAAGTGATAGTGATGAGGCTTGCCCGGCGGCGGCGCGGGGCCTCTGTAAATCGGACGACGGAATCCTGAGATCCCCTGTACTGCGCCAGCGATCTCCGCCGGCATCGCCGCGTCGGGCTCGAATGGAACGTTCTCGGGCAGACCTTTCACGGTGGACGGAATGTTGTAGATGACCCAGTGCACGAAGGGCGGAGGATTCCCGGCGTCGGGATCCTCGCAGACCAAAGCAACGGACTTCGTCGCCGCCGGGAGGTTGGACCAGGCCAGCGGCGGCGAAACGTTGCGGCCATCGGCGGTATACTCGCGCGGCAGCGTGGCATTGTCTCTGAAAGCAGGACTCGAAACTTCGATCGGGCCTGCTGCCGCTTGTCGCTCGGCCCGGGCCTTGCGGAACAGCTCGGCGATCTCGGCATGGTCTGCCATCGCCGCGTACATCCACGCGCTTCGTCCCAGGGAATCCTCGATGCTCATGTCAGCGCCCTTGGCGAGCAGCCGCTCCACGATTTCGGCGTGCCCCGTCGCCGATGCCTTGATGAGCGGCGTCCAGCCGTCTGTGTTTCGTGCATTGAGATCGGCACCGTTGGCAATGAGGAGGTCGACCGTGTCGACGCAGTTCCCGCCCGCCGCGGCGATAAGCGGGGTCGTGCTTGCGTCCTTTGGGTTCACGCTCATCCCCGCTGCCGCGAACGACCTCACGATTGCAGTGTTGCACCGGCCGGCCGCGAGAATCAGCTCGGCGTCGCCGGGTCTCGCCCCGCCCTTCTGCAGCAGCTCCACGGCGGCTGCGTGACCCTCCGCGGCGGCATACGTCAACGCGGTGCCGCCGGACACATCCTCAGCGGCGACGTCTGCGCCTGACTTCAGAAGAGCTTCGACGGCATCGGCGTTGCCGCTCGACGCGGCAGCCATCAATGCCGTGCGACCTTGATTGTCCCGGGCGCGGACATCGGCCTTTGCCGCCAGCAGGGGTCGAATTGCGTCCGGATATCCGCCAAGGGAAGCCATCATCAACGCCGTCACGCCGCTCGTGGTCGCGTTGACGTCTGCGCCGTTGGCGAGCAGAAGTCGAACGATGTCCGCACGTCCGGCAGAGGCCGCCCGCATCAACGGCGTGACGCCGTCTTTGTCTTTCACGTTGACGTCCGCGCCGCCGGCGATCAGCGCCCGAACATCGCCGATCTGCCCCGTGACCACCACATCGTCGAGCGTCGTCGCCTGAGGAGCTGATACCGGAGGCGCTGACAGCTGAAGGTGAGGGGGCGATGCCCCGAGAGCCGACGTCTGTAGCGACGCCCGCAAGACGGCAAGGGCGAGGACCAGGGCTGTCATGGCGTCAAGGAGGTTTACGTTAGCACGACAGTTCTGTTTCGAGCGCCGACATTACACATACAACGCAAGCCAGACCAGTCACAGCCCCCAATGGCGCCCGGATCTTAAGATCCCTTTGAGTCGCCGTGTCGAATTCTCTCGATCTGACTGAGGTGCAGGAGATCGTGTCCAGCGTAGAGTCGCATCATGTGCCTGACGCTCTCTTCACCACGCTCAGCGTGAAGACCCACGCGGTCGAGATCCTGATTGGACGCGCCGTCGAGCAACCGAAGATTCGCGCCGCGTAACACGCCAAAGACTGCCAAAGCCTGGTGCGCGTCGGCTTCGTTGTAGTGGAGCCGATCGGCCCACAGATCCTGATCGTAGCCGACGAGAGGGGGGCGATCGTGGGCCAGCACCATGCGCAGCCGATATCCCCACACCAGCTCCGAGTCCGCCAGATGCTGCGCGACATGTCGGATAGACCACTTGCCGGTCGGCTCGGGCCTGGTGAGCTGGTGATGCGACAATCCGTCCACCCCTCGCCGCAGCGCCGCTTCGGTGCCTCGAAGCACGCTCAACGGATCCCTGGTCCCAAGCAGATCAAGAACTGCAGTCGTGTAGGCTTTGGCGTGGTCAGTCGAGGCCGAAGCGGGATTGGTAAACACTGACATGAGACCTCCCAACTTGAGTTGCTCCTTAGGAGGATAAATCGAGGCGTTGAATTGTGCACTGGGGCTCATGGTCCCAGGTCTCGCAGCCGTTCCGCTTGTTTTCGCCTTTCTTTCATCTGCCTGGGTTCACGCTTGGGCCAAGGTGGGGGGCGTCCAGTTTCCGCCGCTGTGCTTCAACGACGGTCGACTCGGTGCGGGGCTCACTGTCGCGGGCGGCAAAGCCGCGCATCATCCTGCCGATTTTTATACAATCAGCGCTCATGCCTCTCTCGGTGGAACATCGTCGCGCCGGTCACATCGCCGTCGTCGCCTGCACCGGTCGTCTGGTGGAAGGCGTGGAGATGATTGCACTCCAACGGACGCTTGACGAGCTCTTGGTGTTCGGACCGTACCTGGTTCTGCATCTCGGCGGCGTTGAGTTCGTCGACAGCGCCGGGCTCGGTCTCCTCGTCCGCTACAGCGCGCGGACCCGAAACGCCCAGGGAAGCATGAAGCTCTGTGCTGCGTCGCCGAAACTCACAGCGGTGTTGAAGGCCACTCGCCTCGAGCAGATCTTCAATGTGTACAAGTCGGAGAGCGAGGCGATCGCGGCGTTTTACGAACCGTCGTCTTCAGGTGACGGTGGGTCCCACATCCGCGCCGACATCCTTTGTGTCGTCAGCTCGGTTGATGTGCAGGCGTACGTACGTGAAATGCTCGGCCAGAACGGATATGCCGTACTCACCACCGGCAACCTCCCAGACGCCGTCACTTTGATGCAGGCCGTGAAGCCGAAGCTGGTGGTCGTCAGTGCCGACTTGCGACGAGCGCGCGGCACGCATGCGGCTCAGAAATTCTCGCGACTTGTCGATTCCTTGACCGTAATTGAGCTGCCGCCGGATTTCTCTCATCTCGATGCGGGCGACGCTGGCCGCACCCTCCTCGAGCAAGTTCGCGCCTCCGGCCTCGCGTCCTGAGCGTGGCAGCTGTCGCGGACATCGGCGTCAAGCTTTGCTCCAACATCAGGTTGGCGATTCGCATGGCTTCATCGCGCCCTGATTTCGCCGAGTCGATATTCTCAGAATCGCAGCCGCTCGCGGGGACTGCCGACCCGTTAAGGCGTCGATCGAAGCTGAATAGCGCGGATGAAGACAGGAGCTCGCCAACCGACAGACGACCAAGCCCGAAAGGTTCAGAAAATAGCCTGGCCGCCTGATCGGGCCGGGCCAGCCATTTGTCCAGGGCCGGGCGAGCGACATTCGGAAGTTCCGCTACGATCTGATAGTGACCGTCTTCGCTACCCTCTTTGGGGCGTGGTTTGCACTTTCAGCGTTCGCCCAGGCACCGCTCCCAGCTCAACTGCCGCCACCGCTGCCGTATCCGCAAACGCCGGCTTCGACCCCGCAAACGCCGCCCGAATACCCGGCAATGGAACTCGATCGCATCGTCTCCCCGATTGCGCTCTATCCGGATCCACTGCTTGCTCAAGTGTTGGCTGCAGCGACCTTCTCCGATCAGATTCCCGAGGCGGCGCGTTGGGCCGATGAGCACCATTCCTTCGCCGGCCCCGCGTTGACCCAAGCTGTCGCAGCGGATCAGCTTCCGTGGGATCCGAGTGTGCAGGCGCTGCTGCCGTTTCCGTCGGTACTCGACATGATGGCGTCCGCGATGCCATGGACCCAGGAGCTCGGCAATGCCTTTCTGGCGCAGCGCGCCGAAGTGATGGACGCGGTGCAACGCATGCGTCAGGCGGCAGCGAATTTTGGGTACCTGCGGTCGAATGCGCAGATCACCGTGACGAGCGGCCCTTACATCGAGATCCTACCGGTCAATCCTGCCTTCATCATGGTGCCGTACTACAATCCTGCGATCGTGTTCGTGGCCCCGCGGCCAGCGTTCGGCGTTGCGACCGCGATCAGTTTCGGCTACGGAGTCAGCATGGGCACATGGTGGGGACCGTGGGGCTGGGGTGCGAGTCGGTTCGAGTGGGGCACTCATGCGGTCATCATCGCTGACAGGCCGTGGGGGCGCACCTGGGCCAATCGGGTCGGCTACCTGCATCCCTTCCCTGTTCCTCGCTACGAACATCGCGCCCCCGAGCAGCATCGCCCGGAACCGCGCAGCCAGCGGGAGCGCGACTCTCAGTGGCGAGGGCGGCTCGCGAACGAAGAACACCGCCGCCGGTAGCACAAACCATGATCCGCCGCCCACCGACAGTAAGACGCCCTCGGTCGTCATCTAGAACGACATGGACCCCGGTTGCCGTAATGCTTCGGGGCCGAGCCGTGATGCCGCCTTCTTTCTGGTGGCCGCCGATGCGAAGTCCTGAGTGACACTCCGGCTCAGGAGGTCTAACGTGGCTAGTCGTTTGCGCGGACCCAGTCGGTGATTCGCCCCGAGCCTCGTGTGGATTAGCGGTCCATGCCGTCCGACAACGGTGTCGAAACGCTGCAGCGCGTCATGTTTAACGCGATTTTCGCGGCCGACTGGCTGCTCGGGCCGGCGAACGTTGAAAGGCTCCTGCCCCGGCGCTGGGATAGCATGCACGGCCGCCTGCTCAAGGCAGCGCCCCACCAGCGTGCGGGCCGCGAACTCCCAGTGGAGCGACGAAGAAATCTCGACCCTGACGAGTTTCGCACGCGGTTTTTCCTCCCCGGGGTTCCCGTCGTGCTCGAAAGCGCGGCTGCCAACTGGCCGGCTATCCGTTCGAAGCGGCGGGGGATGGTACGGCGCCTTCCTTGACCTGCTCGACCAGCATGCCGATCT
>Ga0182032_10001208_pt1 | contig 11370 bp, 11 predicted proteins | sample tim00Cox00000000_FD_125970 | JGI IMG/M metagenome (GOLD analysis project Ga0182032, IMG submission 125970) | Lab enrichment of tropical soil microbial communities from Luquillo Experimental Forest, Puerto Rico - timezero.00C.oxic.00.000.000 | ecosystem: Environmental > Terrestrial > Soil >... | reverse complement strand
TCGGATGCAGGGCAACGATTTTCCCATGAGCGTGATGTACCGCCGCGGTGTCCGGTGCTTTAGTTGCCACGACGTGCATGGTACCGACAACGCCTATCAATTACTCAAGCCCGCGAACGTGATGTGCCTGGAATGCCATGGCCCAGGCTCGCCGAACGGACCCCATACGAGCACGATTGAGGAGCACACGCATCACAGGGTGGGCAGCCCGGGAAGCGATTGCGTCTCGTGCCACATGCCGGCCATCCAGACCACTATTGACGACGTCAAGGTGCACGCTCACACGTTTCGGTTCATTACTCCCGCCATCACGGACCAGTACAAGATTCCGAACCCCTGTATTTCGTGCCACCAAGACAAGCCTACCTCCTGGGCTACGGAGGCGCTGCGCCGCTGGCCTGAGCGGTCGCCGTGGCGGCTAGAATAGAAGGTCCCTCGACCGATCGAAGCGCTGGAGGGGCACGACGCTGGTCCGATTTTCAAGCGGGGGATGTACGAGCACGCCGCGCTGGCGGTCGGACGTAGCCATGCTGGAGCAGGAGGTCACACCGGTGCTGAAAGCACTCCGGAGCCATGGGCTGGAGGCGGTAGCCACCACCACATGATCGGTTCCAGCCCTGCGATCGCCTTTCTCCATTGTTAGGGCCGGAGCCCGTCGGCAACCTGGCAGTCGGTCTCAGGGCCACCTTAGACGCACTCCGCAAGAGCACCGCCAAAATGATTGCGGTCGCCTTTGCAATTGTCCGGCGTTACTCCGGCGTTCAATGCACTGGCGATTTAAGATGTACTATGAACTTAGGTAGAGCTGCAGCTAGAACGGTGGGCCAGCGCTCATTCAGGGAATCTTCTGGTTAGCGCTGTATTCTGAGAGCGACGACCGGCGAGGCATCGCTGAGTACTCGCCCAGGATGCCTTGGGCCGTGGGTCGCACTGACACGAGGTTGCGCGAGAAGGCGGACGAAGGACAATTCCCCTTAAAGACCCGGCATGGTCACAATCCATTTTGTGACGTAAATTGTGACGTAAGAGGGTTATGACAGCAGGCAAATGCACCAGATTGCAGCACACGAGCAACCCCACTAGAAATTCGGCCCAATCTGTGATGCGCTATACCCTTAAGCATCATTCTGCTGTTTCTTGCTGTTGCCGTTTTCAGAATTGACACAGTAGGGGTCAACGGTTCGAGTCCGTTCGGGCCTACCATACTTTTCAACAACTTACTGAGCTTTCCAGACCGGCCTTGCGGTGCCGCAGATATAAGTAATCACCGCTGTGCTTCACGCTGAGCAATTGTAGCCATGGAGCCTCTTCAGGTGCGAACGCCACATTTCGGATGAGGGTGGGCCGATCAATTGTTGAACTCCTGCCTGCGATCTGTGGTGCAAGGGTCAGAAAGAGTTCGTCAATAAGGTGTTCTTGCGGAAATTGACCGAAAAGCGCAGGACCTCCTTCGTGCAGAAGCAGCCGGACACCGAATTCTCGGTACAGAAGCTCGACAATCTTTGCGGGTGCGATCCGGGCGTCATCGCCAACGGCTCTGGTTTGGATCGAGCAATGTGCACTGGCACATGCCCCATCAATTCGTTGCTTTCCTTCCGCGGTGGTGATGATCAGGCTCTTGACGTCCGGGGTGTGGAAGATAGCCCTCATAATGTCCAGTCGTCCGCTTCCGCTCACAACTACATTGAGCGGATGTTCCATTCGTGTCCCCCGGTAGGTCTGATAAAGGCGAGCCGCTTCCGGATAGATATACTCCGGGATCCAGAGGTGTGAGGGGCTGACGTCGCCAAACGTCCCCGATCCAACGAGCACCGCATCTGCCGATGCTCTCAACAGCCCCATAATGAAATGATCGCCGGCGTTGCGGCGAGTGATTTCCGCACCGCCCGACTTGCCTGGGATTTTATAGCTCACCACGCCATCCAGCGTTGCTGCAAAATTGGCGACCACATATGGCCGAGCTGTCATAGAGAATTGGAGATCCCCGCCGTAAAGTTTGCGCAGGTCCTCGGGTAATACTGGAGCTGAAAGGAGGGGCTGCCGGTCAAGCAGGGTTCTTATGGGGTCCATCAAGACTCCTATAACGAGGTACTGTGCCGGTCAATCATCATCCGAAACTGGTCATTCAGGAGAGGGCTGGTATTGTAATCGCCCGTCAGTACGATGGTGCTGGTTCGCGAGCTGAACTCGCGAACACCACGCGCTTGCGTGCAAAAATGTTCTGCTTCGATGTAGACGCCTACTCCCCGTGGACGAATCTCTCTGGCCAATTCATCTGCGACTTGGTGAGCGATTCGTTCCTGGCTCGTAAAGCGCTTGGCGTAGAGACGTACGATACGGGTCAACTTGGAAATGCCAATGAGCTCATTCGCAGGCAGGTACCCAACCCAAGCGTGCCCGTGAATCGGCAGCACGTGGTGCTCACACAGGGCGGTGAAAAGAATAGGCCCTTCAGTCACATGCGTTTTTTCTGGTTCGGGACACGTGGGACATTCGACGGGAAACGCAGCGCCAAGCTTGGGGTCGCCGTCATAACCCTCGGTCATGTCCCACAGTGCCGTAAGCCATCGGCTTGGGGTATTCCGCGTTCCGATCTGGGTCACATCCATTCCCAACCGCGAGAAGATTTCTGCTACGTAGGCCTCAAATCTCTTTCTCTCCTCAGGCGTGAGCGGTTCGCGTAACGTTCGGTTCTCCATTCCCAAAGCTGTTGCCATTGTCGTTCTTGATTGCACCGCGTGGACGTGCTTCGGCAGGGATCCAGGACGGTACAATGCAACCTCCTTTATCTTAGCGGGACGCTCCTTCCCTTGGTCTTGAACGAGCAATTGAAATGATGCGAGCATCACATAAAGCACCCACGCCACGTGGCGGCCCCCCACGTGCCGAGTCGAACGCGGCCACCTGAACAGACGCGTCGTTTTGGCTCCGGTGTGCGAGCTCGCACACCAGCGCTCGCAGTGTTTCTCGATTGCGCCACTGGCCAGCTTTACATCGTCAAAACAACGCGGAACTGCGCGTTGCCGCTCATCATTCGCGCGTACGCCTCGCCCGCTTTTTCGAGCGGATAGGTCTCTATCATTGGACGCACACCGGTCAGTTCGGCGAAGCGCAGCGTGTCCTCGGAATCGGTTGGTGTTCCCGCCGCCCAGCCTTGAATCGTTCGACTTCCGGAAATGAGCTGTAGCGGTGTGACCTCAATGGGATCAAACGTCGCGCCTATTACCATGAGCTTGCCATTCGGCCCCAGACCGTCGATCAGCTCGGACATCGCTTTCGAGCTTGGGGCTGTCGCTAGAATCACCTGTGCGCCGCCCAGTTTTTGCAATGCCTCTGCTGCGTTCGTCGCTTTGCTATCGATGTACACACTCGCTCCGAGTTTCTTTGCGAGGGCCGCGTTTTCGGACCCGCGCCCGATCGCCACCACCTTATAGCCAAACTTGTTCGCAAACTGAATTCCGAGGTGACCCAGACCGCCGATACCCTGCACCGCAACCAGGTCGCTGGGGAGCGCACCGCTGTGCCGCAGCGCGTTGAAGGTGGTGATTCCTGCGCAGAGCAGCGGTGCTGCTTCGACGTCACTTAGACTTTCGGGTATCGCCGCCAGTGCCTCCACCGGAGCCACCATGTATTCCTGGTAGCCGCCGTCATAGCTGATGCCCGGAATTTTCACATTGCGGCAATTGCGAAAATCTCCTCGCCGGCACGAGAGACACGTGCCGTCCTGGCCGCCGTGCCAGCCCACACCGACGCGCTGCCCCGTCTTCCACTCGGAAACGCCGGCACCCAGTTCATCGATGATGCCCGCAACTTCGTGTCCTGGAACGCGAGGATACTGAATTCCGGGCCAAGCGCCTTCTTTCGTGAGCACGTCACTGTGGCAGATGCCACAGGCCTGCACCTTGATGCGCACGTGTCCTGCGCCCGGCTTAGGTATCTCGCGCTCGACGATCTGGAAATCAGCTCCAGCCGTAGGAATTTGTGCCACCTTCATGGGTGCTGTTGCGACTTTTGCAGTTGCCATAAATCCTCCTTTGAATCTTCAGACATTGTCGAAAACCACTTGCTGCTGCGGGCGAGGCGAGCGAACTTTACCTGCCGCGCCTCTACTCGATCACCTCGAAGATAATTTCCAATGCGACAGGGGCCCCAAGCGGAAGGCTGGCGACCCCATACACCAAGCGAGAGGGGTTCTTGTCTTTTCCGAATACGTCTTGCAGCAACTCCGAAGCGCCGTCAGCAACTTTTGGCTGATCGCGGACGTCCCCCGAAGTCGCCACTGACACGCCCAGCCGGACGATCCGCGCCACTTTGTCGAGCGATCCCAAATACTCGCGGCGACGGCGAGGCCGTTGAGCGCAGCGAGGTGAGCTGCCTTGCGCCCTGCTTCCACGTCGAGCTCTGCGCCGACGCGCCCAATGAATTTCACCGCGTGATCTTCGGTGGGAAGCATCCCGCTCAGAAAAAGCAGGTTGCCCGTCTGCACCGCTTCCACGTAGGTGCCGAACGGCTGAGGCGGCGCCGGGAGCTTGATGCCAAGTCCACTCAACCGCTCCTCGGCGCTGGCCGGCCAAGGGCCTTCGCGGCTCACCATGTGCGCTTGCGAATCAGCATTCATTGGGTTCATGTCCCTCCTTTGCTCAACTTTCGTAAACAGCTCGTTCGATTTTATCCCTCGTGCACGTCCGCCGCCAGTACGGGTTCTGGGGTAGCGCAGTCCATCGTTCTGAGCCTTTTCTTCGTAAACGCGCTTCAGTTTAATCATAAAGGCTTGTATCCAGCGTCCACGTCTACTCAGTAGCCGGCGAACTTTTCCACTCGGATGTCGTGCTTGTCGACACCGGAATTTGTAAGCATGGTGCGCAAGTCGCCCACCATCGCTGGCGGCCCTGCACTGTAATAGATAGGCCCAGCCGCGTACAGAGAAGCGGACGCAACGGTTTTCAGGTATTTGGAAATCAACTCGTAACTGATCGGGCCTACTTCTCCCTGCCAGGGACGCAGTGATTTTTCCATCTCCGTCATCGTGGGAATGCACCGGTAGTTCGCATTCTCCCGCTCAAGCGATTGCAGTTCGTCGAGGAACGCTGCATCCTCCGGTCTCCGGTTCGAGTAGAAGAGGAAGATGCGATGCTTAAGTCTTTCTTTAGCTGCCCAAAAGACGATGCTCCGGAACGGGGTGATGCCGATGCCCCCTGCCAGCAGGACCGCGGGGTGGGCCAGGTTGTCGTGCAAGGTCAAGTTGCCGAAGGGACCTTCGACTTTGACCTGAGCGTCCAGAGGCAGGGTGCGAAGCGCTCGCTTAAATGCGGTGTCGCGCATGCGCGTCGTCACCATGAGAAAATCCTCATCCGGAGGGCTCGCAATGGAAAAGCTACGCGTATTGCCCTCTGCATCGGTTTCTGGAGGATCAATCAGGGTCATGTCGACGAACTGGCCGGCTTTAAAGGTCCAGTTCGCCGGTTTCTCGAAGCGGAATGCCATAGTTTGCTCGGCCACCTCCTTGCGACTCTTCAGTTTCGCCATAAAGGTGGGCAAGGTTGGCACGGAACTCACAGATTTCTCCTTTCTACCTCAGTCGAGGTTTAGCAACTCATTGCTAACCGCCCGAACCGCGCAGTGACGTTGACCCTCGACGCGTAGTGTTTCGCAACTTGACCTCCAGGTATTCTTTCAGTGCTACGGCGTTATTGTGTTCGGTGTCGTGGGAACTGTAGATCAAAGTAACCGCACCATTCTGGGTGGCCTTCAAGATCGATTCCCAAGCGCCGGATTGGGTGTCCAGCTCTCGAAAGTAGCGCCGGCGGAACTCATCCCATTTCTTGGGGTCGTGGCCAAACCAGCGACGGAGCGAGTCACTGGGCGCAACCTCCTTTAACCAGGCATAGAGGGGTAGCGAGGACTTCTTTACGCCACGAGGCCATAACCGTTCTACCAGAAAGCGTCTTCCGTCTCCCGGAGTAGCCGGCTCGTACGCGCGCTTCAGGCGCATCATTTGTGTTCTCCTTTTTCGGGCCTGCCGAATCGCAGCCCCAGAAGGCCTTCGATCAGACGGTGGTCGGGCCCCGGGTTCGTGGTGCGCTCTACTCTTTCCGAGTCGTTGTCGATTCCTTTCCCTTTGTGGCCATGGCTAATCTCGATTCTTGAAGCTGGGGAAACTCTGAGCTGTCTGGCGGTTACCAGCGGCCAGCGTGAGCCCCACCATCCACGTGGAGTACCTCTCCGGTTACTTGACCTGCCTGCGCGAGGTAGAGTACGGCGTCGACAACGTCTTTTACGGAAGCGATTTTTCCCATGGGCTGCAAGGTCTTCAGAAAGTCCTTGGGATCATCCTTGTGCAGAGGTGTGTCCACGACGCCGGGAGCAACCGCGTTGAAGCGGATACCTTCTTTTGCGTACTCGATGGCGAGACTTCGGGTCACCGTGTTCAGGCCCCCCTTGGTAATCATCGAAACCGAGGCATTGACGCCGGCGATCGGGTGATCGGCAAGCGAGCCGGAGATAGTCACTACGCTCCCCGATTTCTGTTTCAGCATCTGTTTCACACTGAGCTGAGTGATATAAAGGAATCCCAGCAAGTTGGTGGAGACCAAGGCATTGAAGTCTTCGGTTGTAAAGTCCGTGAAAGGCTTGGTGTAGAAGATTCCGGCGTTGTTCACCAGAACATCGATCCTTCCGAAGTGCTTTATCGCTGCTTCGACAGTTTTGGCAGCGGTCTCCTGCTTGCCGATGTCGCCATCTATGAGAACTAGGCTGGGTGAGGCAGTCAACGATTGAATGACATTGACAGACGTCGCGGCGACGTCATAATCCTCCTTCAGGAAGGCCTCGACCAAACCCTGACCAATACCCCCCGATGCTCCCGTGACGATTGCTGTTTTCTTTTCCAACGTGCGTACTCCTTTCGTTCGAGAGTTCGGACCCAATGAACAATTGCGATCTAGACAGGGGCGTGGTGGCAAAACAGTCAGACGAAGGTATCGGCGACACTTTCATATCAATCGGCGCGACGAACGGCTTCACGCTTTGTTTCCATCAACGCCTCGGACCAGCCCGAACATCGTAGCCAGCGTCTCGCTCCAGCGGAGGAACGCCCTTTATGATTTCGGCTGGAACTGCCCTGAAGTGACCTCCTAAACAAGGACAGAGGCCTGAGCGGCGATTGAACCGAAGAAACTCTTATGAAACCAGCGGCTTCCGGCCCAGTCCTTGATATGAGCTCCCAGGATTTGCTTCACCGCTACGATTGTCCAAGGACGCCGCTCGGCGGATGCAAAACGTTGGGCACATCTTTCGCCCCAGCAAAAACGGCCAGAAAGCGCACCGGCTCTGTGCCGTCGTTCCGGCCACGATGCCATTGCGACCTCGCCTGTAGAAATGCTTTTCCAGCACTGAAGCTTTGCCGTGAGCCATCTTCTGCGAATTCGACCGTGAGTATACCCTCGAGTACGTAAAGATATGCGGGCACGGGATGGATCATCCATTGTGTGGTGGCGGCCGGTGCAATCGGGACGATGTAGGAAGAGATTTCTGGATTCGGAGTACTGGGATAAGAGAGAGGCTCTCCGACAATGGTAGTTGAGCTTTTCGATACCGGCAACAGATCGGATTTTGTTCGGGTTGCGACTGCGTTGTTGCCGCTGTAGGTGCGCCCTTCTGATTGTGGTGGCTGGCTCTTGGCCGCAAGACCATCCGGAAGCAATAGGGATGCTGCTCCAGCCGCAGCAACGCTGAGTGTGGTACCTAGCAAGCCACGCCTTGTGTAGCGTGACCGAACATCTTCCGAAGAGCTCATCGTGTCCTCCTTAGATGATTCAATGTCGATTGCTGCTTTCTTGGCTGACATATATGCTCCGTTGTTTGAGCTTAGTTGCGCGTGGTCCCTATCCCTTTCGTTCCTGCCTCATCCACTCTCGAATGTAGGGGGAGCAATTAATCATTTCTACGCCGCCGGCCTCACAGGCGCCCAGAAACCGAACCACATCTGCATCCACGAGCGTCACTTCCGTCAAGTCCAAAACAAACCGGGGTCCGTTGTGCTGGAGCTGCTTTTTCAATTCCTCGAGGTTCTCCAATTGAAAGTGACCAATCAGACGAATCGTAGTCGTTCCGCCTTGCGAACTCCTTTCGATCTTCAATGTTCCGTCGCCTCGAATCAAACCCCGACTGTGGTTTTGTGCAAGTGGTATGCCAAGGCGATCCATTGAATTGGTGGAACTTAGGACGCGAAGAATTGCTGATCTATCAGGAATTCTGATTTTTCGGAAAAATTGAAAGAATTATCGCTCGGGTCCACCCGCGCAGGGGAAAGGCGGGAGGACGTCCGAGAGGCGGCGAGGCCCGCACCTGATCAGTGGTGTGAAAAGTGATGCGGGATGTTCCGCTAAACGGGGCCTCGAGTTGGTGACAGCACCTTGAACCGGCGCTTGTCTATGCCGAGGGCCGCGATCTTTGAATCAAGGGTTTGGTGGGGAATTCCGAGCTTTGCGGCGGCGCCACGCGGCCCTGAAACTCGACCCTGGCATTCCGCCAGCGCGACCTCGATGGCTTTTCTTTCACGATCGGCAAACTCTTTCTTCTCCTGAGCGAGGACACCGGCGGGGGAAACCGGCCGCCGAGACAGTTGGCTCGATTTTCGCGGCAGCCATGTCTCGTCGACTGAGAACGTTTCTCCGCGGCACAGAATCACGGCACGCTCAACTACGTTCTGAAGTTCGCGGATATTTCCTGGCCAATCGTAGGCTTGGAAAAGATCCAGCGTCTTATTCTGGATGTGGCTGATTCTCTTCCCGGCTCTCTTGGCATAGCGTTCGACCAAATACTCTACCAACACAGGAATGTCATCTTTCCTCTCGCGCAGGGCTGGTACATGTATGGGGAAAACGTTAAGCCGATAGAAAAGATCCTGGCGGAACGTACCCGCAGCCACGGCAGCATCCAAGTCGCGGTTGGTGGCAGCGAGCACCCGCACATCAACAGAGATCTGTTGGCTGCTCCCGACCCGCTCGAATTCACGTTCTTGGAGCACTCGCAGGAGAGTAACCTGCGTCTCAAGCGAAAGGTCGCCGATCTCGTCCAGGAAAATCGTTCCACCATCGGCGGATTCGAAGCGACCTGCGCGCCGTTGAACCGCCCCGGTAAAGGCGCCTTTCTCGTGACCGAAGAGTTCGGACGCAATCAATGAAGGTGGAATTGCCGCACAATTGACGCGGATGAATGCCTTTACTGAGCGCTTAGACCTCTTGTGGATGGCAGTGGCAATTAATTCCTTACCCGTTCCGGTCTCACCGAAAATCATCACGGTAGAATCCGTGGGAGCCACTTTGCTAATTTGCGAAATCACCTCGCGTAGCGCCCCTGACGACCCTATGATTTCTTCGAACATGGAAGAACGATCGATCTCTTCGCGCAACGCCAGATTCTCATTGCACATCCGGTATTCGGCCTGCTTGCGCTCCTCAATGTCCGTGCCCGTCGCATACCAGCGAAGAATGCGTCCATGTTCGTCGCGCAGCGGGTTGTAGCGGACCAGGAACCAGCGATATCTCCCATCTTTCCCTAGGGCGCGTTGTTCATTTTCGAATGGCAGACCGCGGGAGAACGCGTCTCGACGCTCGTCTTGCACGCGTGCTATGTCCTCGGGATGAAAGACTCTGGTGCCAAAATTTGGCGCCATTGCCTCTTCCAGGCTCAGGCCCGAATAATCAAGCACCCATTGATTGACATAGAGAACGATCCCCTCCGGATCCAAGACGGTAATGGCCTGAGGGATAGCGTCCGTTATGCTTCGCAGCTCCCTTTCGTCTTGACGTAGCTTCTCTTCCACTATCTTGCGTTCGGCGATCTCCCTTCTCAGCTCCTCGTTAGCGGCTGCAAGTTCTCTGGTCCGTTGCTCGACCCTTTCATCGAGTTCCCTCGCGACCCGTCTTTGTTCGCTCAAGAGTCGTGCCTCTTGCAGCCCGATCGCCGCCTGATTGGTCACGACCCTCAGAAGAAGCCTTTCGGTCTCCGCGGGGAAACCGGCTCGCTGAGACGCTGCCACGATCAGACCGACTTCATCGCTAAGCCCAAGCCGCAACGGCACGATGGAAACGTCTCCGCCTCCGGCAGGGTTTCGTGCTCGCAAAGGCCATTTCTCCGGCTCATCGCCCAACTTGAGGTGGAGCATCTGAGCGATCTCTTCCGGTCGCGCCTTTAAACTTGGGGGTTGAGCGAGCCGCACCATCTCGATGGGCCCCTCGCCAAAGGAATCTTTCAAACGCGCATAGGCAAAGTCCAGACGCAGCATACCTAACAGTACATCGAGCAGAGTACTGACAATCTGCGCTGGCTCTTGGCCACTCCACATGGCGGGAAGGACCAGGACACTGATCAGATCATTGATAGAACTCTGCAAGTGCTCGATCTCGTCGGCGGTTTGTTCCATCTTACTGTCCTAAAGTCAGCCCGTCCGCTGTACCGACGACGCCGTGCCACGCGCTCACGCTGCGAACGGCGTGTCGGCCCGCGTCATCCCCGGTATGCCTTGGGTCGCTCGCCGCCGCGTTGCAGGACCTGGCGCAGTAGCTCCTGCGGCGGGACGAAGAATGGGTTCTCGTGTAGCAGGCCGCCGATGATGGCGACGGGGTGGGTGCGCAGAATATCCACTGCGATGGCGCCGTTGAGGAGGTTAGTGTCGTAAGTACAGATCACCGGATCGCTGTAGCGCGGCAACACCTCGTTCACCCGCGTCTCGTACTCGATCCAATCATTGACGTTGGACCAGTCTTCGAGGACGCTCTCCGCGTGCGCAACCAGACGCGTGAGTGCAAAGCCGAGCGTGGTTCCAGTCTTGAGCGTTTCCTGTATCAACGCGAGCATAGCGTTCTTGTCGAAGCGCCCACCTCGCAGGTAGGTCTCCTGCGGCGTCGCCACCTCGAGTTGGCGCCGGCGCTGCGCCGCCACCACATCGATGCCGCCGCTGCGCAGTTGTTCGAGATGCTCCTCTCGGTACTGAGAGGGAAAGATGTGAAAAGCGCGCTCGCCGCGCTCGAGGCCGTCGCGCACGAACGGCAGCAACGTGCCATACTCCTCCTGCGGTGAACTGAAAAAGGCGCACACGTGCCGATAACTACCGAGCATCGAGCCGGCGAATGGAATGGGCGCCACGGTCGTCTTCATGGTGTATTCCTCCCATATGGATTTCCGGCGACGGGTCTCTACACAGCCGTGGTGTCCTGGACGGTTCGAACGGTTGATACGTTTGCCGCGGCCTGATGGCGCGAGCGACCTCTTTTGAGTGCGAGCGAAACGGTGCCTGGCTCTTCTTGTCTGGATTGATCGCCCGATCGTCCGAGGACACGATGTGCCACCACGGGATTGTTTTTCAGG
>Ga0182032_10001199_pt1 | contig 11393 bp, 8 predicted proteins | sample tim00Cox00000000_FD_125970 | JGI IMG/M metagenome (GOLD analysis project Ga0182032, IMG submission 125970) | Lab enrichment of tropical soil microbial communities from Luquillo Experimental Forest, Puerto Rico - timezero.00C.oxic.00.000.000 | ecosystem: Environmental > Terrestrial > Soil >... | reverse complement strand
TAGCCTGCATTGAGGATTATTCGGAGTTCCGGCAACGCATCACGCGTGCGGACACAGAAGTGTTTGCCCTACACAGGTCGAGATTAGGTGTATGGAGATTGCGCAGGGAGCTGTTCCAGCTTTGCCGCCGCTTGCAGCCCCAATTGGTGCACTCACGCAATTTGTCGGGTCTGGACGCTTTGGCGCCCGCAAGGTTGGCGGGTGTCAGCCGCTGTGTTCACAGCGAGCACGGCTGGGACGTAGGCGATCTCGATGGGAGACGATGGCGGCCTGCGATACTGCGCCGCCTGCATTCGCCTTTAGTCGATCGGTATATCGCCGTATCAAAGGATCTAGAACGCTATTTAGTCGGACGCGTGGGGATTGCACCGGCACGTGTCAACCAGATCTATAATGGTGTCGACACCGACCTCTTTGCGCCCGGCCCTGATAAATCGGGGGAGGCGATTCCACCCGAGTTCAGTCAGCAGAATATAGTTGTCATCGGGACTGTAGGCAGAATTCAGCCGGTCAAGGACCAAGTTACGCTGCTTCATGCATTCGCTGAGATTGTCCGAAGCCAGACGGACCTCCGAGCACGTCTGCGCCTCGCGGTCATCGGCGACGGCCCTCTCCTCCACGATCTGCGACTGCTCGCTGAAACCCTTGGAATAGCGCCGCTGGCATGGTTGCCAGGCGCTATCGACAACATCCCGGAAGTATTGCGCGGATTTGACGTATTTGTGCTGCCCTCACTGTCTGAAGGCATCTCGAATACGGTGCTCGAAGCAATGGCGAGCGGTCTACCCGTCGTAGCGACCGCGGCGGGGGGCAATCTCGAGCTCGTCGAAGATGGGTATTGCGGCCGTTTATTTCCGGCCGGCGATTTTTCGACCTTGGCTCGTTTGCTTGCTGGCTACATCGCAAACCCGACCCTGCGGCGGGCTCATGGAGCTTCGGCGAGACGCCGAGCCGTTGAGCACTTTAGCCTGCACACTATGATCTCGAATTATGAGCGAGTTTACCTCGATCTTTGCGGCCAAAGCGGTGAGGCAAGGAGCTTTCGTGGACGCGCCCGACGGCTGGCCGGGTCTGGCTAAGAGTGCGTGGAGTCAGCGAAGGGACCGGACGTATTTTGCCATATCCTCGTTCGCCGTCAGAAAACGGGTGAGCTGTTCCTCCGGAGGATTTTGCGGGTCATCCATGCCCGCAGAGACTGCAATAAATGCAGCCACCGGGTGGCTCTCAAGCAACGCCGCCCGTGCCTGCAACAGCTTTGTCTCAAGAATACCGGAAGTAATTCTACCACCGACGACGTAGAACGACCAGACGAGACGGCGATGCTGCCCACTGACGATCTCTGTAGCCGAGACCGCCGCCCGCTTGCCGCCTAGCGAAATTTCAGCGCGACCGTACTTAGCGATATGCCACCGAAGGTCATCGACCAAACGGTTCTGCATCGTCGTCAGCAAATTTCCAGTCGCGCGCAGACGATAAAGCACGACGTACCGTGTGACGATACCCGAACCGGGTTCTTGCGCTTCGTCGAGGAATTGTTCATCGGCGCCGGACACTGCCGGCTGCCAACTCGGAATCACACCGGGGATGATGTGCCAGGGCGGAACTATGCTAGGGGGATGCGCTCGCGGCAGCGCAAAAACCGGACGTAAATTGTTCAACTGGGCCGCGCAGGCCGGGCCAACCGAGGCGAGCAGGACGGCCACAAGTGCCGCCGCTGCCAACCGCCATAGTGCGGGCTCAGAGGGTGTCGTCAAACGCTGGGGAAGAGACCGATCGGTTTTCTGCGCAAAGATCATCCCGATCGCGATCAGGATCATGATGACTAACGAAAAAAACAGCCACCCATACAGGACGTGGTCGGCTTCAACGGCTGTCGCACTCCCCTCGAAGTGAGCTAGGGCGACGATCCCGAAAGCTCGCAACCCGTTGGCGGCAATTGGCACGACGGTGGAGAGGATGATAAAAAGGGCTCGCCTGCCAAAGCTCCGATATACGAGCACGGCAAAAAAACATCCAAACACGCTCGAAGCAATGAGGAAGCGCAGGCCGGCGCAGGCTTCGGCAACTTCGAAACTTCCTTCGGGTATCTCGATGATGAAGCCATCGGAAAAGACCGGAATGTGCAGAAAATTCAACCCGGCGACTGTCATCTGCGCGGTAATCTTCTGCAGCGCGGGGACGAGAAAGGCTCCGCTCGGGACAAGAAAAAATAGGAATAGACACGGCGCGAGCAACAACCGGAAAACATTTACGCCGAGGGTCGCGAGAAGAACGACTTGAAATATCGCGACTAGGGCGAGCTGCCTGCCTTCCTGAATGTCGAGAACGGCAGCGACCAGCCAGACCCCTGAAAGCAAAGGCATCAGCAGTAACGGCCACAAAGTCGGGCGTGGCGAAACCAACCAGAAGACCGTTCGTCGTTCCCACAACAGAAACGCGATCAGCGGCAGAATGAGAAAACAATGATTGTAGGCAGTCGAGCCCATCCATACGCGGACCGCCCCACTGACATCGCGCGCAAATACGACACCCAAGACCAGCCCAGCCAAGGCTATCAGAACAGTCGCAGGCCACCACCCGGGCGCAAGCACAGACTGAGCAATTGAGCGACTGCTTGGCGGGGAACGCAGCACCACCGTCGGGGTGGTCTGGCGTTGGAACATTCTCATACGCGCCGACCGCCTCGCCTTGCTCGTTTGCGTCGGGGAGTACGGCCTACCGCCACCGCAGCTCTTTCACTTAGCCGATCCCTCTGACGATCAGTGGGCCGAGCCCAGTCGCCAGCGACAGCGGCAACCTCTTCCACGCCGCGACGAATAGCGCGAGTCTGGGGTTGAGTGGGTTTAGCTCGGGGACGGACCGCCCCGGCGCCAAACGAAATTGGTAGGTGAGCGGCGTCGGTTTAAATCCCCAATTGCATTTGAAGGCATACGATCCGGTTCCGATCTTGCTGCGTCCGAAATCGAACACGCGGTAGCCGCGCTCGGACGCCCTCCGCATCACCTCCCAATACATAAAATCGTTGGCAGCAAGTGCCCGCGCCTCCCGCACTCCCCCACCATAATAAGGAAGGACTCATCGCGGAAATAAAAATTTAACACCGAGGCGACCGCTTTTTCGTTTTGTATAACGGTAACAACGTCCGAGGATTCCGGGAATTCTTCCCTTAAGATGCGAAAATAAGATTTCGCAAAGACCGGCGTTCCTAAGTTGTGGACGCTTTCGGCATAAATTCTGTAGAGGCGGTCGACGCCATCGTCGACCTCAGAGCGCAATTCGTTAGCGATTCCTTTGCGCACCATCGCGCGCTGCTTCCTCGGGATCGCCTTCAAATTCTGTTCAGCGGAGGGCGCAAGTGGTCGCCGGAATATCGCATATAAATTGGACTTGCTTGGCCAGTCGGCCCGGCTCGCAGAGTAATCGCGCAGTTCGAGCACTGGAACGGTGAGGGTCTCCATTAGTCTCACGGCCTCGCGTTCAAGCGCATCCAGGCTCTCACTATCCATGGCAATTGGTCCGCCTCGTACCGCGAATGCGTTCGATATGAGCGACGAGCCGAATAGCAGAGACTTGACATGGACGAGCGGCAGCACCCCGGAGACGATCCCGGCCCGCTCGGCCAGCAAATAATAGGCGCGGTGCCGGAATGCCCGCTCGATTACTCGTTTCCATCCAGAGAGGTGAAAGAACGTTCCGGCGCGATGAGTGAGCACGAACTCATCCCACCGCCGTACGTCACCAGCCTGAAACGGCCTTACACCGACGCTGGCTTGCAATCCGTCCAAGACGTGATCACCGGAAATGGCCCCGCGTCGTCAGCCAGGAAGAGCCGGTCCATGCGTGTCCAAGCGAACGCTCGAAGTAAGCGCCGCAGCCGTGGTTCAGTGCGCTCAAGGTTAAGATAATGCCGCGACCTGGAGAGCAAGGGAGCCGAGTTCTGGCGAGGTTGCTCAGGATCGAGCTCCCACGGATGGAGATAGAAAATGGCCGGACAGCGGCTCGCGCGTCCGGCTTGGGCCACAAGCCAACGTGTCAAAGGGTAAGGTAATAAGCGAAAATAGCCGCCGCCCGAAGCCGGCAAATCGATCCCCATCACTGTGACAGTCGACATTGGTATTTCTAGTAACCCCGGTACTGGGGCAAAGGGCGTGCGGGGTGCACCGGGGCATCCGTAGAGATCATGCTTTACGGGGTAAACACTGGAGCTGTATTGGTAACCCTCTTCAGCCAGTATGGCATGCGCCCATACGGTGCTGCGACCGATCGAGAAGGTTGGCGCGCGATAGCCGCGGACAGGAACGCCGCCGGCGTCCTCGAGGACTTTTTTGCTGCGGCGCACATCGGCGCGATAGGTGTCAGCCGACTGGCGGTCGACCCGGATATGCTCCGCGCCATGACTCGCCAATTCGTGTCCGTCAGCAACAATGCGCCGCACCAATGCAGGATGCCGATCCGCAACCCATCCCAGCGTAAAAAAAGTCGCCTGCACCGCTGACTCAGCCAGGATATCCAGTAGCCGCTCAGTGTTGCGTTCTACCCGGCGCGGCAGACGTTCCCACTCGCTCCTGCTGATGGTAGATGCGAAAGCCTCAACTTGAAAATAATCTTCGACGTCGATTGTCATTGCGTGCGCAGCACCTGAACGTGCTTGCTGCGACTGCCCGGCGCCTGCGTGAAGGGAGGCATCTTCTATCAACGGCGACTTCCTTGGGGTCTTCGGAAGCCCTCTGGTTGCGGTCTTCACGACCGGTCGCTCTGAAAATAGCTGGCAGCGATCTCAATGGCGCGCTTGATGACCCGCCCTTGCCGATCCACACTCTCTTCGAGAGCTCTGACGCGTTGCTCTATTTGGGCGACCGGTTCCGCTTTTCCGTTGAGACCGCCGGACGTATCGTCAATGGCCGCCTCTGTGGTGACCACCGCAAGTTCTTCCCGCAGATCTTTGGCAACCTTTTCGACGGCAGTTTCCTTGAGTGTATGCATTTCCTCTAAGAAGCCGAAGAGAAGGAGCCTCGAGCACAGCGTATTGATCTGACGCGGCACACCCCCGGTATGGCGATAGATCAATGGAAAGCACTCGTCGGTGAATTCCGGGTCGCCCTTCCAATCGGCCCGCCGCAGCCGGTGCTCGACATAGGCCCTGGTCTCGGCCTCATTCAATGGACCCAAATGGTAGGCCGCAGTAACCCGCTGCCGCAGCTGCTCCAGCCTGGGGCTCCCCAGGACCGCACGAAACTGGGGCTGGCCGAGTAGAAAGCTTTGCAATGCCATCGTCCTGTCCACCACGATGTTGGACAGCATGCGAAGCTCCTCGAGCGCTTCAAAAGAGAGGTTTTGTGCCTCATCGACGATCAACAGCATGCGTTTGCCATTGCGACGCTGCGCGAGCACGAAGTCGCTTATGCGCTGCAATAGCGAGCCCTTGGCTAACCCTTCCTTCGCAATGCCGAAGCCGCCCGCTACGAGCTGCAACAGGTCGTCTCCGGCCAATTGGGTGGTCACTATCTTAGCGGTGATGAAGTTGGTTTGATCGATTGTCGACAGGAGATTTTCGACGAGGATGGTTTTGCCGGCACCGACCTCACCGGTGACGATGATAAAACCTTCGGCATGATGCAGCCCGTAAACGAGATAGGCCATCGCCTGCCGATGCACTGTGCTTTCGAAAAAGAAGCGTGCATCGGGAATAAGCTGGAAGGGTTGGGCGGCGAGACCGTAGAATTTGGCGTACATTGGTTAAAAGGTCTTGCTTAGCAGGAGTTGCAATTGATTAACCACGACATCCCCGCTGCGTCCATTTCCAAAGCTACCCCCATTTGTTTGGTATGTCAGAGTGTAAACAATCGATCCCGTCAAAGTTCGACCCAAAACGTAATTGAGGCCGACCGATCCAGTTACAGTGTTAAAATTGCTGCTGGATGTAACCAATACCGGTGCAGAACTAATAGGGTTGACAACTGTTGGCGAATTGATTGAATTCACATAGCCAATCGATGCTTGACCGCTGAGATCTGGCCTAATATCGCGATTGTACCCGAGGTTTACTCCGAGAGTTTTGGTCGGTGCGGTTATCGGCGGCGTCAGTGACTGCTGATCGCCGTAGAAACCGAAGAGCGAATAGGAATTCGCACCGATCGTATCGGTAAAGCCGACATTATACAAGTGCTGTCGATAAACGTTGTTGGTCAACCCTAACCCAGGGTTGTAAAACGCCGTCGGTAATCCGCTGAACTGATCAACAATAGAGCCAGAGGGGGTGAGGGTGGAGGTCGCGAGACTGTTTTGAAAGAACTGCCCTTGAGACGAAATGCCTTGGACCGCGCTCGCAGTCAGAAGAAGGGTTGGTGTGATATTTGCCTGTGCTGCTCCAGTAAAGCCATATACCCCCTGCTGCCTACCGTATTCCAGGCTAAAGAAGGCGGGCTGATCCGGCCCCACAGTGCCGAGCCGTCCGCCAAAAAGCCAAGTAGCACCGGCAAAAGTCGCGGCCGGCGAAAACGGGAAGCGCAGGTTCTGATAGCCCGCCCGGGCGAGCGCCGCGATCACTGGGTTAAAACGATATTCGAAATCGTTGAATGCGCTCACCTGCGTGTTCTGTGAGGGAGATGACGTATTGTATTCTGAGGCATCGGCTGTGAAACGCGCCAACGCCTGCTCAAAATTCTCACCCGTAGCGGCGATGAATGTTCCCTCGTTCAGCGTCGAGGAGGTAAGATTATTCGGCACAGCGGGCACCACGGGCGAAGTGACAACGGCGGTGTTGCCCCCGTAATTCGTATAGCCAAACCGATAACGCAATTCAGTGTCGACAAGACCGTCAAACGACTTTCGTAGATATGGGGATATGTTGGTAATGAACTGCTGCGTCTGTTGGTTTTTTGGCAGCGTCGACAGATTTTGAAAGCCAAAGCCGGGCTGCGTCGTCGATTGGGTTATCGCGCTCTGGAGGTCGACAAAAGCTAGATCGGGATATATGGTTCCAGTGCCGTTTGCGTAAAGGCTGCCGTAGATTTGATTCAAGCTCGAGTTGGATCCGGGCAAGTAAAGGTTTCCGTTCGCCTGACCGGTGGCTACCGCCTGAAGCCTCGGCATGTCCACTGAGACCGCCGCGCCCGCGCCGAGCTGAGTGATGGCGGCGAAGTCTCGCGGAAAATGGGCATAATTCACATTATCGGTAAACGTCTCCCCCAGAGACGCGCGCGGCTGGATCAAGACAGCGGGTGCGTTCGGATCGTATTCCTGAAGCGGGATGATACCGGCGCGCGGTGCGAGCAGCCGGAGGGTCGGCGGCGATATCAAAGCCGGAATTTCGTTATTGACCGAATAAGGGGGCGATGTCGGGTTGGCAAAACCGAACCCGCTAACCGGCGGAGGGGGCAGCGTCCCCGTCGCCCCTGGGACCGACGGCGTTACCTCAACCGCGCTGCCGCCCATACCGGACTGGCCGACCTCGCTACCAGCGCTCGGCGGGTTTTGTGATCCACCTTCCGAGGTTTGCGCTCGTGCCGGCATCCCCCCCGCGCAGCCAGCTAGCAATAAAATCCACAACCTCTGGCCAAAATGCCACTGCCCAGATGTACGCGAGACGGCGGAACTATGTGGCGTCGGTTGCGCGCAGCTCATCGCCCCCGCCACCGGCGGAATAGTATTTATAATAACCGAAAGAGCCGAAATGCTCACTGGCCTGCGTATCGGTCTTGTTTAGGAGCAGGCTGATCCGGGGGCAGGCGCTGAGCATGCTGAGCGCGGCCTCGATCTCGTCTCGCTGAGTGCCATGCGCTTCGATGACGAACACGATCTGTCCGACCAATGGCGCGAGTGCAGCGGCATCGCTGCTCGCCATACAGGGCGGCGTGTCGATGATTATGAAGCGGTCGGCGAGTTGATCCGTCAGCTGAGCCAGCAGAGCCCTCATTTCCCTGCTCGACAAGAGCTCCGGCACGTGGGGCCCGCCACGGCCCGCGGGCACGATCATCAGGTTGGGCAGGTTCGTCTCGATCAGTATTTCGGACAAATGGGCATTCCCTGCCAGGACGTCGACGATCCCCTTATCGCCGGGAAAACCAAAGATTCTCGGCAGACCGGGATGCTGAGTATCGAGATCGACCAGCAGCGCCTTGACGCTCCTCTCCGAAGCGAAGGATAGAGCCAGATTGATCGCACTAAAGGTCTTTCCTTCTCCGGGTCGGGCGCTCGTTACCATGATGAGCCGACTCGATCCTGGGTCGTCGATCACGTCGTTCTGCGGCCATGAAGCGATCAAATTCCGCTTCACAACACGAAATTCCTCGACGGTTCGCGAGCGCTCGGACGAGGGAATGGCAATCCCAAAGCTCGCGAGCCTGCCGCGATCGAGCACAAGTTGCGGGCTGCTGGGTGAGAAATCGGGTTGTGGCGGCGGTTTGCGCGCCGAGACGGGTTCAGTCGAATCCTGCTGGCGTAGGAGCGCGGCTGCTCGTTCGATCAATCCAATCGATTCGACCATTTAAGAGACGCCCATTGTGTGAAGGCCCACGCTCAGCGCGATCAACGTTCCATAAATCGCAATCAGGAGAAAAGCGCTCGCGCAGACCCCCGCCAGCTGCATCATCTCGCGGCGTCGCGCAACGCCCAGGGTCACCCGGGACACGCTCCCAAGGATCGGTATCCCGAGATTGCGCAACTGCCCAATCGTAGCGAAGGAGCGGTCGATTTGCGTCAACACCATCGGTACAGCAAACCCGGCGGCGATACCAAAAAAAGCACAACCGACAGGAACATTGGCCGATTTGGCGCTGCCGGAAGGATGGGCACCTGCGGTGGATCGACAATGCGGAACTGGATTTTTTCGGTCTTCGTATCAGCAGCATGAGCGATCTCGGTGGCTTCGCGCCGCGCCACTAGCTCCTGGTAATTCTTCTTGAGAACCGAGTAGTCGCGATCGAGATCCTGCGATTGCGCCAGGACGCCGGGCGCCGACTTCGCAACGGCTTCGATGCGCGCAAGATCGGCTTGAGCCTCATCAAGCCGTCGCTGCGCGGCAGCGACCACCGCCTCGGCATCGACTACTTTGACCTTGATCTGCTGATAGACCGGGTTCGCGATTTCCCCTTTTGTCACACCACCAGCGGACTTCCCCGACCCGCCTGAAGAGCCTACCCCCTCGGCTTGGAGTTGCGCGATTTCGCTCCGCAGGGCCTTCACATCAGGATGGCTATCCGTGTACCTCAACCGCAAATCGTCAAGCTTATGGCGGAGATCTTGCAGCCGCTCGTCGCTGGGCGCCATCCGCCCGCTAGTGACGACTACCTGCGGCGCCCGATCGACGTTCAGCATCGGCGGGACTGAGGCAAGTTCTTTTTGCAGTGCATCGCGCCTAGTGACTGCGTCGGCAAGATCGAGCCTCAATTGCTCTACGGCGCTGCGCGCCTGATCGAGCCGATTGGTACTTTGGTCTCCTGACGCGCCGGCATCTGGCGGCCTATTGGAAATGATATCGGGATACCGCCGCGACAAATCGGCTCGCCGCTGCTCCGCGGCACGCAACTGGTCGCGATAGGATGCGATCTCGCTGTCAAGGAAGCGCTGCGCGTTGTCCATGTCGGTCCGGCTGCTTCCGGCCGTTTTTTCAGCGAAGATCGTCAGCAAAGCTTGCACGACGTTCTTCGCCACAACCGGATTCCGGTCGCGATAAGAGAGGGTCAACAAATTCGCCGTGACCGGCGCCACCGAGACATCGGTCGCCAATCGCTTGAAGAGTGCTTCTTTCTCCTCTGGGCTGGTAATACCGATATCGAGATCGGTAAGCCGGGCCAGCTGCTCCAGATTGGGTCGGCTCAGTAAGGTGCGCTGCATAAAATCGAGTTGACGGGTCGGGTCAGTATCGGCGGCCAACCCCCGCAGTAAGGGCGTCAGCAGCGGATCGGCATTGAGATAGACCCGAGCAGACGATTCGTACTTCGTTGGAATAGCGGCGACGCCGATCCATCCCGCGGTGCAGACAAGCCAAGCGGTCGCGACACCGAACCACTTGTGACGCCACAATGCCTGCAGGAGCGGCATGGCTTGCGGCGGTAGCAACCTCATGAACGCCTCCAAGCAGGTGAGACCGGCACAATCACCCGTGCCAGATAGTTGCGCCGCGGTCGATGTCCCCGGTGACAATGAACCGCGCCGGCCATCTGTCGCATAATTTAAAAGACGCGCTGCGGGATAATTAAAATGTCGCCGGGCTGAAGTGCGACATTGCTTGAGATATCGCCATCTCTTATCAAATCTGCCAAGTGCACCGCGTAAGTGTTTTGCTGGCCGTTGACTGTACGAATGATGAGGGCGTCGTTTCCCGCGGCGTATCTGGTCAACCCCCCAACCGCTATCATTGCGTCGAGCACCGTCATGTCCGCGCGATATGGGACGGATCGGGGTTGGGCGGCCTCCCCGATGACGCGTACCTGGTCGGGGATCGGACCGACAAAGCCCTCAACTATCACTGTGACCAGCGGCTCCTTGATATATTTGGCGAGCCGCTGTTCGTATTCGCGAGCGAGAGCCGTCGGCGTCTTGCCAATTGCGACGACATCCTCGACGAGGGGGATCGACACCCGTCCGTCCGGCCGTACGGGCACGGTAACTGTCAACTCAGGGTTGCGCCACACAAAGATGTTCAGGCTGTCGCCGGGGCCGATACGATACTCCGCCGACGGCAGCGAGGAGGCAGGTGGGGCGGGCGGCAATTCGGGTGCACCTCCGCACCCCGCCAGGACGAGGCCGACGACCGCCAAACCAAGGAAAAAAGTGCGATGCACTTTCCGCTCCCGTTCAGCGTGTCCAGATCTGGGTGAACATTGGCATCCGCGAAATGCTCACCACCAAATTACGTCCACTGGATGTCGGTTCTCGGCCAAGTATTATTCCTGCGACAGGCTATAGCAGCAAGCCTTCGGTTTGGCAATATATATGTCGCACGCATAAGTATATCCGACATCGTAACGTGCCCATTAAATTTGTCGCATACCTCGCATATCCTCAAGTCTATTGCGGTCCACAGATGCTGCGAAACCCGGCGAAGAAGCGAAGGCCGTATCTCTCGCTTGAGGTAACAACCAGCAGTTGCCCGACCTCACGACGGGTCGAAGGAAACTCCCGCTCGAACAAGAATGGTCGTTGGGCACGGAAGATCCTGTTAACCACCGACTTTGATCCAATTCTATTGCGAAACAATGAAAGCGGGGACGCCCATCAGGCGATTGCCTGACTCATTGTCGACTCGCTAGATCTTGTGAAATTTTGGGCGCGACATGGCGGCGGCGGAACGAGGAGAAGCCCCATGAAACGTGTATTGGTCACCGGAGCGGGGGGAGGGATCGGCCGCTCGCTCCGTGAAACCCTGCGCGGCGTCTATCCGATCTTGCGCC
>Ga0182032_10001194_pt1 | contig 11411 bp, 14 predicted proteins | sample tim00Cox00000000_FD_125970 | JGI IMG/M metagenome (GOLD analysis project Ga0182032, IMG submission 125970) | Lab enrichment of tropical soil microbial communities from Luquillo Experimental Forest, Puerto Rico - timezero.00C.oxic.00.000.000 | ecosystem: Environmental > Terrestrial > Soil >... | reverse complement strand
TTCTCATTTGCTTCTTGCCGAGCTTGTGCATCAGCTCGACCTTGTCCTCGACGAGGATCAGCTCGCCCTTGTTGATCACGCCGATGCGGTCGGCCATGTCCTCAGCCTCGTGGATGTAATGTGTGGTGAGGATGATGGTGACGCCGGAATCCCTGAGCGAGCGCACGTTCTCCCACATGCCCTTGCGCAGCTCGACATCGACGCCGGCCGTGGGCTCGTCGAGAAAGAGTACGGTTGGCTCGTGCGACAGTGCCTTGGCGATCAAGACCCTGCGTTTCATGCCGCCCGACAGCGTCATCAGTTTGGAATCCCTGCGGTCCCACAACGAGAGGTCCTTCAGCACCTTCTCGATATAGCCCGGGTTCTCCCATTTGCCCCACAGCCCACGGCTGAGGGAGACCGTCGCCCATACGGTCTCGAACATGTCTGCCGTGAGTTCCTGCGGTACCAGCCCGATCATCGCGCGGGCGGCACGGTAGGCTTTAATGATATCGTGGCCGCCGACCGTGACACTGCCGCTGGTCAGATTGACGATGCCGCAGATGATATTAATCAGCGTGGTCTTGCCCGCGCCGTTAGGGCCGAGCAGAGCGAAGATCTCGCCTTTGCGAATGTCGAGATTGATCCCCTTCAGGGCCCGAAAGCCCGAGGCGTAGGTCTTCGACACATTTTTGATCGAAAGGATCGGCCGCATCGGCGAATCGAAAGGGTAGCAAGGAGAAGGTGACGGCAAGCTCGGCGGCCCTATCGAAGCTGGCAGTATGGCAACTATGCGGCGCGCTTCGCGATTTCAATCGGTGGCAGCTTCTAGCTTGAAGTAATCCACCACACTCGGCTGGATCACATTGGCGTGCAGGGTCAAAAGCACCAGTTTGGCTTCTAGGCTCGTACCCGGCTCGATCGCAGCCTCGATTCGCCTTTCGACTGCGGAAGCAAGCCTAGCATCGTTGGCATGCGCGAAAGCGTCGCCACCGAGCATACAGTAAGCGATGATTTCTGCCGAGGCACGGTAGGAGTTTGGCGCTGGTTCGCCATCCTTGACGTGCTCCCTCAGCAAGTCGACGGCGGTGAGCTTGACGGCCTCAGGAACAAGATTGGGGTGCAGATTGACCGAGCGAAGTGCTTTGTCGAACTCGCGCAGCTCGAGCGACCGTCCAAACAGGCTAAACAGGCCAAGCGAAAGTCCAGGCCGGGTCATAAATGTTTCCTTGGAAGGTTGGGCAGGCGTTCCAGTTCAGCTTTGCTGGCCAGCTCGCTGTCAGCCCCGCTTTTCTGCCAGCGTAAGCTTGAGAATTTTGCCGTTGTCCTCGTCGGTAAGGGCGTAGACCGCGCCGTCAGGTCCTTGCACCACATCGCGGACCCGGGTGTCCATCGGGATGCGCTCCTCGTCCGTCACCTTCTCGCCGTCGAGGGTCAGTCTCACGATCGCCTTGGACGACAATCCTGCAAGGAGGAGATTACCCTTCCAGCCGGGAATGGCGTCGGCCGTATAGAACATAATTCCCGACGGTGAGATCACGGGGCTCCAATGATAGATGGCATCGGCGAACTCTGGATGCGTCGGCGGCTCAGGGATCGGGCGGCCATCATAGTGCATGCCCCAGCTCACCACCGGCCAGCCGTAGTTGCGGCCTGCCTCGATGATGTTTAATTCGTCGCCTCCCCTTGGGCCAAACTCGGACTCCCATAGCTTTCCGGTCTTTGGGTTGATAGCGGCGCCTTGCGCGTTACGGTGGCCATAAGAGCAGATCTCGGGGATTGTGTGCTCCTTCTCGACAAAGGGATTGTCACCAGGGATAGTGCCGTCGGGATTGATGCGCACGATCTTGCCCAAGTGGTTGCTGAGGTCTTGCGCGGTCTCGAACGTAAACCGCTCGCCGAGGGTGATGAACAGCTTCCCGTCGGGCGCGAACACAAGCCGCGACCCGAAATGATTCCCGCCGGAGACCTTTGGAAGTTGTCTGAAGATCACCTCGACATTATCGATGCTGCTGTCACCGAGCTTGCCACGGGCAACGGCGGTTCCGGCGTTGTCTTCACCAGGCTCCGAATAGGAGAAATAGACCAACCCGTTGTCGGCGAAATGGGGATCGAGCGTCACGTCGAGCAGCCCGCCTTGGCCTTGCGCGAAGACCTCTGGCACGCCCTTGAGCGGCTCGGACTTTGAGCCATCCTTGCTCACGATGCGAAGACGCCCTGGCCGCTCGGTCACGAGCATGCGCCCATCAGGAAGCAATGCCAGCCCCAGGGATGCTCGAGCCCGTCGGCAACGGTCTCGACCTTGATCGAGCCCTCCTTCGTGTCGACTACGCTCTCTGCAGCGTGGGAAGGTTGCGACATCATCGTCAATGTCGCGCTTGCCCATAGGAGCGCAGCGCAGAGCAAGCCCCCAACCGCCAGACTGGATCGAATTGCCATGCTCTTGTTCCGCAATAGAGACCTCCAGACCGCGTTAGCCTTGGGCGCGACCGGCTTTGACGCGCAAGCCCGGGGCCGGACGCTCGAGCACCACCTCGCGGCGGAAGCGGTAGAGCCGCGCAGGACGCCCGCCAGTCTCAGCCGAAACAGCGCCGGTGGCCTCGACGAGTCCACCCTTTTCGACCAACCGCCTGAAATTCTGCTTGTGCAGCAGCGTGCCTGAAATAGCCTCGACGGTCTTTTGCAAGTCGTAGAGCGTGAATTCCGGCGGAAGCAGTTCGAACACAACAGGGCGGTATTTCAGCTTGCCGCGCAGCCTGCCCATGGCGGTGGCGAGAATCCGGCGGTGATCGAAGGCCATCGCACGCCCCAGCTCTGGCGACTCGGACCATTGTGCCGCAGCGGGGCGGCCGTCCCGCTTGGCTTCGGCTACGAGCCCTGCCTCGTAAAGAAGCTCGTAGCGCTCAAGCACCTTCTCCTCGTCCCACTCCCCGCCCACGCCAAACCCGATTTTGAGCCGCTCGGCGCGCCGTAACGCACGGACAGGCTCATCGGGAAGCGGCGGACGCGCGGCCCACGACTTCAGCCGGGGAATGATGTCCTCGGTGAGGATGTCAGGCTTTCCTTTGCGCCAGTCCTCCCAGGGGAAATAGGCGTACCAGGCCGACCAGTGGGAGCCCATCAGCTCTTCGGCGCCGCGAGAGAGCGCGAGGTAGCCCACCGACAATGTGTGCTGCCCGCCTGGCTCTGCGTGGCGGCCTCTGTCGCCGAAGGTATACAGCTGCTCGACATAGCCAAGCTCGAGCCCGGTCTGGCGCTTGACCCATTCGCGGAGCCCGATCTCGAGCGTACGGTGGGCGCGCGGCGCAAACGGGCCGAAGGGAAGCGCATCCCATGCGCCAGACCCCGCCGTGCCCGGCCGCACTACAAGGATGTGAGGCTGCTGCTCGCGCACCGTGACGATGGCGGCATTCAGCCCAAGCTCGATCTGAGGGTCGTTGCTCGAAGATTCCTCGGCGGGGGCCTTGCGCCTCGGCTCGGCCATAGCGGTTTCTAGGCGGCAAGGCGCGCCGACAGGGCAAACACCTCGGCCTCCTCCGCCACCTTGCCACGGCCGATGTCCTCCACCGCGGTCATCATGCGGCCATTGCGGGAGAGGGCCTCGTCGGCAAGCGCAACGAGAAGGCGGTTAGGATAGGCGGTCGGCGAGGCGCGGCGAAGCGTTCGCGCCACCTCTAGCTCAGAGGCACCAGGGTTCAGCGCGCAAAGGGTGATGAACGCTGCGGCAGTGGAGCGGCTGATCCCTGCCCAGCAATGAATCAGAAGAGGCGCCTTGCGGTCCCAGGCGAGGGCGAACCTGATGAGGTCCGATACGTGGCTCTCGCACGGGATCACGAGGCCAGGCTGCGGCTCGCAGATGTCATTCATGGCAAGGCGCAGATGCCGCTCGGGCCCGATGCTCGCCGGGGTGTCGATGACGGTCTCGTCGTTGATCAGGGTTACGAGATGGCTCACGCAGGCGTCGGCGATGGTGGTCTGAACCAGCTTGAGCGGCGCGACATAGATCGTCTCCGGCGACATAGCGGGCTCAATCTTAGTCGGTTGTCTCGTTAGAACCAGGGCGTCCATCTCGCTTTGCCTTGCGAATCACTTTCTGCTCGGTTCCCAATCATCTGGCAAGCTCGTTGAAACGTTTTATGAACCGCGCCTCTCCCTCTGCCGCAGGAAACGGGCTCAAATGCGACAGTGTCTTGACGAGCGCGGGACTTAGGCCGCGCGGCTGGCCAAAAAAGCGCCTCGCCTCGTCGCGCGCAAACCCGGCGAGACAAGTTGCCTCATAGAAGGCTGAGATCCGATCGGCCCGCTTGATGAGCTTGGTGTCCTCGGCCGGAAGCTCGACTGGAAGACCGAAACGGAGGTGGATGGCAGCAAGGAGCTTAGCCTCGAAGGCCCTGTAGTCGAGCGACAGCGCCGCCTTGAACGGGCTGATCAGGTCGCCGATGACGTATTCCGGCGCGTCATGGATTAGGGCAGCGAGCCTGAACCGCCGGTCGAGCTTGGGCTCAAGCTCCGAGACGATCGTCTCGACAAGGAGGCTATGCTGGGCCACTGAGAAAGCGTGCGCGCCGTCGGTCTGCCCATTCCAACGGGCGACGCGAGCAAGCCCGTGGGCGATGTCCTCGATCTCGATGTCGAGCGGCGAGGGGTTGAGCAGGTCGAGCCTTCGCCCGCTCAGCATTCGTTGCCAGGCGCGCGATCCGGCGTTTGCCGGAACTTTATGCATCATTTCGGCGGCGCCCATCGTCAAATCACGTCTCGACGGTGCAATAATGATGCAATCAATTATTGCACGACCGCCTCACGAAGAAATGGATGAGCTCCTCATGGTGCCATTGATTGCGATGGTTTATCAGAGTACAGCTTAATCGAGTCCCGTCAGGTGGAGACGCGATATGGCAAAGCTACCAAGATATTCGTTGGAACATGACGTCAAGAGAAAGCGCTGGGTGCTCAAACACGAAGGCACCGGCCAAGCCGTCAAGAGTTTCGGGACCAAAGCCGCGGCGACCAAAGGCGGGGTGCTAGAGAAGACCGTTGGCGGAAAAGGCTCCATTCGCATAAGAAAACGTAACGGCAAGATCCAAGAAGAGCGAACCTATCCGCGCAGCGCAGACCCCCGCGGCTCTAAGGGTTAGATGGCGTTCAGCCGAGCCTTACACAAGCCGCGTGACGAGGGCAGGTTATAAGGTGATCGTTCACCATGCCAGTCGCCTGCATGAAGGCGTAGACGATCGTCGGACCGCAAAATTTGAAACCGTGCGACTTGAGCTCTTTGGAGATTAAGCGTGACAGCTCCGTCTCGGCGGGAATTTCGGCGATTGACTTGTAGCGATTGACGATCGGCTTGCCGCCGACGAAATCCCAGAATAGGGCGCTGAAACCTGCGCCGCTCTCCTCGATCTTGAGCCAAGCGCGCGCCGAATCGATCGCGCCCTCGATCTTCAAGCGATTGCGCACGATGCCCTCGTCTTTCATCAGGGCCTCGACGTTCCTTTTGGTGTAACGCGCGACCTTCTCGGGCGCGAAGCCGCGGAACGCGGCGCGGAAGGCTTCGCGCTTGCGCAAGATTGTGATCCACGAGAGGCCGGCCTGAAAGCCGTCGAGAACGAACTTCTCGTAAAGCGCGCGGTCATCCCGCTCCGGCACACCCCATTCCTCGTCGTGATATGCGATGTAAAGGGGATCGGTGCCCGGCCAAGGGCAGGGTTTTGGGTTGGCCTTGCTCATGCCGAAAGCGCCGCGGCCGGGACCGAGAATTTCGCGAAGGAGGGTTGGCGGAGCCCGAGCTTCACGCCAGCGGCAGTAAGCGGGATGCCGCGGGCGAGCGCCTCCTCGGCGCGGTCGAGCCGCACAAGCGCGAGCCCTGATGCGCCGCTGACCGAGCCGATGGTTCCGATCGGCATATTTCCGACCTCGATGTTTGAGCCTGGAGGGGGAAGGGGACCTTCGCCCTCGACCGGCACCACGCGCCTCCTGGCCGTGCCCCTATGTTCCATGCGCGAAACAACCTCCTGACCGACATAGCAGCCTTTGGCGAAATCGACACCGCCAAGCTGATCGAATAGTGCTTCGTGAGGAAAGGCCTCGCCGAAGGCAAAGTCGAGCCCGCCTTCCGGCACCCCTAGCCTTATCCGCAGGACGTCGTAATCTCCTTCTGAAGCCTGCGCGCAACCCAGCTCGGCGACATCGCCGCCGGCCGCCAGAATGATACGGAAACAGATTTCGGCTAGCCGCGGGTCGGCATAAGCGACAGCACCTTCTGGAAGGCGAGGCGTCTTATCCCATGCAGCCGCTATGGCAAGGGACGGCTCCTCGGCGATCTCGACCTCCGCCCTCAACCGATAGAAACTGAGCCGCTTCGCGAGCTTGCCAGCCTTGACCTTGGCAACGTCGAGGAGATAACCGCCGTCGGCCGCAACGACGAAGAAGTCGAACAGAATCTTGCCCTGTGGACTGAGCAGCCCGGCATGTATGGCGCAGTTGCCATGCGCCTTGCCGACATTGTTGGTGATCAGCCCTTGCAGATATTTGCGCGCGCCGGCGCCTGCGACGCGGATGACGCCACGTCGCTGAAGAAGAGCCGCATGGCAATGGCTCATATCCCGCCCTTCTGCTACCAAGGCCTACGACATTTATGGGAGCGGGCTGAACCCCGCAAGGGAAGCAGAGCTCAAGCCTTGGTTGAAACCTTCGATCTCGTGCTCAAGGGCGGGACCGTCGTCAACCACGCCGGCGAACGCCTCGCCGATCTCGGCGTGAGGGACGGCCGCATCGCTGCGATCGGCGATATTAGCGAAGGCGTAGCGGGGAAGACCGTCAATGCGACGGGCCTGCACATCCTACCAGGCGTCATCGACACGCAGGTGCATTTCCGCGAGCCGGGGCTGACGCATAAGGAGGATCTGGAGTCGGGCAGCCGCTCCGCGGTGTTGGGCGGCGTGACTGCCGTGTTCGAGATGCCGAACACCAAGCCAGCGACGACGAGCGCACAGGCCCTGGCAGATAAGGTCGCACGCGCCACCTGCCGCATGCTCTGCGACTTTGCTTTTTTCGTCGGCGCCACGCGCGACAATGTCGATGAGCTGCCGGAGCTGGAGGTTCTGCCCGGTGCCGCCGGCATCAAAGTGTTTATGGGTTCTTCTACCGGCGACCTGCTCGTCGACGACCAAGAGGCGCTGGCCCGTATCCTCGCTAAGATCAGGCGGCGCGCCTCGTTTCACGCCGAGGATGAGGCGAGGCTCAAGGCGCGAAGCTCTCTACAACGCGAGGGCGATCCTTCGAGCCATAGCGAGTGGCGCGACACCGAAGCGGCGCTCGCCGCGACAGAGCGGCTGCTGCGGCTTGCCTCGGCCGCGGGAAAGCGCGTGCATGTGCTGCATGTCTCGACCAAGGAGGAGATGGCTTTGCTCGCGCGGCATAAGGACATCGCGAGTGTCGAGGTCACGCCGCAGCACCTGACGCTAGAAGCGAACGGCGCCTACCAAGCTCTTGGCAGCAAAGCGCTGATGAACCCTCCGCTCAGGAATGCCATGCATCAGGAGGGGCTGTGGTGGGGGCTCACCCAAGGTGTGGTCGATGTGCTTGGCTCCGATCACGCGCCGCATACGCTAGAGGAGAAGGCCAAGAGCTACCCCGCGACCCCGTCAGGTATGCCTGGCGTGCAAACGCTCGTCCCCATCATGCTGGATCACGTCAATGCCGGACTCTTGAGCCTTGCCCGCTTCGTCGATCTTACCAGCGCGGGCCCTCAGCGTATCTTCGGCATCGCCGGAAAGGGACGTATCGCAGTCGGCTACGACGCGGACTTAACCGTAGTCGATCTCAAGGCACAGCGCGTCGTCGAGGATCAGTGGATCGGCAGCAAATGCGGCTGGACGCCTTTTGCTGGGCGCAAGGTGAAGGGCTGGCCGGTTGGCACTGTCGTGCGCGGCCAGCTCGCCATGTGGGAGGGTGAGCTTGGCAAGGCAGGAGGCGAGCCGGTCCGGTTCGGCGAAGGACTGCCCAAGGCTACTGCATGAAATACTGCCACACGCCGGTGGGGGAGATGCCGAGCCGGTAATAGCTGTATTTGCCGGCCTTCTTCATCTGGAGCGCGGCCTCAGGCGACAAGATGCGGTAAAGCTCGACCTCCTGGGCCGGAGTGAGCTTGCCAAGATCGGTCTCGGCGAAATAGGGCCATACATAGATCTCGTTCTTGCCTTCGCCGACGCGGGCGAAGCCCGAGGTCATGACGTTGAGCATGGCGGCAAGCACGTCGCGGCCCGTTCCGTCGGCCGAAGCCTTCTTCCAAAAGGCGATCGGGTCGTCGACATAGCCCGTGGTGACCATGGGCTCAAGCTCGTTCGATTCGAACACCGGCCGCATCTTCTCGATCTCGCCCGACTGAGCGGCATCAACGATCTGTAGCAGCATGCGCTTCACAGGATTGGGCAGTGCATTGAAATCGTGAAGCACCTCGGGTGTGTCGCCCGACGGAGCAGCTGGCGTCGCGCCAGTCTCGGCGACATCACCAGCGGGCGCGGGAGCGGTGCTCGGAGCGGCTCCGGCTTGAACCGCTTCGTGCTGCTGACGCTCTTCGCGGCCGCCATAGACAAGGACCACAGCGCCAGCTACCAATGCGCCGAGGGCAATCATGACGAGACTTTTTCGATTCATGCATCACTCCATGAATGCTCCGTCAATCTCGCAGATCGGCGAACAGGCGCAAGTCCACGTGGCGCCAGTGCTCGCGCGGAACGCCGTCGTTTTGCCCGTTTCTCCTATGAGCCGATAGGCGCCAGGCCTTGCACCTAGGCGCGCATATCGTGCTGTCCGGCATCCAGCTCGTGCTTGCCGGCATCGCTATCGGCGTGCTGATGGCGGCGCCTATCGGACCGGTGAATGTCCTCGTCATTCAGAGGGCGGTTGCCCGCGGCTTCTGGGGCGGGCTTGCCGCGGGCATCGGCGCCGTGCTCGCCGACGGCTTGCTCGCGGCGATTGCCGCATTCAGCATCAAGGCGATCTCCGACGTGATGGCCGCCAAAGCCGACGCGATCCAGCTCATTGGCGGCTTGCTCCTGATCGTATTCGGTCTCGGCCTGCTGTTTAAACCGCCGCAGCTCACCATTCCGCTGGGGCAGAAGTCGCACATTCTGGAACATACCGGCATCATCCCGCAGACCTTCTTCCTCGCCATCACCAATCCAGGCGCCATTCTCGGCATGGCGACGATGATCGGCGGCCTTGGCTCTCTCATCGGCGGCCTCAACACCTATCTCGAGGCACTGCTGCTCGTGGTCTCGGTGATGGGCGGGAGTCTACTGTGGTGGCTAGGCCTGTCCGAGCTGATCGCCACCATCAGGCACAGGCTTACCGAAGGACGCGTGAAGCTCATCAACAGTATCGCTGGGTCGGTGCTGATGGGCTTTGTGCTCGTGCTGTTGCTCGACGGAGTGCTGCGTTATTTCCAGTGATGGCGACTATTGCGGGGTGCGCTTCAGCGTGAACTCGCCATGGTGAATGCGGCGTGAGAGACCGGTGGTCATCTTGGCCACGGCGTCCTCGCCGTAGACGGCGATGAGGTCTGACAGCGCAGCAAACAGCGCGGCATTGGCGAGCATCTCCGGCTCTATGCCGTCGTGCAACGCCTCTTCCCAAGCGTCGAGGATGTACCTGAGCGCCGCATGTTTCTCGGCGGTATTCGCCGAGCCGCGCTTCGTTTTGCCGACTGCAAGTCTAACGGCCTCCTTCAGGCTGACGAGACCTGTCACAATTGCATGGCTCGCCCGTCCAAAGGAGGACAGAGTGAACTAAAGGTTAATCTTACCTTGGGCCTAAAAGCCCTGGTCTGCGGGCTCGCGCGCTCCTTGCGGGGCTTCAGCCGGTTGAGGCGCCGCTACCTCGGCCTTGTGGTGCTTGTGGTGGCGCCCATTGGTCTCAGTGGCCTGGGCCTCTGTCCCGGCGCCTGGTTGAGTCGTGGTGGCGGCATTTGAGTTGGCCGCGGGCGTGCCTCCCGAGTTCGCGCCGGCAGCATTGTTACCCACCGTGCTAGCCGGAGCATTTTCCTTATTTGCTTCGGCTTTTGCTTCGGATGCCGTGCCTTCCTTGCCGGGCTCTGCGGGCTTGGTTTCGCTGGAATTCTTGCTGGCGAATGTCGAGCCTTGGGCCAGCGAGGCCGCGATCTGCGCTCCCTCGGTGCTGAACCGCGCCGTGGCAAGCGTGGCCGACTGCGTGCACGTGCGGTAGGTGCGTCGGTAGCCTCGGTAGCCGTCGTTGAAGCTGTTCACGAGCTTGGCGCGGCGAACGGCGGTCGAGCCCTCGTTCTTCAGAATCTCCTTCATCTGGTCGCGCCAGAGCTGTCCCTCCTGAGCTCCGCACAGCTCGCGCAGATAGTGGATTGCGCCAAGGATCTCGGCGAGCCGCATCAGCTTGCCGTCATAGGGGCGATCGTCAGGGGGAGGCGGGGCCGTGCTCTCCCGCGGCACGATGGGGGGCAGGTCGTCGCCCGGCGGCTTGGGCCTGACGGGCCTCGGCCTCGGCGCTGGCTCCGAGTTGAACCAGTTGAAGAACTGGGCTTCGGCAACGGGGGCAAAGGCCATTGAGGCCGCGGCAAGCAAAGAAATGCCGAGGCAAAACCGCAAAAAGCGCCTTAACGGCTGTCCCATAGGCGCCTGGGTAACGCCAATTTTTGTTGAAATCTAGCCGTCAGGGCATGCGTGCCCGGCGCGCCGCGACCCAGATCAGGTCAACCGTGCCGGGCGTCATGGGAAGCGCCTCGACGTTGTCGAGATGCACCCACTCGGCGGCCTCGGCGTCGCCGCCGGCCTCGAGGCGGCCACCTGTCGGCCGGCCGTAAAACACTGTCAGCCGGTAGGTTATGCTGTCGCCGCCTTCGTCTGGCACGATCTTGGTGTCCACCACGCCTTCGATCTCGGCCTCGATCCCTGTCTCTTCATTGAGTTCGCGGCGCACGGCGTCTTGCGCCGTCTCGTTGGCCTCGGTCTTTCCTCCGGGCAAGCTCCACAGTCCGGCATAGGGGGGGCTCGCACGCCTTACGAGCAGCACGCGACGATCCTTGAGCACGGCGATGCTCGCGCCGTCGCACAGTCCTGTCAGGTCTTTCTGTTGGGGGAGGCGCTCAGTCATGTAAGCGGGTGAAGCTTGGTCCGACCCGCTTCGCGGAGTCAATCAGCGGATGCCCAACAGGGTGCCAATTCGACGTAGAGCATTTCGCGGTTGGCTATTGGCGATGGCATCCGCTTCGTCGATCAGTACGCGCAGGAGCCGCGCGGCATTGCCACAAGTCTTGTTCAGCTCACGCGAATTCGTATCTGGGTCGTTGAGCTCGGCGGCAATCTCGGCGACGAGGGCCAGTGACTTGCCGTGGAAGCGGGCGACCGCCTCGTCGAACAGCGCGCGGCCGCTAGTGGAAGCCTTGCGATAGGCGGCTATGG
>Ga0182032_10001191_pt1 | contig 11420 bp, 14 predicted proteins | sample tim00Cox00000000_FD_125970 | JGI IMG/M metagenome (GOLD analysis project Ga0182032, IMG submission 125970) | Lab enrichment of tropical soil microbial communities from Luquillo Experimental Forest, Puerto Rico - timezero.00C.oxic.00.000.000 | ecosystem: Environmental > Terrestrial > Soil >... | reverse complement strand
TCCATTGGCAGTGACGATAGTGCCATCGAGTTTGAGCTCGATAATTGCCTGCGACTTTCCGATAGCCTCGCTGCAATCGCGGTGAATTTCAGGCGGCAGAGTTCAAGCGCATCGGGAAGAACGGCAAAGAGGTGTGGATCTAAGCATCCTACAATCCGATCCTCGACCTGAGCGGAAAGCCCTTTAAGGTCGTCAAATTCGCCACTGATGTCACCAATCAGGTCATTGCTCGACAAAAGAGCGAGCATGTCAGGCAAATGGTGGAGAGCGTCGCGGCGGGAGCCGAGGAGTTCAATTCCTAGGTGAAAGAGATCGCCGAAACCATGGTCAGATCGAAGGACACAGCCGACAGTGCGGTCGAACGTGTCGAGACGGCAGACCAGTCCACCCACCGCCTCAGCGCGGCGGCCCAATCGATGGGCGGGATCGTCGACCTGATCAACAACATCACAGGGCAAATCAACTTGCTCGCACTCAACGCTACGATCGAATCTGCCCGCGCCGGAGAGGCGGGCAGGGGGTTCGCAGTGGTGGCGAGCGAAGTGAAGAACCGGGCCGCCCAGGCCAAGGGTGCCACCGAGCAGATCTCCAAAGACATTGCGGACATGCGTGCCGTCTCCAGCGATTTTGTCGGTGCGCTTGGCACGATCAAGCAGTCGATTGAGGAGGTCCGCGAATACGTAGCGTCTACTGCCGCTGCAGTGGAACAGCAGAGCGCGGTTGCGCGCGAGATGTCGGCCAGCATGCACAAGGCAGCCGCCGAAGCCAACAGTCTGGGGGCTGCGGCATAGTCCGCAGCGAGCCTCACCGGCAAATAATCGCCGAGGACGGCGCCACTTCGGAATTGGAGGGATTTCTGGAGTGGTCGGGACGGTTCGTTGCTAAACCTGTCCCTCGCCCTGCTTCATCTTCTCATATCGCCCCATGGGCACGATCTCCGCGACGATGCCGTCCGGCGACCGATATTTGATCGGGATTTCGCCAGGCTTCGAGAGGATCGTGCCGCCATTGGCGACGACTTTCTCGGCAAACCCTTCGTGGTCCTCGACCTCGACACCAAAGTTGTGAATCGTCGGTCCGGGACCGACCATCATTGCTTCGGCGTCATCCTCACTGTCGTAAATCATCAGCGCGAGATCGACATAGCCGTCGGTCATATGGCGGGAAATATGCCCGCGCGAGCGGCCGGTCTTGACCTGGCGGAAACCGTACACATTCTCGTAGAACTTCGTGGCGCCCTCGAGATCGGTAACCTTCAGCGCGATGTGATTGATCCGCGGCATGGGGGTATCTCCTATTTGCCGTACGGTTCGACGACCTGACCGGTGCGGTATTCGGCGGGTTCCAGGATCGCTTCGAGCTTGGTGTCCTTCAGTTCGTCGAGGTTGTTGCTCTTGATGTTCTGCCACTGGACTTCGAGCACTCGGGGCTTCGACCATTCGCCGGCCTCGCCGAAGCTGATGTCGCCGACGATGGTCTTGAATGGGTGACTGCGGATGTAATCGGCGACCTTATTCTGGTCGAGGCTCTTGGCGCCTTCGATCGCGTCACCGAGCACCTGCAAATTGGCGTATGCGAAAGGCGGCAGATACCAGCCCAGCGGATCGACGCCGGCTTCGCCAGCCTTCGATTGATATTCCTTCAGGAAGTCGAGGATCCCCGGGAATTGCATCGTCGGCGCCGGGATCCACCAATCGTAATCGACGACACCGTTGAGCTTCGGCCCGAATTGCTCCTTCACGGCGGTGTATTGTAGCCCGACCATGCCACCGCCAAAGAACCGCGTCTTAAGACCAGATTCAGTGGCGGCCCGCAACATCCCGACCGATCCCGGCGGATAAGAAGCGACAAACACCATGTCGGGGCTGGTCGCCTGGATGGCGTGGACGATCGGCGTGAAATCCGGCGTCCCCGGCGGATAGGTCTTATCGTAGACCAACTGAAGACCGTATTGCTTGACAAAGTCGCGCACGCCTTCGGAAGCGTTCTTCGGGAACTCCGAATCTTCGGCGAGGAGAGCGAGGGTCTTTGGCTTCGGGTTTGCCGCCATCGCCACCTCGAAGAAGGGCTGCGAAAATGCGTGCTTCGGATCGGGCCCGGTCGGCAGCATCGAGAAATATTTTGGATAATGGAACTCGCTGTTGACCGCGAGGCCGAACAACCCGAGGAACAGCCGTTCGTGCGAGATCGCGACCGGCATCGCCGGGGCGATAAGATTGGTGCCATAGCCGGATACGATAAAGTCAACCTTGTCGACATCGAGCAGTTTGGTGTAGATGCCCGGCACTGTCGCGGGGTTGCTCTGGTCGTCATAGTTGATCAACTTGACCGGCTGGCCCAGCAACCCACCCTTTTGATTGACATCGTCCCGCCAGATCTGCATTGCAAGCAGGGCCGACTTGCCGGCGGCAGCAAGCCCGCCGGTCAGCCCCATGCCGAAGCCGATCGTGATCGGCTCCGCCGCCTGGACTGCGCCAGCTACAGTGGTGCAGCCGGCCAATGCCGCAGCCAAAAGGCCAAAACGCCGTCGCCGATGAAAAGGAAGCCACTTCTCGTTGAGCAATTGTTCCTCCCCTGATTGTTGTCCGCTCCCTAGGTCCTGACAAAGCGATAGACGTCGTCCGAGCCGAGGTCGCGGATTAGGGCACCTTGATGCATCAGGTAATGCAGGTGAGCAAGAGTCTCGCCGAGAGCAAAGGTCATTTGATGCTGGTCAAGCGTGCGGCGGAACAGTATCGGCAGTACTTGCATTGCGGTCTTCGGTTTGTCGCAAGCCGTCAGGACCTCGCTACAACGCGCCCCATGATGGGCTTCAAGGGTCGCGATCCGCCCGTGCAACCCAAAGAACGGCAGGTTGTGCGACGGCAGAACGAGCGCTTCCTGCGGAACCACGGCGCGCAGTTTGGCAAGAGAACTTAGATACAGGGCAAGGGGATCGCCGTCGGGCTCATGCGGCTGGACGCTGACATTAGGCGAGATCTTGGGCAGCACCTGATCGCCCGCTATCAGCACACCGGTCTGCGCGCAATAGAGGCAAGCGAGCTCCGGCGCATGCCCTTCACCGACGATCACCTGCCATTGCTGCCCACCAATCTCGACGGCCATACCGTCCGAAAGTCGTTGGAAACTCGCCGGCACCGAAGGGACGCCGCTACGATAGCTGCTTTCGCGCTCGCTGAAGAGTTCGCACGATGCGGTATCGAGCCCAGCACGATGTGCGAAGCGTCGCCGTGATGGGGCAAAATCCTTGTCACCCCGACTCATGACGCGAGCGAATAGCCACTCTTTTTCGGTGACCCACAGGGATACCCGCCAGCGCTCGGTCAGCCAACCCGCCAGCCCGATATGGTCAGGGTGGAAGTGAGTGACGATTACCCGCACGACCGGCAGCCCGTTGAGCTCTTGGGTAAAGATCTGTTCCCACAACTCTTTTGTTCGGGCTGTTGCGTAGCCAGCATCGACGATCGTCCAACCTGGGCCGTCTTCGAGCAGCCAAAGGTTGATGTGGTCGAGAGCGAAGGGCAGGGGCATGCGCAGCCATTTTATTCCGGGGGCGATTGCGAACGTCTCACCGGCTCCTGGTAGCGTCGCAACCGGAAACTGCAACGATGTCAAGCTTCCGTCCATAATCGTGGCATTTCTCGGGTGGCGAATTGACCGGCAAGTTAGGACGGTGCATTAGTGCCCCGCAAGCGAGAAGCCCGCTGATGCCCGATGCATCAGCGAAGGGACCGCAGAAACCATGGCGAAAACGGTTCAGTAAATGCGCGATTTTCATGTACCGGGTCGGTCGGCGGCGATGGCGGCCAATGGGATGGCTGCGACTTCGAACCAGTTGGCGACGTTGACCGCGCTCGACGTGCTGCGGTCGGGCGGCAACGCGGTCGACGCGGCGATCGCCGCAGTCGCGGTGCAATGTGTTGCCGAGCCGCAGAGCACCGGCATCGGGGGCGATTGTTTCGTGCTGTATTCGCCGCAGGGCGCCCCGCCGGTGGCGTTGAATGGTTCCGGCCGAGCAGCGGCGAAGGCGGATGTGGAATGGTACGCGGAGCACGGCTTCCGCGAAATCCCGATCCCGAGCCCGCATGCGGTGACGATCCCCGGGGCCGTCGACGCTTGGTGCACGCTCAATTCTCGATACGGCACGCGCCCGCTCGCCGAGTTGCTCGAGCCGGCGGCGCGCGCGGCCGAAGAAGGCTATATCGTCGGCCCCCGCGTCGCGCATGATTGGCACCGCAACCAAGCCAAGTTGCGCGATCCCATTACCGCGAAGCTATTCCTGCCGGGTGGCCGGCCGCCCAATGTCGGCGACAGGATGCGCAACCCGCCACTTGCCGCCACGTTGCGGCGGATCGGACGGGAGGGGCGCGAGGCGTTCTATGACGGGCCGGTCATGCGCGACATCGTTGGCCGGCTCAGAACCCTGGGCGGACTGCACGAGCCCGAGGATTTTGCGGCCCAGTGTTCCAATTGGGTCGAGCCGATCTCGACCGCCTATCGCGGCTACGAGGTCTACGAATGTCCGCCGAATGGGCAAGGGATCGTCGTGCTGATGATGCTGCGCGCCCTGTCTGGCTACGATCTTGCCGGCGACGCATTCACCGAGGCCGACCGCTTGCATCTGCTGGCTGAGGTGACAAAAGCGGCTTATTGGGCGCGCGACGCCTATATTTGCGACCCCGAACACGTCGCAGTCGATGTTGCCGGGCTGTTGTCGGAGGCGCGTGCGGAACGCGTACGGCGGCAAATCCGACTCGATCAGGCGCTCCCGGGTCCAACTTGGGAGGATGTCGAGCACGAGGACACCGTCTACCTTTGCGTCGTCGATAGCGACGGCAACGCGATCTCGTTCATCAACTCTCTGTTCTCGGGTTTCGGCACCGGCATTCTCGCGCCGGAAAGTGGCGTCTTGCTGCAAAACCGCGGCTCGGGGTTCCGCACAATCCCGGGCCATCCGAACGCCATCGCGCCAAGGAAGCGCCCGCTGCACACAATCATCCCGGCGATGCTCGTCAAGGACGGCCGGGCAGTGATGCCGTTCGGCGTCATGGGCGGGCATTATCAGCCGGTCGGGCAGACCCACTTCCTGCATCGCGTCCTCGACCGCGGCTTGGATCCGCAGCAGGCTGCAGAACAGCCGCGGATCTTCGCCCATCCACGCGGAGTGGTGGAGGTCGAGCCGACCAACCCCGAACCGATCGTCGCCGATCTGGCACGCCGCGGACATCCGATCGAGATGACGGAGGTCCCGCTCGGCGGCTGCCAAGCGATCTGGATCGACCATCACCGCGGTGTTCTGATCGGCGGCTCGGAATCACGTAAGGACGGGCTGGCCCTCGGCTATTGACCGAGGGGATCGCCGAAATCGGCTTCAGGGGAAGCGACGGCCGGACCCGGCTGGCTCACCTCTATCAGCGCGATCCGCTGCGCGTATTGTTCCCGACCCCTGCTGTGGGTGACCCGACGCTCGCCGTAATCGTTACAACTTCAGGCGGCCTTGTCGCCGGCGACCAGCTCCAGATCGCAGTCAATGCGGGAGCAGGTGCGATAGCGCATATCACCGCTTCTGCGGCGGAGAAAGTCTACCGATCGACGGGACGGACGACGGTGATCCGACAAGCCATGTCACTCGCGGCGGACGCCATTCTCGAATTCCTGCCACCCGAGACGATTCTGTTTGATGGTGCTCGGCTGTCGCGCGAAACGGTGGTCGATCTCGAGCCGGGTGGCGTTTTTCTCGGTGGTGACATCGTGGTCTTTGGCCGCCGCGCGCGGGGCGAGCGGTTCACGCGCGGTTTTTTGCACGAGGCGTGGGAAGTGTGGTGCGGCGGCAAGCTCGTTTGGGGAGACGCTCTCCATCTTGAGGACCATCTTTCGCACATTATTGATGACCCGGCCTGTTTCGCCGGCGCGGCGGCGTTCGCAACAATGATTCTGTCGCCGTCGCAGCGTGATTCACGAAAGTTGCTCGAAGGTGCGCGTGCATTTCAGTCGGCCGATCGAACCACAGGGCTACGCGCCGGTGTGACTACAATAGAAGGCCTGATAATCGCCCGCTGGCTCGCCATGGATGCTGCGCAGTTGCGCCAAGCCTACATACGATTTGCTTGCTATTTGCGCAGCACCGCACTGGGATTGGCGCCGGTGTTGCCACGGCTTTGGCAAGTGTGACCGCGCAAAGCGGTGGCGGAATTTGAGCTCAAATCGCGGCAAGTCCTATAACACCGGCCTAGAATGCGCTCGAACTGCCCTATTCGAACAGATCAGTTTGCTCGCAGAGACGCGGCAGAGCACGGTCCCGCTCGGAGACAAGCGCAGTGTGGATCGTGACCGGCCAGGTAATCATCAACGCGGGATCGTCCCAGGCGATGCCGCGATCATGCGCCGGGCTATAGAAGTCGGTGGCTTTATATTGCACCTCGGTCTCGTCTTCGAGCGTGCAGTAGCCATGGGCAAATCCCGGCGGGATCCACAACTGGTACCAATTGTCAGCGGTCAGCACCGCCGCCGCATGCCGGCCAAACGCCGGTGAGCCGCACCGCACGTCGACGGCGACGTCAAAAATCGCACCACGCGTGACGCGCACCAGCTTGCCCTGCGCTGCTGGAGGCATCTGATAATGCAGTCCGCGCAACGTCCCCTTCGCAGGGTTGCGCACGTGATTGTCCTGCACAAACACCGTATCAATACCGACCGCGGCAAACTCGCGAGCGTTCCACACCTCCGAGAAGAAGCCTCGCGTGTCGCCGATGCGCTGCGGCATGACCACTTTGATTTCGGGCAGAGCCGTGTCCATGATCTGCATTCGATGGATCTCTTAAGTTGCGCTTTTCAAGGCGAGGTACCGTTTCAACTTTGATGGGGAAGGTGGGGGAATGAGCCAGCCTGGACGAAGAAGTAGGGATACATGATCGAGCGGCGGTAGCAGAGAGGAAATTCGCCGCAATCTCGACCGAGTTTCGGCCATTAAAGCAGGACATGATCGGATCTGGGATATCTGCAGCACCTATTCGCCAGCACTCGCGCGCCCGATGGGCGGACTCCAAGCCAGGGGAACCTTCCTCTCAGAAAAATCGTGGGCCTCGCCCGCGCGTTTTAGCAGCGGTTCCTTCGAATTCGTACGCGACCTATTTCTTCACCCGCAAGGTCCGTCTATGACGAACTCAAAATCTGGCACACATAAACACCGAGAGGAGAGTGTCATGCCTCAAGTCGGTTCTCATGTTGATCTCAAGAAGACTCCGGAATCAATGCCAATAAAAACTCACAACCAATGGCATCCGGAGCTCGCGCTTGTACTTTCGCACGCGGTCAGTCCGCTGATTAAACAACAATTTGGCGATGTCCGCAGGAGCCCGCCCGACCGGCCATGGATGGTGGGCCGTTAGCCCAAAGTGTGGGTTACTTATTTATGCGTCTTCTTGGGCGCGGCGATCGGCGGGGTCGGACGTTACGGCCTCTCAGGGTTTATCGCAAATTGGATCGGGGCAATGTTTCCGTGGGGTACCCTGATTGTTAATGTCACCGGCTGCTTTGTCATCGGGGTCTTTAATACCCTGACCGGACCAGACGGCATTTTCTTGGTCCCTCCCAACCTCCGCGTCCTGGTCATGGTCGGGATCTGCGGCGGGTACACGACTTTTTCTTCGTTCAGCCTGGAGACCCTCAATCTCGTGCGAAACGGGGAGTGGGCCGCGAGCGGGGCGTATATACTGGCATCAACGGCGTTCTGTCTAGTCGGCGTCTGGTTGGGCCATATCGCAGGTGTTCTGCTCAATCGGTGACGCGGAGTGTGATGAGGGGAGCAGATGGTGCAGGCGGGAGAGAAGGCACTCTTACTGCGGATCTACATTGGGGAAAGTGATCGGTTCGACCACCATCCACTTTACGAGGCGATCGTTCTCAAGGCGCGTGAGCAGGGACTTGCCGGAGCGACGGTATTACGGGGACCGATGGGCTACGGTCATTCGAGCCAGCTGCATACTGCTAAGGTCCTACGTCTGTCGGAAGATCTTCCTATGATAGTCGAAATCATCGACTGCGAAGAAAAGATCGCGGCTTTTCTCCCAATATTAGATGACATGGTGGAGGGCGGTCTCGTTTCGCTCGAGGAGGTTCGGGTCCTGCACTATGGATCGCATCAAAAAGAGAACAGAATCCGGTCGAGCGTGCCCGCCGCCAAAGGGTTGCCCTAGGTATGGCACGATAAATGCTGCGCTGCGGGCAGTGTACGGACCGCTATGAACCTGACTTCGCGCGAGAAGGACAAGCTGTTGGTGTCGGTCGCGGCAATGGTCGCCGAGCGGCGGTTGAAGCGTGGCATCAAGCTCAACTTTCCTGAGGCCGTCGCTCTGATTACAGATTACGTGCTGGAAGGCGCGCGCGATGGCAAGAGTGTGGCCGAGCTGATGCGCGACGGGGCTACTGTCATCAGGCGCGAGCAAGTCATGGAGGGGGTGCCCGAGATGATCGGCGAGATCCAGGTCGAGGCAACATTTCCGGACGGAACCAAGCTCGTCACCGTCCATCAACCCATCCGCTAACGGAGGTGAGGGCGTTATTGCGAGCGAAGCGACGCAATCTCATGCCAATCGTGGTTCCTCAGCGCCAGCGCCAGATTCCTTCGTCCCTCCGAGACGCCCGTCTCGGCGGGCGGCCGTCGGGAGGTCCTCGCAATGACGGTGCGAATATATGATCCCCGGTGAGCTCTTCGTCGCTCCGGGTGACATCCAGATTAATGCCGGCCGCCCGGCCCTGACGCTGATGGTCGCGAATACCGGCGACCGCCCGATACAAGTCGGCTCGCATTATCATTTTTACGAGACCAACGCGGCGCTGGCCTTTGATCGCGAACAAGCGCGCGGATGTCGGCTCGACATCCCAGCTGGGACTGCGATTCGGTTCGAGCCGGGGCAGAGCCGTGAGGTCAGACTCGTTGCCTATATGGGCGAGCGGCGCGTCGTCGGCTTCAACGCCAGGATCAACGGCAGGTTGGGATAGCCCGATGCCGGTGACGATCCCACGCAGCGCATATGCGGCGATGTTCGGGCCGACGACCGGGGATCGGGTGAGGCTGGCAGATACCGATCTCATCGTCGAAATTGAGCGCGACCACACGACCTACGGCGAAGAGGTCAAGTTCGGTGGTGGCAAAGTCATCCGCGACGGCATGGGGCAGGGGCAGGCGACGCGCGCCGAGGGCGCTGTCGATACTGTCATCACCAATGCGGTAATCCTCGATCATTGGGGGATAGTCAAAGCCGATATCGGCATCCGCGACGGCCGCATCAGCGGTATCGGCAAGGCCGGCAACCCAGATATCCAGCCCGGAGTCGACATCGTCATCGGGCCGGGAACGGAGGCCATCGCCGGCGAAAATCGCATCATTACGGCCGGCGGCATCGATTCGCATATCCATTTCATTTGCCCGCAGCTAGTCGAGGAGGCGGTCTACAGCGGCATCACGACCATGCTCGGCGGCGGGACCGGACCGGCTGCCGGCACGGCCGCTACGACGTGCACACCCGGCCCTTGGCATCTCGCGCGCATTTTGCAAGCGGCCGAAGGGTTGCCGGTCAATCTCGGTTTTTTCGGCAAAGGCAATGCCTCCGACCCCCGAGCCCTGGTCGAGATGGTCGAAGCCGGCGCCTGCGGTCTCAAACTGCACGAGGACTGGGGCACGACCCCTGCGGCAATCGACACATGCCTGTCCGTCGGGGAACAACTCGACATCGCGGTGGCGATCCACACCGACACGCTCAATGAATCCGGCTTTGTGGAAGATACAATCGCCGCCTTCAAAGGGCGCAACATTCACGCCTTTCACACCGAAGGAGCCGGCGGCGGCCACGCTCCCGACATCATCAAATTATGCGGGCTGCCGAACGTGCTGCCGTCGTCGACAAATCCGACCCGGCCGTTCACGGTCAACACCGTCGACGAGCATCTCGACATGCTGATGGTGTGTCATCACCTCGACCCGCGCATTCCTGAGGACGTCGCTTTCGCCGAGAGCCGCATCCGTCGCGAAACGATCGCCGCCGAGGACATCCTGCACGACCTCGGCGCGTTCAGTATGATGTCGTCGGACAGCCAGGCAATGGGCCGCGTCGGCGAAGTCATCATTCGTACTTGGCAAACCGCGGACAAGATGAAGCGGCAGCGCGGCCGACTGGCCGAGGACGATGATAGCGCCGACAATTTTCGGGTTAAACGTTATGTCGCGAAATACACGATCAACCCGGCGCTGGCCCATGGCCTCGCCGAGCACATCGGCTCGGTCGAAATCGGGAAACTAGCCGATCTCTGCTTATGGTCGCCGGCTTTCTTCGGGGTCAAGCCGGATTTGGTCCTGAAGGCCGGCACGATAGCCGCGGCATTGATGGGTGACCCCAACGCCTCGATCCCAACGCCGCAGCCGGTCCATTATCGGCCGATGTTTGGCGCCTTCGGGCGCGCGCTCTCGGCTTCCGCCGTCACCTTTCTGCCCAGCATTGCCATCGAACGCGGGATCCACCGGCAGCTCGGGTTGCAGCGCATGGTGCTGCCGGCGCGCGGCATCCGGGCGATCGACAAGACGTTCATGATCCACAACGCTGCGATGCCGCATATCGAGGTCGATCCCGAGACCTACGAGGTACGGGCCGACGGCGTGCATCTGACCTGCGAGCCGGCCACAGTGTTGCCGATGGCCCAGCGCTATTTCCTGTATTGAAGGACAGTACGTTGACATGAGACAGCGAGGCGACGAGAAATACGGCTCGTCTCGGCGTTTCACTGTCTCGCTGTAAATCTCCCGATGTGGCGAGCGATTGCGGTTCGCAGGTGCGGGGAATGGCCGGAATTGGCCGCGGTCGATACGGTGACCTTGGCATATCTCGACCGGCACCGGCGCCGCATCCGCCTCGTTGCCAATTCAGGCAAGAGCTTTCTGCTTGATCTTCCGCGCGCCCATCACCTCGCCGATGGCGACGGGCTCGAACTCGACAACGGCAGTTTTGTGCGGGTGCGGGCGGCGGCCGAACCACTGTTCGAGATCGCAGCGGACGGTCCGACGGAGCTGCTTCGGATTGCGTGGCATCTCGGCAACCGTCATCTGCCGCTGCAGATCGTCGGCAATCGGCTACGCATCCACGCCGACCACGTCATCGCTGAAATGGTGACCGGGCTCGGGGGTCGGATCACCCGCCTGGAAGTCGCCTTCGACCCGGAGGCGGGCGCCTACGCCGGGCCCGCGCCCCACCATCATGATCATGATCCGAACAAGACCGATTGAGGCACTCGGCCAGAGCGGGCTTTATCGGCTGCTCGCTTGGCTGTCGCCGGGATTTCCGATCGGCGGGTTCAGCTATTCGCACGGACTCGAAGCTGCCGCCGATAGCGGCGCGGTCGGTGATCGCAGATCGCTGCAATGTTGGATC
>Ga0182032_10001190_pt1 | contig 11423 bp, 13 predicted proteins | sample tim00Cox00000000_FD_125970 | JGI IMG/M metagenome (GOLD analysis project Ga0182032, IMG submission 125970) | Lab enrichment of tropical soil microbial communities from Luquillo Experimental Forest, Puerto Rico - timezero.00C.oxic.00.000.000 | ecosystem: Environmental > Terrestrial > Soil >... | reverse complement strand
GCTGCGCGGCGGCGAGTGCTGTCGCATCCACCAATGCGCCCTGCACCAGAAACTCCGGGAGCGAGAAAACGCCGGCGAGCGCTGGGCTGCCGATCACAACGACGGTGCGCAGCGACGGAAGTCGCTTGGCCTTGAGAGCCCCGGGAAGCGAGCGGTCGAGCTCGGGGCAAAAATCGCGCAGCGCGTCGAGAAAACGCCGACCGCGAAAGGCGTCGAGCGTGATCAAGGCGGCCGCGCCAGAGTGCTCGAGCGTCCAAGCAAGTTCGCGTGGCGTCGAGAACGTGCTGATAGCAGCGATGATCGCGCCAATCTTGCCGGCAGCGAGTGCACCGACGACCCATTCAGTGCGGTTGGTGACCAGCAGCGCGACCCGGTCGCCTCGCTGGGTTCCGACGGCAAGGAGCGCCCGGGCGAAGACATCCACCCGCGCCCTGAGGCCGGCGTAATCGAGACGCTCATTACGAAATACGAGGGCCTCGGCGTGGGGTGTGGCGGCAGCCATCTCGTCGACCAGGTCGCCCAGTGTCCGGCTGACAGGGCGAGCGTCACTCATAGTGCGGTTTTCGCTTCTCGCGGAACGCTGAGATGCCCTCGGCAAAGTGTGGGCTTGCTCGCACCTCATCGCCAAGCTGCTGCTCCAGTGCCTCGCGGGTCAACGCGTGGTCGGCGATCGTGGCGCTGACTTGCCGTTTGACCGCCTGTACCACCGATGGGCTGTTTGCGGCGATCATTTCCGCTGTCTCGATCGCCCACCGCATCAGCTCGCCTTGCGGCACTAGCCGGTTTACCAGACCGAGCCGAGCCGCTTCCGCGGCATTGATCAAGCGCGCTGTCAACAGCAGGTCCATGGCGTGAACGTAACCGATCTGCTGGATCAGCTTGATGGTCGAGCCACCAAACGGATAGATCGACCACTTAACCTCGGTCAGGCCAAAGCGGGCCGTCGGCACGCTGCCGCGGAGGTCGGTCGAGAGCATCAACTCGAGGCCGCCACCGACGCAATCGCCGTTGGCTGCAGCAACGATCGGCTTCGAATAGGCGTCGTTCTTCAAAAGAGCATGGTTGACCATCCGTGCGACTTCCGGCCCGGCTGACAGGTCGCCGCTGACATCGGCGCCGACGGTGAAGGCGCGTTCACCCGCACCGGTCAAAACAATGCAACGGCACTCCCGGTCGCGCTCCAGCTCGTCCCATATACGTCCAAGGTCGCTCAGCATCTCTCGCGTCATGGCGTTTAGGCGCCGCTGATTGTCGATGGTGACAACGGCGATTTGCCGGCTATGCCGGCCGAGACGGATCTCCATGAGATGGGCTCCAACTCGATAACGATCTTACCCTACACGAGACCCGCGAGCAGGGCCGACCGCTCGCGATCGTTTTGCGATATCGTCGGAGCGGGCGATCGGGGCATTGCGAGGAGCAAGAAATGAAGGCGATCCGTTGCCGGGATTGGGGCACCCCGGATGTGCTGGGGCTCGAGGAGGCCGAAAGCCCAAACCTCAAGCCGCACCAGGTCCGCATCCGGGTGCGCGCCGCCGGGGTCAACTTCGCCGACAGCCTGATGGTGGGCGGCACCTACCAAGTGAAACCGCCGTTCCCGTTTACCCCGGGGCTCGAAGCCGCCGGCGAGATCGTCGAGACCGGCAGCACGGTCGACGGCTTGCTGGTCGGGCAGCAGGTGCTCGCGGTGCTGCGCAATGGCGGCGGCTACGCCGAGGAAATCGTGCTCGACGCCACTTCCGTGGTGCCTATCCCCGAGGCGATGGATTTCGTGACCGCCGCCGCCTTCCCGGTTGCCTATGGCACCTCGCATTTTGCACTGACCCATCGTGGCCATCTGCAACCGGGCGAGACGCTGCTGGTGCTCGGCGCTGCCGGTGGCGTCGGGCTGACAGCGGTCGAGATCGGCAAGGCGATGGGGGCGCGGGTCATCGCCGCCGCCGGAGGTGCCGAAAACTGGCAGTGGCCAGCGCGCGGGGCGCCGACGAGCTGATCGATTATCGAGAAGAAAGCATCCGCGATCGGGTGCGCGCGCTGACCGGTGGCAAAGGCGCCGATGTCGTCTACGACCCAGTCGGCGGTGACGCGTTCGATCAAGCGCTACGCGCGGTCAACTGGGAGGCCCGGATGCTGGTCATCGGCTTTGCCGCCGGTCGCATCCAGGCGGTCCCGGCTAATCTGATCCTGGTCAAGAACATCTCGGTCATCGGGGTCGTCTGGGGAGCTCAGAGCGAGCGGGATCCTGTCCTGATCAGCCGCAACCTCGCCGAATTGCTGCGCTGGTGGGAGGCCGGCCGGCTCAAACCTCTGGTCGCGAAGGTTTTCCCGTTGGCTGAGGCCGGCAAGGCGCTGACCGCGCTGTTGTCGCGCCGATACGCCGGCAAGATCGTCCTCCAAACCTAAGGCGTCGACCAGCCTTACAGAAGCCGCTCGCTCGCGCGTTCCAATTCGGCACGAAAGCTCGGTCGGCGATCGCGACGAGAGCACGGGCGCGTTCACCAAGCGTGCGGCCGCGCAGTTCGGCGATGCCGTGTTCCGTGACCACGAGGTCGGCCTCGGCGCGCGGGGTGGTGACGACACCGTCGACCAGCTTGGCGACGATGCGTGACCGGGTGCGCTCGCGATTGGTCGATTGCAGAGCGATGATCGATCGTCCTTCCGGCGCGCGGTTGGCTGCACGAACGAAGTCCATTTGACCGCCGACCAGCCCGATATGCCGTCCTCCTGCAGTCTCCGCATCGACCTGGCCGGTGAGGTCGACCTCGAGCGCGCCATTGATCGCGATGAACCGGCGGAAATTGCCGAGCACTAACGCATCGTGCGTGTAGGATGTCGCACGGATATGGATCGCCGTGTTGCGGTCGGCAAACCGGTAGATCCGCGATGTTCCCATCAGCATCGTTGCCACGGTGATCCCGGTGTCGATCTCCTTGTGACGGTTGTCGACGATGCCGGCCGCCATGAGATCGGCGATGCCGTCGCCGACCGCTCCAGAGTGGACACCGAGACCTCGTTTGCTGCCGAGCGCACGGGTTACTGCTTCGGGGATAGCACCGAGGCCAAGCTCGATCGTCGCGCGATCGGGGATCAGCCGCGCGACGTAATCGGCGACGACGCGGTCGATCGGCCCTGCAGGCCGCGCCGGCAGTTCGATAGGCGGCTCGGTAGCCGGCACCAGTACATCGATCGTCTCCGACTCGATCGCCGTGTCACCGTTGGTCCATGGCAATTCCGGATTGACCTGGGCGATGACCAGCCGCGCCCGGCCAATCGCAGCGTGCAGGTGCTCGATGCCGAGCCCGGCATTGTACCGGCCCATCTCGTCTGGGCCGCTAACCTGCAGCAACACTATATCGATTGGTAGCCGGCCCGAAGCGACGAGACCGCTGACATCGGAAATATTGGCGGGCACGACGTTATTGGCACCGCCGGCAAAAAACCGCCGTCCGGCGCTGGCGCCGCCCAATGCGGTGATGGTGACGTTGGCATGGCCCGCGGCGAGTGCTGCGCTGAATGTTAGCGGAAAAAACACGCGGAACGGTGGGCAGCGCTCCGCCCGGGCATCGAGCATGTGAGTGAGAAACACCGGTTCCGCCGTCGCCTCGGCCCAGCCGACTGTCTCACCGGCGCGGATCAGCCGGGTGAAATCGAGCGCTTCGGGCGCTATTGTGATTGGGGTTTTCACGCGCCTCTTAGCGCGGTGATCTCGCTGGGGATGGATAGAGCTTTACGAGCCCCGGGATCACGTCGCATTCGATGCCTCATCCGCTTTGTCGAGAAGTCACCATCAACAGCGAAAAGAATACGACTCCTCGGAGCCATTTTCCGATACCCGGCCAAATGAAAGCTGCCCAGGCCTAGAAACCCCCATGCTCGCAGACGTCCTCAGCCACTTTCCACCTTGAGGATGAGGCGTCACGCGGAAGTGAGTTGCCGCGGTTATCTTTGGCTCATCTGGTCGATTGGAGGACTATGGTGGTGTCCCTTATTGTGAGAACCGCGGCAGAGCGAGCTTCGCGGATCAGCGTTTGTCGTTGGCATCTGCCGCCGCGGGAAAGCGAGGAACTCGCGCAGGCGGCTCCTGCCCGAAGAGCGGACCGCCGAGGCCCCGTGATCTCTCCGATGAAACTCCGAACGCTGCTAAAACTTTTTTGAACGCAACTTCAAGCCAGCGACATGATGATGAAATCCACGCACGACGGCCCGATCCTCGTGACCGGAGCGGCCGGCGCCGTCGGTGCCATCGGCCGCAATCTCACCGCAATGCTGCTCGCCAAGGGCCACAAGGTGCGCGCCCTGGTCCGGCGAGAGGACGAGCGTGCCGACGCTCTCCGCCGGCTCGGCGCCGAGGTCGTGCAGGGCGACCTGACGGATCTCGCCTCGATGCACCGCGCCGTCGAAGGCTGCGCGCGTATCTATTTCGGCATGTCGGTCTCGGCGGCCTATCTGGAAGCCACCGTCAACACCGCCGCCGTGGCGCGCCATCACGGGGTCGAGGCCTCCGTGAACATGTCGCAGATGACGGTGACGCAGATGAGTATCACCGAGACCACCGACAGCCCGCAGCACAAGCTACACTGGCTGGCGGAGCAGGCGCTGTCATGGTCGGGGCTGCCGGTCGTCACTGTACGGCCGACGGTCTTCGTGGAGGGCTTCTTCCTGCTTTTCGCCGCTGCGGGTGTGCGTGACGCCGACGAGCTCGCGCTGCCGCTGGGTGTCAGCAAGACCTCACCCGTGTCGTCGGTCGACGTTGCGCGCGCCGTCGCGGCGATCCTCGACGACCCGGCACCGCACATCGGTCACATCTACAATCTGACCGGTCCTGAATCGGCCGACCTGGACCACTATGCGCGCGTCTTCTCCGAGGCGCTCGGCCGGACGATCCGCTATCGCGACATGCCGGCTTCCAAGTGGAGCGAAAAGCTTCGGGCGGCGGGCCTGCCGGAGCATGTGGTCCACCACCTCACGGTGATGACCGAACTCCACAAGCAGGGGCGCTATGACCGGATGAGCGAGGACTACCTCAAGCTCACCGGCGAGGCGCCGACGAGCATGGCAGACTTCGTGAAGCTCCATGCCGCGGAATTCACGCGGCCGTCACGCTTTGATGCCGGGCAGTGACGTTTCGCTGCGGTAATTGAGGTTAAGCGAGCGGCAGATCAGCCCTCATCCTGACAAAGGCTGCGGCAGCCTGCCCGCGGCGGTACGACCTGCTGAGTAGGGCAAGCGGGGCCAACCCGTCCCGGCCTTAAAGCGCATCGCTAGGCGGTGACTGGGTTCCTGAACGGCGGGCGATAGGGATACGTCGAGGTCCTGGATGGGATAGTGGATGGGAAGAATTGCTCAATCCCCAAACGCTCCAGCCAAACCGCGAGGTCTTTGGTTCATCGCCAGGAACATGGCGCGTCTATTTGTGGTCACTCATCCGCTCGACACCGGCGCTCCACCGCGCCTTTGCCGCCTATCTCGCATCGAAGACGAGCGCGCCGACGCAACTCGATCCGTTGCAACTGCTGGCGAAATCATCCGAAATTGGCCGATCGGTTGACCTGACGCTCGGGAATTGCCGCGCGCGCCTAAAAAGGCACCAAAGCGGACCCGAGCTCGACCTCTCTTTGGTGCCTCTGCAAAAACTCGACGACGGCGTGCTCCATCAGGCGCTGGACGACTTGCTCATCGCCAAGTCCTCGGGCGAGCCGAACTAGGTTGGCATAGATGCTGAGCCGCAGCTTCATCGTTACAGCTGGCTCACCAGGGGGCGGCGGGGCGATAAGGTCCTTCGGCAGCGTGCCGGCTAGAGACCCTTTTTCGCTGGCGGTGGTTGGAACGGTCGGTTGGTGAAACGTCAGCTCGGGCTCGCGCGCCTCGGCCTCGGCGTGTGAGGTGGTTGTGCCGTGGGCGTGAATTGTTTTGGCGGCGGCGCCGGCCGCAGCGATCTGTTCGGCGAGGAGCCGGATCAGCACATCGAGAGGCGATCCGGGTGCGGCGTCGGCCGCACTGTGCGACGGTGATTGAGGCGAAGGCCTTGCCGCTAATTCTGCGGCGAGAAGCGGGATCAAGACACTGTCCCGCGGCTTCTCTGCCCATGGTAGCAGGGCCTCGCGGCGCGCCGCGGCTATGCGCTTGATGACCTCGCTCCAGTCGCCACCTGGCTGCAACAGCAGTACGATGCGAGCCTTTGCCTGGTCAAAACTCAGCACGCGGTAATTGTCCGCAGGGGTCAGATCATCGGCACGAGCGATCACCGCGACCCGCTGATGGCGAGACCTCACCGTGCAGCGGAATGCCCAGCTCCCCGCCGAGAAGTTGCGGCGATATCCGATGGCCACCCCAGGCAACAGTTGCAGGTAAAACGGCGTCTGCTGGAGGGGCAACCGCCGGCGGGCTTCGGGGCTCGCCAAAATCTTCGCTAGATCTCGTGTCCGCTTCTTCATCCTCGTCGAACCCGCCAACTGGACTCAAACTGGACTGAACCGCGCGGCGTTCTGCTTATCCCTTTGAGTTTGTTGGCGTCCCCTACCGGATTCGAACCGGTGTTGCCGCCGTGAGAGGGCGGTGTCCTGGGCCTCTAGACGAAGGGGACGAGGCATCACGAGTTAATATCTCTCGGCGCCCGCGCGATCAAGCGCCACAGCGATGGCGGTGCTATTCGCGAAAATTCAGATATTGCAACGGCTGATCGATCTTCAGACCTCGGACGACCGTGATCGCCGCTTGAAGGTCGTCGCGCTTTTTGCCGGTTACGCGCACCTCGTCGCCCTGGATCGATACCTGCACCTTTAGCTTACTGTCCTTGATTTCGCGGATCAGCTGCCGGGCGAGGTTGGAGTCGACCCCTTGGCGAAGCACGATCGTCTGGCGCAGCGTGTTGCCGGAAGCCTTTTCCGGCAGCTTGTAGTCGAGAGCCGCAGAATCGACCTTGCGGCGCGCCAAGTGCACCCTCAGCAGCTCGTGCATCTGCTTCAATTTGAGCTCGTCGTCCCCATGAAGCGTGAGGATTCCCTCCAGCCGCTCGATCGTGCATTTGCTGCCCTTGAAGTCGAAGCGCGTGCCGATCTCGCGCGTCATACCCGCGAGCGCATTGTCGACCTCGGCGAGGTCTATCCGCGAGACGATGTCGAAGCTCGGCACGGCGGCCCTCCGCGAAAGATTGTTCGGTCCGATATAGCGCGCCAGCGGCTGGAAACACAGGTCAGATCGCGTCGCGAAAGGCACGTGCCGTGGTCGCGAGCCCGGTATCGGTAGGCACCGGAGGTGACCAGTCGAGCAGGTCTCGCGTCGCGCTATCGTCAACCTGCAGCGAGAGCGTCAGGCGTGCCACGAGCGGGCCAAGGGCGGGGACGGGGCGCAATGTCGCAAAGGCGGCCTCCGGTACCGCGAAGAGCCGCGCCCGGCGCCCAAGCCCAGCTGCCAATCTGCAGACCAATTCCTGTGTCGAGAGGTCAACGGTGTCGCGAAGCAGCAGCACCCGCCCGGCAGCAGCCGGATCGATGGCGGCGCGAGCACCGAGGTCGACGAGGTTGTCGAGAAAAATCAGGCTACGGCGATTGTCGATTCTTGCAAAAGGCAACGGGAGCCCGCTCGCGGTAAGCCGGATCAACGCTCGGAAGTTGGCTTTAACGTTTGGCCCATAAACCAGCGGCGGACGCAAGATGACGAGCTCGAACCCGGTCTCTTGCGCTGCGGCCAACAGGAACCGCTCACTCGCCAGCTTGGCGCGCCCATAAGGATCGCCGGGTGATGGCGGGTCGGTCGGGCGGAATGGGGCTCCCGGCGCGGTCACCGCACCCATCGCTCTGACCGAGCTCATATAAACCAGCCGCCGTACTCCACTGGCCGCGGCAGCGCGCGCCAACGTCGCAGCCGCTTGCGGTGCAGCATTTGGCGCCCCCCGGTCGGCAAGATGGATCACGATCTCCGCAGCGGTAAGATGAGACGACCAGTCTGTCCGCGGACCAATGTCGCCAATCGGCCGGACTTCGACGCCCGGTATTGGGTTCGCCGGGCCGCGCGTTATACCGAGAACATCGTGGCCGCGCGCGCCAAGGCCACGGCACAACGCATCGCCGATAAAGCCCGCTGCACCGGTCACCAGAATGCGCGCCAGGCCCAATCCTCCAACCCTCGGCCTGCGGCCGGATGGCGCAAGCGATCTCGCCGCAAATGCATTAAAGAGACGCCGGTCGCAACACAAGGCCGGGTCAACCAGCGTGGTGGTCCTCGATCCTGTACCTCCGCCGTCGTCGCCATCGGCGGCGCCGCACGCCGGGCGGCGGCCGAAGCTCCTCTTCTTGGTGACCGAGGATTGGTACTTTTGCTCACACCGTTTGCCGGTCGCCCGAGCTGCGCGCGAGGCTGGTTTCGAGGTGGTCGTCGCGACCCGGGTCCGAGCGCATGGCGAAGAGATACGCGACGAGGGTTTCGCCTTGCGCCCGATCGCCTGGCGGCGACGCGGCGATGGTCCCCTCGGCGCCGCGCGGGCGATATCCGCGATCTCCCGAGTGTATCGCGACGAGCGGCCCGACATCGTCCACCATGTCGCGCTGAAGCCGGTACTATTCGGCGGCATCGCGACGCGGCTCGCCCTTGCGCACTCGGCCGATACCCCGGCGCTCGTCGATTCGGTGATGGGTCTCGGTTCCGGCTTTTCGCGGGCCACGACATCGGCAAGACTGCGCCGGCAGCCGCTCGGTCTGGCACTCCGTCTCGTGGCGGGCGGAGGGGGCCGGGGCTGGATCGTGGTGCAGAACCCAGAAGACCGTGCCGCTCTCGCCGGGTTCGGGATCGACGACAGACGAATTGCGCTGATCAGAGGATCGGGAGTCGATACCAGCCGTTTTGTGCCGCTGCCCGAACCTGGCGACAACACAGTCACCGTGGCTCTCGTCTCGCGCATGCTGCGCGACAAAGGCGTGCTTGATGCGGCCGCCGCAGTCCGCCAACTTCGGGCGCAGGGCCTAGCGATCGAGCTCTTGCTCGCCGGGCCGACGGACCCCGACAATCCGAACTCGCTGACCCCGGAAGTGCTGCGTTCGCTGACCGCCGAGCCCGGGATCGAATGGCTGGGCCCCATCGCCGATGTGCGGGCGGTGTGGCGCCGGGCGGCGATCGCGGTGTTGCCCTCGACCTATGGCGAAGGGGTCCCGAAAACCCTGCTCGAAGCTGCCGCCTGCGGCCGCCCGCTTGTCGCCGCCGATGTGCCCGGCTGCCGCGAGGTGGTCCGCCCCGGCGCGACCGGGATCCTCGTGCCGCCGCACGATGTCGAGGGACTGGCCGGGGCGATCGCGGCACTCGCAGGCGATCCGGCACGGCGCGCGGCACTGGGTCGGGCCGGCCGGGAATTGATCGAGTGCCGGTTTACCGACGAAATCGTCGCCCGCGAGACCCTCGCCCTCTATCGGACTGCTCTCGCGGAGCGAAGCCGTTTCCCGGTTGCGCGGGAAAAACCGGGGAAAAAATCGACGTCGGATGCAAATTCGACCAAATAAACCTATTCTGTACAGATACTTAGGTATTTCAGCTGCCGCGATCCGGGAACCAAACCGCCTAACCGGGAATTAACTGGGAATCAGGGTCGACGGGGCCTGAGAGCCGGCAACTTATCCAAGCCGATCGTACGCTTCGATCTCGACACCAGGATGGCAGGATCGGCGTTAACATCGCTATTAACCTCGAATTTTCTAGATATTTGAGCGGTACTCGGTGATGCTTCGCATACCTCTGATCTGGCGAGAACTGGCACTCATGCCCGCGCTCCTTCTTCTGCGAACTGTCTTGCGGACGTTTTCGGTCGTGCTCGGCGGATTTGGTGTCTTCTATCTTATCTTGAGCTGGTCAACGCCCGCGCTTTGGGGCATCGCGCTCGTCCTGATCGGCGCGGCTTCGGGCATCGCCTACTTTCTCGATCGATGATGAAACTTCAACTTCGGCAGTTAGGTCAACTCTTTGGTTAACGCGAACAGACCCGCGGGCAATCGAAGCGCGCTTGCCCCGTCTCTCGTCGGCAGCAACTGCATTTCGATCTCGTCTGAAATGAATAAGAGGGTGTCAATCACCTCCTGATAAGTTCGTCTCACAATCACGAGCGAATCTTCTCTAGATGACGGTTCGGCCATGGCTATTTAACTGATTCCGTAATTATTATTAGATGCATGCAAGAGTAGCGCTTTACGGGCGTTAGACAGAAGAAGAGGCTCCGATCCTGTGTCATCTCTTTTGGCTTCCCCCGGTTCGAGCCGGTAGCTCGTACGACACTACCCGCGAACCATCTCTAAACTCGCTGACCCATTCCACAATCCAATATTTAGCTACCTTCATCGCCAGGTGTCATGAGCAAGCATCTAACCGCCATGCTCAATAAATACGCACATGACAGTTAAGATCGGGTAAATTCCAATTAATGTGGTGGCTGAACGACACCTGGCCGTCACTTCATGCGGGCTGTGGGCATAGCCGCGCGATCCAGAATCATGGTCTGAGGTCTCACCACTTCGAGACGATACGCGCTGACCAGAGCATCACCGCCCAACATCGGCGGGAGAGCATCTCCGCAAGGATTCACTAATAACACAGCAAGCGGCTTCAATCGCGAGCAGCTGGTCTTCCCTATCTAGCAATTCTGATCCTCGCGATCCGCCCTCATGAGAACAGCTCGTCGAGAGCGGGTCAAACCGGCCAACCAAGCGACTGGTTGGGCAGAGGCACAGGTATGGGTGAAAGCGACCGTGCAATCTCTGACGGAAGACGACCGCGCCCCCGACAAAACCGACGAAACCGTCGTCCCTCTTCTGGTCGAAGAGGTTGCGATCTCGAAGCAGGTTGTGGAAACAGGCCGCGTGCAGGTTGCGAGGGTCACTCATGAGCGAGAGCAGCTGATCGACGAACTGCTCGCGCATGAGACGGTGGAAATCGATCGGACTCCGATAGGCCGGCAGGTCGACGAGATGCCCGCCATCAGGGACGAGGGCGACACCGTCGTGATTCCGATTGTCGAGGAAGTGCTCGTTATCGAGCGCCGCCTGCTCCTCAAGGAGGAGATCCGCGTCCGGCGAGTACGCTCGACGGAGAGACACCAGGAGAGTGTGATCCTTCGTCACCACGAGGCGGTGGTCACGCGCCTCCCGGTGGAGCCGCCAGCAGCTGGGGAAAGCCCCGAGGCTAGCGCACAGCCGCAGCAGTCCAACCAGGAGGGATAATATGAGTTATCAGACCATTGTTGCCGCATTCGACACCCCTGCACACGCCCAGGCTGCCGTGGAGGCGCTCAAGGCCGGCGGTTTCCATGCCGACGACATCAGTGCGTTCGACAAGGAGCGGGGCGGGATGCGGCGGCCCGGCTTGTGGGAGCGCATGTTCGGCGGGGGGCTGGCACAACACGGGACCGACGTGTACAGCCAATCGCTTGATCGAGGTGGTATGATCGT
>Ga0182032_10001183_pt1 | contig 11446 bp, 9 predicted proteins | sample tim00Cox00000000_FD_125970 | JGI IMG/M metagenome (GOLD analysis project Ga0182032, IMG submission 125970) | Lab enrichment of tropical soil microbial communities from Luquillo Experimental Forest, Puerto Rico - timezero.00C.oxic.00.000.000 | ecosystem: Environmental > Terrestrial > Soil >... | reverse complement strand
GCAGGCCATCGCCCAAGTCGCCGCCGAAGCTTGGCCGCCGATCCACGACGCCGACGAGCTGCACGAAGCCTTATGTGGCTTCAGCCTCCTGGCTTGTGTCCCCGAAAACGGGGGGTTCTTTTTAGCGCTGGTGGAATCCCGCCGCGCGACGACTCTGACGATTGACGATCGCGATTTCTGGGTCCCCGCCGAGCGGCTGAATTTGGTGCTCCGAGTCCATCCCACTGCGGCGATGCGTCCGCCGATCGCCGCACCTCCCTCGACCCGTCCGATTCCCCAGAACGTCGAAGCTTGCGTGGCCGAAATCCTGCGCGGCTGGTTTGAATGTTCCGGCCCGCGCCGCGCCTCCCAGTTGTCCGCTGACCTGGCGATACCGCGCGAATTGGTAGACCAGGCGCTCGCGCAACTCGAAGCGGAAGGACAGATCCTACGTGGGCAATTTACCGGGGGCGCGGAGCTCGAATGGTGCCATCGACGTTTGTTGGCCCGCATCCACCGGCTGACGGTCGGCCGGCTTCGCCGCGAAATCGAGCCGGTCACCACCGCCGAATTCTTTGCGTTCCTGAACCGCTGGCAGCATCTGGCGCCAGGGCAGCAGCTGCACGGGCTCGACGGCACGCTAGAGATCATCCGGCAGTTGCAGGGCAGCGAGTTCGCGGCGGCCGCCTGGGAATCGGAGGTCCTGCCGCGTCGCATCGCACAATACAAGCCCGAATATCTCGACCATCTCTGCCTGGCCGGTGAGGTGAGCTGGGGACGCCTCTCTCCTCACCCCGCCTTTGAGCGCGATAGTGACGACGCCCGGCGGGTTCGCCCCACTCGCGTAGCGCCACTTGCTATCTTCCTGCGCGACGACGCTTCCTGGCTGTTGGCCACACCACAACCACAGCCCAAAGAGTCGCTCTCACACCCGGCGCGGGAGACGCTGGCCGTGCTGGAGACTCGCGGCGCGTCCTTCTTTGCCGACCTGACCCGTGCCACCGGCCGGCTCGCCAGTGAAATCGAAGAAGCGCTCTGGGAATTGGTGGCCGCCGGCTTGGTCACCGCCGATGGTTTCGAGAACCTGCGCGCCTTGCTCGATCCTAAACGTCGTCGCGGGGAGGGCCGTGGTCGCGCGGCGCGGCCGCGCCACGCTCCCGGCCGCTGGACGCTACTGCGCCACACCGAAGTTCCCCATGAGAACCACACGGAGGCCTTCGCGCATCAACTTCTGCTCCGCTGGGGTGTGATTTTCCGGGACGCCGCATACCGGGAGCCGTTGGCGCCGGTGTGGCGTGATCTGCTAGGGGTATTGCGGCGGCTGGAATCCCGCGGCGAAATTCGAGGCGGCCGCTTTATTTCCGCGTTCTTGGGCGAGCAGTTTGCGCTACCCGAAGCGCTGGACCTGCTGCGTGCAGTTCGCCGGATGGGCGAAACCGCCTCGGCTCCGGAGGGTCCCGGCCCGTGGGCGTCTCTCGCAGGACAGGCGCAGGCGGCCAGCCCGCCCGCTGCCCCCGCTGTCCTTGCGCTTCCATGAGCAAGCTGCTGGTTCACCGGTTGGTTCTTCCCAGGGCGCGGCCGTAGGCCCGGCTCCGGGCTTCCAAATCGCGTGCATGCGCCTCGAAGCTCGTGAGCAGTCTTTGTTGATGAGACCCCTTGACGCCCTCAGCAAGGACGCGGTCGACCCGATCCACAAAAGCCTAGCCGGTTCAGCCGTAGTACTGCTCCGCGCTCCGGAATCGCTCGACCTCGAGCGCTGCGCTAGAATCACAAGTATCATCGGTCTGTCGGACCGGGTGAGCCTCCATGCAGACTGCTTTGAAAAGCCGCGCTCTGGAATTCCGCGACCAGTTGTCGCGCCGGGTCTTGGTGGCCGACGGTGCGCTGGGCACCATGCTCTACGCGCGCGGAGCATTCATCAACCGCTGTTTTGACGAATTGAACCTGTCGGCGCCCGACATGGTCCGTCAGATCCATCAGGAGTACGTCAAAGCCGGAGCCCACCTGATCGAGACCAACACCTTCGGCGCCAACCGCGCGCGCCTGGCCGGTTTCGGCCTGGCCGAAAAATTGAAAGCCATCAACGAAGCAGGGGTGCGCCTCGCTCGCGAAGGCACACAGGGCGGCGCTTTCGTGGCCGCCGCCGTCGGTCCGCTCGGGCTGCGCATCGAGCCGCTGGGCCCGACTTCCTTCGCCGAAGCTCGCACATTTTTCCGCGAACAACTTGAGGCCCTCTTTGGCGCCGGCATCGATCTGGTCATCTTCGAGACCTTTGGCGATCTAAACGAACTCCGTGAGGCCGTCTACGCAGCCCGGGAAACCGGCGGCCCCGATCCCGTCCTCATCGCGCAAGTCACCATTGATGATGATGGCCGGCTCCACGGCGGCGCCTCCGTCGAGGCCTTCACCCGCCAGATGGACGCTTGGCCGGTGGACGTGCTAGGCCTCAACTGTTCGGTTGGTCCTCGTGCCATGCTCGAGACCGTCGAGCAGATGGTCCATTATTCCTCCAAGCCGCTCTCCGCCATGCCGAATGCCGGGCTTCCCACGTCGGTCGAAGGCCGGAACATCTATCTGTCGTCGCCCGAGTACATGGCCCAGTACGCGCGCCGCATGCTGTGGGCTGGCGTGAGGATCGTGGGCGGCTGCTGCGGCACCACGCCGGAACACATCAAGCTCATCGCTTCAGAAACCCGCTCGCTGCAGCCGCAACAGAAAGCCCTGACCATCAGCGTGGAGGAGCCCGCAGCCAACGCCCAGGCCATGCCCGCCGTGCCAATGGCGGAAAAATCCAAGCTCGGCGCCAAGCTGGCCGCCCGGCAATTCGTCGCGTTGGTTGAGATTCTGCCTCCGCGCGGCGTCGATGGCTCGCGCGAGATCGCCGGCGCGCGCCTCTGCCTCCAAGCTGGCATCGACTGCATCAACGTGCCCGACGGTCCCCGCGCCAGCACCCGCATGAGCTCTCAGGTCACCTGCCAGCTCATCCAGCAGCAGGCCGGCATCGAGGCTGTCAATCACTTCTGCTGCCGCGACCGCAACATCCTCGGCATCCAGTCCGAGCTGCTTGGAGCGTTCGCTGTGGGAATTCACAATCTCATCTGCATCACCGGCGATCCGCCGCGCATGGGGACCTACCCTGACGCCACGGCGGTCTTCGACGTCGATTCGATCGGCCTCGTGAACATCGTTAACAACCTGAACCACGGCCTCGATATCGGCGGCAACCCGATTGGGTCACAGACCCGCTTTTTGATCGGCGTCGGCGCCAATCCCGGCGCGGTGAACCCGGAAGAGGAACTGCGCCGGTTACGGTGGAAGGTCGAGGCCGGCGCCGAGTATGTCGTGACGCAGCCGGTCTTTGATCTCGGCCTGCTGGAGAATTTTCTCCGTCGCATCGAAACCCTCAAAATCCCGGTAATCTGCGGTATCTGGCCGCTCACCAGCTTCCGCAACGCCGAGTTCATGGTCAATGAGCTGCGCGTGCCGGTGCCCGAGCCATTCCTGGACCGCATGCGCATCGCGGATAGCGGCGACAAAGCCCGCGAAGAAGGCGTGGCCATCGCCCGCGAAATGGTCCGGCGTGTCCGCCCACTGGTCGAGGGCGTCCAGCTGAGCGCGCCTTTCGGCCGCTACCAATTGGCCGTGGACGTTGCCGAAGCCATCGGCTCCCGGTGAGAATCGAGAAATCTCATGGCAACCGACCTGGTGGAAGTCAATCCCGACAGTCCGCCGCCGGAAGTGCTTGAGCGGGCTGCGGCAGCGGTGCGCCGCGGTCGCGTTGTTGCGCTCCCCACCGACGCCCTCTATACGCTGGTCGCCGACCCCTTCAACCTGGGAGCGGTGGTCCGCGTGTTCCGCGCCAAAGGCCGCGAGGCGCACCGCTCGCTGCCGCTATTAGTCAACGACATCGTCATGGCCGAAGATCTGGCGAGCGAGCTCAGCAACCGGTTCTTCATTCTTGCCCGCCGCTTCTGGCCGGGTCCGCTCACCATCATCGTCCCCGCTTCGGCCAAAGTGCCGCTCAAAGTGACCGGCAACACAGGCCGGCTTGCGCTGCGCCAGCCCCGCTCTAGAATCGCCAACGATTTGATCGCGCTGTTGAACCAGCCCCTCGTCGCGACCAGCGCCAACATTTCTGGCCACCCCACTTGCCGCAGTGGCATCGAAGTCTTCGGCGTCATGGATGGACGCGTGGACTTGGTGATCGACGGCGGCGTCTGCTCCGGTGCGGGTGCCACCACCGTCGATGTCACTGAGCCGTCCTGGAAGCTGATCAAGTCCGGGACGATCGATGAGAAAGAAATCGCCGAGTGCCTGTAGCCGTTTGACTCCGTGACCCTTCTCTTGATTGTGGGAAGTGGCGTCTTCGGCTCGCTGGTGCGCCGTCCGGTCGGCGTAAGATTATAACCCCCTTCGGCAGCCGCTTTCTCCTCGCGACACGGGCGATCAACGTCACCGGTTCGTTTCCGATCCGCTTGCGGATGACCCAAGAATGCGGCTGGCGATGGATGAGGTTGTCGAATCCCGTTGGCGCCGTAAGGTGTCCGCCGACATCGTGTCGATAACGCGTTGGTAAAATCCCGGCAAAAAGCGCAATCCGTGGCGCCGCCAAAGGGTCGGCGCGGCCGCCCAAGCCCGGCTGGGCCAGGGGAATGCTGTGAGCTTTTTGCCGCAAACCCGGGTTTGCGTTCCTAGACGCGAACCCTAAAGGCGCTCGGCAAAGTTCGTGAGCCGCGCTCAGAGCTGGGACTCCGCCTCCCAAAATCGCCACCGAGGGTTGCATCTTCGGGTATTCGAGATGGACTGCGCAATCGGCTTACCTGCTCAAAATCTCTGCGTTCTCGGCTCCATCGTTGCGACCAGCCTTAGGAACGAGCAAGCGCCGGAGCGCCGCGCGGCCTCGCTCACTGGGCGGCCGAGGTGGAGTTGGCGCCCGGTGCGGCCACCGAGGAAGCCGAGAACGCAGAGATTGCCCGCCTCGCCGACGGCGGCCGGCAGACACGCCTCGACCGCCAACGCGATACAGGCGCCCCTCGCCGCTACCGGCGACGATCGCGGTCAACTGCACGAGCCCAACACAACGGAGGTGAGTGCTTGGGGAGGATTGAACGAGCGGTTGACGAATGTTCGAGGAATCGGCGTGCCGGCCGGCCGTTCGCCGTGCAGCCGAACGCTCCTGTGAACAGAGCGGGGATGAAACGAGGGTGGGTGGCATTGGGCTCGTTGCCGGCTGATGCTTCCATGATCCATATCGGCCTCTGCTCCTTACCTGAGTAGTGAGCATAGCCGGGGCTGCGTTTCAGGCCCCGATCGCACGAATTCGTGTGGTGAGGTACCGATCGGATAAGGGGTGCCGACGGCCGTTTCGAATCCGTCGGCAAGCACTCACCGCGAATGTCACTGAAAAACATTCCCCGAAACGTTTTCCCCCGCCGTTCGGCCGCGGCGGCGGTTCTTCTCGACGGATCGCGCAGGGCCACCAAAAAGGAGGCCTGCGCCGCCCGGATTCTGTTACATTGAGGAATTCCATGCGTAATGTCGTCATCATTGGGTCCGGCTGCGCTGGTAATACGGCGGCAATCTATGCCGCGCGCGCCAATTTGAAGCCTCTGGTCGTGAGCGGCCACGAAGCCGGAGGACAGCTTTCCTTAACCACCTTAGTTGAGAACTTTCCGGGTTTTCCTGAAGGCATCAACGGGCCCGACCTGATCGAGAACATGAGGAAACAGGCGCAGAATTTTGGTGCCGACTACGTGCATGGCAACGTGCTCGAAGCCCATCTGTCGAAGCGGCCGTTTCGCCTGAGTGTGGAAGGCGACTGGGTCGAGGCCCGCACGGTGATTGTGGCTTCGGGCGCCGCAGCGCGCTGGCTGGGCCTCCCCTCCGAGCAAAAGTTGATCGGCCACGGCGTGAGCTCCTGCGCGACCTGCGACGGCTTCTTCTACCGTGAGAAAAAGATCATGGTCATCGGCGGGGGCGATTCGGCGATGGAGGAAGCCATCTTCCTAACACGCTTCGGGCAGGAGGTTCTGGTGGTCCACCGGCGCGAGGAGTTCCGGGCATCCAAGATCATGCTAGACCGCGCGCGCCAGAATCCCAAAATCAAATTCGTGACCAACGCCGTGGTAGAGGAGATATACGACGTTTCACAAAACCTGGTCACCGGGGCGCGCCTGCGCAATCTGAAAACCGGCCAGACCTGGGACGAACCAGTGGACGGTTTCTTCGTGGCCATCGGACACATTCCCAACACGGCGGTTTTCCACGGCCAGATCCAAACGGATGCCGAGGGGTACATTATTTCCCAAGGTGGCGCGCGTACCAACGTCGCCGGAGTGTTTCATGCCGGTGACGTGCAGGACCGCCTCTACCGCCAAGCCGTCACCGCTTCCGGCGCGGGTTGCATGGCGGCCCTGGAAGCCGAACGGTACCTCGAAGCGGAAGGACACTGAAAGGCATGATCGAGCGAATTCATCCTCCCGGAGCGCCCGCGCCGCGCGGGCCCTATTCGCCGGCGGTGCGCGCGGGAGATTTTATCTTCGTTTCCGGCCAGGTACCTCCTCAACCCGGTGACGTGGCACACGAAACCCGGCAGGTGCTGAACAACGTAAAGGGCATTCTCGAAGGCTGCGGGGCGAGTCTTGCCGACGTCGTCAAATGCACCGTCTTCTTGGCCGAGGGTAGGGATTTCGCCGCCATGAACACCGTCTACGCGGAGTTCTTCGGCGAGGCCAAGCCCGCGCGCAGCACGGTGGTCACCGCCTTCGTAATCCCCAACATCCGGGTGGAAATTGACGCGATCGCGTACAAGCCCCAGTAAGTATGGTGTCTGATGAGAAGCGTGCTGCGGGGCTGGTTGAGGGGCGCGGTATCGGAGAGCGCAGCAGGCAACCGGGCGCTATTGGGCCGGGCGTCGGGATCACGTCGGCTTTCGCGGGTCAGCCACTCGAAATCCCCGCCGGACTCGAAATGCCTGCCGGCGATCGCCTGGTTCGGTCCTCCGCGGTACGGTGGTCAACCGAGTCCCGGCACGCCGCCGAGGGTTTTGGCCAACCGGACGGCACGCAAAATCCCCTGTGCCACGGCGTCGGCGGCAGCCACGCCGAGCGAGTTGATGTCCGCGCGGCGTTCGCCATGCGAAAGAGCAAAAACCGTGTCACCGTCGTTGGTGGTATTGACCGGGTAAATGGCTCGCGCCATCCCCAGACTGGCGAACTGCGCGAGCAGAGTCGCCTCCACTTTGCTGAGCGCCGCATTCGTTGCCACCACCGCGAGCGTCGTGTTGGCGCGCACTAGCGGCGGCGGGGTACCTTGTTTGACGATTTCGTTGCCATCCGCGAACTCGCGGCTGTCCGGAGCCTTACGAGCGCCGGCGACGATCTTGCCGGTGGCCGGATCGCGTACATCGCCAAACGCGTTCACCGCCACTAGGCTCGCTACCAGCACGCCTCCCGGCAGGGTCACGGTGAACGAACCGATCCCCGACTTCATGGCCTGCTTCAATCCCAGGGCTTTGCCTACGGTAGCGCCGGTACCCGCGCCGACACATCCTTCCGCCACCGGCTCGGCGGTCGCCGCGGCGGCCGCCGCCTCCCCCATGGCCACGGTCGGCCGGATCTTGGAATTTCCCATGCCCAGATCGTACAAAATGGCCGCCGGAACGATTGGCACCCTGCCGAACGGAGTGGACACACCCGCGCCCCGGCTCTCCAAATAGCGGCGGACGCCGGCCGCCGCTTCCAGGCCAAAAGCGCTCCGGCCAGCCAGCAGAATGCCGTGCACGACAGGATCCACGTGCAACGGACCGAGCGTCGGGGTCTCTTGGGTACCGCTCGCCAACCCCCGGATGTCCACTCCGCCCACCGCGCCCGCCTCGCAGAGAATGGCGGTACACCCGGTAATCGCCTGATAGTCGGAGATATGCCCGACGCGAAACCCCGGAATGTCTGTAAGTCCTTTCATCGCGGGATATATAGTTGTATGGTAGCATCGGAGTCGAGGACCCAGTCGGATTGCTCGATCTGCTGAAAGGGCCTGTAATCGCGGTCCAGGATTTCTTTTTGCTGGCAGGCCGCGCCGTTCGCAATGTCGCCCGAACCCCGCACTACGGTGACGACATCGCCTTGCAGATGGACAACATCGGAGTAGGCAGCCTGTTTATCGTGGTCCTCACCGGCTTGTTTAGTGGCGCGGTGATGGCACTTCAGATGTCTCGCGTGCTGTCGCAGTACGGGCAACTCAGCAAGACCGGTACCGCGGTCGCGATCACCCTAGTGCGAGAGCTCGGGCCCGATCTGACCGCCTTGATGGTGGCCGGACGCAACGCCTCGGGAATGGCCAGCGAACTAGGGTCGATGAAAGTGACCGAGCAGATTGATGCCATGCGCGCGCTCGGCACCGACCCGGTTCAGAAGCTGGTAACCCCCCGCCTAATCGCGACCTGCGTCATGCTCCCGATCCTGACCGTGATTGCCGATTTTGTCGGAATCTTCGCCGGATGGGTGATTTCGTACCTTTTCTTGGCCCTGCCTTCGCGGTTGTATTGGAGTTCGGTGTGGCGCTCGCTCGAATGGAATGACCTGACGCAAGGCCTTTTAAAACCCCTGGTGTTCGCGATGGTGATTTCCCTCATCGGCTGTCACTACGGGCTGAAGACCACGGGTGGCACGCAGGGCGTCGGCCGCGCTACGACCCAGGCCATGGTCATGTCGTCGATCTTGATTTTCGCGCTGACCTACCTCATCGCGCAGATCTTCGTCACACAGACGCAAATCTGATGTCCGCAACACTCCCCTCGATCCTCCGATTCGAGAACGTGACGGTCGCCTTCGAGGGAGTTCGCGCTTTGACCGGGGTTTCTTTCGAAGCGCGCGAGACCGAGTCACGCGTCATCCTGGGTTCGGCCGGAAGCGGAAAAACGGTTCTGCTTAAAACGGCTATGGGACTCGTAATGCCTGACAGCGGCAAGGTTTACCTATTCGGCCGTGATTTGACGTCGCTGGAGGAGAAGGAACTGATCGATATTCGGAGCAGAGTCGGAATGTTGTTCCAGGAGAGCGCTCTGTTCGATTCGCTGACCATCGAAGAAAACGTCGCCTACCCGCTGGTGAATCAGAAATGCATCCACTGTCCGCCGGAGGAAGTGCATCCGCGGGTGGTGGAAGCCCTGAAATTCGTGGAACTCGGCGAGACGCTCGAAAAGTTCCCCAGTGAGCTCTCGGGTGGTATGCGGCGGCGCGCGGCGATTGCGCGCGCGGTCGTGACAAATCCAGCCCTGACCCTGTACGACTCACCCACCGCCGGCCTGGATCCAATCACCGCCCATACCATCATGGAGCTGCTGGTTAAGGAGCGCGACGTCACCCGCACCACCAGTCTGGTGGTGACCTACCGTTACCAGGACGGCAACGTCATGGCCAATTTCCGGTACAATCTGGAACAGGGGCGACTCGATCCGGTTCGTAACGGGACGAGGCGGGACGCCCGGACCCAGTTTATGGTGCTTCAGGAGGGGCGGTTGATCTTTGAGGGGGATCAGGATCAGCTGGAGGCATCGAGAGATCCCTACATTTCCAAGTTCGTGAAGCAGCGGGTTTAGGCAATGCCGGATCGCAGCAAAATTCGTTGGTCGCAGCTGAAGGTGGGCTTGGTGGCGCTTGCGGCGATCGCCATAGCCGTCACGCTGATCTTTCTGATGACCAGCAGCAAAGGCCTCCTCCGTCATAACGTGCCGCTGCGCACCTATATGGACGACGCCTCCGCCATGCAGGAGGGGACCCCGGTGCGGTTGAACGGAATCACCATCGGCTACGTGGACAGCCTCCGCCTAACCAATTCCCCCGATCCGAAGCGGGCCGTGCAGTTCACTCTGATGGTAGACGAAGACAGCCTGAAAGACATTCCGGTCGACTCGCATACCGGAATCGCCGCATCCAACCTGCTGGGAGACAAGTTCATCAACATCACCAAGGGCTTGTCCGAGCAACGCGTCCGGGCCGGCGACGAATTGCCAAGCCTGCAAGCGCAGGACATTCCGCAACTGATGAGTCAGATGGCGGGCCTGCTGCAATCGTTCCAGGGCATCGTAGGACGAGTTGACGGGTTATTGGTGGGAGTCGACGAGGGCAAGGGCAACCTGGGATTGTTTCTCAAGGACCGCGAGCTTTACGACCGACTGAACGGCATCGCTTCCCAAGGCCAGCAATTGTTGACCGATGTGCGCACCGGACACGGCACCTTGAGCCGACTGATCTACGATGACTCGCTCTACGAGCAATTCCAGGGCCCGTTGCGGCGACTGGATTCGATCCTGACCGCTTTGGACACTGGCAAGGGCACGGCGGGCAAGGTGCTGAAGGATCCGGCCTTGTTCGATGAGGCAGCGCAGACCTTGACCCAGCTTCAGGGGCTCGTGACGGACCTGAACTCCGGCAAGGGGACCGCCGGCAAGTTACTGAAAGACGAGAGACTCCACGAGCGGGCGAGCGAGCTCGTGGCGAAACTCGATATCGCGATCAACAAGATCAACGCCGGTCAGGGTACCATCGGGCAACTCATGGTGAACCCACAGCTCTATGACGAGTTGGGTGGCGCCACCCATGAGTTCCAGGCCCTCGCCAAGGACATCCGAACGAATCCGAAGAAATTCCTGCGAATCAAGCTGGGCCTGTTTTGACCTCCCGAAAGCGATTGGTGGTCAACGCCGACGATTTCGGATTCACACCCGACGTCAACGAAGGCATCGTGGAAGCGCACCTGCGTGGTATTTTGACCGCCACGAGTCTGATGGCGAATGGGCCAGCTTTCGAGGACGCCACCCGGCGGGCGCTGGATGTCCCTTCGCTGGATATTGGATGCCATCTTGTGCTCATCGGTGGGACCTCGCTTGTGACCGGCAAGCCGTTGCCGGAGACGGTCGCCGGGCTGCTGAACGCGATGGCCTGGCGACGGATCCGGGTCTATGACGAAATGCGGGCCCAAGTGGAGCGCATCGTCGATGCTGGCCTGCGGCCCACGCACCTCGACTCCCACAAGCACACGCACCTGGCGCCGCCGGTCCTCGAGGCGGTGGCACGCCTGAGTGAGGCGTCCGGGATCCGCTGGGTCCGCCGTCCATTTGATTTTCCGATCCGCGACGGCTGGCAGGACGGAATGCCACTCGCCAAGCGGTTGAGTAGCGGCGCGCTCGGGTTGCTGCGCCGTCGTTTTCACCGCGTGATGGAAAGCCGTCACTGCCGAACGACCGATCATTTTGCCGGCTTCCAGATCACCGGAACCTTGCAAACGCGGGAGCTGATGAAGCTGCTGGGCTTGATTCCGATCGGGCTCACCGAGCTGATGTGCCATCCCGGCAAGTGCGGGCCGGATCTCCGTCAGGCACACACTCGATTGAAGGAAAGCCGGGAGGGCGAACTGCAGGCGTTAACTGCCGCCGAGGTACGCGCCCAGGTCCAGCGCGTCGGAATCG
>Ga0182032_10001175_pt1 | contig 11511 bp, 8 predicted proteins | sample tim00Cox00000000_FD_125970 | JGI IMG/M metagenome (GOLD analysis project Ga0182032, IMG submission 125970) | Lab enrichment of tropical soil microbial communities from Luquillo Experimental Forest, Puerto Rico - timezero.00C.oxic.00.000.000 | ecosystem: Environmental > Terrestrial > Soil >... | reverse complement strand
TAGCCGACCGCCTCCAGCGCCGCGCGGGCAAGCTCGGCGACGCCCGAATTGCGCGTGAGGCCGAACACCGCGGCGCGCGCTTGTGCATCCCAGTAAGGCGCGCCCAGGCCGACAAAGGCGGGCACCAGATAGACTTGTTCGGCAGGATCTGCGCGCGCCGCCAGTCCGTCGGCCTCTGACGTTTTGGCGATGATCTTCAGCGCGTCGCGCAACCATTGCACGGCGGCGCCGGCGATGAAGATCGAGCCCTCCAGCGCATAGGTACGCTTGCCGTCGAGCTGATAGGCGATGGTACTGAGCAGCCGGTTCCGCGAGACGACGCGCTGCGTGCCGGTATTCAGCAAAGCAAAGCAGCCGGTGCCGTAGGTAGACTTCACCATGCCGGGCCTGACGCAGCCCTGCCCGATCGTCGCCGCCTGCTGATCGCCGGCCATGCCGAACACCCCGACCGAAGCGCCGAACAGATTTACAACGGTGGTGCCAAAATCCGCCGCGCAATCGCGCACTTGCGGGAGCAGAGAAGGCGGCAGGGAGAAAAGACGGCACAGCTCTTCGTCCCATTCGCCGCGCCCGATATCGAACAGCAAAGTGCGGGCAGCGTTGCTGGCATCGGTCGCGTGTACCTTGCCGCCGGTTAGCCGCCACAGCAAAAAACTGTCGATGGTGCCGAAGGCAAGCCGGCCCGTGTATGCAAGAGCGCGCGCCCCCGCGACATTATCGAGCAGCCAGGCGATCTTGCTCGCCGAGAAATACGGATCAAGCAGCAACCCGGTCTTGGTCATGATCTCCGGCTCGTGGCCGGCGCGACGCAGCGCGTCGCAGAAATCGGCAGTGCGGCGGTCCTGCCACACGATGGCATTGTAGATCGGCTTGCCAGTCGTGCGATCCCACATAACGGCGGTCTCGCGCTGATTTGTGATGCCGAGGCCGGCGATGTCATTGGCGGCAAGCGCCGCCTTGGCGATCGCCTCGCGCACCGTCTTGACCGTCGTCGTCCAGATCTCTTCCGGGTCATGCTCGACCCAGCCGGGCGAGGGATAGATCTGGCGCAGCTCCTGTTGCGCGCTGGCGAGCGGACGCAGATTCGCATCGAACGCGATCGCGCGAGTTGACGTCGTACCCTGGTCGATGGCGATAAGCGCGGTCGGCAAGAGGATCTCCCTGGCGATTCAGCCCGCGGAGATTAGTCCAGGACGGAGAGCTTGACGATTGCCGGGTCTATTGGCGTGCACCGCGGCGTCCAGCTAGCGCGGCGCCGGATAGGTAATCATTGCCGCTCTGTATGAGCTCGCGCGGCTTAGTGAGCACCAACACCACGCGGTCCCGCGGCGCCTCCGATGATACCGGCTTGAACAGAAATTCTCTGATCCGATTTTTACGGCCGCGACCGCGCGCGAGCGCTGCCGCCGTGGCCAGTAAGCACGATAACCGGTACACCCGGCGAGCGCACAACGTGCACGAAACAGGGTCCGTCGAGCCCGGCATTTACCACCCGAGAATGACGACGTCAGGCGCTTGCCACGGGAGACTAAGCTGCAGCGGATAGCGACGCCATGAAGCGGCTGAGCGCCTCGCGTTCGTCCGGCGTGGCAATCAGGCCGAGCTTGGTACGCCGCCACAGTACGTCATCGACGTTCTGCGCCCATTCGTTCTCGACCAGATAGCGCACCTCGGCGCCGGTGAGATCGCCGGCAAAACGCGGCCCGAGTTCATCCATGGTTTGCGCGTCGCGCAGAATGCGCTCGAGGCGCCGACCATATGCGCACACCAGGAGACGCGCATGCGGCGTGGCGAGGAACGGCCAGCGGCTGATCGTTTCGGCGACCAGGTCATAAAAACCGTCGACCGGAAAGTCGCCGCCAGGCAACGTCGAGCCAGCCGTCCATGGCGGCAGCGCGCCGAAGAAAACGCCGATCTTCTTCATCGCCGCCTCTGCCAGCCGGCGGTACGTGGTGATCTTGCCGCCATAGATCGTGAGCAGCGGCGCTTCGCCACAGACCTCGTCGAGAGTGAGCATGTAGTCGCGCGTGACGTCCTCCGGCTTATCGGCGCCGTCGTCATAGAGCGAGCGCACGCCCGCGAATGACCACACCAGCTCGTCGGGCAATACCTTGTCGCGGAAATATTCGTTCACCGTGTCACAGAGATAGAGAATTTCGCCGGGGGTCGGCGCCGGCGAATTGACGTCGCCGACGAAATTCTCGTCGGTCGTGCCGATCAAGGTGAAATCCTGCGCGAACGGCAGCGCGAACACGACGCGGCCGTCGGTGGCCTGCAGCAGATAGCCGCTGTCATGCTCGAAACGCCGCCGCACCACGATGTGGCTGCCTTTGATCAGTCGCGCCGGCGCCAGCAGCGACCGCCGAATTACAGTGTTCGCAACCTCGCCGACCCAGGGCCCGGCGGCGTTGACCAGCACGCGCGCGGTCACCACCTCGCGGCGGCCGTTCGTGTTGAGAATCAGCTCCCACTCGCTGCGCCGGTCGGCGCGTACGCAGCGGGCGCGGGGGCGGATGACGGCGCCGCGCTCGGCGGCATCAAGCGCGTTGAGCACCACCAGACGGGAATCGTCGACCAGGCAATCGGAGAATTCGAAGCCAAAACGGAACGAACGTTGCAGCGGCTGGCCGACCGGATGATGAGTGAGATCGACAGTGCGCGTGCCTTTAAGCAGCTTCCGGGCGCCGAGTATATCGTAAATAGCGAGACCGAAGCGCAGCCAAAGCGCCGAGCGCATACGGGGCTGCGGCGGTAGCATGAAGCGCATCGGCCGGATGATATGCGGCGCCATGCGCAGCAGCACTTCGCGCTCGTGCAGCGACTCGCGCACCAGACGAAAGGCGCCGTGTTCGAGATAGCGCAGGCCGCCGTGGATGAGCTTGGTGGAGGCGGAAGACGTACCTGAGGCGAGGTCGTTCTGTTCGACCAACAGCACACGCAATCGCCGCCCGGCGGCGTCCCGGGCCAATCCCGTTCCGTTGATGCCTCCGCCAATGATGGCGAGGTCGTATTCGGCCATGCCTACTGATTCGCCAACGTCGGTGCAGAATGGCAGCTTACGCGGCGTATTCAAGCAGCGAACGCAAAAGGCCCGCCAAAGCCACAATATTCGCCGGCGTTGCAAATCCGCCTTTTGTTGGCCATATCAAGGCTATCCGGTGCGGCCGTTTTACGCGAACAACCCGAGACAAGGCTAATCCGTCCTCCAATGCCCTCGCCCCGCCTGCTCGTCATTGAAGGCAATTCCCCGCAGACACTGGCCGAGCACATTGCGGTAGGCGGGACCGCCGCTCACAGAGGCTATTCCGATCTGCTGCGGGAGTTAATACCGGGCGCAATCGTGGACACGTGCCATCCCGGCGATCCGACCGCGACCTTGCCTGACGGCCAATCGCTCGAGGGGTATGACGGTATCGCCATCACCGGCTCCTCGCTGCATATCTATGACGGTGGCCCGTCGGTCATCCGTCAGATCGATCTAGTGCGCACCGCCCTTGAAACAGGAACGCCGCTGTTCGGCTCCTGCTGGGGATTACAGGTGATCGTCGCCGCCACCGGCGGCAACGTGCGCAAGAATCCGAAAGGCCGCGAGCTCGGCTTCAGCCGCGGCATCCGCCTTACTCAAGCCGGCCGCAGGCACCCCATGTACGTCGGCAAGCTGGAGGTGTTCAACGCACCGACCGTGCATCTCGACGAGGTCGAAACGCTGCCTCCCGGCACCACGGTGCTCGCCTCCAACGAGATGTCGGACGTGCAGAGCGCTGAGATCCGTACCAACGGCTCGGTTGCCTGGGCGGTGCAATATCATCCCGAGTATCCGCTGCGCGAGATCGCCGCAATCGTGCGGCGCATCGGCGCACGGCTGATCGAGGAAGGATTTTTCCGCGACACCCGCGACATTCAGACTTTCGCCGAAGACCTTGATACTCTTGATCGCGATCCGGGTTGCAAGCGATTGTCCTGGCTGCATGGGATCAGCAAGAACGTCCTCGACAAGAAATTGCGCGTCGGCGAAGTGGCAAACTGGATCGAATTCCAGGTGCTGCCAACGCGAGTGAAGCGCGGGCGGGGGTGATGGATTTTTCCGGCAAACACGTGGTGGTCACCGGCGGCACTGGCGCGCTCGGCACAGCGGTGGTCGGCGCGCTGCTCAGTGCGGGCGCGAGCTGCACGGTTAGCTACATGGTCGAGACGGAAGCGCAGCGTTTCCCCTATGGCCGGCAGCCGCAAATCAAGCTGATCAAGGTCACCGACCTTTCCGATGAATCCGAGGTGCGCAAGCTCTACAGCGGGCTCACGCCGTGGGCGTCGATCCAAATCGCCGGCGGTTTCGCCATGGGCAAAGTGGCGGAGACCGACAAGGCGGCGCTTATGGGCCAACTCGACACCAATCTAATCGCCTGCTTCTTGTGCTGCCGCGCGGCGGCGAATGCCATGCGCGGCGGCGGCCGCATCGTAAACGTGGCAGCACGCACCGCGTTAGAATGGCGCGCCGGCGCCGGCATGGCGGCCTACACTGTCGCCAAAACCGGCGTTGCCGCGCTCACCGTGGTGCTGGCCGAGGAAGTCGCCAAGGACGGCATTCTGGTGAATGCGGTGGCGCCGTCGATCATGGATACGGCGGCCAACCGCGCCGCCATGCGGAAGGCCGATTTCGATGCCTGGCCGAAAGTTCAGGAAGTGGCGGCAACGATCCTGTTTCTCGCCTCGCCCGAGAACAAGGTGACGCGCGGCGCTGTCGTGCCGGTTTACGGGAAGTCGTAAGCGATCAGCGCGTGCCAGGGACGAGATCAAGCGCCGCGCGCGAGAGCCGCTGCACGGCGCCCGAGGCGACCACGGCGCGGCCTTCTGCGTAGGCCTCGTGGTTCTTCTCGATGTCGTCGAGATCGTATTGGTAATTCACCATCAGGCCGTGCGCCTGCGCCATCGCCTTGTCGGAGGTGTCAGCCAGCCAGTTGATGCGCTCGAGCCGCGCGCCATTGCCGAGATGAAAACGCGCCACGGCGTCCGCCGGAAAGCCGCGCCGGTCGCGCGCACGCAGGAAATACCAGGCGGCCGCGCGCAGCAAAGGATCCTGCAATCGCGCCGCAGCTTCCGCGTTGCGCCACCAGCCCGGCGTATCGAGCGCGGCGAGCGTCGCCTTGTCGGTCTTGCTGAGCGCTATTGAACTCTCCTGCGCGCGTTCCCTGGCGAGCCAGGTGGTAAAACTCGGCACCGGCGACAAAGTAACAAATGTCGAGAGCTTGGGCAGCACGCGGCTAATCTCTTCGACCACCTGCTTAATGAGGAAATTGCCGAACGACACGCCGGCGAGCCCACGCTGGCAATTGGAGATCGAATAGAACGTTGCCGTACGCATCTTCTCGGATTCCATCACCTCGCGCGCGGGACTCAAGATCGGCGCGATCGCGTTCGGAATCTCGCGCGTGAGTGCCACCTCAACGAAGATCAGTGGCTCGTCCACCATCGCCGGGTGAAAGAAGGCATAGCAGTGGCGGTCCGGGGGCTCGATACGGCGACGCAGGTCCTGCCAGTCGCTGATCTCGTGCACCGCCTCGTAGCGGATGATCTTGTCGAGGATGATCGCGGGCGTCGACCAGTCGATGCGCCGCAGCACCAAGAAGCCGCGGTTGAACCAAGACGAGAACAGGTGCACGAAGTCGTCGTCGACCGCGATAAGATCGTTGCGGTGGGCGAGCACGTCCATGAGCTGCTCGCGCATGCGTACCAGCGCCGCTGTGCCGCCAGGGGCCAGATTGAGTCGGCGGAACAACTCCTGCCGGCGCGGCTCGGAAGCAGCGTGCACTTCGGCAACTGTCTCGTCGGACGGCTTATCACGCCAAGCGGCGATCGCCGCTTCCATGCGGGCCCGGTCAGGGCCGAAGCGCTGGCTGAGTGCCTCGAAGAAAGCGATGCGCGGACCGATTGTCAGTTCGCTATAGCGAGCAAGGACTTCGCGCGCGCGGGCTACGCCGGAGGCTTCGCCGCGGCCGGACAAGAGGTGCTCGCACAGCTCGACCAGGCTTTCCGAGCGAACCGACGCCTCAACGCGCCGGTTGCGCGCCAGTAGTGCACGGCTGCGCTCGGAGATGGTCTGTAACAACTCGCCGAAAAACGAGACGTTCATTGCGGGTCCGTCCAGACGGCCCGGCCCTTCATCAGCCGCCGCGGTCCATCAGATGATCTTGCAACCATGTGGCTATTTCGGGAAAGAAGCACAAGATCACGATTGCCAACATCATACACAAGACGTAGGGGATCGTTCCCAGCATGACGGTGACGATCGGAACGTCCGGCGCAATGGCGTTAACAATGTAGATGTTGAGGCCGACCGGGCCGCGGTGATGATCGGTATCCGGTGATCCTCAAATGTCTTGATCGCCTCTTTGTTCACGGCATCGGCTTTGCTCTCGAAGTAAGCCTGCGCCCCTTTGCCGGCGGCCATGACGGCGTTTTGCTGCTGCTTGTTAAGCTTGTCGAAGCTTTTTCTCGACATCAGCACCGGCTCGCACATGAACCACAGCGCATTGTTGCCGTGCCCGTGAAGCAGTCGGTGACTTCGTAAAGCCGCATAGACTGGAAGATGCCAAGGCTGGTGTCCGTGGCGTTTGCCGCAACCCTATGTGGGTAAAGGACAATCCACGGTCCGGACTGGTCAGTGCCAAACGATAACTCTATAACCCCGCAATCGTCGTCTTTTCTTGGATCCTTTGGAGTTTCTCGATATGCCGAAGCCGTTGGCGGGTCTCCGCGTCCTCGAACTTGCCCGCATTCTGGCGGGGCCATGGGCGGGCCAACTGTTGGCCGACCTGGGCGCTGACGTCATCAAGGTCGAGCGCAGTGGGACCGGCGACGATACCCGCGGCTGGGGGCCGCCCTTCGTAGAGGGCGTCGACGGAAAACCCATCGGCTCGGCCTATTTCCATTCCGCCAACCGCGGCAAACGCTCGATTGAATGCGACTTCGAGAGCGAGGAAGGCCGGCGCATTGTGCGCAAACTGGCCGCACGTTCCGACGTGTTGATCGAGAACTTCAAGGTAGGCGGGCTGGCGAAGTTCGGTCTCGACTACAAGAGGCTGGCACCGGAAAACCCGCGGCTAATTTACTGCTCGGTCACCGGCTTCGGTCAGGACGGCCCCCATGCCGAACGCGCCGGCTATGACCTCATGGCGCAAGGCATCGGCGGCATCATGGACCTGACCGGCATGGCCGACGGCGAGCCGACGCGCATCGGCATTCCCGTCTCCGATATTTTCACCGGCGTCTATTCGGTGGTCGGCATCCTGGCCGCGCTGACGCAACGCGAGAAGACCGGCAAGGGCTGCTATGTCGACACCGCGCTGGTCGATTCCACGGTTGGCGTGCTCTCCAACCAAGCGCTCAATTATCTCGTCGCCGGCAATGTGCCGAAGCGGATTGGCAACGCGCACGCCAACATCGTGCCCTACCAGGTCTTCCCAACCGCCGACGGTTACGCGATCGTGGCCACCGGTAACGACAATCAGTACATAAAATTTTGCAATGTGCTAGGCGCGCCGGAGCTCGCCCAGAATCCAGACTACAAAGACAACGTCGGCCGACTCAAACACCGCGCCGAGCTAATCGGAAAATTATCTGCGCTCACCGCGAACATGAAGCGGGACGAACTTCTGGAAAAGCTTGAAGCGCAGAAGGTGCCGGCCGGCCCAATTAACAATCTCCAGCAAGTGTTCAACGATCCGCAGGTGATCCACCGCGGCATGAAATTTAATGTACCGAGCGCTGCGGCAAAAAAAGGCAGCATTCCAGGCGTGCGCTCGCCGATCATCATTGATGGCTGGCGTGCGGCGTCGGAGCAGCCCTCGCCGCTGCTCGGCGAGCATTCGGCGGAAATCCTGCGCGAAATCGGCGAGGCTTGAGAGCTACTTCGCCGCCGCCGTCTCGCGCTGGTACACTCTGGTGCCCTTGATCGCCTCGCGGATATTTCGAAGCAGAGTCTCAAGGACATGAGGCTTCTGCAGGCAACTACGCCGCCGATGTGGCGGCGGCCGAGGCCGCATAGCTCAGGTTACCGCCGTTGGCGCAAGCATTTCGATGTCGCTGGCGACGTCGATCACCACCGGCCGGTTGGCCGCGAGTGCCTTTCGCAGAGCCGGAGCAATGTTGGCCGCGTTCTCGACGCGGATGCCGAGCGCGCCCATGTCTTCGGCGAGGCGGGCGAAATTCATCGGATTATAAGTCCACAATTCGCGCGACCTCGCCGTCGGCTCGCCACCATAGGCTCGGTCGAAGCCGCGCTTGCTCTGGTTGCCGCCGCCGTTGTTGTTGACCAGGACCACGGCATTGAGCTTCCAGCGCACCGCCGTCTCGATCTCCGCGATGTGGTACCAGAGGCCGGCGTCGCCGGTGAAACAGACCACCGGGCGGTCGGGGCAGGCGGCCTTGGCGCCGAGCGCGGCTGGAAAGGCCCAGCCGAGGTGTCCAGCGCTACGGATGTAGCTCTGTGATGCCTTGCGCAGATCGTACATGCCGCCCATCCACATGCCGGCATGGCCGGTATCGACAACCACGATGCCATCGTCCGGCACATGCTTGGTAAGCTCCGCGCAGATGCGCGCGGGATGGATCGGCACTGCATTGGATTCGAGATCCGCCTTGTATTTCGCGTACCACTCGACGCGGATGGTGGCGATTTCCTTCACCCAAGCCTCGCGCTTCTTGGCACTCGCTTTGTCGGCTGATACCAGCATCGCCGAAAGCACCGCCTTGGCGTCGCCCAGCACGCTCGCTTGGAGCGGATAGTTGCGGCCGAGCGCTTGCGGCTCGATGTCGATCTGGATTGCCGGCGTGCCGATCGTCGGTACCGCCCAGAAATGCGTGGTCATGCCGCCGGTCTCGGTGCCGATGAAGCAAACGAGATCGGCGCGGTTGACCGCGCGGTTGGCACTCTCGCGCGAATAGGCGCCAACCACGCCGATGGAGAGCGGATGCGTTCCGGGGATGCAGTCCTTGCCGTTGAGCGAGGTGGCGACCGGGATTTGCAGCGTTTCGGCGAGTGCCACCAACTCACGCGCGGCGCCTGACCAGCGCACGCCGCCGCCAGCCACTAATATCGGCCGCTCAGATTGCTGCAAGAGGTTAAGCGCGGCCTTCATATTCGCGGCTGGAGGCTCTGGCCGGAACGGCGGCACGCGGGCGAACTGTTCTTCCACCAGCGCCTCCATCACCGCTTCCTCGACGTCGACCTGGCCCTCGTTGCCACGGAATTGCAGATGCACGGGACCCGGCGCTCCAGAGGTGGCGACTCGGAACGCCTGGCGCAGCATGTCGGGAATACGCGCCACGTCGTCGACCGTGGCGTTGAACTTGGTCACCGGCGCGAACGACGGTACGTCGTCGACTTCTTGGTAGACCTTGCGGAATTTGGTTTTCGGATCGCGACCGCCAGTGACAGCAATCACCGGCGAATGCGCAAGATAAGCGTCTCGCAAGCCCGCGGCGATATTGAGCGCACCGATGACCTGCGCCATGCAGATACCCGGCTTGCTTGAGGCGCGCGCATATCCGTCAGCCATATAGGCGGCCGATTTCTCTCCGTGGCAATGCACGCGCGCGATGTTGGTGCGCCGCTCCATCTCGGCATAGGTGCGGCGAACGACAGCCGGCACCATGAAGACATGGGTGACACCATAGCCCCCCAGCATTTCGGCGAAAACTTCGGCACCTGTGCGTTTGATATTGTGCCCCGGCGTTACCATTAAAATAGATCCTTTCAGTCCGGCTTGAAGTTCATGGCGACGCCATTGATGCAATAGCGCTGGTAGGTCGGCGGCGGACCGTCCGGAAAGACGTGACCGAGATGACTTCCGCAGCGGCTGCAATGCACTTCGGTGCGCTCCATGCCGTGACTGGTGTCGGTCTCAATTTCGACGGCGCCAGGAATCGGGTCGTTGAAACTCGGCCAGCCGGTGCCGCTATCGAACTTCAGCTTGGACTTAAACAGCGGCTGCCCGCAGCCGGCGCAGTGGAACGTGCCGGCGCGCTTCTCATTGAGCAGCGCACAGCTACCCGGCGCCTCGGTGCCGTGCTCGCGCATGATCTCGTATTGCTCAGGCGTAAGCAGCTTCCGCCACTCCGCCTCGGTGTGCGTGACAGGATATTGCTTCGGCATTATTTGATCGCCAGTGGGTTAACCGGCGAGCCGACGGCGCCGGTGATGGGCAGCGCCGGAGCCACAAACAGGAATTCGTAGACCTTGTCGCCGGCGCAGTCGTCGGCGAGCTCCTTCAACTGAAAGATCTCGCCCATGGTCATGCCCATGAGCGGGATGGTGATCCAGTGCCAGGGCTGATTGATGCCCTCCTCGCTCTGGTTCGGTCGCACCTCGCAGCCCCAGGTGTCGCTCGCCAGCGCGGCCAGTTCGGTTTCCTTGACGAAGTCGAGCGTCTCAAAGCCCAAGCCAGGCGCATCGCCGCCGGGATAGCCATCCCAGCTGTCGAGCTTCTGGCAACGCTCCATCATACCGGTACGTACGATGATGTAATCGCCCCGCTTGAGCACGACGTTCTGCTTTCTGGCGCTGCTGTAAAGATCGTCATTTGTGATGGCATAGCCGTCGTCGAGCGAGTCGACCCCCTTGTAGCGCGCCACGTCGAGCAATACGCCGCGCCCGACCATCTTGCTCTTGGTCTTCTCGATGCCGCACTTCTGCGCTCCCGCCGACGTCACCTCCCGGCAGTCGTAGCCGTTCCACATGAAATTCTCATAAAACACGTGGCCAAGCCCGTCCCACTGTGTGCCGCATTGCAGCGGCATAGTGACGATGTCGTCGGCGGCGCGAATCCCACGCTTGTCGAGCGCGCCAGCATAGGCGTCGGTGCCGGTGCGCAGCATAGTGTGGATGGGATTGGTGCGCCCCATGGCTGGGTATTTGCTCTTGGCGCCCTGCGGACCTGTGTGGTCGAAGTTGAGCGCCAGCGAGATCACCTTGCCTTTCTTGACGAGTTTCGCAGCGGCGATGATGTCCTCGGGCGAGGTGTAGTTGAGCGTACCAATCTCGTCGTTAGGGCCCCATTTGCCCCAGTTCTTGTACTTCTCGGCAGCGTCGCGTATGCCCTGGCGGGTGATTTTTCGAGATGCCATTGCGTTTCCTCTACTGGAATGGGTGGGGTGGTTAGGTCGGCGGAAATACACTCGTGCCGCCGCGCGAAAGCAAGACCCGGGCGGCATCGATCGCTAAAAGTTGGCGCTGCAATGCTCAAGAAGCTCGTTCGTTCCGTAGCCGCACTCTGATTCGCGTTCGGGATTTCGTCGCCGCCCGCGCCAAGACGGTCAAGAAACTCTATGTCTGGAAGACGGTGAGTGTCCAACTGCACGCGTCCGTCAATCGGATCGTCACCACCCACTACGTGATTGACCGCCCTTATAACGGCATATCTAGTAAGGGCATTATTGACACTGATGGTACGGCCGCTGTTACGCATATCGATCCGTGCTGGATCAATGTCGACGGTGAAGAGTTCTGGACCAAAG
>Ga0182032_10001173_pt1 | contig 11521 bp, 12 predicted proteins | sample tim00Cox00000000_FD_125970 | JGI IMG/M metagenome (GOLD analysis project Ga0182032, IMG submission 125970) | Lab enrichment of tropical soil microbial communities from Luquillo Experimental Forest, Puerto Rico - timezero.00C.oxic.00.000.000 | ecosystem: Environmental > Terrestrial > Soil >... | reverse complement strand
TTGTTTGGTTTCGCTTCTTACGATTGTATGTCGCGTCTTCGGCGACTGCATTTAGCGTGATGCTCGCAACCGTTCTTGCCGGAATCGGGCTCGGTGGTGTCGCGTCTGGTGCCCTCTCAAAAAGCATTCGAAACTCGACGCTTCCAATTCTTCTCGTTATCGCCGCAATCTTAACGCTGGTCTGCTACGTCTTTTTCCCGATTCCAAAACTGGGAGAGAACGAGAAGAACTTTTACTTGGAGTCGTGGTTACAGATCGCGTTGCTGTCCATCGCCCTAGTGTTTCCAGTCTCCTTTCTCTCGGGAATTCTGTTTCCAGCAATCGCGGCACGGGTTCATGAAAGCGTCCGGAACCGGATGAATAGCGCCGGAATCATGACTTTGTTCAACACCGCCGGCGCGGCGATTGGACCGTTGCTCGCCGGATTCGTTTTGCTGCCGCAACTCGGCTTTCAAACAAGCTTGATCATCTGTGCAATCGGTTACGCAATTCTTTCCCTGACGATCGGCTGCGGAAGCAATTGGTCACCGCAACGTCCGGCGCTAATCGCTCTGAGTCTTCTATTTGTTGCGTGCGTTGCGCTATTTCCATTCCACCGCGACGAAATGCATTTCGCGAATGCGCGAAAGTTGTACGAATCAGAAGAGCAACATCTCGTCAAAAAAATCCAAGGGGAAACCGGGACCTGGCAATTACTGCGGCGCGATCTGTTTGGTCAGCCGTACTACTACCGATTGATGACCGACGGATTTTCGATGTCGGCCACCAATCCGCGCAATCAGCGTTACATGCGATTGTTCGCATATCTCCCGTTGACCCTGCAGCCGCGACCGCAGAACGCGCTCTTGATTGCGTTCGGTTGCGGCGTGACCGCGAACGCGCTCACCCAAGATGCAGATCTTAAACACATTGATGTCGTCGATATCTCTAAAGAAGCGTTCGCCCTGGCGGATGATTATCGCGGCGCGGGCTACTCGAACGCCCTGCGCGATCCGCGCGTGAGCGTGATCGTCCAGGATGGCCGATTTTTTCTGCAAGCCAGTCCCGAGCGCTACGACGTGGTCACCGGCGAACCGCCGCCACCGAAAGTTCTCGGTTCGGTCAATCTCTACACCGAACAATTTTTCAAACTTATCATCGATCGCTTGAACGATGGCGGCATCGCCACGTTTTGGCTGCCGATCTATCAACTGAATGTTGACGAAGCGAAATCAATTCTCTGCGCGTTTCATGCCGCGTTCCCGAACACGCTCATCTGGTCGAGCTCTGACGAGGAATGGATCATGATGGGCATCAAGGGAGCACCGCACAAGATCGACAATCAACGACTCCTGAAATTTTGGGATTACTCGCACGCGCGCGAGGATCTTGTGCGAATTGGAATCGAAGTTCCGGAGCAACTTGCGGCGTTGTTCGTGATGGACGGAGATGAGATTAATCGGATCACGAGAGACGCGAAAGCGCTGACCGATTTTTTCCCGAAGCGCCTCGGCGATGTGACCGCCGAGGACAAATCGATTCACGAATTCACGCGCGGCTACATGCACGCGGCCGACGCGGCCCGGCGTTTCCGATCGTCGCGATTAATTCAGCAAACACTCCCTGATGAAATTATAAACGCGCAGCTTGATCCATTTTTTGTTATTCGCGAAATGCGCTATCGCGCCGGATTTGCTGACACGAATTGGCTGGCTGAATTGGACATTCACCTGCGCGGTTCGCGCCTGCGCGAGCCGGTGCTCGAAGTTCTTGATACAAATTCGTTTCGCCTCGCCCTTGCCAGGAAAATTGCCGATGATTTGCACCCGCCACCGCTCGACTTATTGCCGGACTTGGTCGCCGGGGCTCTCGCGCAACGCGATTATCATGAAGCGATTCGCTTGCTGGAAGACAAGCGCGCGAGGGGCACTCTAACACCGGACAATATTTATTTGCTCACGTACCTGTATTGCCTGAACGGCCAAATCACCAACGCAGAATCGATCGCGGCGTCGTTACCTGATCGCAACGGAGACTTCGCGAAATGGCTGTGGCGAAAGTTGCAGGCCGAATATGGCTTTCGCGGGCCGGAATGAAACCAAAATCTGCCGCAGACTCTCGGCTCCTACTTTCGGACGGCAATGATCAGCGACGAGCGGTCAGGTCGCCATTCGTAGCCAAAACCGAACCCTAGCAGAGTGGCTTTCGCGGCCGCGTAATTGTTCGCGAGATCGGGCTGCCAGTATTGTTTGAAGGTCGGGATCGGGCCGGCGTAGTTGCCCCAGTAGCGGATGTTCCACCTGCTATCGTCGAAGTACTTTCTCGGAATTCCGGAATCGTCTTCCACAACGATCTTGCTGCGGGTGAGAAGAAAGTCACGAACCGTTTCAAATTCGCCTTCGTGCACCAAATACGATGAAGCTTTGAGCATACTCAATCCGGGCGCTTGTTTTTCACAAAATCTGATGAATCCGGGCGCCGACTTGATCCCGTCGTTCGAGACGTCGGTTGAAAAATAGTAAAGCGTCTGCTCCGGCCCGCCCGAATTCGTGAAGACAATCTTAACTCCGGGGGTTTTGCCTTCATCGCCATCGAGGATGTTGGCGTCCTTATCAAGCGAGACCAACGAGACTGATTCAATCGTACTGCCGGCTCGCGCCAAGAAAACGTAAAGAACGGGTAACGTGCCGCTTAATTGCGTTTGAGCGATATCGATTCTCAACTGTTTCGTGATGAAAAAGCTCCAGCTCAAGACTGAGTCGAGCGATTTACGCAGATTTGCCAGGGCCGTCGGCAGCGCTTTCGGGATGATCGCCTCGATATTGGGAATCGAACCGACCGGCTCTTTCGCGCAAAGAACGTAGGTTTTGGCGCTCGGGAAGAATGCATTCGCGTAGAGAAAATCCGGCCCACTGAAGAAATAAAACACCGACGCGGTGTCATTGTAGAAATCACCAAGAGACTGCGGCCCCCAGGCCCGGATTTTCGACAGCTGCTCCTCCTCCAGACGGTTCCACGCACGATCCATCTCCGCGGCATGTGTCGCCCATTCCGGATCCAGGCTTTGTTTTTCGAGCGCTGTGCCACGGACCGGCAACCCAGCAAGGAATTTCGCTGTTGCGTCGTCAATGTTGTCCGCCGCGCCAACGCGGAGAGCGACACTGGCCAGAATGAGCGACAACACACGTTTCATTGGACGAGTTGTTTGATGACAGCGCGCGCCCTCTGTTCAATTTAGGTTCGTTCTCGCGAAACTATGTCTTCAATATGCCCATCGCAGCTGCTTTAATTGAAATTATCGCGCATGTTCCTATCTTGCGCGCGAGAGATGAGATTTTTCAGCGCGGGAATTCTAGCGTTAGCGCTTTTGGCTCAGCCGCTTTTTGCCGGTGGCGGCGATCTTACTCCAACTGAAACGCTTAATCCGCCGCGGTTCGAGGTCGCGCTTCAATCCGGCTATCTGCTCGGCGTCCTCGGCAACCCCGACAGTTACGAAATCGGCCCCGAATTCATCACCGGCAGAATTCGTTGGGGCATAAACAACAGCGACAGTTGGACGCGCGGCTACAATCAATTTTGTCTGACTGTGCTTTTGGAGCCCATCTTTCGGGGCGTGGAGAATCATTACTTCGGGGTGAATTTCGGCGGCCGTTACAATTTTGTCCGCCCCTACTGGAGGCTTGTCCCGTACGTTACGGGCGGACTCGGCCTCGGTTGGATCGACAGCCACCCGGACATGCGCGGATCGCAGGGTCAGGATTTCACATTCAACATTTTGACCGGCGCTGGTGTGTCCTACGAAATCAACGAGCAATGGAAAGTGGACGCCGGTATTCTTTATCAGCATCTGTCGAACGGTGGGCAAACTGATCCGAATCCGAGTTTGAACCTGCTCGGTCCGCAGGTCGGCATCAGTTACTCGTTTTAGACCGGTCGGATGAATCCGCAGGAGGAGAACGTCTTGGTAATCAAGCGCTCGTTGCTTGATCAGCTTGGCAGCTTTCAGGGACTGAATTACGAGCCGCGCAAATATTTGGACGCGATCCTTTCGCGCGGAAATAATTTCTTTTTGCGTCGCGCGCAGGCGGAGAAAGATCCGAGTCACAAGCAAATCATTCCCTATGTTTTGCTCGCGCATGGTGACCGCGTGCTTTTTTATGTTCGCGGCAAAAAAGTCGGCGAACAACGGCTCGTGGCGAAAGGCTCGATCGGAATTGGCGGCCACATGAACGAAAGCGACGAATCCCTTTTCGCCCTGGACAAAGCGGCTTATCGCGCTGGCGTCGAGCGCGAAGTCGGCGAAGAGATCGCAATCAACACGAAATTCGAAGATCAAATCGTCGCGCTGTTAAACGACGACAGCACCGAGGTTGGCCAGGTTCATCTCGGCGTCGTCCACGTGTTCAGACTGGCCGAGCCGAAGGTCGAAAAGCGTGAGGCGATGATCACTAACGTCGCATTTCTCGGTAAACAAGAATTGCTTGCGCGGCGCGACTCGTTAGAAACCTGGTCGCAGATCTGTTTAGATTCGCTCGATCGGCTTTTCGCCTAGCGAATCGATAAAGGATCGACAACCTCGAAATACCCGCTCAGTGCGGCACCGTTCCCGGAGTGAACGTGATGTTATCAATCTGCCATCGGGTCTCCGGATGTGATGTTGCCAGCTGCAAGGTCGCGCCCTGGCCCGGGTAATTTAAACGCGCCGTGAAAATACCTCGCGGTTGGAAGAAGTAGGATTCGAAAGTGATGATTTCATCGATTTGAATCGGTTGCTGCGGAACGCCAAACTGCGCGAAGCGCTGAATCAAGTAGTCACGCATCGACGGTGCTAGATCGAGCTTGGCCTGCGGACTGAGGTACGCGTCCACGTATTGACGATCATGATCGACAGTGAGTCGTTTAATAGTTTCGCGGCCGAAAGCACGCGCGTCGCGATCGGTGGCAGCTTTGGTGGAATAAAGATACCACAAGATGGCGCCAATGATCGCCAGCACAATAATGACAATAACCAGACCTTCGCCTGACAGTTTCGATCGGGTAAGTTTCATAGTCTTCATCAGTAACCTAATCCTAAGCCCTTAATCACTTCACCATTTTTGATGAGCGCGCCGTGTTGCTGCATTCCGGTGTAAGTGCCAAAGCGATTGCGCGCGTTCACTCTAAACTGGACGAGATAACCGTAAAGATGCTGGCCGTTTTTGCCGAGATCGGCCGGTTTCGGCTCGCCTTGCCATTCGATCCGCGCGCTTGGGGCGTCAAGGAGTTGTTGGCTGAGCCAGTTCATTACGATTTCCTTGTAGTTCGTTGGATAGGGGCCATACAGCGCAGGATCCGTCAGCGAAGGCTGTTGCGCCTGGTTGAACAGATTGCCGACCAAAAACAATATCGCCGCGTAAAACGCAAGCCCTTTCATCGGCTGCAATTTTTCCTTGGTTGAAATTCTTAGTCCAGTCGATTCGACCAGTGAGGCGCGCGGATGATCTTGAAAGAATTTCACAATGAGCGGCGTGACCTGTGACGGATAAAAGTGTCCCAGTGGATGAATGAGTGTCGCCACCGGCGGGCCATTTGAAGAATTGTAAATTGTGCAGTCTAATCCGCACGGTTCGCCCCGCTCTGAGCAACCATTGAACTTCCGAAGCTGCTTAACCGTTGCTTCCTTTTTCGAATTGCGCCTTTTCCGTCGTAATGATCCCGCGGTGACCGTGAAACGCGAGAATCACCGGCGGTTTGAATTTGGCGGAGGTCGATGGAAGATAAAAGAGCGCCTCGCGTTCAACGCCGGCCACCGTCCACTTGGTCAAAGATCTCATACCATCGAGAGATCGCCGAGCATCGCTGCCCGGTACGCCCGACAAAACAGACTTCTTTTCTTCGGCCACCGGTTTCATTATCCAACGCGCTATGATCTGGCGACTGATTCTGTTCGGGCTCGTATTCATTTTCACGTTTTTGAGTCTCGTTCCGGCGAATCAAGTTTCGTCTTCGTCATCAACATCGCCGATCGCCGAAACGGGAAAATTTGATCCCGCGGCCGCCACCAAAGCCTGGCTGGAAACGGTCCCGGCTGACAAGCGCGCAAAATCAGACGCCTACTTCGAAGGCGGCTATTGGTTGTTGCTTTGGAATTTTCTGATCGCCGCCGCGATCGCGATTTTTCTGCTCTGTTCAAAAATTTCTGCACGCCTGCGCGATCTCGCCGAGCGAATGACCAATTCCAAAACGCGCCAGGTCATGCTTTACGCCGTCGGCTACATTCTCATCGTCGCAATTCTGAGTTCTCCACTCGCTGTTTATCAGGAGTTTATTCGCGAGCACCAATACGGCTTCGCCACGCAAACCTTCGGACAATGGTTGGCTGAACAATTAGTTAGCCTCGTCGTCACGCTCACCGCCGGCACTATCGCGTTGCCGATCTTTTATGCCGTGTTTCGGTGCGCGCCGCGAAATTGGTGGATATGGGGAACGCTCGTCGCCGTTGTTCTTTCGTTCATCGGAAATTTCATCGCGCCCGTTTACGTCGAGCCGCTCTTTAACACTTACAAACCGATCACTGATCCAAAAATTCGCGATCCGATTCTGGCTATGGCGCAGGCGAATGAGATTCCGGTCAACCAAGTGTTCGAAGTTGACGCGTCACGCCAGACTACCCGCGTGAGCGCGAATGTCTCGGGGCTCCTCGGAACAACGCGCATCGCGTTGAACGATAATTTGCTCAACCAATGCACCCTTCCCGAGATTCGCGCTGTAATGGCGCATGAGATAGGACATTATGTGCTCAACCACGGCGCCAAGCTGACAATTTATTTGGGAATCGTCGCGTTTTTTGGTTTCGCGGTCGCGCGCGCGGTTTCCGATTGGGCGCTGCGGCGCTGGGGCGAACGCTGGAACGTCCGTGGCATCGCCGATCCGGCTGGCCTTCCGTTATTGATGTTGATCTCTGTCACGTTCGCATTTCTGATGACGCCTGTCCTGAATTCGGTCGTGCGCATCACTGAACGCGAAGCGGACCAATTCGGTATTAACACGTCGCGCGAGCCGGATGGCGTTGCGAAAGTTTCGCTGAAACTTGGCGCGTATCGAAAACTCGATCCAACGCCAATTGAAGAAGTCGTTTTCTTCAATCATCCAAGCGGCCGTGCGCGGATCCAAATGGCGATGGACTGGAAAGCCGCGCATTTGCCGGCCGGAAATCTCGACGCCCCCGAGCCCGCGAAGAACTAAGTTAATATTTGATCCATGCGATCAATGTGTCGGCGATTGTCGCCGGAGTTTCAGCAACGGCGATGCCGGCATCTTTGAGCGCTTCGATTTTTCCCGCTGCGGTTCCTTTTCCGCCGGAAACGATCGCGCCAGCGTGACCCATTCGGCGCCCTGGCGGGGCGGTCATGCCGGCGATGAACGCGGCAACTGGTTTCTTGCCTCGGTGCTTGAGCCACTCGGCCGCTTCTTCCTCCGCGCTGCCGCCGATCTCGCCGATCAAGATCATCGCTTCGGTATCGGGATCGGATTCGAAAAGCTGCACGCAATCGAGGTGCGAAAGTCCACCAATCGGATCGCCGCCAATGCCGATGCAAGTCGATTGGCCATAACCGCGCGCGGTGAGTTGCCAAACGGCTTCGTACGTCAACGTGCCCGAACGCGAAATCACGCCGACGTTTCCGGGTTTGTGAATGTAACCTGGCATGATGCCGATCTTGCACGCGCCGGGCGTGATGATTCCTGGGCAATTCGGTCCAATCAATCGCGTGCGTTTGCCGCGCATCTGCGTCTTAACGCGCATCATGTCCATCACCGGAATTCCCTCAGTGATGCAAACCACAAGATCGAGATTGGCATCCACTGCTTCGAGAATTGAATCGGCCGCGAACGCTGCGGGCACGAAAATCATCGAAACGTTGCAATTGGTTTTCTGTTTCGCTTCCCAAACAGTGTCGAAAACTGGAATTTTCTCGTCGAACGTCTGTCCCCCTTTTCCAGGCGTAACTCCAGCGACGACGTTCGTTCCGTAATCGATGCACTGGCGCGTGTGAAACGCGCCTGCGCTCCCGGTGATTCCCTGAACAACGAGCCGCGTGTTTTTATCGACGAGAACCGACATGCGCTATTTCGACTTTCGCTGGTGGACAACCAACTTGTTGCCGTCCGGGTCTCGGAATTGCGCCATCCAGCAAACCGGCGTTTCTGTTTTTTCAATGTCAAACGCGACACCGCGCGATTTCAGTTTCTTGACCGAATCGTCGATATCCCGCACCTCAAATGCGACAGTTGTTCCGTCGCGCGACGGCTTCCACGAAGGATGACATCCAACGCCAATCGTCGTCGGACCGAGATCATATTCAACCCAAGCGCCTTCCAATGTGGTGTGGGTCGGCTTTAGCTCCAACGTCTCTTGATAGAATCTCCGCGCGCGTTCCTTGTCGGAAACAGCGATCGCCACGAACGCGACTTCTTTGATCATGGACATGGTTGTTTTTCCTTTTCGGGTTTAAGTTTATGAATGATGATCTTGTTGCCGTCAGGGTCCTGCACGACCGCCATGTGACAACATGGACTTTCGAATGGCTCGGCGTCGAAACGCACGTGTTGATTCTTCAATCGCTTGATCGCTTCGTCGAAATTTTCCATTTCGAGCGCGACACTCGTTCCGTCAGCTGAGGGTTTCCATTGATCCGGGAAATTCGCAAGCGCAAGTGTACCGTTACCGATCGCATACTCGACCCAATGTCCTTTGCCCATTTCCTCAGACAGTTGTAATCCGAGCACGCCTTCGTAAAACTCGCGGGCACGCTTAATATCCGTTACCGGAATTCCGACAAACGCGATGTTCTTAATCCTCATGGGCAATGGCGTTATTGCGTAACCAATCGGTTATTAATCCGACTACTTTTGGATCGAACGCCGCGCTCTTGCCTTTGAACGCGTCGGCCAGACTCAAATAGTGTTGAAATGTGTGGCCCGTAAGCGGGATTTCGTAAAACGCAGCAAGATCTCCGTTCTGGTTCACATACTGCGCGATCAATTCTGAATCTTCGCGGCTCATGATCCAGTCGAATGCGCCGCGTAGAACATAAGTCGGCACTTTCACGTCCGACCACGCGGCCGTGAGATTCAATCTTTGCAACTGTTGATAAAACGCGAGCGGCCGGCCGTAGAGGTGCGCGTGGTCGTTTCCTTCCGGCCACAACTCCGCAAGCCGCGGTTGTTCTTTCAAAATGTCATCGACCGATCGGCCTTTGATCAGCCATTCGTGATAAAGCGTAGGCACGCCTTTCATTCGCTCGTTCACCTCGCTCGGCGATTTTCCCCCTAATGCGAATCGCCGCCGCTCGATCTCGAGCATGTGCTCGAACCATGTCTTGACCCAGCCGCCGACCGAAATGTAACCGCGCACCTGCTGTAGCTCGGCATTCGTCTCCGGAATCAACGGCGCAAAACCGCCACCGTTGCTAATGCCGAGCATGTAAATTCTCTTCGTGTCGATGAAGTCGTAATTTCCCAGAGCACGGAACGCGGCGCGATAACCAGCGAGCTCTGAATCGAAATCTGTTTCGCCACAAACGCCTTCACTATCGCCAACGCCCTGCTTGTCCGTTCGGAACAAAACGAATCCCGGCACCTGCGCGAGCCCGCGAAAAACCAGACCGCTTTCGTCCTTCGTGTCCGTCGGCGCTTCCACTGAATCACAGCTCAACCAACCGGCCACAAAAATGACCGGCAGTCTTTGTTTCGCATCGTGCGGCTTGGTGATGATCGTGCGTAAGCGCGTTCCATCCGGCACTGTCACCGAGGCGTAAATCACATCGGTGTTGCGATAGCTTTCGCGGGCGGTTTTAACTTTTCGCGGTAAATCATCCGCTGAGGCAATTGCCCCGAAGGCGACTGCGAAGGCGATGGTCGATCCAAATTTCATTTCGCCGCCTTCACCGCTTTTTGCGCGGCATCGGCAAGGTCGTCGGCGGTAATCAACGCTACGCCACTTTCTGTGAGCAGCTTTTTGCCTTTCCCGACATTGGTTCCTTCGAGGCGCACGACGAGCGGGACGCTGAGCTTCACCGTTTTCGCGGCGTTGATGATGCCATTGGCGATCACGTCCACTTTCATGATCCCGCCAAAGATGTTTACCAGGATCGCCTTCACGTTTTTGTCTGCGATCAGAATTTTGAACGCTTCGGTTACCTGCTCTTCGGTCGCGCTGCCGCCGACGTCGAGAAAGTTGGCCGGATTACCGCCATAAAATTTGATGATGTCCATCGTCGCCATCGCGAGTCCGGCGCCGTTGACGAGACAAGCAATGTTGCCGTCGAGGCCGATATAATTCAGTTCGTGCTTCGAAGCTTCAACTTCGCGCGGATCTTCCTCGGCGGTATCGCGCATTGCTGCGATTTCGGGATGCCGATAAAGAGCGTTGTCATCGAAATTAAATTTCGCATCGAGCGCGAGTACTTCGCCGTTTTTAGTGACGACGAGAGGATTGATCTCCACCATTGAACAATCGCAGCCGATGAACGTGCGATACAATCCATCGAATAATTTCGTCGCGGCTTTGGTTTGGGAGTGCTCGAACCCCAACTCCTTCGCCAGTTTGCGAGTTTGAAACGGTTGCAATCCAGCAATTGAATCAATCGGCTCCCGCACAATCATTTCTGGCGTTTCCGCCGCCACCGCTTCGATTTCAACGCCACCTTCGGTGCTGGCGACAACCTGCGGCGCGGCCATCGCCCGATCGAGCAGAATCGCAAAATAAATTTCGCACGCGATCTCGACCGATTCAGCAATCAAGACTTTCCGCACGACTCGACCTGCGGCGCCCGTTTGATGCGTCACCAAAGTTTGGCCAAGCATCTTTTCCGCGACTTCACGCGCTTCCTTCGCCGATTTCACGACGTGCACGCCGCCCTTGAATCCGTTTTTGAACGTCCCCTTCCCTCGGCCGCCGGCGTGGACCTGTGCCTTGACTACAAGATCGATATTTCCTAGCTCGCGCGCAATCGTTTCCGCTTCATCCGGCGTTGACGCAACTTTTCCGCGCGTTGTCGCGACGCCGAATTTTTCGAGCAGCTCCTTCGCTTGATATTCGTGAATGTTCATTCGTTAGCCGGTCAGCGCGCTGACGTGCAATTAGCTCGCGCAATGGCCATCGGCAACGAATTTTCTTGTGACAAAAATTAAACGGCTTGCGCTTCCGAAGCAGACCCGATTAGCTCAGTTTGCTCATTGTTTAAGGTAAACAAGTAGGGAACGACAACGAGTTACAAATCACTCAAGCCCCACGAAAACATTCTTGCCTGTAATCTCTCTTGTCTCCGTCGCTGCCGTATGCTGCCGTGCCGGCAGCGCTGAAGACAGGGCGTTCACTGATAAACACAAAGCCGCGTTCGAATCCAAAGACGCGAAAACTTTGGAGTCGTTTCTTGTTTCTTTACACAACCGGCTCGGATCCGAACGCGCTTGCATTTTACAAAGTACGATGACCGGCGGGGCCGGCTCAACAATGTCGAGCATCGAACTCGTTGCGCTCACGCCGGAAGAAATAAAGAAG
>Ga0182032_10001164_pt1 | contig 11547 bp, 12 predicted proteins | sample tim00Cox00000000_FD_125970 | JGI IMG/M metagenome (GOLD analysis project Ga0182032, IMG submission 125970) | Lab enrichment of tropical soil microbial communities from Luquillo Experimental Forest, Puerto Rico - timezero.00C.oxic.00.000.000 | ecosystem: Environmental > Terrestrial > Soil >... | reverse complement strand
CCGATCCCGCCCGAGCAATTTCCGTTGCAGAATTACGTGCTGTGCAGCGAGGAAGTCGCCGGGATCTTATCGCGCCGCGCAAGCCCATGGGAGATGGTCAGCATCGGGCTGCTCAAACTGAAGGGCTTCCCCGGCTGGCGCGAGGTGTTCAGAGTGCTACCCGAAGACCATCCGGTCGATCTTGGGAGGGGAATCCGGGTTTCATAGGCCTGCCCCGAGATAGCCTGCAAACCCGACGAGATTTAGGCGATAGTGACGGACGGCTCTGCTGCGGCTATCGTCATAGCCATTAAACCCGAGGGAGGGAAGGATGGCTCACGCGATCCGTTTCGAAAAGACCGGCGGCCCCGAGGTGCTGGCGTGGCAGGAGGTCGCAGTTGGCAAGCCCGCTCAGGGTCAGGTCCGCCTCCGCCACAGGGCGGTTGGGCTCAATTTCATCGACACCTACCAACGCAGCGGCCTCTACTCGCTGCCATTGCCGAGCGGGCTCGGCTCTGAGGCGGCTGGTGTCGTCGACGAGGTCGGGCCGGGCGTCACCGGGCTCAAGCCGGGCGACCGCGTCGCCTATGCCGGCGGGCCGATCGGCGCCTATGCCGACGAGCGGGTCGTTCCGGCCGATCGCCTCGTGCCGGTTCCCGCGGGCATCACCGACCAGCAGGCGGCAGCGATGATGCTGAAAGGCATGACCGCCTGGTACCTGGTGCGTCGCACTCATCCCGTGAAGCGCGGCGAGACGATCCTGATCCATGCCGCCGCTGGTGGGGTCGGCTTGATCGTTTGCCAGTGGGCGAAGTATCTAGGTGCAACCGTGATCGGGACGGTCGGCGATGACGAGAAGGCCGCCCTCGTCAAAAAGCACGGGTGCGATTATCCGATCGTCTATCGGCGCGAGGATTTTGTCTCCCGGGTGGCCGAGATCACTCAGGGGAAGAAGCTGCCTGTCGTCTACGATTCAGTAGGCAAGGACACCTTCTACAAATCGCTCGACTGTCTGGCGCCGCTTGGGCTGATGGTGTCGTTCGGCCAATCTTCGGGGGCGATTGGACCCGTCGACATCGGCATACTCGCGGCCAAGGGTTCGCTTTTTCTGACCCGCCCGACGCTGGTGAACTATACGGCGACGCGGGAGGACCTACTGACCGCATCGCGCGAACTCTTCGAGGTGGTGCAGAGCGGCGCGGTGAAGATCGCGATCAACCAGACCTATCCGCTACGTGAGGCTGCCCGCGCCCACCGTGACCTCGAAGGCCGAAAGACCACGGGACAAACCGTGCTTACGGTGTAGCCCCGCGCTCCGGCCGTCACCCGCCTCACTACCCTCGCCCCCGTTGGGCGGGGGTGGGTGAGGGTCCCGCTCTTACGTGTTCATGGCGTCGAAGAACTCGGAGTTGCTCTTCGATTCCTTGAGCTTGTTGATCAGGAATTCGAGCCCGTCGACGGTGCCCATCGGCGTCAGCACGCGGCGCAGCACCCACATCTTGGACAAGACGCCGCGATCGACGAGCAACTCTTCCTTGCGGGTTCCGGACTTGGTGATGTCGATCGATGGGAAGGTGCGTTTGTCGGCAACCTTGCGGTCGAGCACGATTTCAGAATTGCCGGTGCCTTTGAACTCTTCGAAGATCACCTCGTCCATGCGCGAACCGGTGTCGATCAGCGCCGTCGCGATGATCGTCAACGAACCCCCCTCCTCGATATTTCGCGCGGCACCGAAGAAGCGTTTCGGCCGTTGCAGCGCATTCGCATCGACGCTGCCCGTCAGCACCTTGCCGGAAGAAGGAACGACAGTGTTGTAGGCGCGAGCGAGGCGGGTGATCGAGTCGAGCAGGATGACGACATCACGCTTGTGCTCGACTAGGCGCTTCGCTTTCTCGATCACCATCTCGGCGATCTGAACGTGGCGTTGGGCGGGTTCGTCGAAGGTCGAGCTGATCACTTCGCCGCGGACCGAGCGGGCCATGTCGGTGACCTCCTCGGGCCTTTCGTCGATCAGCAACACAAGCAGATAGACTTCAGGATGGTTCGCGGCGATCGCATGAGCAATGTTCTGCAGCATCACCGTCTTGCCGGCGCGCGGCGGCGACACGATTATCGCGCGCTGACCCTTGCCGAGCGGTGTGATCAGATCGATGACCCTGGTCGTCAGATCTCTGCGGGTAGCATCGTCGAACTCAAGCGTCAGCTTTTCTTCGGGGTAGAGCGGCGTCAGATTGTCGAAGTTGATCCGCTGACGCAGGCGATCGGGTTCATCAAAATTGATCCCGTTCACCTTGAGGAGCGCGAAATAGCGCTCCCCGTCTCGTGGAGAGCGAATCTGGCCTTCGACCGTATCACCCGTGCGCAGACCAAAACGGCGAACCTGACTCGGGCTGACATAGATGTCATCGGGGCCAGGCAGGTAGTTAGCTTCTGGAGATCGGAGAAATCCAAACCCATCAGAAAGGACTTCGAGAACGCCGTCGCCAGAGATCGGCACATCGTTCTCAGCGAGTTGCTTGAGGATTGCAAAGAGCATGTCCTGCTTGCGCAGCGAGGACGCATTCTCGATTTCCAGCTCCTCGGCAAGAGCCAAGAGCTCGGCCGGAGTTTTACGTTTCATTTCCTGTAGATTCATGGGGGTTCGCGTCGAGATGAGGACAAGGGTCGCCTATCGAGAGTGACTCCTGCGGAAAACGCTTCTAGCAGGGTCTAAGGTTCAGGCGAGGATTGACGGGGATTGGGAGGAGAGACCGGTTGCCGGCACGACAATCCCCATATCGAAATGAGGTAAGCAAGTCAAACGGGATTGCAAGATCTTCGAAGGTTAAGAAACGCATAGCATCCGGATTAGAATGGCTTAACCACCACAAGGACCACGATCACGATGAGCGCCACGGTGGGGAGTTCGTTGATGGTCCGGAAAAACCGCGTCGTATGCGCCTGGCGATCCGCGGAAAAGGCCTTCCGCCAGCGGGCGAGCGCGATGTGAAATACCGTCAGCCCGATGACGAGAGCGAGTTTTGCCCAGATCCACCCCATGCGCCAGTCGACAATCCCCGGCGCAGCTGCCAAAACAAGGCCGAAGCCCCACGTCGCAACCATCGCAGGTGTCATAATCCCTCGCTGCAAGCGACGTTCCATGACTTTGAACGTCTCCGACCGGTCCGATCCGATCGGCGCCATCGAATGGTAGACGTATAGGCGCGGCAGATAGAGCAGCCCCGCCATCCACGCAACCATGCTCACAATATGGAGCGACTTGATCCAAGGATAGGCTCCGGAGAGCCAGATGCTCAACCGGGGGATCCGGATAGAGCACACCGGCGGCGATGGGACATGCAGCCGCCCACTGGCTCGCCGGTTCCAGCGCGGCGAACGAGTGACGCAAGCGACTCAATAAAACCAGGTTCGACGCCAACCGTCGGGACGCGGTAATAAGCCGGCACACCTGACGTTTCAGCGAGATGGCGGTAGTCGAGGTCGAGCTCCACCAGCGTTTCCGAATGCTCGGAAACAAAGGAGATCGGCGCCACCACGAGAGGGACCCGGTCCCTGCCGGCACGGCGGATCTCATCGTCGGTCGCCGGACCGATCCATTCCAGCGGCCCGACGCGGCTCTGATAGCAGACCTGCCAGTCGATCCCGGGCCGGTTGAGAGCGGCGATCAGCGCCGTAGCGGTCGACTCCACCTGATCAGGATATGGGTCGCCTGCACTCACGATCTTTTTCGGCAGACCATGCGCGGTGAGCAGCAGGCGTGGGCGCTTTTCGAGACAGAAGGCCAAGTCGAGCACCGATCGAATCAGCCCGGCCAATGTTTCGACAAAGCCCTTCTCGCGTGGATAGCAGCAGACCACCCGGCTCAGGCGATCGAGGCCCAGTCGCGCCGCCGCATCCTGCCACGCAGCGAGCGATGACGCAGTCGTCGTCGTCGAGAATTGCGGGTAGAGCGGCAGGCAAACGATCTCCTCCGGTGCCCAATCAGCCACCGAGCGTGCGGTTTCCGAGCTCGTCGGATGCCAATAACGCATCGCGACAAAACAGCGATGCCCGGGTCCAAGCACCGCCTCTAGCGCCCGCGCTTGCGCTTCTGTGTTGGCGAGCAACGGCGAGCCCCCGCCAAGTCGTGCATAAATCCCGCGCGCTACTCGAGCACGGCGCCACGAAATGAGCCGCGCCAATGGTAGCCGCCAAACCGCCGGCAACCGGATAATGGCGGCATCGCTAAACAGATTGAAGAGAAAGGGCTGAACCGCTTCCAACGAATCCGGTCCGCCGAGGTTCATCAACACGACCGCGGTGCGGGCCATGTCAGGCGGCGATCGGCTCGGCGAGCAGGCGGGCAAGTGTAGCAACGTTCTCAGGCGGCGTGTCCGGCAGCACACCATGCCCAAGATTGAACACGTAAGGTCCTCCGCCGAGGGCGCGGCGAAGCTCTCTCACAGCCTTTTCCAGAGCGGTCCCCCCGAGATGCAGCAAAACCGGGTCGAGATTTCCCTGAATTGGAACGAGCCGCTGAAGTCCGTCGCGGGCATAGCTCGCCGGCACCGCCGTATCCAGCCCAATCCCGTCGACCCCGCTCTCGGTGACATAACGTTCATAGAGAAGACCTGCGGCTCGCGGAAAGCCGATGACGGGGCAATCTGGAAACCGGCGCTTCAGCGCTGTGACGATCTGTCTCGTCGGCTCGATAACCCATCGCCCAAACTCTTCTTCCGGCAGAATGCCCGCCCAGCTGTCGAAGAGCTGCACGAGCTCTGCGCCCGCCTCGATCTGGCCGGCAAGATGTTCGATTGTGCCCTCGATGAGCACGTTGATCAGCGCGCCAAAGTCCTGAGGGTCGCGATAGGCCCAGCTCTTGACCCGCCGAAAATCCTTGCTTGACCCGCCTTCCACCATGTAAGTGGCAACCGTCCAGGGCGAGCCGGCGAAACCGATCAGCGCCGTCCTGGGACCAAGAGCTCCGCTGACCCGTTGAACCGTTTCGAGGACCGGCTCCAGGCGTGGAATAGCCCGATCGAGATCGAGATGCGCGATTCCACCATAGTCCTCGATCGGCTCGAGCACCGGTCCCCGGCCTTCGTGATAGGCCAGCTTTTGCCCAAGAGCATGAGGCAGCATCAGGATATCAGAGAATAGGATAGCACCATCCATGCCGTAGCGTCGTACCGGCTGCAATGTCAGTTCAGCGGCAAGGGCCGGGTTCAAGCACAGTTCGATAAAATCTCGCGCTTTCGCACGAATCTGACGATACTCGGGAAGGTAGCGTCCGGCCTGGCGCATAAGCCACCAAGGTGGCATCGACAGCGTTTCGCCCGAAAGCGCGCGCAGCAAGGGTTTTGTTTGGCTGATCCGCATTGAGGCAATTCTCTCTTCCCTCATATATATGTTCTTAAAAGGTGGTAAGTTGAGGATCCTTGTGGATACCGGGGATAGCCAGCTATCCCGAAATGTTACCTTGGTTGTAGGACATTTGGGCTGGCGTCGTAGATGATGTGCGTAAGGTGGGGTTTTCGTCGAAGGGACGTGGGTATCGTGTTGTTGTGGAAAGAACGAATGGCGGGGACAACGCGACAGTCAATCAGCCCTATCCCAGATTTCCACAACTATGGAAAAAATAAATACCTACACGGTTAAATAGATGGTTAACGGGAGGAGAGCGGCAACAATCGAGAACGAAGAGCCGACCTCACCCAGTTTTCCCGGTTGAACGTCGAATAATGCACACCACCATGGGGATAACTCAGACTTCACGGATCGGCGCAATGTGACTCGCTTTCATCTGCATCTTGTTTCCGATTCGACCGGAGAAACCGTACACTCGATGGCTCGAGCCTGCCTGGTGCAATTCGACGATGCACAGGCCGTCGAGCATGTCTGGAGCATGGTGCGCACGCGCAGTCAGGTCGACCGGGTAATTGCCGGGGTCGAGGCCAATCCTGGCGTCGTTCTCTTCACCGTGGTCAACGACGTGCTTCGCCGATTACTGCAGGAAGGTTGTCGCCGGGTTCAGGTCCCGGCGATTCCCGTCCTCGATCCGGTCATCGGCGCGCTGGCCTCCTACCTCCACCGCGAGAGTCGAGGGGTACCGGGGAAACAGCATCTTCTCGACAGCGAGTATTTTGCGCGTATCGATGCGATGACGTTTGCGCTCAACCATGACGACGGCCAATCGAGTTGGGGGCTCGATGATGCGGATGTCTGCCTCGTCGGTGTGTCGCGTACCTCCAAGACCCCGACCTGCCTCTATCTCGCCAACCGGGGCATCAAGGCCGCAAACGTCCCCTGTGTGCCCGGGGTGCCGCTGCCGCCGGAGCTGATCGAAGCGAAGCGCCCGTTGATCATCGGGTTGACCAATGATCCGGAGCGATTGATTCAGCTGCGCCGGAACCGATTGGATATGCTGCATCATGACGAGACTACGGAATATACTGATATCGAGGCGGTGCGAGCCGAGGTGCGTGAGGCGCGTCGGATCTTTGTTCAAAGGCATTGGCCGGTCATCGACGTAACGCGCCGCTCGATCGAGGAGACCGCCGCGGCGATAATGAAGCTGTTGGCGCGGCGGCATGGCATGAATGAATGAGGATCTGATCCTTGCCTCAGCCAGCCCCACCGGGCTCGGCTGCTCGCAGCAGCGGGCCTCGAGTTCCGGGTTGAACCCGCCGCGATCGATGAGGAGGCGGTCAAGGACACTTTCCGAGTTGAACATCGCTCGGCGATCGACTGCGCGGTCGCGCTTGCCGAGCTCAAAGCCCGGCGAATGGCGGAGCGTCATTATCGAGCACTCGTCATCGGGGCGGACCAGATCCTCGTCTGCGGCGGCATGTGGTTTGATAAGCCGACGGAGCTCGGCGATGCTCGCGCTCAGCTTCAAGCCTTGCGTGGGCATACCCACGAGCTCGCCACGGCAGCTTGTGTGGTTCAGACAGGGATGCGGTTATGGCATACCGTGAGTCAGCCAAAGCTAACCATGCGGAGATTCAGTGACGTCTTTCTCGACGCCTATCTCGGGGAGGAAGGAGCAGCGGTTCTCGACTCGGTCGGCGCCTATCGGCTCGAGGGTAGGGCGGTGCAGCTTTTCGAACGCATCGAAGGCGATTATTTCGCGATTCTCGGGCTTCCGCTCCTTGAGCTGCTCGGTTTCCTGCGCGGCCGTGGCGAAATCCCATCGTAATCAGCGACGACGTCCCTGAGGATCTTGTGATTACGGGCACCACGCAGCTCGCCGGGATCATGGGATGGCCGGTCGCTCATTCCCGATCGCCGTTGTTGCACGGCTTTTGGCTGGATGAGGTTGGGATCGATGGTGCCTATCTGCCGCTGCCGGTGAGGCCGGAGCGCATCGAAGAGGCGCTACGCGCGCTGCCCATCCTCGGCTTTCGCGGTTGCAACCTGACGATCCCGCACAAGCAAGCGGCGCTCTCGATCGTTGACCGCATCGAACCGCTGGCGCGCCGAATTGGCGCCGTGAACACTGTTGTCATCACGGCTGATGGCAGCCTCGAAGCGTGCAACACGGATGCTTTTGGGTTTCGCGAAAACCTGCGTGAGGCCGTGCCAAATTGGCATCCGACGACCGGTCCAGCCGTGATCCTCGGGGCCGGTGGTTCGGCGCGGGCGGTTGTAGCGGCTCTTACCGATACCGGAGTCGCCGAGATTCGCATCGTTAACCGGACGTTGAGCCGCGCGGAGGCTGTCGCTCGCGATCTGTCGACGCCGACGACGCGGATCACGATCCACTCATGGGACGAGGCAAGCCTTGTCCAACGTGACGCCGGGCTCCTTGTCAATACGACGAGCCTTGGAATGAAGGGGGAGCCGCCGCTCGCGCTCGATCTGTCACCGCTGCCGCCGTCGGCCCCGGTCGTGGATATTGTGTATGTGCCGCTCGAAACGGGACTTCTCGCTGCTGCGCGGCAGCGAGGGCATCCGGTCGTTGACGGCCTCGGAATGCTGCTCCACCAAGGCCGCCCCGGGTTCGAAGCCTGGTTTGGCGCCCCGGTGCGGGTCACGCGAGAGCTGCGTGCTGCAATCCTCACAAGTTTGGCCCCGCGGCGGTGATCGTCCTCGGTCTCACTGGCTCGATCGGCATGGGCAAGAGCACCGCTGCGGCGATGCTGCAGCGGCTTCGAGTGCCGCTCTTCGACGCCGACCGTGTTGTCCACGGACTGCTGGCGCCGGGCGGCAGAGCGGTCCAGGCGGTCGAAGCTGCGTTTCCCGGTGTTAAAACCGAGGCGGGCGGGATCGATCGGGCGCTTCTTGGTCAGCGTGTCTTCGCGGACCCGGCGGCGCTCGATCGGCTCGAGCGCATTATCCACCCCATGGTCGCCGCCGAGGAAAAGCGGTTTCTTGCTCTTGCCTGTGCGCGGCGCCAACCGATCGCTGTGCTGGATGTGCCGCTTCTGTTCGAAAGCGGCGGCCAGCGCCGGTGCGATTTTGTGGTCGTGGTTTCAGCGTCCGGCTTCTTGCAGCGGCAGCGGGTATTGCGGCGGCCCGGCATGACGCAGATTCGCTTGGCCGCGATCCTGCTAAAGCAGATGCCGGATCAGGAGAAACGACGGCGAGCCGATTTCGTCTTGCTGACCGGCTTGAGCCGGAACCTGACCTTGCGCCGTTTGTCCGCGATCGTCAGACTTCTCCGCGGCAACAGATCGCGCGTCACCTACCGGAGCCGGCGCGCGATCCGGGACCGACGGGGGCGGCGGTGATGCGCGAGATCGTATTGGATACCGAAACCACCGGTCTCGATCCGGGCGAGGGCCACCGCATCGTCGAGATCGCGTGCATCGAGCTCATCCACCATGTCCCGACGGGCCGTAAATTCCATCGATACGTTAATCCCGAGCGCGAAATGCCTGACGATGCGCTTACCGTACATGGGCTTACGACGGAATTCCTCGGCCGCCAGCCGCCGTTTGCAGCAATTGTCGAGGAACTCCTCGGCTTCATCGGCTCGGATCGGCTGGTGATCCACAACGCCGAATTCGACCTTGCTTTTCTAAACGCCGAGCTGACTCGGCTGCACCGTGAGCCGATCACCATTCCCTATGTCGATACGCTCGGGTTGGCTCGGGTCCGGTTTCCGGGTGCGCCGGCGAGCCTCGACGCGTTGTGTCGCCGATTTGGCATCGACCTGTCGATCCGTGTGGAGCACGGTGCCGAGATCGACAGTGGATTGCTTGCCGCCGTCTACATCGAATTGCTCGGTGGTCGACAGCCTGGTCTCGACTTCGCGCTTCCGACGGATGTCGTAATCACTTCCGAGCGCGTACTGCGGGCGCCACGTCCGCACGGCCCCTCGGCAGAAGAGCTGGTCGCTCACGAGGCGATGCTGCGGATCATCACCGAGCCGATTTGGCTGACTGAGGGATAAGCCTCATACGATCGCACTGCCCGCCGTGCCAGCGACCTCTGCATCCGCTTGCTGGCGCCGTAAGAGCTCGGCGAAATCGATCGGGTTGATCATTAGGGGTGGAAACCCTCCATCACGAGTCGCATTGGCGATGATTGCGCGGGCGAAGGGAAAGACAATCCGCGGCGTCTCGACCAGGATTAGCGGGCTCAGCATCTCCTGTGACGCATTCTTCACCGTCACGACCGTACCGTAGGCGAGCTCTACCAGGAATACGGGGTCGTCCTGCACTCGCGCGGTGGCGTTGATGGTCAGGATGACTTCGAAAACTTCTGGTCCGAGATTTCGCGCCTTGACGTCGACATTGATGTCCACAGCGGGCTGTGTGGTCTGCTGGATCAGGCTCTGCGGTGCTCTCGGGTTTTCAAAAGACAGATCCTTGATGTATTGGGCGTTGACGATCAACTGCTGGGGCCCGTCCGGGGCTACCGGCGGTGCGTTGTTTTGGCCGTTGCCTTTCGCCTCTTCCGCCATGACTCTCTCCCGAGCACCAGGGCTGGCTGGCTAACACGGATCAGGAAGGTGCATCAACGTTCCTCGCTTCAGCGCACCGCGCGGGATTTACTCCGCGCGTCGAACGAACTTGCCGTAGTGCCACCCGGCCCCCATTTAGTCCAGAGTCGAGGTAAGGGCCGGTTCCCGGTACTTTCGCTATGGCGACAGGGTGCGCAAGGAGATGGGTGAGTTTCAGCAATACTTCGACATCATCTTATTCGCAATGGTCGCCGCATTTCTGGTGCTGCGGTTGCGCAGCGTTCTCGGTCGGCGCACCGGGAATGAGCGTCGCCGCGATCTGTTCGTGCGGCGCGCGAGGCCTAGCCCGGACAAGGTGACGACACTTGGTGAAGTGGGCAACAGCCCTGCTGTCCCTGACGCAGGTGCCGCACCCATCAATTCGGTCACCCAAGGACTGAACGAGATACGCCGCGCCGATCCGAGCTTTGACCCGTCGCGCTTTCTCGAAGGCGCACGCGTCGCATTTGAGATGATCGTCACAGCCTTTGCAAAGGGTGAGAAGGCGGACTTACGCCCGTTGGTGAGTGACGAGGTTTTCCAGCAATTTGCCACGGCTATCGACGAGCGTGTCGCTGCCAAGGAGACGCTTGAGACGCGAATCCTGAGGCTCGACAGCGCGGATATTGTCGAAGCCGGGCTGGCGGGGCATTCCGCGCAAACGACGGTGAAGCTCGTCTCGAAGCAGATCAATGTCACGCGTGCGATGGACGGGAGCATCGTTGACGGCGACCCCGAGCGTGTAATCGAGAAGACTGATTACTGGACCTTTGCGCGCGATACCCGAGCCACCAATCCAAACTGGGCCCTCGTCGCCACCAGCAGCGGTTAACGGTAAGCCAAATGTAACGCGGGCGGGCAATGCCGTAGCGCTAGCGCTCGCATCGCTGGTGGTAGTTGCCCTCGGACGCGATAGCAGTCCGGCCCGCTTCGCCCTCGCACCAGTGAGCTATGACCGACTTTCCGGATGGGCCGCCGATCGGCTTTCGGCGGCAATCCCGGTCTTCCTCAAATCCTGCGGGAAAATTTTGACCCGAGGTGACGCGGCAGCGCTCGATACTGGGACCATGAGCGCCGATTTTGGGCGGGTTGGCGACTGGCGGGCGCTCTGTGAGACCGCAAAGGTCCTATCCGCCGGGGACGACCAGGCGGCCCGCCGATTCTTCGAGACAGGCTTTCTCCCGTTGGCTGTAGCCGACTATGGAACCAGCGAGGGGCTGTTCACTGGATATTACGAGATTGAGCTGAACGGGTCGCGGCGACGGCATGGCCGCTACCAAACGCCGATCTACCGCAAGCCGCCTGATCCCGGCTCGGGCAGACAGTATACGCGTGCCGAGATCGAAGATGGCGCGCTCACGGGACAGGACCTCGAGCTCCTCTGGGTAGACGACCCGATCGATGCATTTTTCCTACAGATCCAAGGCTCGGGTCGGGTTCGGCTCGGCCGTGGCGGAAACCTCAGGGTCGGCTATGACGGGCAGAACGGGCAGCCTTATGTGGCGGTCGGGCGTCTCCTGATAGAGCGCGGAATCATCCCCCGCGACAACGTGACGATGGCGACGATCCGGACTTGGATGAAGCAGAATCCCGAGGCCGGGGCCACCCTGCGTCGTGAGAACCCATCTTATGTCTTCTTT
>Ga0182032_10001156_pt1 | contig 11587 bp, 9 predicted proteins | sample tim00Cox00000000_FD_125970 | JGI IMG/M metagenome (GOLD analysis project Ga0182032, IMG submission 125970) | Lab enrichment of tropical soil microbial communities from Luquillo Experimental Forest, Puerto Rico - timezero.00C.oxic.00.000.000 | ecosystem: Environmental > Terrestrial > Soil >... | reverse complement strand
TAGCGTCCTACGCCCATCGGTGCGCCCACACCGCGACATTGGCCCAAGGTCCACTTCCTGCACGCGCTGATCGGGGCTTCGCTTCTGTCCATCTATGAGGCGGGCGAAATGGTCGGCCCGTAATGCTAGTCCCCTTGTGTTGCGGGCCGGCTTGTTTGTGGCGTTTGCCATAGTGCGCCTTCGATCAATTCCCGAAACGCGAAAAGCTGCGCCATGGTTCTCGCATTCGTGCAACGATGCGTGGCCTATGGAAAAAGGCGGCGTAGCCGTTGGCTTAGCAACCATTAGCGTTGTGTTAGCTGCGCTCGTATTTGCAGCCGAGAAGGCCCTCACCGGACCGATGCAATTTATTGAACGGTATTTGGGCTTTTCGCCGGACGGTGGCGACGGTTCGACGGAAATTCTGCTCGCCGTAGTGTTGGTGGCGCTTGTCGTGATGGGAGCGACGTGGCTGGCGACGAAGCCCGCCGCTATCGCAGGTGATGCCCGGTCATCACCACGGCAAGGACGACGACGATAATGACGATCAAGGCGACGTAAACGCTGCGTAGGTCTGGTTCCACAGCCCCAGTTGCCCCCTGTGACCCGGCTCACAAACAGTCGCTCACACTTGCGCATCCGACGCTTGTTATTTCCGGCCAAACATTTGGGAAGGATTACCCGTGCGACAACGTGGCCGCCTCGATCTTAGCCAGTGCCGAAAGACCTTTCGGTGCGCTGGAATCTTGTTAGCCCACCGTTAGCCCCTAGCCGCCAGCGCGCTAGAAAGTGGCAAAGTCATTGGTGAAATACGCGCTCAAAGGATGATCATCTATCAGCGAGAAACCGGAGACGGCATGCTGCGCAACCGCAGCTAAAGTGCTTACTGCACTCGCTCAAACTGAGCAGTATTGGCCGGTTTCTTTTTTGGCGTTTTCTTCGCTGTTGGCTTTGCGGATTTCGGCTGTTCCGGCGCGCGCTCTACCACATTCAGCCGGCCACCACTGAACGTGTAGATGCCCGGCCACGGACCACTCAGGTATGTCAGGACGGCTATGCGCTCACCTCTGTCGCCAGTACTGATCGCGACATTGCTTGGCGTACCTGCGCGCTGGACAGCCTGACATTCTGTCATGCCAAGCGCGATGCCGCCCGTCACCAATGGTGCGGAGGTCGTTTCAAGTCGTTGTAGGCCCGAGCTGGGCGCCGCGGCGACTTGCGTTGCCGACGACGCACCACCGCCACCCGAAGCCTCGGTTGTGTTTGGCTCGCTCGATTGTGCTAGCGCCGCGGCAGGAGCTGCGCACTGGCCCTCGGTACTCACCATGTCGTCTGGGCCGACCGGTCCCTGCGGACCCAAGCTTACGTTTCCGGTACTTGCCCGGCCCCAATCTTGCTTGGCAATAAAAGGTTTGGAAAACCAACCGCCATCGTTCTGGTCTTCGAACACCTGCGACGTATTCTTGCACCCAGCGACAGCGATCGCCGCTGTGCAGGCAAACGCAATGCTTAAGTAGACGCGACGGCGCGGCAAAGTCAGCCTCGATTGATTGTCTGTTTGTCCCTTAAACCGCATTTTGCGTCATCACGATGGCGCCGGGCAAGCCTCGGTCACCCAAAGGGTTAGCTTGTGGTTCAGTGGCCCCTGGGTTCAGTGACCTGGTGGTCCAGTGGCCGGTGGTTCACAGACCGACCCGTCCAATCCGAACCGGTTCGTCTAAACCTTCTTCGACCAACGCCCCCTTTCATCGGCCTGCCAGTAGGTGGCATCCAACCCTTTTTCTTTGGCTGCTGACCACTGTGTGCGTGCCGCCGTGACCGCTTCCTCATCCTCTCCGTCGAACAAAAGTACGATCCGTTGGTAGTGCTGTGGGTCAGGCGGCATGGGCGCACCGTCAATCAAAAATCGGACAGCCGCCCCATTGGGATTGCTATCGGTCACCGTAAACAGGATCGGCTGAAGCGCGGCCTCCGGCTCACGCCACGTACCGTGGGGCAAAAAGCCGTCATCGCGATAGGTCCAAAGGTGCGCGTCGAGGGCCTCGATGCGCTCTTCCGAGGATCCTTGCACAATCACTTTCCACCCGCGTTCAAGCGATCTCTCAAGCAGAGCGGGAAGAATGCCTTCTAGCTTCTGACCTTGAAGATGATAGAAAAAAATTTCGGTCATCTGTTTCGCTTCGAAAAACTACTTCTCGTAGTGGTCTTCAATCAGACGATTCAGCAGTCGCACGCCCCACCCCGAGCCCCAGCTCTTGTTGATGTCGGTTTGACGCGAGTCAAAGGCCGTTCCAGCAATATCAAGGTGCGCCCATGGCACCTTGTCATCAACGAAACGTTTGATGAATTGCGCCGCCGTGATCGCTCCTCCCCATCGGCTGCCGCCAGTGTTTTTCATATCGGCGAATTTGGAATCGATCATCTTGTCGTATTCGGGCGCAAGCGGCATTCGCCAAACCAATTCACCGGTTTCGATGCCCGCTTTGTTCAAACGTTCGGCGAGCTGATCATTGTTACAAAACATACCCGCATACTCCTGCCCTAGAGCAACGATGATGGCGCCAGTTAGTGTCGCGAGATCAATCACAAATTTCGGTTTGAACCGTTGCGCCGCGTACCAGATTACGTCGGCGAGCACGAGCCGCCCTTCAGCGTCCGTGTTGATGATTTCAATCGTTTGCCCGGACATTGATTTGACGATGTCGCCGGGCCGCTGAGCGTTGCCATCGGGCATGTTTTCGACCAAGCCGACGACACCAACCGCATTCACTCTCGCCTTTCGGGCAGCGAGCGCGTGCATCAAGCCCGCTACACACGCTGCACCCGCCATGTCGCCCTTCATGTCCTCCATACTGGCGGCAGGCTTGATCGAAATGCCTCCGGAATCAAAACACACGCCCTTACCTATAAAAGCAACCGGCGCCTCGCCGGCCCGCCCCCCATTCCACCGCATCACGACAACGCGGCTCTGGTGTGAGGAGCCCTGGCCAACTCCGATGAGCGCGTTCATTCCGAGCTTTTTCATCGCCCTGACATCGAGAACTTCCACAGCAATGCGCAATTTTTTCAATGCAAGAGCCCGGCGTGCAAACTCCTCAGGGTAAAGAACGTTGGCTGGTTCATTGACGAGATCGCGCGCCAGGAGGACACCGTCCGTAATGGCCGATCTTGGGTTGAATGCCTTGCGGACCGCCGCGACATCACCGACGACGATCGCCACGTTGCGTGTCTTGGGCGACTTTTCTTCATCCTTGCGTTTCGTCTTGTACCGGTCGAACGCATAAGCGCGCAGCCGCACGCCTTGCGCGAGACCGGCCACCTGTTCGGGTCTCATCGCCCCGCCGGGCATTTCCGCAAAAACAGTCGCATCACTCGCGGCATGCGGAAGTCTGCCGACCGCAAGGCCTCCTAACTTGAGAAAATCATTCGGCTTCAGCTCAGCTATTTTGCCCAGGCCTATGACAGCCAGCCGGGACACCTCGAGGCCGGGTGGAACCGCAAGATCGAGTGTCGAATTTTTCTTGCCGGTAAAACGTTCAGCTTTCGCGGCTCGCGTTATCGCGTCGGCCGCTGACCCGAGCGCCCTCTTGGTCGCTGCGCCAAAATTCAAGCCGTCATCACAGAACACGACGAGAACGCCCTTGGTGGGTGTTGCGAACGGGCTAAACCCGAGCTTGAGGGCATCGGTCATCGATAGGCAGTCCTTTTCTTGGCAGTGGGGCTCGGCGGGGGGCTTACCGCGCCCATATGGCGCGCGCCAAAGCCCTCTGCAAAGCCCCAATCGACCAGAATCCAGCCCTTTTTGCCGTGACGGACGGTGTGCGGTGCCTCAACCCACTGCGATTACGTGGGAAATTCAGTTGCCCAATCCAAAGCGAAGCGTGGAACTGCGTATGTCCTCGGGGCCACACAGTTAGATTTTGTTGTGCATGTTCAACGGGTTTGCCTTTGCCCGGCCACTTTGTGGAGCGATCAAGTTATTCTGGTGGGGGGCTGAGTTTTAAGCTGAAGCGCCGCGTCCGGTGGGGAAGCCGAACGCGCGGTCCGGTTTGTGCCGGATCTGGGGACTACACTGCGGATGGGGTCAATCAGTCGATATATTTTCCGCACCACTTTAGGTGCATTCCTGGTTGTGCTGGTCAGCCTGACCGCAGTCATCTGGGTCACACAGGCGCTGCGCGACATCGACATCATGACGAGCCAAGGCCAGACCATTCTGGTCTTCATTGGCATCACCGCGCTGATCATTCCGCTGCTCGTACTTGTGATTGCGCCGATCGCGTTACTGATCGCGGTCGCTCATGTCCTCAACAAACTTTCCAGCGACTCCGAAATCATCGTGATGAACGCCGCAGGTATGTCGCCCTGGGTTCTGTTCCGCGCATTCCTCGCAGCCGCCGTCGTAGTCTCGCTGCTTGTTGGCGCGATAAGCGCCTACTTCGCGCCCAAGGGCCTGCGGATGTTGCGCGACAAGTTGACTGAAGTTCGCGCGAATGTGGTTAGCACCATTGTTCAGCCTGGCCGCTTTAGAGCGATCGAAAACGGCGTAACAATCCATATCCGCGAGCGGCGCCCCAATGGGCAGCTTGCCGGCATTTTCCTTGATGACCGGCGCAATCCCAACGAGCGGATCACCGTGCTCTCGGAAATCGGTGAACTCGTCGACAACAGCAGTGGCACGTACCTCGTGCTCCAGAAAGGGATCGTCCAGCGACACGAGGCTGGCCAGCGCGATCCCGCAATGGTGGCCTTCGATCGATACGCCTTCGACCTTTCGCAATTCGCGGCCGGTGCACAGTCCGTGAAATATTCTAGCCGCGAGCGCTATTTATGGCAGCTCCTGTTTCCTGCCGCGAATGATCAATTCTATCTCGAGCAGCCCGACCAGTTCCGCGCCGAGTTGCATGATCGGCTGATGGCGCCGCTGTATCCAATTGCCTTCGTCGTAATCGCCTATGCCTATCTCGGGGCCCCTCGCACCACCCGCCAAAGCCGCACGATTTCGATGGTGGGCGCCGTTGCTGGCGTCGCGTTGCTGCGTCTCATCGGTTTCGTGTCCACTGTGTTCGGCGCAAGCATCCCCTGGATGTTGTCGTTGCAATACGTGGCAACAGCCATCGCTATCGGCTTCGGGCTGTACATCATCCGCTGCGGCCTGATTTTGGAGCCGCCCGCTTTCATCACTGATTGGCTGGCAGCGCTGACCGAGCGCCTCAGCCGGCGTTTTGTCGCGTCATAGGAAACCATGCCGATATTCGTCGGAACACTAGCGCGATATTTCGGACTGCGATTTCTGACCGCGGTGCTGTTGGTATTCGCGGGAATTTTCGCGCTGGTTACGCTTGTCGACTACATTGAACTGATGCGTCGCGCCGGTGACATCCCGAACGTGTCGGCGGTACTGGTCGCAAAAACGTCTTTCTACCGCGTACCGCAGGTTGTCGAGCGAATCTTGCCTTTCTGCATCCTGATCGGCGCGATGTCGTGCTACCTCAACTTGTCGCGGCGGCTCGAACTCGTCGTAGCCCGTTCAGCCGGCCTATCCGCCTGGCAATTCGTCGCGCCGGCGTTGTTGGTAGCATTCGTGCTCGGATTGATGGCCACCGCCATCTACAATCCTCTTTCGGCGATACTCCAAGAGCGATCGAAGCGATTTGAGGCCGAGCTGTTTGGCCAGACCTCATCAGCGCTAAGTCGAAGCGGCGGTACCTTTTGGGTCGGTCAGCGGACCGACGAAGGCCAGGCAATCATCAACGCCGTCAGTAGCCGGGACCAGGGAATCAATCTCAACGGCGTGTCCGTCTTCACTTTCGACACTGAAGGCCGCTTCAAGCAGCGAATTGAAGCGCGGGCGGCTGTGTTGGAGGCTGGCGTTTGGGTCTTGCGCGATGCTCGGGTTTATGCACTCGCCGTATTGCCGGTGAAGCAATCGGAATTCCGTCTGAAGACCAGCCTGACCCCCGAGCAAGTACGCGAAAGCTTTGCCACGCCAGAAACTGTCCCCTTCTGGGAACTTCCACAGTATATCCAGATAGCAGAACACGCAGGTTTAGTCGCTGCAGGCTATAGATTACAATTTCAAAAGCTTCTGGCGCGCCCGTTCTTGTTGGCAGCGATGGTGCTTCTTGCGGCTGCTGTAAGTCTACGGTTCTTCCGCTTTGGCGGTGTCCAAAAGATGGTTTTAAGTGGCGTCGCAGCGGGGTTTCTGCTTTATGTTCTATCGAAAGTGACTGAGGATCTGAGCAAGGCCGAGCTGATGCACCCAGTGGCAGCGGCGTGGTTGCCTGTGCTTGCCGGGGGCGTAACGGGGTTTATTGCGTTGCTGTACCAGGAGGATGGGTGATGGCGGGGCTGCTTAGCACTCGCCCATCAGCGCCACGGCCGTATCGCCGTGTCGTCGCCACGGTTGCCGCTGTCCTCGGACTGCTGGCCTGCGGCGCGTTGCTTGCGCCTGTCTCTACGCCAGCGCAGGAATTGCAATTCCCGAAACGTCCGCCGCCGGCCAAAAAGTCCACGGTTGCTCTAGAGCGCGAGAAGTCTGGTCAAAAACAGATGCTCGTTCAGGCGAACGAGATCGATTACGACTACGCCAACAATCGGGTTGCCGCAGTTGGCAACGTCCAGATCTACTACGGAGACTCAACCCTCGAGGCTAATCGGGTCGTTTACGATCAGAAGACCAAACGTCTGCACGCTGAAGGAAACGTCCGGCTGACTGAGCAAGACGGCAAGGTCACGTATGGCGAAATCATTGACCTCTCGGATGACTATCGCGACGGCTTCGTTGACTCCCTGCGTCTCGATGCCCCCGATCAAACGCGAATGGCCGCCACGCGCGCCGAACGCTCGAGCGGCAACTACACGGTCTTCCATAATGGCGTCTACACGGCTTGCGCACCTTGCAAAGACGATCCGAAAAAACCGCCGCTCTGGCAGGTGAAGGCTGCACGCATCATTCACGACCAAGGCGAGAAGATGATCTACTTCGAGGACGCCCGCCTCGAATTCTTCGGTCAACCGCTGCTGTACATGCCGTATTTCTCTGCGCCCGATCCAACCGTTAAGCGCAAGAGCGGATTTCTTATGCCGTCGCTTTCGACAAGTTCGGTGTACGGCGTGGCAGCCGAGATTCCCTATTACTGGGCGCTGGCCCCCGATTATGATGCGACCTTCGCGCCGATGATCACGACCAAGCAGGGGCCGCTGCTGCAGGGTGAATTCCGTCAGCGGTTGATCAATGGCTCCTATTCGATCAGAGCGGCCGGCATATACCAGCTCGACAAGGATTACTTCGCCACGTCGAAATTCACACCCGCTCCCGGTGAGACGTCGACAAATCCGGGCTTCCAAACCTGGCGCGGCAGCCTGGAAAGCACAGGCTTGTTTGCGCTTAACGAAAAATGGGTATGGGGCTGGGATGCGGTATTGCTTTCTGACAAAACATTCCTGCAGGACTACAACCCGCGCCTCTCCCGCTACTTCGCCAACCCAAATGAACCCATTCTCAATGCTACGGGTCTTAATGACGCGGCGGTGTCGCAACTATTTTTGACCGGCAAAGGCAACCGCAGCTATTTCGACGTGCGGACTATTTACTACCTCGGATTTTCACAGGCCGACACGCAATCGCAAATCCCCATCATTCACCCGGTGCTCGATTATAATTACGTCTTCGATCGGCCAGTCCTCGGCGGCGAGCTTGGTTATAAAATCAACTTCACCAGCCTAACGCGCAACGATGCAGACTTTGATCCGATTACGCAGAGCGCCCTGAACAACGGCACGTGCACGCAAACAGCCAATCCGGCGATTAAGACAACGGCGAGCTGCCTGCTGCGCGGCGTACCTGGCACCTACAGCCGCTTCTCTGCGGAATCAACATGGCGTCGCAGCATCACCGATCAGTTCGGCCAAGTGTTCACGCCGTTTGCTTCGGTACGCGTTGATGCCGGCGCCATGCAGATCAGCAATGAGCCCGGCGTTTCCAATTTTATCGCACCCGGCGATACAAATTTGGTGCGCGCCATGCCCACGATAGGCCTTGAGTATCGATATCCATTTATCAATGTGCAGTCGTGGGGGACACAGACCATAGAACCGGTAGCTCAGGTAATCGTCCGGCCGAACGAACAACAAATCGGACGCTGGCCGACTGAAGATGCGCAAAGTTTAGTTTTTGACGATAGCAACCTGTTCCGTGTCGATAAATATTCAGGCTGGGATCGCGTAGAGGGTGGCGGCCGCGCCAACTATGGCGTGCAATATACTGCGCAGTTCAACCAGGCCGGATCCGTTAACGCGCTATTTGGCCAATCATACAGCATGTTTGGCCAAAATTCCTTTGCACTTGGCGGGACGACCAATACTGGCCTCAACAGTGGTCTGGACACGACCAACTCCGATTACGTCGCGCGGTTATCGTATCAGCCAAACAACATTTACATGTTCACCTCGCGGTTCCGCTTTGACAATGACACCTTTACTCCGCAGCGAATTGAAATCGAGGCTCGCGCCAACTTCGATCGTTGGAGCGGTAGCGTGCTTTACGGCGACTATGCCGCCCAGCCAGCCCTTGGCATCCTTGAGCGACAGCAGGGCATCCTTGGGACCGGTCAGGTCAAGCTCGACGCGAATTGGGTCATGTTGGGTGCGGCACGTTACGACATCAATGCCGGAAAATTCGACCAGACGAGAGTTGGGCTTGGCTATGTCGACGATTGCGTGATCTTGGGCCTGAACTACATTACAAATTACACGTACAGCGGAAATGTTCAGGCTAACCATACGGTCATGCTGACGCTGAACCTGCGCACACTGGGTGGCACGTCGGTGAGCCAGGGCGTTGGTCGACCAGCGTCAAACTAACGACGCGCTCTTCGGAAACTGAAATGCGGAAGATGATCTTACGGTATCGAACGTGCTTGGCAGCCGCCATCGTCGCCCTGGCTTTCGTTGCACCCGTTTCCGTGCATGCCCAAGTTGTCGTCATTGCGAACGGCTCACCGATCACAGAGTACGATATCCAACAGCGACTGAAGCTTGACGCTATCTCTCAGAAAACTCAGAACCGCCAGCAGGTCATCAACGATCTGATTGATGATCGGTTGAAAATTGCCCGCGCGAAGGTCTACGGCCTGGAAGTTGGCGATTCAGAGATCAATGGCGCGTTCGAGAATATGGCCACACGGCAACACATCACGACCGAGCAATTTACTCAGGTTCTGGAGCACGCCGGCATCTCTCCAAATGCCGTAAAGGCACGCATTCGTGCCGAAATAACATGGCAACAATTAATTCGGGGCAAGTATAACTCTTCTCTTCAAATCGGAGATAGTGACATTGCCAAGGCCCTGAAAGACAAAAACGAAGGCGACGCTCCTGCCGTGGGTTATATCTACACGCTCTACCCAGTGATGGTTGTCGTGGCGCGAGGTTCAAACGAATCGGTTATTTCCGCCAAACGTAGCGAAGCGGAGAGCTTGCGATCCCGTTTCGCTTCTTGCACAGAGGGCCTCGCAATGGCGCGTGGATTGCGCGACGTGGCGGTACGCGATCCTATTACCAGGAACTCTGCCGATTTGAATCCGCAGTTGCGGGATTTGCTCGGAAACATTCAGGTTGGTCATCTCACCCCTCCCGAAGTTACGGCGCAGGGTCTTCAGATGTTTGCGGTTTGCAACAAGAAAGAAAGCGCTACGGAATCGCCGCAGAAGCGCGAGATGCGCGAGCAACTCTTCGTTAAACGTTTCGAATCTGAATCAAAAAAGTATCTGGATGAGATCCGCAAAGCGGCGATGATTGAATACAAGAATAACAAATGAGCGATCCGACGATCCTTCCGCTCGCTTTGACGCTGGGTGAGCCAGCCGGCATAGGGCCAGATTTGACAATTCAACTATGGCATCGGCGGATTGAACTTCGATTGCCGCCTTTCTATCTCATCGCGGATCCGGAATTCATTAAACGCCGCGTTCGCTTACTTGGATTGGACGTGGCGGTAAGTGTGGTGACGCCCGCACAAGCGACCGACATTTTCGGACGCGCGCTCCCGATTTCAGTCCTGGATTCACCGGTCACGGCCACACCCGGTCGGCCGGACGCCTCGAGCGCACCCGCAGCAATCGGTTCGATTCAGCGCGCGGTCGCTGACGTTCTGGCGGGACAAGCAGCCGCCATCGTGACCAACCCGGTGGCGAAGAACGTACTTTACCGATCTGGTTTTGCGGAACCTGGCCATACTGAATTTCTGGCCAAGCTCACGAAAGAATCGACAGGCAAAGCTGCTACCCCGGTCATGATGCTTTGGTCGCCTGAACTCGCTGTTGTGCCCGTAACAATCCACTTGCCGTTCAGGGATGTCGTGACCAAACTGACATCCGAACTTGTAGTGGAGACCACACGCATTGTTGCACGGGACCTTGCGGCGCGTTTCGGCATTTCGCGGCCGCGCATTGTTGTAGCCGGCCTCAACCCACATGCGGGCGAACAAGGGGCGCTCGGCGACGAGGACGGGAAAATCGTGGCGCCGGCGGTGAAGCGATTGCAGGCCGAGGGCATCGACGCGATTGGACCGTTGCCGGCGGACACCCTTTTCCACGAGCGAGCACGCGCAACCTATGATGTTGCGCTTTGCATGTACCACGACCAAGCGCTGATCCCGATAAAGACGCTGGCTTTCGATCACGCGGTCAATGTCACCCTCGGACTGCCGTTTGTTCGAACCTCGCCCGATCACGGCACTGCCTTTGATATTGCTGGTAAAGGCACTGCAAATCCTTCTAGTCTCCTGGCGGCGCTGACGCTCGCTGCGCGCCTCTCGGCAACTGCGCCCGCCCTCGTACCAGCGAAATAGTCGTGGTCTCACATGACTCTGATTGATGACCTGCCGCCGCTGCGCGAGGTCATCCGCCGGCACAATCTGAAGCCGAAAAAATCTCTCGGCCAAAATTTCCTCTTCGACCTCAATCTAACCACGCGCATCGCACGGGCGGCTGAACCGCTTGAAAATATTACGGTGGTGGAGATCGGACCGGGGCCGGGTGGGCTTACGCGTGCACTGCTTGCGCTCGGCGCACGCCGTATCATCGCCATCGAGCGCGACGAACGTGCAATCGCCGCACTTGAAGAAATTGCCGAGCACTACCCTGGGCGCCTCGAGACCGTCGCAGGCGATGCCTTGAACATAGACCCCCGTGACCAGCTCGGACCTGAGCGCGCTCGCGTAGTCGCAAATCTTCCGTACAACATCGCAACCGCCTTGCTGGTGCGATGGCTCACTGTCGAACCCTGGCCGCCCTGGTACGACTCAATGCTGTTGATGTTCCAGCGCGAGGTTGCTGAACGCATCGTCGCTGCGCCTGGACGGAAAAGTTATGGTCGCCTGTCAGTGTTAGCCGGCTGGCGAACGGATGCAAAAATTCTGTTCGATGTGGCCCGATCAGCATTTGTACCACCACCCCAGGTAACATCCTCTATCGTGCGGCTGACGCCACGTCAGGAGCCGCCCGCGTGTGATGCGGAAGCCCTGCAACGCATGACTGAGGCCGCCTTCGGACAACGACGCAAAATGCTACGGCAAAGCCTGAAAACACTGGGCGTCGACACGGGC
>Ga0182032_10001154_pt1 | contig 11590 bp, 5 predicted proteins | sample tim00Cox00000000_FD_125970 | JGI IMG/M metagenome (GOLD analysis project Ga0182032, IMG submission 125970) | Lab enrichment of tropical soil microbial communities from Luquillo Experimental Forest, Puerto Rico - timezero.00C.oxic.00.000.000 | ecosystem: Environmental > Terrestrial > Soil >... | reverse complement strand
GGTATAACGTCAACCACTCCGAAGCGCTGTTTGACCCGCGAGGTTGGTACCGCCAACTCCAGGACCGGGCACGTGTTCCTTATCCCGAAGGGCTGAGGCGTGCGGTGGTGAAGAAAAACTGGCCCATTCTGCGCCGGAACCACTCATCCTATCGTCGGCAAATTGAACTGGCCTTAAGCCGTGGCGATGCGGTGAGTGTTCAACACCGCGTGACAGCCCTGTTGGCGAGTCTCTTTGACGTGTGGTTCGCAGTGGAGCGACAGCCCCATCCCGGTGAGAAGCGCCTGTTATCTCATCTGCCGGAACCTTGGGCTTTGCGTGTACGGGCTCTGATCGACACGCAGCCAGAGATGTTGCTCAAACAGATTGACTCCCTGCTGGATCAACTGGATGTGCGACTCCTTGAGGAGGGCCTGTTGGCTCCGGCCGGGCAAATCGAGCATGCCGCTGCGTGGGTGACCAATCTTGAGAGGGCATGCGCCTTTTATGAACGTTGGTTTAAAGCTACGCCGGCCCCAAAATACTCAAGCGGGAAGCGACCATTCACGTCCTGCTTCCTGTCGCTACGCTCCGGAGCGCGTCTGGAACTGATGGCCAGCCCAGGCGAGGCTCCACGATTGGCGCACATTGCAGTTTCGGTGGGCTCGCGCGAGGCTGTTGATGGTCTGGTAGAGGAAATGAAGAAGGCAGGAGTCCCCATCGTTAGTGGTCCGAGGTTAACGGGGGACGGTTATTACGAGGCTGTGGTGATCGACACGGAAGGTAACCTCGTGGAAATTACGTCATAGTTCGACTGAGCAGGTCTGGTTCCTAGGTCTCAGCCCGGTGGGAGGATAGGTTATGGAAGATGAAGCCCTGGGTATAGTCGATAGACGCACCAAGGCTACCTACGACATCCCGTTTTACAAGAGAGCCGTTCGCGCCATGGACTTGCGACAGATCAAGACAGACCCCGAAGATTTCGGGGTCATGAGCTACGATCCCGCGTTCTTAAACACCGCGTCGTGCCAGAGCGCGATCACATTCATTGACGGCGACAAGGGTATTCTGCGGTATCGCGGTTATCCTATCGATCAACTGGCAGACAAGTGCGCCTTTCTCGAAGTCGCCTACCTCGTCCTATTCGGCGAACTGCCCACTGAGTCGGAACTGAGGGACTGGACCCATGAAATCACCCACCACACCATGCTTCACGAAACCACCAAGAAATTCCTGGAGGGTTTCCTTCACGACGCCCATCCCATGGGTATGTTCATCAGCACCGTGGCGGCGCTCTCCACGGTTTACCCGGACTCGAGGAACGTGCTTGATCCGGAGGTGCGTAAGCTACAAATCTATCGCCTGATCGGCAAAGTCCCGACCATCGCCGCCTACTGCTACCGCCACAGCCTCGGCTTCCCATACGTCTATCCGGACAACGATCTGAGTTACGCCGAGAATTTCATGAACATGTTGTGGAAGATGATGGAGCCGAAGTATCAGGCGAATCCGGCACTGGCGCGGGCTCTGGACATCCTGTTCATCCTGCACGCCGACCACGAGCAGAACTGCAGCGCCAACGTCATGCGGGCCGTGGGCAGCTCGCTAGCGGATCCGTTCGTTGCCACCGCCGCCGCTGCCGCCGCGCTTTCCGGTCCGCTGCACGGCGGCGCGAATGAGGAAGTGCTAAAGATGCTTGACGAAATCGGCTCCAAGGACAAAGTGCCTGCCCACGTCAAGCGGGTTAAGGAAGGGCACGGCAAGTTGATGGGCTTCGGGCACCGCATCTACAAGAACTACGACCCGCGCGCCCGCATCATCAAGTGGGCCGCTGATCAAGTGTTCCAGGTCACGGGCCGAAACCCCAAGCTGGATATTGCGCTGGAACTGGAGCGGATCGCCCTGGAGGACGAGTACTTCATCAAACGAAAGCTCTACCCCAACGTGGACTTCTACTCGGGGATCATCTACCAAGCTATGGGCTTCAAGCCAGAGATGTTTACCGTGCTATTCGCCATTCCTCGCACAGTTGGATGGCTTGCCCAGTGGCAGGAGATGTTGGCGGATCCGGAGCAGAAGATTGCCCGTCCGCGACAAATCTACACTGGTCCCGACGTGCGGGATTTCGTACGAATCGAGAAGCGCGGAGTCAAGGCGGCTTCTTGACCCTGTAGGATGCAATTTGGATGGAATGACTGATATGAGCAAAGGACAGAAGGTAGCAGTCTTTGACACTACGCTGAGGGATGGCGAACAAGCGGCTGGGACAAGGCTCGGTAGCCGAGATAAACTCACGCTCGCGCGACAGTTGGCCCGGCTGAAAGTCGACGTCCTAGAGGCGGGATATCCCGCTTCTTCGCCCGAAGACTTCGAGGCCGTCAAGCGCATTGCGCAGGAGATTGAAGGCCCAGTGATCTGCGCCTTGTCCCGCGCCGTGCCTGAAGACATCGAGGCCTGCGGCAAGGCGCTGGCAAGGGCCAAAAGGCCCCGCATCCATACCGGGATCGGCGTCTCGGATATTCACATTCTGGGGAAATTTCGAGACGAGAAATATGGTAAGACACTAGGTGAGAAGAAGGTCAGAATGGTGCGAATGGCGGTGGACGCCGTCAAGCGCGCTCGCAACTACACCGATGATGTGGAGTTCTACGCCGAAGACTCCGGCCGCGCCGAGCCGGCGTACCTCTACGAAATCCTTGAGGCCGCCATCGAGGCGGGGGCCACCGTGGTCAATATCCCCGACACCACCGGCTACGCGGTGCCGGAGCAATACGGGGCACTAATACGAGGCATCGGCGACAACGTTCGCAACATCCAACGAGCCACCATTAGTGTTCACTGCCACGACGACCTGGGAATGGCGGTTTCCAACTCGCTGGCTGGCATTCGCAACGGCGCCCGCCAAGTGGAAGGCACCATCAATGGAGTCGGCGAGCGGGCGGGCAACGCCGCGCTGGAAGAAATCGTTATGGCCATCCGCACGCGTCCTGACTTCTTTGGCGTAACCACCAGCATCGACACACACGAACTGCACCGTACCAGCCGTCTGGTATCCGATCTGCTCGGCATTCTGGTTCCGCCCAATAAAGCGGTGGTCGGTGGAAATGCCTTCTCCCATAGTTCGGGAATCCACGTGGATGGATTTCTGAAGGACCGCGAGACTTACGAGATCATGCGTCCGGAAGACGTGGGCCTCACGCAGAGCCACGTGGTGTTGACGGCGCGCACCGGACGCGCAGGGTTACGTGCGCGCTTGGAAAAGCTGGGGTACATGCTTTCTAAAGAGGATGTGGAGGTCATCTACCAGCGTTTTCTGGCAGTGGCGGACAAGAAGCTAGAAGTGTTCGACGAGGACCTGGTGGCCATTATGCATGACGAACTGCACCCGGTACCGGAAGTCTGGCAGCTCGAATACTTGCAGGTTTCCAGCGGCACATCGGCCATCCCGACCGCCACCCTTCGCCTGCGCGTCCATGGGGAGGCGCGGGAGGGCGCCGCCATCGGCAACGGCCCGGTCGACGCCGTTTATAAAGCGATCAGCGCACTGGCGGGAGACTCGGCCCGGCTGGTACGCTATGACATTCACGCTGTTACTGGCGGCACAGGAGCGTTGGGGGAAGTCACGGTGCACCTCGAAAAAGGCGAGCGTCGGGTGGTAGGGAGGGGCGCCTCCACCGACGTGATTGAGGCCAGTGCCAAGGCGTATCTGGACGGTCTGAACCGGCTGGCGCATCTGGGCTAGAAGAGCCATCTTTCCTTGGGATAGGGATATACATCGAGGACCTCGCCGCGACACACGCGCTCTTGAGTGTCAGCCCACCATTTCGGCGTAAGTAATTCGCCGTGCTCTGCCTTAAAGTCATCTATGAGGTCGGGCGGTATTGCCCAGCCTATTTCAAATTTCTCGGGGAAAACATCCCTTTCCTCATCGACTGCAAACCGCGGTCCTTCAAACTCTTCGCTCTTGCTGTACATGTATTCGTAGATCTCCGCGACCTCCTCCTGAAGGGTCTTGGCGGTAGCTGGCAGGCCCAGCTCCTTCCTTTTTCTCTCCTCCTCCTCCTTGGGGTCCTTCGGAATGATGCGGAAGTTCTTGTCCGCCAGATCCTCCATCTGGTCGTAGTCATAAAGCACCACTCTGCCGCCACGGGTGGTTCCGAAGTTAGCTATTTTGTATTGGCCTGCCCACACTCCAGCGGCGGCCAAGTCTTTGATGCACTGCCCGTAATCCAGAATAGCGCTTCTTCGGATCCTAGTATTTGCTGTCCGCTCAAAGAACACATCTAGAGGAATCACTTCGCGCATGATGATAGCGTGACCCAAGATCACATCGCCGTCCGTCACCCGCACGCTCTCAGGCGCTGTTTCGACCAATTTCTGCAACAGTTCGCTATCAAAATCACTCTTCCTGAACCACAGGTTTGAGAAATTCCAGGGATCGAGCATGCGCCCGACTCGATCCCGCTCGTGAACCTGCCGATGGAGTTCCAGCACTTCGCCACGCCGGCTCCACACGGATTTGTCCGAAATATCCCGCACCACCTTGAGAACATAGTGCAGTCCGCGCAGGGTGAAGACGACCATTTGAAATCCCTCAGTACCTATCGTTTCTTTAAATTTCTCTTGGCCCCGTGCCAGTAATGTACGCAGTTCTTGATTGAGAGCGATCTTTGCGGGATGGGTGGCGCCAATGGCGGCCAGCAGTCCTGGCTGTCCTCGTTCGGGCACCAAGGTTTGTAGGAAGTTCACGATTTCGCGATACATCCCGGGCTTCACAAAAAAGCTGGAACGCGTGGACGTAAACAGAAAGTTGGACAAATCGTCCTCGCCGACCAAGACGGCATGAACGCGAACGCGCTTCTCTTCTTCTTGGTTCTCGAGAGCGATCGCAAAGGGAGTCACGTCTTGGCCGCTCCAAATTCGACCCACGACGTAGGCCCCTTTGTTACGGAAAAAGACGGTATTCAGCACGTCGATGGCATCCACAGCCCGTCCATCAAGAGACTTCTTAAGCCGATCCTCGACGCGTTTGCAGTGGTCCTGCAGGTCCGCTGAGGGAATACTAAACTCACCATCCGTGAGCAACGCAGCGACCAGCTTAGAAGGCGGTTGGTGATGATGGGGCCTGTACGTTCGGTAGATAGCGTGCTCCGGCTTGATTTGACTGGTTTGGGCAATCCCATCATCCTGATATTCAACCGGGATGCCATCTCTCGAAAACAAGCGCCGTTCAGCGGAGTAAAAGAAGGTCAAAGCAAGATCAGCTTCATACCGATGTTCAATGTGAAGGATGTACCTCTCCTTCATCGCTCCCCAGAAAGCGGGATCGCTTAGCTGGGCCGAAGGGACAAGAGCGACGAGTTGTCTCTCGGTGGCGTCAAGAGCCTGCGGATAGAGCCTGGGGCGTTTCCGGGAAGCTTCTTGAATCCCACGCCAATCCTGGTTTTCCCACCTTGATAAAGCGCCTTGGGTTGTCTTCTTGTGGCTTTCGTAATAGCTGTGGAAGCCCCGTTCAATAGCTTCCGTTCCTCTTTCAATATGGACAGTATGTTCCACTTCTTGGTGTCCGCTCTCAGCAGCTCACGGCTCGCGCTTCGGCAGATCTAGCGTCCTGTCCCATGTAACCCTTGACAATCCCTCGCCCCTTTGGCGGAGAGGGTGGCGAGCGTAGCGAGCCGGGTGAGGGGGTCTGCTTGAACCACAACTGTCAAAGATTATGCGGGACACGACACTCGCACACTCGTCCCCTTAATGCTTATCATATCTGCCTGCCTATTCCAGTTCCAGTACGGCCCTCCCCCGGGGACGGGGTGGACCGCCCTGCGCCCCGGGGCGCTCCTCGTTGAAGCAGCTGGAGCGTAGCGACCTACGGGCGGCGTGCCGCTGCCGGCGCTTCCACTAACCGGAGCGGGCGGGGCGAGGGGAGACTCGGCACCCGTCGGGCGGGCAGGCGACATTTCGTCGCTGGACCGGCCGGAGTGTCTCTGCGCTGGTCTGCCATTCCCGGGGAGCGGCACCTTGGCTGGAGGGCGGCCCAATCGGGGATGGTGCGATCACATTTTCGCTACTCCTTTATTTTCTTACACATTCCGGGTTTGCTTGGAAGACCATCCGCGGACTTCTGCCCTTCTAGACGTCCTCCAAACGGGAACAATTCAGAAAGATCCCGCACAAGCGCGCAAAGTAGCTAGGGGCACAGCAAACAAAGGAGTTTGTGCCGCCGGATCTCAGCGCCTTGGTCCTGCGTTGGCGAGATGAGGCCCTTCATGTGCTCCGGCGAGTCGTGACTGTAGCTGATGAAAACCTTGATTGGCTCTGGCACAGGCGAGGATTATAGGCCCCAGCGACCGGTTCGTAAGCCTGACCTCGTGCTGACGTGTTTGGGATCAGAACCACGGGTTGGCAAGCGGATATCTACCCGGCGCTTCGGGGTGGTTTGGATGTTTCAAAAAGGGAGCGTTGTTAAACGTTAGCATGAACACGCCAAGGCACAGCTTCAGCCATGGCTTCGAGTTTGGGATTTGCGGGCGGAGCCCGCCTTGGACTGCGGTGGCTTGACGCCGCCTTATGGTTTCCCCTTTATGCTCTACTGACTCTGCGCTCTCGCAGGCCTTCTTTCCGCCTGACCTTATCGAGCCTTCCACCCCATCTGGCGCCCGGCATCGGCTACTGAAAAACGCGGCGCGAGGCACCTCAAAGCGGTGTCAAGCCGCCACACTCCACGGCTTGCTGGCGGCGAGCAGGCATAACCTCAAGCCGTGCTCGCAGGAACAGAGCCGGAAAAAAATAAGCGTCCGGATGAAAAACATCGCGTGCCGCGCAGTGAGCGACGCGCAGGGCCAAAAGCCGCCCCGCACCGAAGGCGAGTAGACTCTAGCGCGGAACAGGAGGCGAGACCGCGGTTGCCAGTTACTCCTGCGGACGCCAGGCCATAGAAGGCCTACGACGGGAGGCCCTGGAGATTCTAGGTGCTCGTTGTCACAAGGAATGGTGACGTTGATCACAGCCTTTTACAGCAAGGGAGGGAAAACTGTAATTAGGGGGGGTACACGGAACGGAGGCAATCATGATGCTCGCTTATTACTTCGTGCAACTCATCGAAACCCATTCCAACGACTTAGCCAGCAAGCTTCTCGACAAAGTCCGGGACTCCAGCTGCACCCGTGCTTACAGCAACGTGCCTCCCAAGGAGCTAAGGCAGCGCGTATACGAGATTTATGAACATTTGGGGGACTGGCTGTTGGGGAAGAAGGATGTGGATATTGAGCGGCGCTATCGGGAGATCGGCGCCCGCCGTTACCATCAGCAGGTGCCCTTGAACGAATTGATCTGGGCGATTGTCCTCACAAAGCAGAACCTGTGGGAGTTCCTCACTTGGGAGTCTATCGTAGACGGCCCCATGAAAGTCTTCGGAGAACTCGAAGTGGTGCAAGTGGTGGGTCAGTTCTTCGACCGTGCCATCTATTACGCGGCCATAGGCTACGAGCAAGCACGCGCAGCGGAGCACGTTGCCGAAAGCAGCGTGGTTCAATCGAGATAAGAAGCGGTATCGGTAGATTTGGTACCGAACGAAATGCTGATTCAGTTGGGAGGCGACTCACTATGCCACAGACCCGTGCCACACGGGTGGCCCGTTTCGAGGACTTTGAAGTCGATTTTCAAGACGGCGAGTTGCGGAAACAGGGCCTCGGGATCAAGCTGCAGGAAAGAGCCTTACAAGTTCTCGAGATGCTGGCGGAGTATCCCGGCCTTATGGTGACGCGGGAGGAGTTGAAGGAGAAGCTCTGGTCTGCGAGTGCCCCCGTCGATTTCGAGGAGTGTGTCGACCAGGCCATCAACGAAGTCCGCGAGGCCTTGGGTGACTCGCCGGACCGCCCGCGCTTCATCGAGGTCGTGGATGGTCGACGTTACCGGTTCACGGTGCCGGTTGAGTGGGCCGATGCCGGGACCACCCAGACCATCGGCCGCTTTCGCCTTGAGGAGAAGATAGGTGAAGGCGGAATGGGGGTGGTCTATCGGGCGCGTGACGAACGTCTGGACCGTGACGTCGCCCTTAAGGTTCTGCCTTCGGGAACGCTCGCTGACGAAGAGGCGCGAAAACGCTTTCGTAGAGAGGCCTTGGCACTATCCCAACTGAACCATCCCAACATTGCCACCGTCTATGATTTTGATACAGACCAAGGGGTGGACTTCCTCGTGATGGAATATATTCCCGGCGTCACACTGGATGAAAAAGTTGCTGCCGGACCTTTAGCGGAGCAAGAGATTTCTCGTTTGGGGACACAACTGGCGCAGGGTTTGGCCGCAGCCCACGAAGTCGGCGTGGTGCACCGCGACCTGAAGCCCGGCAACCTGCGAATAACGCCCGACGGGCGGGTGAAAATTCTGGATTTCGGGCTGGCCGAGCTGTTGCGCCCGGGAGAGCTGGACATGGAGGTGCGGGTCACAGCGACCCTCAGCCAGGCACGAGCCGCGATAGGAACATTGCCCTATATGTCGCCTGAGCAGTTACAGGAGGACAATGTTGACTTGCGCAGCGACATTTATGCGGCGGGGGCGGTGCTCTACGAGATCGCCACCGGCCAGCGCCCTTTTGTGGAAGCGCGCGGGGTTCGTCTGATCGAAGCCATCCTGCACCAGCCGCCGCGTCCTCCCACTACCCTGAACCCCCGCGTGTCACCTCAGTTGGAGCGCATCATTCTCAAGGCCCTGGACAAGGACCCGAAACGGCGCTACCCATCAGCCAAGGAATTATCAGCGGACCTCGAGCGACTGGGGGGTCTCGCGCTCGCACCCGAGGGCTTTGCACATCGACCCGTGCGTCACTGGTTCACCCTCTTAGTTCTTGTCTTAGCCGCTACAGCCCTGGTAGCAGCGATCGTCGTTTTCAACGTGAGCAGGCTGGGCGACCGGTTGCGCGGAAACGCCAATCCCGCGAGCATTCGTTCGCTCGCGGTGCTGCCGCTTGAGAACCTCTCCGGCGACAGGGAACAGGAGTACTTTGTCGACGGCATGACTGACGAACTGATTACGGACCTCGCCAGGATCGGTTCCCTGCGGGTAATCTCCCGCACCTCCGTAATGCAGTACAAGGGCACGAACAAACCCTTACCCCAGATTGCCAGGGAGTTGAACGTGGACGCGGTCGTGGAAGGCACCGTGATGCGGTCCGGCGACCGGTTGCGGATCACGGCGAAGTTGGTCCAGGCGCCGAACGACAAGCACCTCTGGGCCGAGACCTACGAACGTGACGTGCGAGACGTGCTGGCGCTGCAGGGCGACGTGGCGCGGGATATCACCGACAAAGTTCAGGTGAAGCTGACCTCACAGGAACACGCCCGCCTGTCGGGAGCGCAGCCCGTTAACCCAGAGACTTATGAAGCCTACCTCAGGGGCCGGTACTACATGGTGAAATGGACCGCGGAGAGCACGAAGTTGGCCGTGGAATACTTCGACCAGGCGATCAAGAAGGATCCTCAGTATGCCCTTGCCTATGCCGGGCTCGCCGAATGCTACGCCACGGTTTGGGCCCCGGAACTGGCGAGCGAGTACGTCTCCAGGGCCGAGGCAGCCGCCACGAAAGCGCTGGAGATCGACGACGGCGTCGGGGAAGCTCACACTGCGCTCGCCGTCATTCGATACGTGCATGCCTGGGATTGGTCAGGCGCCGAAACCGAGTTCAGAAAAGCCCTTGCACTGAGTCCCAACGACCCGGACGCTCATCACTGGTACTCGCACTTTCTGTTGACCATGGGACGGATTGAAGAATCTCGCATCGAGAGTGAACGATACCTCCAGTTGGACCCTCTGTCCCCTGCCGCGCACCTGCACATGGGATTGCATTATCTCTTCGCCCGGCAGTATGACCAGGCGATAGAGTGGCAGCAGAAGACACTGCAGATGGAGCCGAATTACATCGAGGCACACCGTTGGCTTAGCCGGGCCTATGAGCGCAAGGGTATGTATCCGCAAGCTCTCGCCGAGATCCAAAAGGCTGTGGACCTCTCTCGAGAATCCGGAGAAAGCGCGCGATATGTTCCATCCCTAGCTTATATCTATGCCCTTTCGGGACAAACCCGGAGCGCGCAGGAATTGCTCAAGACGGTGAATCGGACCTCGGAGCACACCGTGCGTTACCCGATCGATGTCGCAGAAGTCTACGTGGGGCTAGGCGACAGGCAGATGGCCTTCGAATGGCTGGAGAAGGCTTATGCGCAGCATGACAATTCGCTGCCCGCCGTCCTCAAAGTCAGCGCCAGGTTCGACCCCCTGCGCTCAGATCCGCACTTCCAAGACTTGATGCACCGTGTCGGCCTGCCTTGACAACATCCGTGAACAAAGCCTTCTTCGGCCGCCTTGGGTCTACATTCCAAACCCAGTACCGATGTCGCGCCACAGCAAGTTGTCGGATTTTGGCGTCTGATTTGAGCGGTTTCCGAGATTTAGCTGGGTCGAGAAAACAACCTGGGGCGCGACCGGCATTTGGCCGGGGTCGGCAGCCGCCACGAGTCGGCGGGTCGGGAACAGGAGAATACTGCGACCGCCCTGAGGATTACTCCGCCCTCAGGGCCTCGACGGGGTTGACCGCAGCCACCCGGCGGGAAGGTAAGTAGCTGGCAACCAAAGCAGTGGCGACAAGACCGGCGGACGCCAAGCCATAGGTAACGGGATCGACCGGTCTCACCCCGAACAATAGTGAGGACATGAGGCGCATCAGCACAAAGGCTGCGACGAGACCGCAAGCGAGACCGGCACCCGCGAGCCCTAATCCATGACGAACGAACATTCCTGTCAGTTCGTGCTGCTGGGCTCCCAGCGTCATACGAATGCCGATCTCCCGCGTCCGCTGCGACACGGAATAGGCGATGACACCGTAAAGGCCCACGATGCCGAGCACGAGGGCCATACCCCCGGCGACAGCGAGCATCACGAGCGTGAACGAAGTCCGTGCCATAGACTTTTTGTAGAAATACTCCAGGGTGTGGACGTCCGCCAGCGGGAGGTTCGGATCCACTGACCACACGCCCTGCCGGATTTCTTTCAGAAAGCTCTCGGAGCCGGTGCGCGGGCTGCGGAGGGCGAAGGCCAAGTCTCGGCGCACCGTAACTGACTCACTCTCGAACCGCGCCATCAGTATGGGCCAATACACGGAAGTGGGCGCGTCTTTGTTCACGCCGTCATCGTGAACGTCAGCCACGACGCCGATGATTTCACGCCAGTCGTCCTTGGTGCTCACTCGGATGCGCTTCCCGAGGGCATCCGCCGCGCCGTGCCAGTACTCGCGGGCCATTCCTTCGGAGACGAGAGCCACTGGAATCTTCTGGTAGGTTTCCGTCCAGGTGGGCTCGCGACCGGCCACCAGCGGAGTACCCAAAGCTGTTAGGAAACCGGGTGATATGAACTTGAAACGACGGATCGGTGGGATCTGTCCCTCGGCGTAGGTACGGTCCTGCGCGAAGACGGGGTCGAAACTACCGTATCCATCCATGGGGACGGTCGAGCACACACCAACCGAGAAGACGCCCGGAATCGCCGCGAGCTTTTGCGAAATCTCCTGCGCCATGCGGACCACCCGCTCAGGATCTTTCACCTGCGCCTCCGGGATCGATAG
>Ga0182032_10001151_pt1 | contig 11604 bp, 7 predicted proteins | sample tim00Cox00000000_FD_125970 | JGI IMG/M metagenome (GOLD analysis project Ga0182032, IMG submission 125970) | Lab enrichment of tropical soil microbial communities from Luquillo Experimental Forest, Puerto Rico - timezero.00C.oxic.00.000.000 | ecosystem: Environmental > Terrestrial > Soil >... | reverse complement strand
TAGCGCAAAGCCCGTTCGCCAATCAGGAAGAAGGTAGCCTTGGCGTCATGGCGTTGGAGAATGTCCAAGACTTGCGGAGTGAACGTAGGATGCGGACCATCATCGAAAGACAGGGCGACAAGGGGAAGGTCAACTCGCACACGATAGATCACCTTTGGAGTGAGCCGCTCGAACACACTCAGGGCGGCCAGGGGCTGTATCCAGAACACCAAAAACCAAATTGCAACGACCAGAGCACTTATCAGGAGAAACATCTCGGCTTTTCCTGCTCGATCAATCAATCCAGATGATAGACGTACGAGGCTGACGTTATTCGTTCAGGCCGGAGTCCCAGGGCCTAACGCTAATCCGGCTTTTAGCATTGGTGCTAAACTCTTTTTGTCTCCCCAAATTGCATGCGCCACGCGACCGAAACCCTGTTGACGTTCTGCCTTCTCGCCAGCGGCTACCCTGCGGCTGGTCAAGGAATTGCCCAGGGCCCGCCCCCTCCGGCAAGCGCGAAAACCACGAAGTGTCAGAATCGGACAATTCCGCAGTTGGAAGACGTGACGGAAAAATGTGGAATTCACTTTTCACATTCGTCGTCTCCCGAGAGCCGGTACATCATCGAGTCGATGAGCGGAGGGGTGTTGCTGCTCGATTATGACCGCGACGGTTGGCTGGACATTTACTTCACGAACGCTCCCACCGTTGACGAAGCCTTGAAGGGCAAGATACCGCGCGGAGCACTCTATCGCAACAATCACGACGGAACCTTCACCGATGTGACGGAGAAAGCGGGAATCGGCAAACCCTGTTTTGCGATGGGTGGCGCCGTTGGGGACTACGATAATGACGGTTGGCCAGACATCTACGTGACCTGTTTCGGTGGAAACGTACTGTACCACAACAATGGAGATGGAACTTTCACCAATGTGACCGCTAAAGCGGGGGTTCAAGATGGACGGTGGTCGACGGGCGCTGCTTTTGGGGACTACGATGGGGACGGATTTTTAGACCTGATGGTGGCGAACTACGTGGATCTGGACCTGCACCGATTGCCTGCCTTTGGCAGCGGAGCCAACTGCAAGTACGTGGGATTGGACGTGCAGTGCGGGCCACGCGGCCTGAAAGGATCCGGCGATTCTTTGTTTCACAATAACGGCGACGGGACGTTCACTGATGTTTCGAAGAAAGCTGGCGTGGATGATCCGAACAACTATTACGGCATGGGAGTGATCTGGGCGGATTTCAACAACACCGGACGCCCGGACATTTTCATGGCCAATGATTCGGCGGCAGGATATCTGTACCGCAACGACGGCAACGGGAAGTTTACGGAGATCGGCTTGGAATCCGGAACCGCGCTTGGCGAAGACGGCCACGAACAGGCTGGCATGGGAGTGACAGTGGGCGACTACTTGCACACCGGGCGCCCCTCGCTCCTGGTAACCACCTTTGCTTCGGACAACAGTCCGCTGTATCGCAATGACGGAAAGTGGGATTTCCAGGAAGTGTCCTACGCGACGGGCGTGGGGTTGCCTTCGGTGCCTTGGGTGAAATGGGGTGACGCGTTCGTTGATTTTGACAATGATGGTTGGCTGGACTTAATCACGGTGACGGGACACGTCTATCCACAAATGGATGCACTCGCAACCGGGGTGCGCTATCGTGAACCGAAATTGCTGCAGCTTAATCAGGGGAACGGGAATTTCTGCGATGCAAGCGAGCAGGCAGGACCGGCGCTTCAGGAGCCCCGTGTTTCCCGCGGACTGGCCGTCGGCGATTTGTTCAACGATGGAAACATGGATGTGGTAGTGGAAGATTTGGTCGGGAGTCCCATGATCCTGCGGAATCAAGGAATTCCAGGGCGGCATTGGGTGAGTTTTGAACTGGCGGGGACCAAAAGCAACCGCTTGGCGATCGGTGCTCGATTGAAGATTGTGGCAGGCGGAATGACCCAAACAGAAGAAATTCGCAGCGGCGGCAGTTACCTGTCGCAGAATGACCTTCGGGTGCATTTTGGATTGGACAAGGCAACCAAGATCGACAGCCTGGAAATTCGGTGGCCGTCCGGCAAGCTGGAGGCCATAAGGGACCTGGAGGCAGATAAGTTTTATGCCGTGTTGGAAGGCCAGGGCATCGTACCAGCGGAGAAAATCCGGCCAGGTAGTTCCTCTCCCGCCAAGTAAGTCTCTGCCTGGAGCCCCCGGAACAAATCGCTGCAGGCGTGCGGTTCACGTCTCAAGGCCGCATAAATACTGGTGCCATAACGTTTCGGTATTTTAGCCAAACAGTTTGCTGGCCTTAACATCTTTGCTATCATGAGGAGCTTTATGACGCCTGTCTCCTCTCAAAACAACAGGGGACTTGTGGTTTTTGGTGATTTTTTCTTCGACCTGGTGTTCTACGACCTTCCCAGAGCTCCCCGCTTGGGGGAAGAGGTCAAGACCACAAGCTTCGTAACGTTTCCCGGCGGCGGTTTGGCAACGACGGCGCTGGTCGCCTCCCAGCTTGGCACTCCGACAAAAGCAATCACTAGAGTTGGCCGGGACGCACTGAGGACGCCGTCGTGGCAAATGTTGGTCCGAAGCGGAATCTCCTTCGAGGGTTGTGAGGTCAGTCCTACCTTGCCCACCGCCACCACGGTCTGTGCCGCGTTCGATGGGGATCGCATGATGATCACTCACGACACCATTAATCTGCATCTGGAAAGACTCCTATCGCGAAAAGCCGTGCAGAATCAGATCCGTGCAGCGAAACATTTGCATTTGGCATGTTCGATGTGGCCCCCTCAGAATTGGACGCCGCTGATTCACAAATTGCGGCGACAAGGACTTACTCTCTCCTCCGACCTCGGATGGAATCTCGAAGTCCTGCGATCGCCGCGTTTACCCTCTGTTCTGCGGGGTTTTGAATTTACTTTCCCGAATGAAGCTGAAGCAAAGACAATGACTGGCCAACGGTCCGTCGAAGCAGCGGCAAGAAAATTGGCTCGCTGGGTGAGCACACCCGTAATCAAACTCGGGCAGGACGGCTCCTTGGCTGTCCGCCAGGACAAGATTTTTCGAATCAAACCACTTCGTGTCGGGACTGTGGATGCGACCGGTTCGGGTGATGCGTTTAATGGAGGTTTTCTGCACGGCTATCTATCCGGGTGGTCTCTCGAAGATTGCCTGCGCGCCGGCAACGTTTGTGGTGCGCTGGCTACGACTCGTGCCGGCGGGTCCTCCGCGATTCCCCCGCGCAAGAAGCTTCGAGAATTGATGCGCAAGCTCCAATGAAAAGGGATTGAAAGTGCGGGAAAGCAGAATTATTGGGGAGGAGAAGAGAGGCCCATCATGAAGATCACTCTTATCGGAGCTGCAGGGGTCAGGGCCCCGCTCCTCGTCCACGGCCTGGCTGGCCCTGCTGCGAAAATGCGACTGGAAGAATTGGCATTCTGGGACACCAACTCCGAAGGTTTGAAATCCATGGGGAGAGTTGCCGAGGCGATGGGCAAGCGGAGCGGACTTCGCGCGCGCCTCAAGACATATTCCAACCCTGAAGATGCTCTGAAAGGAGCGGACTACGTCATCACGAGCATCCGAGCGGGTGGAATTGACGCGCGGGTCAAGGACGAAACCATAGCGCTCGCGCACGGACTGGTTGGTCAGGAAACCGTAGGCGCCGGCGGTTTTGCCTGCGCCATGAGGAATCTGGCAGTGATGCTGGAGTATGCAAGACTTATGGAGCAGGTGGCTCCCCGGGCGACCCTCATCAATTTTACCAATCCAGTTGGAATTATCTCTCAGGGTCTTCTGAATCATTCCGCAGTCAATCTGCTCGGCGTGTGCGACACGCCCCTGGAAACCTTCGAATCAATCGCCCACGCGTTGGACCGAAATCCCTTTCAACTCCGGTTCGACTATCTCGGTCTCAATCACCTGGGCTGGGTCCGCTCGATTCGGGATCAATCGGACGCGGAACTTCTGCCCACCGTGCTGGCCTCGCCGGAGATCATTCAGAATTGTTACCGTCACGGGCTCTTTCCGCCCGAGTTCATTCAACAGCTCGGACTGCTACCAACGGAATACCTCTACTTTTACTACTTCCCCCAAGCGGCCTATCAGAACACGCAGAGGAGCGGACAATCGCGGGGGCAGGCCATCGCGGCCCTGAACGTCAAGCTGTTCCAGAGGCTGGCGCAGGCCCCTGAATCACAATTGGTCGAAATCTATGAACAGTACCTGCGTGAACGCAACGCTTCTTACTTCAGCATCGAGGCAACGGCTGGAGAACAACGCATGGAAAATCAGGAACTCTACTCGGAATTTTCCGGATACGAACGCATTGCACTCCTGGTGCTACAGGCACTCCATTCCGATCAGCCATCGCTGATTCCTCTCACGGTTCGCAACGGCAAAGCCCTGGAAGACTTGGAGTCCAATGACGCGGTAGAGCTTCCTTGCCAGGTCTCTTCCCGCGGCGTTCACGCGCTTCCCGTGGGCCAGGCTCCGGATGCCGTACGACCCTTATTGTTGCAGGTGAAGGAATATGAACGCCTGACAGTTCGTGCAGCAATCGAACACTCGCGCCAGACGGCGCTCGCGGCCCTGGTGAAGAATCCTCTGGTCGCTCGCCCTGAGGTCGCCCAACAGGTGTTAACGAAATACCTTCAGGCGTTCGGTCCGCAACTGAAGCTGGAAGCGGCTTGAACCACTTCGAGCGAGCCTCAAGTTTTCGAATCGCGGAGGGTCTGCCGAACTTGTCCGAGAATGTCGCTGCCTCAGGCTTTTCTTACCGCTGTATTTAAGTGGACGCGCGCGCCGTCTCTTGAGCTCCGATAGCAAGCTTCAATCAGTTGGACAACCTGAAAGCCGTCTTCGGCAGAAACAGGCACGGGTGATTTGCTTTCGAGAGCGTCAACGAAAAGTCGGTCTTCCTCGATATAACCCCATTGCTCGTGCATGCCGGCAAGTGAAAAATCGTATGTTGTTGTCTTGGACCCCAGGCCGTTCGTAAAGGAGATGCTCTTCATTTCAAACGTCTCGTAGGTAGAGTGCATTCCGTGGACCTCAAAACGTTCAAAGGGGAAGTGCCAGCTCGCATGCGCGTAGGTTTTCATCGTGGCCTGCAAGCCGGATTCGAAACTTAAGAGAATCGAAAAATCGTCAAGCTCGCCGTGCTCGTGAGCACGTGCGGCGACCTGGACCCACGCGACCTTCCCAAAGAAAAATGTCATCAGATCAAACATGTGAACGGGAGTTTCATATAGGAACCCACCGGTAAGCTCAGCATTCCAGACCCAGGAAGGATTCACCAGCTCTCCCCGGTTCATTTTGGCGTGGACAGAAAGTGGACGGAGTTCATCGCGTTCGATGGCGCTCTTCAGAACTTTATACACGGGTGCAAAACGGCGGTTGTGGCCAACCTGGTAAAGTAGGCCGGAGCGGATTGCTCGATCGCGCAACCTCGTAGCCGACTCCAGATTCAACGCAAACGGCTTCTCGCAGAAAATGTGCTTGCCGGCTTCCAGCACCTGCGTAGCCACCTCTTCGTGGGTGGTGTTTGGAGTACAGACAAAAACGGCATCGCACTGCTCGAGGAGTTCCTGGATCGATCCTGAGGCGTGGCCACCGAATCGCACCGCCAACGTCTGCGAACGGTCCGGCTCGACGTCAAAAAAACTATGAACCTTCACGCGTGAGTCTTTCGACAGAATGGCGGCGTGGATCCCGGCCACACCCCCTGCCCCTACAATACCGATGTTATGTGGCATCCCCAATTTTCTCCTCTCCCAGTTTCCTTGTGCCCGGGAATGTTCATCACTGGAATTCCCGCACAAAACCTTTACAGAAGAGACCCTACCCTTTTCGCGCGCAAATGCCGCCGTCTGGCCATCCCGTAGGTTAAGAACGGCTTTCAGACTGCCCTGCGCGGACCAGTGGAACACGCGGATCGCGCTCCAGGGCGTTGCCGCGCAGGTGTGCATACCGCGGATCATCGCTGGCGGCCATCGAGCGGGCGCTCCCTGCGAGAACGTTGAGGTAATACACGTCGTATCCATGCGCCGCGACAACCGGGTGGTATCCGTCTCGAATCAGAACCAGATCGCCGTCTGACAGGGTCAAAATGTCGTCGCGCGTGCCCGCGGCGTCATAAAGACGCTGAAAGGCGTACCCTTCCGGTTTGTGGATTCGGTAGTAGTAGATTTCGTCGAGGTCCACTTCACCCGGGGGATTGTGCACGTCGTGCTTATGGGGGGGATAGCTCGACCAATTCCCGCTCGGCGTGTAAACCTCGCAGATGAGTAGCTTTTCCGCGGGAAATTCCGGGCGAATCACGTCCACAATCTGCCGCGTGCAATTTCCGCCGCCTCGAATCTCTTCCTTGCAGTCCACGGGCGTAATGAGTCTCGGCGCGAATTTCGCCGTGGATGGGGCGCGACAGTCGGCAAATTCACAAGTGGACAGCGCGGAGATTTCAAAGGGGGTTTGGCGGGGCAAATACACGCCGTGGGGGTAGCCGCCAAAAACATCCTTGCGCTCGCCAAACTCTCTTCTGCCTTCGCCCCAGTCCACTGTCGCTTTCCCCCCAAGGAGGATAAGGGCGGCTTCCTCGTTCTGCGTGTCGCTTTTCGAGGACTGACCCGCGATCAGTCTTCGTACAGAAAAATTGATGGTTCCCCAGTTCGCTTGCTCGCGCGTGACCGATACTAAGACGCCAGACTTGTCCAAGGCGAGTTTTGCCGGGTGAACCAATGTCTCGCTAGCATAGGAACTTAGTGACACAGAAACCTCCCGGGCAAAATGTCGTCAATCAATTCCGAAACCTTGTTTCTTGGTTTCGAGAAACTCCAGTCGCCTCCTCGGCTCCAAGAGGGCGTCGAGTGCAGTTGATTTCCGTTAGGTTTCCACAAGCAAAGCAATCGGCGTAACCCGTTCCCGGAAACCCATCGGGGAACGAGCTTTGTCCATCGCTGCAGGAGCGCAACCTCCCCTCTGGGACCGCCCGCAGGCCCCTCTGGTCCCTGGGTGGCCCGCTAGAAGACCACATGAGAATGCGGGAACGGCGCGCGCCACTCCCGCACCCTGAGCTAGAAATACAACTTCAGTGCTAGTTGAATCTCGCGCGGATCCCCCGGTCCTCCCGAATCGTTACCCAGAATCGGCGCAAGCGTGTTGGAGACCTTTCCAAAGGAACTAGTTGAGGAAATATTCGCGCTCGGGTTTGAGAAGTTGGGGCGATTGAAGGCGTTGAAAAACTCCGCCCTGAATTGTAGCTGCCATCTTTCCGTAAACTTAAACTGTTTGAAGATGCTCAGATCCCACGTCTGGATGCCCGGGCCATGGAACAACCGTGGAGCGCAAGTACCGAAAGCTCCCGGGCCCGGCTGCGAGAATGCCGCTGGATTGATCAGGAAACCCGTAGTCGTGTACGAATTATGGTTGGTCGTTGCGCCTGCGAACGGGTTCCCGAGACAGTTCGCGTAAACTGGGTTATTGGGGTCCACTAAGCCATCATTCGAGGCAAAGACACTGTAAGGAGTTCCCGTCTGCAGGGTTACGATCCCGTTGAATTGCCAGTCACCCAGCCAACGGGAGGCGAATCCCGGTTCGTTCATGTAAGGTTTCCCCTGCCCGAAGGGCAATTCCCACACCCAATTTCCGATGAACCGGCTGCGGATGTCGAGAATGGAATTGCTCATCTCCGCAGCATAATTGTAGGAGTTCTGGGGAAGCTGTCCGGTTGTCAGGTTGTCGCCGTAATTCGCCAGTCCGTGACTGAACGTATATCCCAGGTTGTAAGTAAACCCTTTCCACATCCGCTGGCGCAGGGATAACTCAAGGGAGTTGTAGTTGGTATTTCCATCGCTGGTCGCAAATTCAAGGTAGCCATGTTGCCCGCTGCCAGCGCATACCCCAGTTACACCGGTTGCGGTATCCACTGGGTTGGTGGAAGTGTTCAGATTTGGGTAGGGGTAAGTCAAGATCGGGCAGCCATTATCCGTACCCGTGATTTGCGGCTGATTGTAATCCCGCACCCGATACATCTTGCGGCCCCAATTGCCGACATAGCTGGCAGAAGCGACCGTTTCTTTCGTCAATTGATATTCCAAACCGAAACTGGTCTGCTGCACGTAACTTGAGCGCTGGTTCGGATCCTGAGCCCGTAATTGCAGCGTGGCCAAATTTGTTGTCCCGGCCGCAACGATCTGGTCATAGGGAAAACCATTTTGCAATTGAAAAACGGTGCTCGTTCCATTTTGAAAGAGAGCGGTATTCTGCAGGAAAGGCGGGTTTAGCTGCAACAGGCTCTCCGAGCCGATGCGATTGTTGTGCTGGTAGAAAACGCCGTAGCCGCCTCGCCAGACCAAGCGGTCTGTCATCTGGTAAGCGAAACCCAGACGGGGCGCGAAATCATTTAGGTCCGGATGAATCAGGGATCGGTCGTACCAGCCCGACGCATTGCTCGCGGCCGTGACCAGTCCCCCGCCATTGGCCGGCGTGAAATTCGAGGTCTGATTTGCCCGATCCATGATCGGCGCAAATAGTTCGTAGCGCAGGCCGTAAGTGAGCGTAAGTTTCTTATTCACCCGCCAGGTGTCCATGCCGTAAAAAGAGTTTCCCGGCTGATAATAGTGGACGACATGCGCGGTGGTGAAAAACACCTCGTCCACATCACCGAGCAGGTAATCGGGCAAGCCAAACGCTCCACTTGTGGTGTGGTTCCCGGGGACGAGCATCCACCCTTGCGGAGCCTCTATGTCGAGGAAATTGTCGCTCCTTTTGAGATATTGATAGCCGAACTTAAAACTATGATTGCCTTTCAGCCAACTAATGTTGTCAATGAAATTCCAGGCTTGGGTAACCTGGTATTGAGGCCGCCAGGGCGAAGTACCAATGCGCGTAAGGCCGGTGATGTCTAAGGGCGGCAATCCGGCAGTGCCCGGACCGTTCGGAATCCCTGTTAAACCGATCAGCGATTCGGCCTGCGAAGTGCCGAGTGGTACGCCGACCGGATCGCTGTGGGCGTAGTTGCGATTGAACCCGAAGCGCGCGTCGTTCGTCAGCGTGGGGGATAGAGTATGCGTCCAGCCAAGCGCGAGCAACTGCTGGTGCCAGCGATACGAAGTTGCGAAGTTACCGTTGCCGATCACGGGGTCCGCGGTCCACGTGGGATCCTCGCGGTTCACGCGGCGGTAGCTGTAGCTTCCATAGATTTGATTGGACGCGTTAAGACTGTAGTCTATGCGTGCGTCCGTGGCCCAGACATCATCGGGCACGGGCGTAGAAAATAAGTAATTCGGTTGGGTATTCCAGCTCCCGGCGACGCCTTCTTTCGCCACTTGCGATGGAATGTTAGGAACAACACCCTTGGCTTGAAGCAAAGCCATCATATTCGCGGCAACGCGATCGAGGCACGTTTGGCCGGTCGAACTCGTAGTCTGCAAAATATTGCCGACATAACATCCCGCTTGCCCTGGTACCGAATTAGCAGCCAGTGAGGTCACGCTGTACGGCAATTCCGTGAAATTACCTTGCTGCATAAGAGGTGTTGGAACCACGCTCGTGACCGTAGTGGATTGCCGGCTGCTGAACTTTTCGTAATCCCCAAAGAAAAACAACTTGTTCTTCAGGATCGGTCCACCGATCGTTCCCCCGTACTGATTCTGGGTAAACCGGCCACGCGGTGTGCCGGTCGTATTGTTGATCCAGGAGTTCGCGTCAAACACTGCATTTCGAGCAAACTCGAACAGATCGCCATGGAATCCATTGGTGCCAGATTTGATGGACACGTTGACCACCGCGCCTGCGGAATTGCCGAATTCCGAGGAGTACGTCCGGGTTTGAATCTTAAATTCCTGAATCGCATCGGGCGGAGGCTGCACTACTTGCACGGAGAACTCTTGCAGGTTTTCCGACCAGGAGTTGTTGTCAATGCCGTCGATGAGAAAATTGTTCTGAGTTTCCAGGTTCCCGTTGACGCTAAAACGGTCTGGAGCGGGGTTATTGGCCGCGTAATACTTTTGCACGCCGGGTTCCAAGAGTGCAAGGTCCGCATACCTGCGACCGTTCAAAGGCAGATCATTGACCTGCTGTTGGTTAATGACGCTACCCAGATCCGCCGTCTCGGTCTCCAGGAGCGGCTCGCCACCCGTAACGAGCACTTCCTGGGTAACTGAACCCACCTTCAAGCTGAAGTTGATCGACAACCGGTCCTGCACTTGTACTTCAACGTCGTCGCGCAGAGCAGTCTGGAATCCATCCGCGGTTACCTTTACCGAATACTTGCCGGGGTTCAATGCCAGGACTTGATACTCCCCCGAACTATTGACGGGAGTAGCCGTGGCGATGCCGGTGTCTTTATTTGTGATCGTCACCATGGCCCTCGGCACGATGGCTCCGGAAGAATCTTCAACCCGTCCGGCAATAGCACCGCGATCGATTTGCCCAAACGTTGGCAGCGCAGAGATGGTCAGCAGTACAACCAGCATCAAAGTGCAATTGGAGAATCTCCGAAAACTCAGACCTCGGTTCATCGCAGCCTCCACAGTTGAGATTCAACGATCGGCACGTCCCGCAAGTAAGTTCCTAGCGGCTACCTCGTGCCAAGTTGCATCTTCACAGCCAGATGGGAAATGCAGCGGTAGACGACCGCCCTGAAGCACCCCGCACATCCCCTTCCACGGCATGCCGAAACGATTCGGCCACAATTGTTGGACGAGTATCATGCCCCCGCGCGATTGTCAAGATTGTTTTTACCAGCCGCCTGGAGTGGCTTTTTCGCCATTTCTCAGGAATGCAAGCCTTTGGCACGGTCTACCATCAAAAATGCCAAAACGTTTTGGGATTTCTATTGACTTTGCCAGTCGTGAACGTACAATGCCGCTTTTCGGAGAGAAGAAAGAGCGTCTCCCCGGAGTTTTCTCGACAGTCTGGGCAAAACCAAGCTGTCTTGCATCCCTTAATGGTTATTTTTTGCGACCACCCTTGTTCCACTGCGCTGTTTTCCCTGAACGTTCATCGAGAACGTCTGGCGGGAACTGGACTTGCGCATGCTTTCTTGTCCGGGCGCGAGGGGAGTTTCGAGACGTCCAGAAATCTGTTAGGTACGGCCACCACGTACGTTGCGCAACCTCGAACATTTTGACGTAAACAGAAGGGGGGAGAATTGACGGCACGACTCAGAAAGATGCTTCTCATGGTTATTGTCCTGCTGGCTTGCATGCTGCCACTTTTGCTTCGATCCGTGCAACTGCTGGGGCAGACACCCACCGCAGTCCGCTCAAAACCTGACGTGGCCGCGCAGCCGGTTTCTTTCGACCGCGGCGCCGCCGCACTCTGGCAAAGCCTGGCGAAACTCCATACGCGCGCCAGCGTGTTAATGGTAACCGCCCATCCCGATGACGAAGACGGCGGCATGCTGACTTTCGAATCGCGGGGGCAGGGAGCCCGGGTCACTTTGTTGACGCTGAATCGCGGCGAAGGCGGCGGCAACGTCATGTCTTCCGATTACTTTGATGCTCTCGGACTGGTCCGCACCGAAGAACTTCTGGCCGCCGATCGTTACTACGGCACTCAGCAGTTCTGGACGCGCGTGATCGACTATGGGTTCTCGAAGACGAAAGAAGAAGCCCTC
>Ga0182032_10001150_pt1 | contig 11607 bp, 14 predicted proteins | sample tim00Cox00000000_FD_125970 | JGI IMG/M metagenome (GOLD analysis project Ga0182032, IMG submission 125970) | Lab enrichment of tropical soil microbial communities from Luquillo Experimental Forest, Puerto Rico - timezero.00C.oxic.00.000.000 | ecosystem: Environmental > Terrestrial > Soil >... | reverse complement strand
GCAATTTGGGATAGAAGAAATCGCGCAGAACAGCGGCGCGCTCGCGCGCGGTGTCTGCGGCCCACTCTCCGGTCGTGTTAATGGCGGCGGCGACGTCGGCGGCTTGGAATTCCTGGTCCGGCCATCCCTCGGCGAGGACGGTGAGCGCATCGGCGAGATCCAAGCTGTCTTCGTTCTCGTCTTCTTGAGCGAGGAAGAGTTTTTTGAAGCTGATTTGGGACGGCGGGCATTTTGGTGATCGGCTTCATTTTGGCGTCATCGACGCCTTTTTTATGCTGTTCCGCTGCCGCTTCGACGGCCTGACCGACAAGGCTCCACCAGATTTTGAAACGGGTCTGTGCCGGCTTTCGTTTGCCATGAAAGAGCGGATTGCCGAGCAGGACGGTATAGAGTGCCCGCAGGATCTTGCCGCGGTTGGATTCGGTCCATCCGATAGGGTCCGGGTGATCGAATGTGCGATTTTCGGGGTCGGGGCGATCGACGACGATCCTAGTCTGCAAGCTGCGAGAAGTGAGATCGCCGCGCGGTCCTACGTTATTGCCGGTAAAGAAATGGATGGTGGCGGCGCTGGTGGCGACGGTCTCGCTGACACCGAGGCGACGATCGGAATACCATGCGGTGGTGCAGGACCTTTCGATGTGAGGGCAGGAGATTTTCTGGCCATTGGGGATGTTGTCCCAGATGAGAGCGGGCATCTTAGGCCAGCAGGGCCTTACGGCGCTCCTCTTCATTGGGCGACCACGCCGCAGCGGCTGGTCGAATGCCGGTGACGGCCACCAGCAGCATGATCAGAGTGGTGGTTTTGCCGCCGCCCCTGCGGCCAGCGGTTATCCAAAAAACCGGCCGGTCTGGCAGCAGAGAGCGCTCGATGACGCTAAGCGCGCTGGCGATGATCGTGCACTTGCCGGCGTAATCAGCGGCGACGTCACACAGCCACTCATCGGTGAGAAAGCGCATAGCTTCGGCGACCGCCGAAGGTGTGCAGTCAGCCTTGTCGGGCAGGATCTTACCCAATTCCTCGGGTATGCGGAAAACAATACCGCGATCGCGATCGAGGCCGCGCCCTTTCAATAACGTGCCGTCGCCAAGTACGAGCGGCAGCGTAACGACGGCACTGGCCAACGGCAGCGCGACATCGTCGGGTCGGGTATAGTAATGGTGGACAAAAGTACCGTGCAGATGAACTGAGCGAACAGCGCCATCGTCGACATCCTCGATATAGTCGATATAGCGTTCGATCAGCTCGGCCAATTGTGGCTCGGTGAGGCGGGTGAGCAGCGGCTGCTCGGGCGAGGGCAGGCGCATCTCCTCACTTTCTTCCTGGTTGGCGCCGAGTGCGGTGAAGGCATGGAGTTTGGGCATCCTGCGGACGCGGACGACGACAATCACGCCATCAACGTCGCGCATCGGCGGCTCCGGGTCGTCGACCTTGCCGAGGACTTCGTTTAATATATCCATCTGCGGGATCCACGGCGCGTCCGTGGCCGGCGCAAGAATTTGTGGCCGCGGGTCGCGGCGTTCGGCCATGCGGCGCTTATGCTCTTGGCGCTTCTGCCTGTCCGCGTGCTGCTGCCGCGCAGCTTTGAGCATTGCGGCCAGGGCGCGGACACCCACAGCGGCACGCCCGGCGGCAATGTGCTTGAGTTGCTCGACTTCGGCTTCTGTCAGGTCGGCCGCGAGGACGAGCCGGACAAATGCGACGGGAACGTCGTCTTGAGCCTCCTTTTCGATCGCCGCTTTAACCGCGGCGTAATCCTGACGCAATTCGTAGGTCGCGCCGCCATGTGCGAAGGAATTGGTCCACACCGAACCATCGGCGCGGCGCATGATGCGGGCCTTGCCGCTGCCGTATTCTGGCCCCGCGATCGGGTCGGCGAGGGGCTCACCCTCGAAGCCGGCAGGGTTGGCGAGTACGTCGGCGCCGGTCTTGCCGACGAGTTCCGGGTCGTCGAATGGGAGCACCCAGTAGGGGAGGAGCACGCCATCGCACTGCCGCTCGATTGCTGCGCGAGCCCGTTGCAGATCCATGCCGGTGCGCTCGGCAAGGCGGCGGGACTGCTGATCGATAAAAATCTCTCTCGCCCTGGCGCGCTCGCTTGCGAGGCGATGGGTCTCTCTGGCTAACAACGCATCGAGTTTGGATCGCTCGACAACCCCGAGCGGCTGGCAATCCTTGAGTGAGTCGAGCGCCGTTCCGGGGTAAGCGACAGGTCGACGCGGGGCGGGATCTTGCGCGATGGGCTCGACCAGGATCGGCGGAGCCTCGAACATGAACCGTTCTGGGGTTCCGCAGACGTGATCGACGATTGAGCGCTCGATCAGTTGTCCGGCGGCGCCGACCGTCATCCAGCCCAGGCCGTTAAGCCAACAGCGCTCGTGGAGGGTCTTTAAGAACCGTTCGATATCGGTGCCATCGGCAACGTGGACATAAACGTGCCGCCCGCCGCTGCCGCTGAACGGCACGCCCGTTTGGGTGTGGAACAAGCCGGCGCTGGTGGAGGCGCGTTCGAGGCGCTCGACACCTGCCAAAGCCGGGCAAACCGACACAAGGGACGGCCACAGACCGCCGTGCGCGTCCATTGTGGCGGCAACGGCGGGTGGCATGCCCTTGAGGTCAAAATCGATCGGGGCTAGAGCGGGCGCTCCCGGTCGATAATTGATATAATCCTTGCTGCGGGTAATGATTCCAGGGTAGGAGGCGCCGTTTAGCAAGCGCTTGGTGACAACCCTCACCTCGGCGGGCAAATCCGGCCGCAGCGCTCCGCCGACAATTGCCTCGTTGTGGTTGAGAGCGATCAACAGGTCTGAATATTGCGACATTTCCGTGAAGGCGAACCGGCGGGCGCTTCCGTAAGCCATACGGCACGCCGAGCCGTCGCTTTTGACCGATCCGTCTGGAGCGAGCGAAATGCGTTTGGTGAGGGGTCCGTTGTCTTTGGTACAGACGGTGATCTCGAAGGGCGCGCTCATTACGCCGCGCTCCACCGCAGGGCGTAGAGGCTGCCGCCGATACTCTTTGCCATCATGACAAAGGGGAGGGCCTCTTCGTCAAATATTCGCTGCCAGGCGGAGCCGGCGGTTGGGGCGATGACGACAAGATCGGCCGCCTCTATGGCCAGCCAATAATCACCGCGCCACACTTGCCAGAGTCCGATTTGCCCCGCGACCATTGCGCGAGGGACGGGCAATTTGGCGGGGCAGCCTTGCGCCACAACCTCGACGAAGCGGGCGGCCTGCGCCTTTGTCATGCGGATTGGCGCACTCATCGCACGCGTCCTCGGAGAGCGCAGCGCGCCAAGGCGCGAACTTCCTTGCCGGTCAGGTCGGGCCAGGCGGCGCTGAAATACAAAAACGCCAAGCCCGGATCGGCGTCATGCCGAGGTAGTGCGGTGGCCGCGGTCCTGACCCGAACGTATATGTTCTCGCTGGTGCTCGGCATTGCTCGGATCACCCAGAACCGGCCGACAGCGTCAACCCTGCCGCGAAATTGCGGCGAACCATCTGGCGTCATTGAGGCCGTCCGCATCGGATACGGCATCGAGCGGCGGCTCGTCGGGCGCGCGTCGGGCGCCGGTTTTCATGTCGGGCCTCCCGGATTGCGCCGAAGCGCCCGCTGCACTGCGTCGGCGATCGCATCCCGAGACCGATCTGGGCGAGTGGCGGCGAACCACGCCCTTGCCAAGGCCGGATCGTTGTCGGCAGGCGGCGGGGCGGAGGGATGGGCGGCTATGCCGACATAACGGTTAGGCTCGGCATCTCGTGACCTATGGCGAACAATCCAGAACTCGCCATCACGGTGCTGTCCCCGAAATCGCAGCTGGGGTTCGGCCCTCGCGTTCACGGCGCGCCCTCGCGTCCGGCGATCTCTGCGACCGCGAGCGCGAACTCGCGCTCGGGCCCCTTGCGCCAAGTGCCCGGGCAGCCGATCCACCGAGTGCCAGCCGGGCCTAGGATTAGGCGAAGGCCGTGAATCCGCATTCCGGCCGGGGTCTCGATATCGAGGTTGGCCCAGCTGTGTGCCAGCGGAGTTCTGGTAGGGCGTAAATCGGGGAATTTTGACCCGCATCGCCCTGGTCGATATAGCGAAGGCGGGCCGGGACACGGCGACGATCCAGCTCATCCTGCAGCTCGAAGAACATGCGGGTGGGCCAGCGCACCTATGATGTGTTTGCTGTGTTGTGGTCGGTCAGGGCGCTCTGATCCTCTGCGATAGAGCCGGTTGCAGCTAAGCGATCGACTGGTGCCTTCGGTGCGCGCAGGCTCTTCCCTACGCGGAATGCGGGAAAAAGCCTGCCAGCTTCTTGATAAGCTTGATTGCGGCCAATCCCCAAAATTCGAGCGACTTCGACAATTTTGTAGGTGCGACACTCCACTGAGTGCGCCGTCCGGCACCCCTGGTGATTTGTTGGCTTGGTCACCTTTCCGTTCTCGTATCTTGCTATCTCTCTATCGTGAGATACCACCTATTCTATACCTGTGGACCTGCCTCGCCCTTGTCAACCCTGAAATCTCACGATTTTGAGATACGTTGCCCGAGCATCCCTTGCCGGGGCGTCTGGTATCTATTAGATGCCTGAAAAGGAGGGAAAATGGCCAAGCATTCAAGATTGCGAAAGCCGGCTCGGGTGGCGCTGCCCGGACAACGGGTGTCGCTCGGGCTCAAGGTGTCCGCAGAGATCAAGAACCGACTTGATGCGGCCGCCAAACAGCAGGGCGCCACCCAGTCCCAGGAGGCCGAGCGGAGACTCGAACAAACCTTCCGAGCCGAGGACCGCATCGAAAATAATCTTGATTTCGCTTTCGGCCGGGCGATGACGGGCATCACTTTGGGGCTCGGTTACTTGTTGCCTGTAGTAGGCTACCTCTCGATCCGAGAGAAAGGCGGCAGTCTACTTTCCGCCAGACTGCATAACCTGCCCCTCGCCGAATGGGAGCCTAATATTGCCGCAGGCGAGGAGGTCGCGGCGGCGGCGGACCTGTTCATCCGTACTCTCATGCCGGGCAACGGCCCGCCCGACCTGACAGGCGACAGGGTGGCGGCGAGAGAGGTCAGACGCTTCCTGACGGCGGTCGTCAGCCCAGAAATGCTAGCGGATGACCCTCACGTCATCGAGATGGCCGCCCGCGTAAGGGAACGGCTCACGGACGATGTTCTGGGTCGTATCCGGCTCCGTCTAGAGCGGTGAGCCGCGCGCCCGAGCGTTTCCAGGTCGCCATGAGGATGTGGCTGAGAGCCCGACATCGATCTTGGAGTGATCGGCACAAAGCGGAATGCCTGGTGCAGTAATTCGAGCAGATCAGGTCGAAATTATCCGAATATGCCAGCGGCGTCTTACGTCCCAAAACCTGGGGACGCCAGCGCGTTGACGGAGCGGCCGATCACCGCCTTCTAGCGCAAGGTTCGCAATCCTTAGGTCACGCGATCAACTTGTCAATTGATCCGGGTACATCAAAGGCGAAGGAGTAACATGACTAACGATGCGACTGGCGCGGGAGGACGAAAGGGTAAGCGCAGCCCCGGCGACGGCAGTCATCGATAGCCGGGATAAAGATCGGTACCGCCTTCGGTGGCGCGCCAACGGGAAGCGCCACACCGAAACCTTAGTGATGGGATTAAAGGCGAGAACCACGTCAATTCGGCTCCACCCCGTTATTATGAAGCGCGAGAGTATGCGCCCCGCTCACCAACAAGCCGCAGTTTAGGCTTACGCTACCGACCCTGATCAACGCACTTTGGAAACAGCTTGGACAAGCCCTTTGTAGCGATGCAAGAATCAGAAATCGCTTGCATTGCGAAGAATGGTTTGAAGCCGGAGCGGGCAGGGGCAGGCGTGCGGACACGCTGTTCTGCTCGGACGAGCATCGGATCGTTTATAACAGTCGAAGGCGTGACAAGAGGCCAGCGAGGTGCGGGCGAATACTTGATGCAATATCGCATCGCTTGCCGAACAGCAACAAAGGAGGAGTTTGAGAATGCCGCAAGGCCATATCCGCCAGCGTTCGCCAGGGTCGTGGGAAATCCGCTATAGGGCAGGCGGCAAGACCCGGACGGCCACGTTCCGCGGCGCAAAACGTGAGGCGGAGCGAGAGTTGCGCCGCCTGATGGCGGAAGCAGACCGCGGCATTGCAGCAGCTGCGCCGGCCCGGCTCACAGTGGCAGAATGGCTGAGCCAATGGATTGAGATTACTCGCGGCGAGATCAGGCCGATCACCAGCGACCGCTACGAGGCCGCAGTGCGGCTTTATCTGGGGCCCGCGCTCGGGGCAATCCGATTGCGAGATCTGTCGCCTCGGGACATTCAAACCGCATTTACGACATGGACGACAGCGGGCCGGCACCGCGGCGCGGGCGGACTGGCCAGATCCACGCTAGGCCTGCTTCGCAAAACGCTCCATGCCGCGCTGCAGCGCGCGCTCGAACTGGAGCTGATCGCGCGCCATCCAATGGCCCCGTTGCGCAAGCGACTGCCCACCGGTGCGGCACCCGAAGCGAAGGTGGTTGGAGCTGGAGAGGTGGCGGTGGCGCTGGATCGGGCTGCCGCCACGGCCTATCATCCGGCCATCTTGCTCGCGAGCGCGTGCGGCTTGCGGCGCGGCGAGGCATGCGGGTTGCGGTGGCGAAACATCGAATTCGATGCCGGAGAGCTTCGCATCGACGAAGCAAGGGTGCCCGCCCGTAAAGGCATCGCGACCGGCAAGACGAAGAGCGGCCGAAGCCGCTCGGTCCGCATCCCCGAATTTGCCCTCGCGCTGCTCCGGCAGCATCGAGCCGCCCAGGCCGAGCAATTGTTAAAGCTTGGCGTTCGGCTGGACGACAACGGCTACGTGTGTGCTCGTCCTGATGGCTCGCCGATCAATCCGATGTCTTTGTCAGCTTGGTGCCGCGCTAACTTGCCGATCGGCTTCCACGGGCTGAGGCACACCCATGCTTCTCTGCTCCTCAACAGTGGGGCTTCGGTGAAGGCGGTGTCGAGCCGACTGGGTCACAGCTCGGCCGCGCTCACCCTGGGGATCTACGCGCATGTGCTGCCCGGCGCGGATGAAGGCGCGGCGCGGCGGATCGACGATCTGCTCTCTGGTAGCAAACGGGTAGCAAACCACCCGTGAGCCGCCTATTATCGGCGTATTCGATGGTGATCGACTATAGATGAAACCGTCGGAAAACAACAAAGGAACAATCAGTTATGGACGAGCCGATCAAGCTGGAGATCTTCACCGACTACGTCTGACCCTGGTGCTATCTCAGTACCGTGCGTATTGAAAAGCTGAGGCAGACGTTTGATGTCGAGACCGTGCTGGTGCATTTCCCGCTGCATCCGGAAACCCCGGCCGGGGGCCGCTCGATGGCGGAGCTCTACGCCGGGCGCAATGTCGATCCGGAGGCGATGTATCAGCGCATGAAAGCCCTGATGGACGCCGAGGGACTCCCCTATGGCCGCCGCACGCACACCTACAACAGCCGGCTGGCGCAGGAGCTCGGCAAATGGGCCGATACGCAGCCGGGCGGCGAGGCGCTCCACGACACGCTCTACCGCGCCTATTTCGTCGATGCCCGCAACATCGGCGACCCGGATGTATTGGTCGAGATTGCGCAAGGGGTCGGCCTGCCGGCGGAGGAGGCGCGTCAGGTCTTGACCGAGCGCCGCTTCAAGGATGCGGTCGACGCCGATTGGGCGAAATCGCGGCAATGGGGCGTCACCGGTGTCCCGACCTTTGTCGCAAACCGCTACGGCGTCGTCGGCGCGCAGCCCTACGAGGTGCTGGAGCAGCTGCTCGACAAGGCGGGCGCCCGGCGACGCCCTTGAGCTGTGAACGAGCCGCGCACCCTCAGCTATGACGCTCCGCTCGGGCGGCAGATCGTCGAACTGCACATCTGGGCAGTGCGCCAGGGTCTATTGGGTATTGGGGCTGCCGAGCTGTTCGACGGCTTCTGTCGCCGCATCATCGCAGCCGGCGTACCACTGTGGCGCGGCTATACCGCGATGGAGACATTGCATCCGCAGTTATAGCCGGTGCAACCTCGCAAAACTTGGGATCTGCGGCTTTGTCCCACAAATCTCCATCAAACCGGATTGACGGGAGCGCGATCTGCTTGTCGGATAGCCGTACCTCTTGGCGGTTGCAGGAGATTGCGCCGAGCAGCCTTCCGTCCTTGCGCAGCGGCAACATGAGACTGGTGCGCACGCCGCCACGTCCGGAGACAGCGCGGGCGGTCGGAGTGTCGACCAGCGTCAGATCGGGATTGTGAACCCAGCGGATGCTGTCATCCAGCAGCCGAGCGGGGACGACGAACCCTTCGCGCCACCGCTGTGCCAAGTCCTCCGGGTAGCCGTGGGTCGCTGCCGCGCGCAAAAGCTTGCCGTCGATCAAAAACAAGCTTCCCAGCGTCGCGCCGCACAGCGTGTGCGTCTTCTCCAGTATCGCGTCGAATACCGGCGCGAGGTCGCCCGGCGATGAATTGATGACGCCCAGCACCTCGGCGGTCGCGGTCTGCTGCCCCAATGCCTCGCGCGTCTCAGTCAACAGGCGCGCGTTCTCCATTGCGATGACCGCTTGCGCTGCGAAATTCTGCAGCAGTGCGATCTGCTTCTCGGAAAAGGGACGGACCTCTTGCTGGTATACAGTGATTGCGCCAAGCAGAGCGTCGTCTTTGCGCAGCGGCACTGTGATCCCACTTCGCATACCGCTGACCTCTACCGCCTGCCTGAAGGCCGGTGAGGCCACGTAGCCCGCATCGTCCGGTGCATCGGCGAAGTGGACAACGCCTTCGCCTTTTATAATCCGCCCCAAAGGGTCGTCAGCGGGCGGGCGGCTGGGACCACGCTGCCGGAGCCAATCGCTGAACCGAGGCTCGCCGTGAACAGCGCCAATATGGAAGTGCTCACCATCCCAAATTCGCAGAACACCACAGGCTGCATCGCACAGCCGGGTCGCTTTTTCGAGCATCGCGTCGAATACCGGTGTAAGGTCACCGGGCGAGGAATTGATGACCTGCAATACCTCGGCAGTCGCGGTCTGCTGCTCCAGGGCTTCGCGCGTCTCGGTCAGGAGCCGTGCATTCTCCATTGCTATGACCGCCTGGGCGGCGAAATTCTGCAACAGGGCGATTTCCTTATCGGTGAAGGGTCGGATCTCCGTGCGGCAGGAGGAAATCATGCCAAGCAGCGCGCCGTCTTTGCGGAGCGGGATATAGAGGCCGGTACGCACTCCGGCGTTCTCAACGGACGCCTGGACCATCGGGTGGTCGATCTGTGCAAGATCGGAAATGTGGAGGAAGCGTTCGCCATCGATTAATGCTCGGGTGATCGGATTGTCCGCACCGCGGTATCCCTGCCGCAGCTGTTCCGCGAACGGCCCCGAATAAGAGTGTGTCGCCACGGCGCGGAAGATCTCTCCTTCGCGCAGCACTAAGCCGCCATGGGTGACCCCGCAGAGCTTGTGTGCTTCCTCCAGTATTGCGTCGAACACCGGGGTAAGCTCTCCGGGAGAGGAATTGATGACCTGCAGCACCCCAGCGGTCGCGGTCTGCTGCTCCAGGGCTTCGCGCGTCTCGCTCAAGAGCCGCGCATTCTCCATCGCGATTACCGCTTGGGTCGCGAAATTTTGCAGCAGCGCGATCTCCTTCCCGAGGAAGGGCCTTGCCTCTTTTCGACCGGCGCTGATCAGGCCCAGCAGCAGACTGTCGCGGCGCAACGGTAGGAACAGCACGCTGCGGATGCCAATCGCGATGGCAGCCTCTGCCCTCGGGTTTGGCGCCTCCGCTTGGTGTGCCATCACATCGGGGATTTCGACCAGAGGCTCCCCATGCAGGAGCGCGTGCACGGGACTATACGGTTCTAGCGAATGCGGATGCCGCACTAATTGTTCGAACTTCTCCGGGTATCCGCGTGTCGCGACGGCGCGAAACTTCTCGCCTTCTAGACCTGCAAAGCCCCGTATTCGACGCCACACAGGTTGTGCGCTTTTTCCAAGATCGCGTCGAACACCGGCGTGAGATCTCCGGGCGACGAATTGATGACCTGCAACACCTCAGCGGTCGCAGTCTGTTGGTCCAAAGCCTCGCGCGTCTCGGTAATCAGCCGCGCATTCTCCATCGCGATCACCGCCTGTGCGGCGAAGTTCTCTAGCAGCGCGATCTGCGTGTCGCTGTATGGGCGCGCCTCCTGGCGATAGACAGTAATCTGCCCCAGAAAGTCGCCGTCCTTGCGAAGCGGGATCGCCAAAAGGGTCCGCGCACCGCCAAGATCTACCAGCGCCAGACGGTACGCCTCGCCAGACCGATATGCCTCCTCCTCCTTCAGATCCACAACATGAACGAAACGCGCCCCCGCAATCAGTCGCGGCGTCGCTCCTCCAGGCCCCGGCTAGCTAGACGGGTTCTCGGCAAACTCGACAAAGCGGGGCGGTAGTCCGTGTTTAGCAACAAGGCGCATGGCTTTGCCGTCATAAGTATGCAGGATCCCAAATGCGGCCTCGCAAAGTCGCATCGCCCTTTCGAGCATCGCGTCGAACACCGGTGCGAGGTCGCCGGGCGAGGAATTGATGACCCCTAGCACCTCGGCGGTCGCGGTCTGCTGCTCCAGCGCCTCGTCACGCTCGGCTTTGTATTCGTCGCGCTCGACTCTGCACTCGGCAAGCTGACGTTGCAGATCGGCTATGAGCTGCTCGGAATTGGCTAACGTGCTGTCGGGCGTCGCGCTCATTTTGGGGACCTCGTCCTTCCGGGGTCGATCATACCGTGATCGACAGGCTACCACAGGTTGCCGATTAGGACGATCAGCCGAGCGAGGCTACGACCGGTTTCGATCCCACTGCTGCCGATTTGTGCACGATAAAGGATGGACCGCAGTCGACCCGAAGCGGACTCTCGCGGGCGCTGATGGTAGCGGCAGCCCATGACACATCGCGTCCAACTGCATCTGGCGGTTGGCTTCCGCTTTAGGGGGATTGTGTTGCAAAACTCGAAAGTTGCAGGGCTACAAATTTGTCGCGAAAATACGAAGCAGGAAGCAATCGCCGATTCGTATAACCTCAGTCGTGTTACCGAAGTCGCCTGTAAGTTTAGCGTGGGGCGATGAGGTCCCTTACCTCCTCACACGAAAATCGCGCCTACAAGCCGCAGAATTTTTAATCACCAGTGCAAAACGACTTTTGCAACACTATCGGGGCAAAGCGGACTTGGCTTGTCCGCTGCCTTCACACCAGTCGCGAATGACCCATTTCGGTCCTCGCCGTCTAAATTTTACCGCAATGCGCAAGGTGAATTTCCACCTGCCTCGGCCGAGCAATTTCACATGTTGGCGCATGTGCTGCATGGGTCGAGATGCTTTAGAGGCTGTGCTAGACAGTGGTGTAATTTTCGTCTTCGGGTTGCTTTGGTCCGGCCATGCCGGCGTCGCTATCCAAAACACTCGCTAACATCGCTGCATCGACGACGGTCCGAACGACCACAGGGTCGGCGCGGCCGCGAATGGTAACCTCCGAGATCGGCAGAGCGCCCGGGTGTAATCTCGCTGTCTTCAAAACAACGTCGGATAACACGACCTGGCAATCGAGTTCCTTAGTTAGTTGTTCTAATCGCGCAGTGACGTTTACCGCGTCGCCCAG
>Ga0182032_10001145_pt1 | contig 11630 bp, 9 predicted proteins | sample tim00Cox00000000_FD_125970 | JGI IMG/M metagenome (GOLD analysis project Ga0182032, IMG submission 125970) | Lab enrichment of tropical soil microbial communities from Luquillo Experimental Forest, Puerto Rico - timezero.00C.oxic.00.000.000 | ecosystem: Environmental > Terrestrial > Soil >... | reverse complement strand
TGCGCCTCCGTCAACGCACTATTTTGCCGCGCGAAACCGCCGAACGCTAGTTTCTTCTCGATCTTCACGCGCGCGCTCGCCCGTGGGGTGCTCTTAAACAGACGCTGCGCGTCCGTTTAAGAGACGGGTTTTTGAATACATGAATCCGAACAAACTGTTTTTAAAGTCTTCTTTTCAAAGAGCAGCGGAATTGTCCGGCGGCAGCCGGGGAATTCCGCTGCCGGAGCCTGCATTGAGCACAAATTCCCTAGACAATTCAACGCAACTGTTGTGACTACGGCTGAGGATTTGTGATCAATGCAGGCTAGCGTGTGACATCTCCGTGGCTTGCGTCGGTAGGACGAGCCGCCTTTGCCAACGATAGACTTCCAAGTTCGTTTTCTGTACTGTCAGCAGGAATGTCGTGCGCCCAAAAGGATCATCTCCTCGAACGATACTTTGAATATCTTGAGATCGAGAGAAATGCGTCTCCCCGAACGATAGCCGCTTACAAACATGCTCTTAATCAATTCAAGCTGTTCGTAGGCCCCCGTTCGTCGTGGCGGAGTTGTACGGCGGCGCAGTTTCGCGCCTTCCTGCTGGAATGCATGAAACAGGGAATAGCAAGAACCTATGTCCGCCTTCGCTTCGCCGCACTTCGCAGTTTTTACAAGTATCTGGTTGAGCGGGCGGAGCTGACTGAAAACCCGCTGATGGCTGTGCGTCTGCCGAAAACCGAGAAGAAACTTCCGGTAGTGCTCTCGGTCGATCAGGTGGATGAATTACTGACAGCCCCCAAAAAAATAGAACGAAAGGCCCAGGCGCCCGCATGGGCTGCCGCTCGGGATGCCGCCATTATGGAGCTTTTTTACAGTAGCGGCCTTCGGTTGAGTGAACTTGTCGCTTTAAATGTCGCCGACATCGATCCTTTCAGCGAAACCGTCCGGGTCATAGGCAAAGGCAGAAAGGAACGGGTCGTGCCCGTTGGCGAAATTGCGTTGCAGGCGATCCAGCACTACAGGCACGAGGCTCTAATTCAATCGGGACCCCTTTTCATCAGCAAATTGCGCAAGCGCATTTCCTCCCGTTCAGTCTGGCTCCTTCTAAGGAAATATCTTTGTCAGACATCGATACAGTTGCGCGCCAGTCCTCACAAATTGCGCCACAGCTTCGCGACGCACCTGTTGGATAATGGTGCCGATCTGCGCAGCGTTCAAACGCTGCTGGGTCATGCTAACCTCTCCACGACACAAATATACACCCACGTTACAGTCGAACGTTTAAGAAAAGCCTACGACGCAGCGCATCCCAGAGCGTGAATTGTTTTATGACCCATACGATCCCAGCCCGGTTTGAAATTTCCGAGTCCGATACTTGGGATCTCAGAAAACTGTTTTCTAAGGAAGAAGACTACCGTGAAGCTCTCGCCGGACTTAAAGATCTTTATCCCAAGATCGCACAGTATAAGACGCGGCTTGGTGAATCCGCGAAGACTTTATGTGAATGCCTGGAATTCGAAAAGTCGCTCGACCAGACCGCAGAGCGGCTCGGTCATTATGCGTCGCTTAAATACGCGGAGGACAGCTCTAACAATGACAACCTGTCGCGACGCGCCGAACTCACCAATCTCGTGACTAAGGTGAGCGAGGCAGCTTCTTTCATCAATCCCGAAATCCAGCAAATCCCCGACGAAACATTTGAACGGTTTTTGGGAGATCCCATTTTGGGCGATTGGAAAACTTCGCTCACCAAGCTGCGCCGCTACAAGCCACATACACTCTCGGAGCGCGAAGAACGGCTCTTAACCCTCAGTGCTCCGATCATCCGGGGCCATTCCGACACCTTTTCTCAGCTGACCAATGTCGACATGAAATTTGGTTCGCTGATCGAAGAGAACCAGGAGCGCGCCCTCTCGCTAAGCACTTACATCTCCTTCCTGCATAAAAAGGACCGCGATTTACGCCGAAGAGCTTTTCAGCAATTCTATGCAGAGTTCGATGATCATAAATACACCCTGGCTTCAGCTCTCTGTTCGTCTGTGCGGGCCGACGTCTTTTCGGCGAAAATCCGGAATTATCCCTCGGCGCGCGAAGCCTCGCTCTTTAGCGACAAAATACCTGTGGCTGTCTACGACAATCTCATCGCTACAGTGCGCAAAAATCTTCCTGTCCTTCATGAATACTACCAGCTGCGAAAGGAAATCCTGGAGCTGGACCAAATTCACCAGTACGACACTTTTGTCCCAATGGTTCCAGCCATCCGGACAAACACGACGTTTGAAGAAGCGATTGAAATCATCCTGAAAGCGTTGAAGCCGCTCGGCGGGGAATATCTTCAGACGCTTGGCAATGGATTGAGATCTCGATGGGTGGACCGCTACGAAACGAAAGGAAAAAGGAGCGGCGCGTTTTCTTCCTCCAGTTATGGTAATCCGCCCTACATCCTGATGAACTACAAGGCCGACGTTTTCTCCGACGTTTTCACCTTGGCCCACGAAGCCGGTCACTCAATGCACAGCTCGTTTGCCCAGAAGCACCAGAAGTTCCAGGATTACGGGTATCCCATTTTTCTTGCCGAGGTCGCATCGACCTTCAACGAAGAACTCCTGACCCACTATCTCCTCGACCAGGCCGGCGTAGTACAAATGCGCGCCTATCTCATTGATCGCCAGATCGAGGATATTCGGCAGACCCTTTTTCGTCAGACCATGTTCGCCGAATTCGAAAAAGAGATCCACGAAATCGAGGAGAATGGTGGCCCGCTCACTCTTGAAAGTTTCAAAAATGTTTACCGAAGCCTTCTGGACGCCTATTTCGGTCCGGGCTTTGTAATCGACGGCCAACTGGATCTTGAATGCCTGCGAATTCCGCATTTTTACTCAGCCTTCTATGTCTACAAGTATGCGACCGGCATTTCAGCAGCGATATCGCTGGCAGATCGCGTCCTGAGCGGAGGCCCAGAAGAACTGGAGGCTTACCTTGGGTTTTTGAAGGCGGGCGGCTATCATTTTCCCATCGATATACTTCGAGCCGCCGGAGTCGATATGCTGTCGCCGGAGCCAATTGAAAAAGCGATGAATCTGTTTCAAAGTCGGATCGTCCAATTGCGTGAACTGATGCTAGACTGAGCGGGAAGCGCTCAGAGGCCGTGAGTCAGCTCTGTGTAGACTGATGAGAATCCCTGAAAAGCAAAACCGTATGACAAGTGCGCGGATTCGCAAAAGGCTTGACTCATCTGCAATCGGCTTGGCTTTCCAAGGATTCTAGTAGGATTCAAGCATGCAATCGCCGTTACATACCTACCCGCATCAACTCGCCAAACTGCTTTGGCCTGCTTGGACCGGCGAAGACGGAACACGCGCCGCGCTTGACTCAGCCGATACCCTTGGCGCCATTTTGAGCATCGCCTACCAGGCAAGTCTGCTCCGGGAAGAGAGCAGGCCCGTGGAGTGCCGGATTGCCTTTCTTGGATTCGATAAGGTGGACAGTCACAGTCTGGCCCGCATCGGATTTCGCCTGTTTCGATTCGCGAGAGCCAGAAGCTTTGTCGAACAGGAAATCAGAAGAATCGCGCCGGCCACCGGATTCTATCGATCGATGATCGCGGTACAATGCGGCGAGAACCGTGATTTCCAAATATCGGGAATGATCCATACCGGAGAATGGTCTCGAGATCTGACAGTCGGCATCGACGGCTTCAATCACCCAATCCCAAACTGGCTGATTATCCATGTCAGAGGGCCGGGAAATCTCGTGATTTGCCGGGGTGCGGACCGCCTGGCAACATTGCTGAACGGCCGGATAGAAGGACACGGCTTCGATCTTTTTACCTCCTCGTGGCTGGGCGAGCGATACAGAAGACTTGGTGACGCGTTTACCGAGAGACCCATCGCTAATCCGTGCACCCAGGTTGTTGTTCGCAAAGATCTCGTCCGAAACGTCGCGCAAAATTTTCTGAAACGCGCCATCCGCGAAATTCGCAACTCGCGTCACGGTGGCGCACTCGTGTTTGTACCTCATCTTCTCGCAGAACCGCTTTTCCAGTCCGGCGGCCCCTTGCGCGCCAAGTATCGAATTGACAAAGCGTGCACCGAATCTCCTTTTCGGATGATACTTGAGGACGTCTCGAGGCGGCTCGTCCAGACGGCGCTTGCCAAGGGCCGGACTTCGGTCGGATGGAAGGAATACCTCGAATGGTTTGACGAGCTTCCTTACACTTATAGCCAGCGGTTTCTCGAACTGGCCTGCTCGCTTTCGGACCTCACCGCCGTAGACGGGTGCCTCCTTCTCGATCATGAATTTACCGTCCTGGGATTCGGTGTGGAGATCCAGATACCGGGGCGTGAGGACGAAACGGTATATCAGGCACTCGATATCGAGGCTTCAGAATGCACCTTGGAGTCGGTCGAAAGCGCCGGCACGCGGCACCGTGCTGCTTATCGCTTGTGCCGCGACCACGGTGAATGTCTGGCTATCGTCGTATCACAGGACGGGGCGGTCAAATTCGTAGCAAATCACCAAGGGAAGGTTACCTACTGGGACCATCTGACTTTCTAAGTAAACATCAATACGCCGCTTGCGCACCCTTGATGTTTTTCTTCTGAATCCAGGGCATGAGGCCACGCAGCCGTGCGCCGGTCTTCTCGATCAAATGCTTCTCGCCGGCTTGCAGCAGCTCTTTGTATTTCGGTAATCCGGCGGCATACTCCGCGATCCAACCCTTAGCAAATTTACCGTTCTGAATTTCGTTGAGGGCCTTCTGCATTTTCTTTTTGACAGAGCTATCCACGATTTTTGGTCCAACGGATACGTCACCCCATTTTGCAGTTTCAGAAATCGAGAATCGCATGCCGGCAATACCTGACTCGTACATTAAATCCACGATCAATTTGAGTTCATGCAGACATTCGAAATAGGCCATTTCAGGCTGATATCCTGCCTCCACAAGGGTTTCGAAGCCGTTCTGAACCAGGGACGTCAAACCGCCGCAAAGTACCGCCTGTTCTCCAAAAAGATCCGTTTCAGTTTCCTCTTTGAACGTGGTCTCAAGGACTCCTGCCCGCGTTGCGCCAATCCCTTTTGCCCAAGCCAGAGCTAATTTCTTAGCTTGCTTCGAAGGACTCTGGTAGACCGCAATGAGAGCCGGAACCCCTTTACCTTCCAGATATTGCCGGCGCACGATGTGCCCTGGACCCTTTGGCGCCACCATGATTACATCGACTTCTGCGGGCGGAACAATCGTTTTGAAGTGCACCGCGAATCCATGACTGAACAGGAGCGCTTTTCCTTTTTTCAGATGCGGCGCCACCTCGCCTTCGTAAATCGCGGCGCTCTTGAGATCAGGAGTGGCAAAAAAAATGATGTCCGCTCTCTGAGCCGCTTCACCGACCTGGAGAACCTCGAAACCATGCTCCTTCGCGACAGAGCTAGACTTGCTCTCCTTGTGAAGGCCAATGAGTACGGAAACACCGCTGTCCTTGAGATTGAGCGCGTGTGCATGACCTTGAGATCCGAATCCAATTACAGCGCATACTTTACCGTTTAATTGCGCTAAATCGGCATCTTTATCCGTATAAACTTTTGCGGGCATATGTTTAGCTGGAATCCTTGAAAAGCAAAACCACCCTAAGCGGATACGGAAAATCAGACTTATCTGCAACAGGTTTTGCTTTTCAAGGACTCCCAAGGGATTTAGGACGGTACACTAGAGCAAGGCTGCTCCGCCCGATCGGCGAAGCTCCCAACGCAACCCGATCTCCTTAAATTTCCCTGACCGACGGCGCGCCTCGCTTAGGGAAAACTACTCAACTCGAGCCATGGCAACCTTGCCCGTACGGGTCAAATCGCTGATACCAAAATTCTCCATAAGTTTTAGGAATTTGTTGAGCTTGCTTTCGTTCCCGGTGATTTCGATAGCGAGACGTTTCGGTTGCACGTCCACAATCTTGGCTCGGAAAATATCGCAAATCTGCATGACCTCGGACCGGTTCTCGGAATCTGCATTGACCCGGAGCATTACCAACTCCCGATCGACGTAATCTCCATCCCGGAAATCCTGAATTTCGATGATATCGACCAGCTTGTTCAATTGTTTGATCACCTGTTCAAGAACCATATCGTCGCCTTTTACCACGATCGTCATTCTAGACGCAGAGGGATCGTTGGTAGGCGCGACATTCAGACTATCGATGTTGAATCCGCGTCCACTGAACATTCCGGCTATTCGAGCAAGAACGCCGAACTTGTTTTCAACCAAAACGGAGATTGTGTGACGCATAAGGGAGCAGTATCAAAACCGGGGTCATGTCTCAACTTTCAATATTCGCTTTCCAGGAAACGCCTGATGCCTTTTCCGGAAATTAACGAAGCGCAGCGAATGTTGAAAGTTGAGATATGACCCCGGTTTTGCCACAATGCCCTTTTATCCCATGCCAGTATTCTCTCTACCAGAAAAACACTACGCCGGGTACATTTTTGATTGCGACGGCACTTTGGCCGACTCCATGCCGATTCATTATCGAGCATGGGCCGATACAGTAGAAAAGCATGGTGGCCAATTCCCCGAAAGTTTGTTTTACCATCTCGGGGGCATTCCAAGTGTTAGAATCGTTGAGATACTCAATGAAAAATTCGGCACGGCTCTCGAGCCGAAGCTGATCGCATCCGAAAAAGAACGTCTTTACGTCCAACGCATCGCCACAACGCAGCCGATCAAAGAAGTCGCCGATTTTGCACGCAAAGTTGCGCCCCACGCCAAAGTCTCGGTCGCATCCGGTGGAATTTTGCCGGTGGTAACCCAAACACTCGAAACGATTGGCTTTAAAGACTTTTTCCCGGTGATTGTGACGAGCGAACAAGTGAAACGCGGAAAACCTTTCCCTGACATGTTTCTTGAGGCGGCGCATCGGATGCAGGTCGCGCCATCTAATTGTTTGGTTGTGGAGGATAGCAAGGCAGGGTTTGAGGCAGCGACCGCAGCCGGGATGGATTTTGCCGTTGTAGCCAGACCGTGAAAAGGATCTGTGTCCGCTAACTGGCCGTTAGTTTGTCGCGAATACCGGCGATGCCAATCTCGAATCCAATCCCCAAAGCAGCAAGCGCTCGGCGTCGTCCCATAGGGTATGGTGCGTACCGCCTAGCTGAACAAGGATAATTTCGCGGCCTCCGCTAGAGGCACTCGATATCAGACATCGTCCGCTGGCGGCTGTATACCCCGTTTTCATCCCATTGAAGAGAGCTGAGCGCATAACCAGCTTGTTCGTCGGCTCCAGAAAACGTCGGCGCCCCGAGTTATAAGTGAATATTAAGCCCGGCAAGCGAATGAATTGGCGCAGTGTCGGGTTGTGATACGCCGCAAATGCGATCCGAGCCATGTCGCGCGCCGTTGAGAATTGCCCGGGTCTCGGAAGCCCGTTCGGATTGATAAAATGACTGTTCATGGCACCTAGCGAAAGAGCCTTGGCATTCATCAGGCGAGCAAAAGCATCAACACTTCCAGCGTCATTTCGAGCCAGGCATACGGCGGCATCATTACAGCTATGAACTAACATCGCCGCAAGAAGCTCTCTCTTTGTATAAACCTCCCCGGGCCTGATTCCGAGCTTCGTAGGTTCAACCGCGCAATCATCGGCTCCAACGCGAACCCTGCTATCCAGTCCTCCATGCTCCGCGACTAACAGCGCCGTCAATAACTTCTGCGTACTGGCAACGGGTCGGCGGATGTCGGGATTTTTAAAGAAGATGAGAGAGCCCCCATGCGCATCAATCATGATTGCGGAACTCGCTACCGTGACGGGAGCGGTCGACGGATAAATCGCAAGTGTGGAAACCGCAGAAGGCGTCAGCGCAACAGAAGCCTGGGCGGTCGCCTGCGAGTTCTGCGGAATTTCCTGGGCATCCTGGGGATCAATGGGAGCAGCAGGCGCCGCCGAGGGAGTTCCGTCGACAGGCAGCGCTCTCCGTATTTCCTTGCCCCACCCTAAAAGCGGCTGCCACGAGGAATAGACAATCAGCCAACTCATTGCCAAGAACAAAAAGCATCTCTGCCGCATAATTCGCGTTTTGTATTCCATAACGCGCCTTTGCGCAACCACGGTTTGCGGGAATCCGTCAGAAACCTTGAAAAGCAAAACCACCTAATGATAAAAGCAAAAACCACCTAATGATTAAGGTGCGAAAAACTTGATTCATGCACTATCAGTTTTGCTCTTTAAGGATTCTAGTCTCCCTCCTTTTGCTTCCCATCCTTTTTGCCGGTTGCGCCACCCGCTCACTCCCCGAGTATGAGCCTCCATTGAAACGCGGCCAGTTTATGAAAGTCCGGACAACCGCTTACAATGATAGGGAGAGTGATCATCGACGCTACTCCAATTCCAGCGCTATCGGCACGCCCCTTGCAAGTGGCGAGATAAGAAGCGCCGCAGCAGACTGGGCCCGCTGGCCTGCAGGCACAAAATTCGTCATTCTCTCTACCGGTAAAATCTATCAGGTTGACGATTACGGCTGGGATCTTTCAGGTCGAAATACGATCGATCTGTACTGTCCTTCAGCCATGGAGATGAACCAATGGGGCATGCGACGGGTGACGATTCAAATCCTGGAATGGGGTGATCCCTGGAAAAGCTATCGCGTACTCAAGCCACGCCGAGACTACGCTCACGTCCGCCGTATGTTGAACGAAATTCAGAGGTTCTATTGAAGCCGCAAAATAGCTTTGCTTGCTTTGTCATTCGTTCTCGTGCTCGTCGTCGTGCTCGAGAGGCTGTCAAACCCTGTTCATTTAGTCTTGGATAGTGGGAATGACCGCGAAAAGACCGGCGACTGACGAAGCGGACGCACCTAACCCGGCCCCATTGATGCCCACCGCCCTTCGAGGACCGGCACGATAACGAGAACGAAGGACGATTTGGTTGCGGACTTCGGCGTGAGCTCAATCGAACGCTTTGCATGCTTGATCAAGGCATCATCTAGCGAGAGCCTGTTGCGAAATGCCATTTCGTGTGTGTTTAGCGAGCGCATAGGTGCAAGGGATGTGGTAGGGGCGGATCTCCGAGCCGCCCGAGGAGGTGACGGTGCAACCCAGGAACCGGCCGGCTCGGAGATCCGGCCCTACCAACACCGAACACCGTTGGGGACTATGAGCAATGTTGCAATTATGCATTTACGCCACTCTGTAGTTTCGCCGAAAACTGCAGGCAAGATCAGGCCGCCTAAGCAGATACGCCATTTCGCAACGGCCTCTAGCGAGGGGCGAATCTTCAACTAAAAGCTCGTCTGTTTTTCCGAGCCGGTGTCCCCATGAGCGCTTGTCGCCGGGTTCCGATCACTACTCACCGCGTTCCACATGAAGGCTAGGGCATCCGCCTGCTCATCGATTACCTTGGTGATTGGTTTGCCCGAACCATGTCCCGCTTTGCTCTCTATTCTGATCAAGACCGGACTATCACAGCCCTGCGCCGCCTGCAGTGTTGCCGCAAATTTGAAAGAATGACCGGGCAGAACCCTGTCATCATGGTCGCCCGTGACAACCAGTGTGGGCGGATAACATTTCCCCTCAACAACGTTTTGAAGCGGCGAGTATTTGATCAAAGTTTTGAAGCCCTCGGCGGTGTCGGAAGATCCGTAATCAGATTCCCATGCCCAGCCAATGGTAAATTTTTGAAACCTCAGCATGTCAAGCACGCCGACCTCCGGAACCGCCGCTCCAAAGAGTTCAGGGTGTTGAGTTAAAGCGGCGCCGACCAACAACCCCCCATTGGAAGCTCCGCTAATAGCTATCTTGCCGACACTGGTGTAATGCAATTCGATCAACCTCTGGGCAGCCGCAACAAAATCATCGAACACATTTTGCTTGTGTTCCTTCATTCCAGCCTCATGCCATTCACGACCGTACTCGCCCCCTCCGCGAAGATTTGGTACCGCGCAAACCCCTCCTTTCTCGATCCAGGTCAGATAAGACGTGGAGAATGACGGCGTAATAGAGATATTAAATCCGCCATAGCCCGTAAGGTAGACGGGATTATTTCCGTTGAGCTCAAGTCCTTTCCGGTGAACCACGAACATTGGAATCCGCGTTCCGTCCTTTGAAGAATAAAATATCTGTTCTGTTACATAGAAAGACGGGTCGAAGTCGACGTTTGGCTTTTTGAAAACCTCAATTTTCGATGTGATTACGTCGTAGCGATAAATCGTTGCCGGGTAAAGGAATGACGTAAAGGCAAAAAACAATTCCGGTCGATCCACGTCACCCGACAAACTTCCGACAGTCCCGATTGAGGGAAGTGGGACGTCGCCTTGCTTAACACCCCGCAGATCGTATACGGAAAGCGTGTTCTTGGCATCAATCAGAAAACTGACGATCAACTTCCCGCCAACCAGAACCGCTGACTCCAACAGATCCTTTGATTCGGCAATGACGTCTTTCCAGTTTTCGCGGGCCGGATGATCCAGATCGATTTCAATTATCTTATACTTTGGCGCTTTGAGATCAGTGAGCACAAACAAGCGACTTCCGAGCGAACCGATAACTCGCGCATCCGCCTCAAACTCCGGAAAAACCGATACAAATGGCCCATCCATCGCCGGTGACAATGGATCGCGAAGATCTTTAAAAAAAAGTTGGTTTTGTTGCTTAGTGCCTTTGTGCACATCGAGGAAAAGGTAGCGTCCGTCGTGTGAAACGGTTCCACCAAAGGTTAGATCCCGACTGTCAGGACGCTCGTAGACCACGGCATCTTTGTCCTGCAGATCCCCAATATGGTGGTAGTAAAGCTTTTGATTTGCGAGATTCGCGAATGTCTGATTTTCGGATTGCCGCGGCTCAGGGAATCGTGAGTAAAAAAAGCCTTTGCCGTCCTTCGTCCAGCTGGGTTCAGAAAATTTGACCCATTGCACCGAATCGGAGAGATCCTCATTGGTCGCGATATTCCGAACGCGAATGATGTTCCAATCCGAACCGCTGGCCGCAATTCCGTACGCAAGCAGGCGACCATCATCGCTGACAGCGGTGCTCGAGATCGCAACCGTGCCGTCAGACGCCATTTTGTTCGGATCCAGTAACACCTGAGGTGTGTCATTCAGATGTTGCAGCGTGCAAATGACACTCTGATTCTGGAGCCCGTCATTCTTCCTATAGATGTAGCGGTGCCCGCCCCAAACCGGAACAGTATACCGCTCGAAATTTAGCAGCTTGGTAAGCCTCTCTCTGAAGTTTGTTCGATCAGGCAACCTCTGGAAGTACGACTGCGTCAGCTCGTTTTGTTCTTTGATCCATTTCAGGGTTTCCGTTGAATCGGCATCCTCCAGCCAGCGATAGGGATCCGGCACTTTCGTGCCGAAATAGTCGTCAAAGATGTCGGCTTTTCTGGCCTTCGGATAGTTGAGTGGCTGCGAAAGTGCAACCGTTGCAGCGATTCCCAAGAGCATAAGAACCCGTACCATCCCGCCAACCAAAGCACGAAACCCGGGGAAGTCCAATTCACGGAGAGATCCGGCCCTACCACGTACCCCACAGAGTCGTATGCGGCATCGCGAGTTCCTCGCACAATGCACATAACCGCACCTCCTTGTGAACGCTACTAGCCAGCAAAAATCACGCGCTGAAAAAAGCGGCGCGCTCATTGCGGGCTAGAGAGCTTCTTCTCTGAAACTTGA
>Ga0182032_10001142_pt1 | contig 11643 bp, 10 predicted proteins | sample tim00Cox00000000_FD_125970 | JGI IMG/M metagenome (GOLD analysis project Ga0182032, IMG submission 125970) | Lab enrichment of tropical soil microbial communities from Luquillo Experimental Forest, Puerto Rico - timezero.00C.oxic.00.000.000 | ecosystem: Environmental > Terrestrial > Soil >... | reverse complement strand
TCGACATCGGCGCCAATTTCGGGCTCTACAGCGCATTGGCCGCGAGCATCGTCAGAAATTGCGGGCGGCTCTACTCGTTTGAAGGCAATCCGCGTGTCTTCGAGAGCCTGCAGCGCACAATCATCGCCAATCACTTGTTCTTCAATCGCAATATAACCGCCGCAAATCTATTGGTGTCGGACACATGCGGCCGCGGGGTTCTGCATTATTCGGCGAACCAGCTCGGCGGTGGCAGGATGTCGGATGGGAGGATGTCGGATATCGACCAGCTGTCCATCGACGTCGCAATGACGACGATCGATGACTTCCTGCCACCCGATTTGCCAGTCGATCTGGTCAAGATCGATGTCGAAGGCCACGAGCTGGCGGTCATCCGCGGCATGGAGCGCACGATCGTACGGTCACCAAGGATCCGCATCATCATCGAATTCGTCGATACTCTCCTGGCCCATAGCGTGACGCCCGCCGATTTTGCCGATTATCTCCACGGATTGGGTTTTGCGATCTGCCGCCTGTTGCCAGGTTTCAAAATAAAGCTGATGCCTCCCGGTGAAACCCTCAGCGGCTTCAACTATTGCCTATTGACCCGGACACCGGAAGAGGACATTCGGGCGGTTTACCAACGGCGGCAGTTCTTGCCGATCCGCTTCAAGCGATGGCTGCGCCGCCACCCCGTAAGATGGGGCCGCTATCGCCGCATCTGGGCCCGCTGGTAACGCCAAGGGCCTATGCCCTCTCCAGCCTTGCGGGGACGAGGGAGAGGATTAAGTAACACCGACTTGGCGGGCCAATTGGACCAGGTCCTCGCGGGCGCCCAACATGTCGTCGAGCGAGCCGAAGGCGTTCATGTAGTGGCCGGCAAATCCTGCGCCCTCGATCCGCTTGAACATATCCGCAAAATCGAGGTCACCGGCGCCCGGCTTCAGATGGACTTCGTGTCCGTTGCGGAAGCAATCAGCGAGCCGTACTTCCTCGACGCGGCTCATGTCGATCGCATCGACAAAGCCGACAATCCCTTCCGAAACGAGATGCGCATGGTTGACGGTGAAGGAAAGCTTGAATGCAGGCGATTGGATGGCTTCGAAGTAAAATCGCCACTCCTCGGTCGTATGAGCGAGATAATGGACCTCGGCATCCGCCGGCTCTTTGTTCAGATTTTCGAGCAGAATGAGCGCACCCTTTTTCTCCGCGTCGTCGACGATCCGTTTGAGGCGCTCTAGTCCGGCCACCATCCGCATCTCTTTATCCGAGGTGAAATGATAGCCGGCATGCACAACAATCCACTGCGCGCCGAGCTTTCCGGAAACCTCGACATAGGCCTTGAGATATTGGTCGGCTGCCTCGGCGACATAGGGTGAATATTCGGCGACGTTGACCGCCGAGGAGGTGTGCAAGCCGAGATGGATCCCCAAGCTCTCGCACGACCGGCGAATGCCGGCGACACGCGCGTCACTCAAACTGGTCAAGGCATTGGCGGCGGTATCGAGCTGGATGTCGATGTATCGGACATCGTGCGCGGCCGCCCATTGAACGGCGTCCTCGAGCCGCAAACGGCGGCCGACATCGACCCCGATCCTATCACGCAGCGCCATAGTACCGCTCCCTGAGAGATCGCTAATCCCACCATCTTGCACGACCGGGGGCAAGCCGGCACTTGACCCACCGACAAGGGCGCTGATAGGGAACGCGGTCCGTTTGTCGGGAGGTGCCCACCTCCGCGGCCAGCGCATGGTGGTTTTTGTGCCCGGGAACTCAAGCGAAACAGAGATCCGTGATTGGTGCGTCAAATACCTCGCACGGACGCTCGACTTGCCAGAAGAGACGGTCGATCCGGACGCCAAATTCGCGCGGTTGGGCCTCGATTCCGCCAACTCGCTGTATTTGATCGTCGAGCTCGAGGAATGGCTCGGGATCGAACTTACCTCCGAGGTGATCTTCGAATATCCGTCGATCGCCGAACTCGCTCGTCACCTGGCACGGCGTGCCACGGGTGAAAACAGCGTTCGCTGAACCGTTGCCGGCCCTCGAGGCCACCATGCCGGGCGAGCTTGCCTCACTGGTCGATGTGCTCCGTCATCGGGCGGCCGAGCAATCGAACGACACCGGGTACATCTTTCTGCCGGATCGCGGCGGCGAGCGAAGCCAATTGACCTACGCCGATCTTTATGGGCGCGCGCAAGCCGTCGCGTTGCGCCTGGCCCAGCGCGGGAAGCGGGGCGATCGCGCAGCGCTCTTGTTTCCACCGGGACTTGATTTTGTCGTCGCATTCTTTGGTTGTCTGCTTGCCGGCGTTATCGCGGTGCCGATGATGATCCCGCGCCGTGACAGCACGCGCGACGCCAGTGCAGCGATTTTGGCCGATTGCGGGCCCCGTTTTGCAATCACTTGCAGTGACCTGATCGCGAGCGCCCGCCCGGATCTGACCGAACGGTTGTCAAATGCCCGTGTCGAATGGCTCTTTGCTGACTGTCCACGTGGGGAGCCCGATCACGCCAACGGCGCGCTTTCTGCAGTGGAGCGGACTGATATTGCGTTTCTGCAATACACCTCCGGTTCGACCTCGACACCCAAAGGGGTGATCGTCAGTCATGACAACCTGATGAGGAATCTGGAGATGATCCGTATTGCCTTTGGCAATACGCGGCAGTCGACCCATGTCAGCTGGGTCCCGCATTATCACGATATGGGTCTCATCCTCGGCATTCTGCAGTCGCTTTATAGCGGGGCTCTGTGCGTCCTGATGGCGCCGGTCAGCTTCATGCAGCGCCCGTTGAGCTGGCTCAGGGCGATCCACGACTATCGGGCGGAGGTCGCCGGCGGCCCCAATTTCGCATTCGATCTGTGCGTCAGGCGCCACCGGCCCGAGCAGATGGAAGGTATCGATCTGTCGTGCTGGAAGCTCGCCTATAACGGCGCAGAGCCCGTCCGGGCAGAGACGATCGAGCGGTTCCATTCGACCTTTGCCAGATATGGATTTACCGCGAACAGTGCCCACCCCGCTTATGGCATGGCCGAAGCGACGTTGCTGATCTCGTCGGGCAGGCGGGGTGACGGGTCGATTACGGCAACCGTCAGCCGCAATGCCCTGCAGCACCACCAGGCGGTTTCCACGACGCAGAACGAGGATGTATATCGGGTTGTTGGCTGTGGCCGGTCCCTCATTGGCGAGCGTCTCGCCGTTGTCGACCCGGAGAGCCGGCGACGACTCGCAGCCCGTTCAATCGGTGAAGTCTGGGTGGCCGGGCCGCATGTGGCGCAAGGCTATTGGCGCAACCCGGAGGCGACCAATACTGTATTCCGGGCGTTCATCGATGGTGAGGGGGTGAGAGGCTGGCTGCGCACGGGCGATCTCGGCTTCCTCGACGACAATGGTGAACTCTACATCACCGGAAGGATCAAAGACCTGATCATCATCCGCGGGATCAATCACTACCCGCAAGACATCGAGAACACCGTGCAGGATTGTCATTCTGCCTTACGACGACACTGTGGCGCCGCGTTCTCCGTGCACGATCAAAACAACGAAGAGCAGCTGGTCATCGTGCAGGAAGTCGAACGCGCGTACCGGCAACAAGTCGCAATCGGGGAAATCATCGCCACTATTCGCGAGGCAATCACTCGGGAACACGATATAGCGCCGCGTGAGATCCTGTTGATTCGTACCGGGACTCTGCCGCAGACCACGAGCGGCAAGATCCAGCGTCACCTCGCTCGGCATCTGTTTCTGACTAGTTCGCTAGCGATTGTGTAGTAGGAAACGTCGCGCGTGCTACGGACGACGCGGGGTACCAAAGATAGCTCGGCTCCCGCCAGGCTGGCCCGGTGGGTCCGGCGCCGGATGGCAAAGCGGCGGTACCAAAAACTCCACGATAATCGACTGCGCGATTACGAGTGGGCGCTCCTCAACATCAAGACATTGGGCTACGAGCTGGCGCGCCTGACCAGCGCCGAGCCGCGCCCGGCGCCGGCCGAGGCGCCTGCAGCCGCTCTGCGATCAAAGCTCTGCACCCAATCCGACATGGAAAGCGCGTGGGTGTCGTTTTGGTGCGCTGAGGTCGGCGTTGGCCCCGTCTATCACCGAAAAATCTGGGAGCTGTGTTATATCGCGCAGACGCTCCACAATGCCGGCATCCTCGCTCCAGGACGATCGGGTATCGGATTTGGCTGTGGTCGTGAGCCATTGCCGAGCCTGTTTGCAAAGTATGGATGCGAGGTCCTGGCCACCGACCTTTCACACGATGCCGCTGCCGCGCGAGGCTGGGGCGGCCAGCTCGCCACCAGCCTCGTTGACGTACAGCGTCCGGAAATCTGCTCGGATCCGCGGAAGCTCGATAATATCCGCTTCCGACATTTGGATATGAATCGGATCCCGGAAGACCTCGACGGCGCATTCGACTTTTGCTGGTCTTCCTGCGCGCTCGAGCATTTGGGCAGCTTGGCACAGGGAGCAGAGTTTATCGAAGCTTCGCTGCGCGTCTTGAAGCCGCAAGGGATCGCCGTGCATACGACCGAGTTCAATCTGTCCGAGTCGGGGGAAACGCTGGATGGCTGGGATCCCGTGCTGTTTCAGCGAAGACACATCACCGAGCTCGTCGATCGCCTCTCCGCGGCCGGCCATACTGTGGCAGATTTGGACTTTGAGGCCGGCGACGGGATATTGGATCGGTTCGTCGACTTGCCCCCCTGGGATGCGGACATCGGCCATTCCTCGGCCGCCCCGGCCCATCTCAAAGTGAGCATCAGCGGTTACCGCTGTACGTCGTTCGGTCTCTTCATCCGGACGGCATCCGAGAAACAGCCGCCCATCCCCTGAGCCGTTCATGACGCGCAGGCCACCGGAGCCAAGTCCAGATATGGTATACGGGGTCGGCTCCGAGCGAGGAGTTGGGAGTGGTGAACAGCTGCGGAAATGGTTCGCGGATGCTGCGCGTTGTTCGGATCGTGGCTATGGCAGCTCTACCGCTTGCCTGCAGCGTTCCCCATCAGCCGCAGGCGGAGAACCCGTTTATCGGGACTTGGGTCACGGCGGATAACGCCGGCATCACTATTCGTCCCGAAACGGTTGTTCAACACCAGCCGGACGGCGAGAGCACGGCGCTCGACAAGAGCACATGCCACGGCGTTTTCCGCTTCTCGTACGGTACCAAGACGCGCCAGGCACTGACCGCACTCGTCATGCGCCAGCCAGAGCTGCGCCAGAGGTTGTCAGATCTGCTGGTTGAATCGAGTTACCCGGTCGCAGAGCTCGATTGCGACCGGGGCGACCAGACTTACGTCCTGCTGAACGCGCACCAGCTGGTGGCGATTTATCGCGATGGCGACATCGGCGCGATCGACCGGTTGGCACGCCCTTGATATGTATAACATTTTGGTGAAGAGGCGGGATTTGTCGCGGTCAATCAGGGTAGGGTGGCAGCCCTTGTTTCTCTATCCCGCTCTGCTGAGCGTGGGAGCGGGAATGCTCGCCTCATGTTCTGGCAAGGAGACCGCGCCGCAGCCGCGGACTTCGGCTATTAGCTTGTTGCCACAATCATCCCCGGAGGTTCCGGCTCCCCCTCCTCCCGCACCGCGGCCGGCCCGTAAGCCAGCGCCGCCGACGAGCGAAGCCCCTGCTCCCGCTACAGGCGGGGAAACGCTTGCTATGACTGCGCCAAAACCCCCGGGGAGTGGCCTCGTTTCGCCATCTTCGGCGCCTCCCAGGTCCGAGGCCATTACGACCTCTCTTGGTCCGGCCGAACCGCCTCCTCTACAAACCAGTGATCTCATCGGGCTCGACCAGCCTGCGGCCGCACGCCTTTTGGGGCCGGCGACGGAGCGATCTGAGCAACCGCCCGCGACGGTCTGGCGATACAAGAAGGCCACTTGCGAGCTCGATCTATTTTTCTACCTCGATCTGAGCAGCGGTCGCATGCGGACATTACATTATGCGCTGAAGGGGGATGGCGGCGATAAGGCCAAGCGACAGGATTGCTTGAGATCGCTCCTCGCCGAGCGGGGCAACTGACTTCGAACCATGATGCCGCATCTTCTGCTCGTCGACGATGACGATTTATTCCGCGAGTCGCTTGGCCTCAATTTGATCGACGAGGGATATGAGGTCACGAGTTTTGCTAACGGCGCAGACGCCCTTGCATATCTGAACGGCGGCGGCGGCGGTGATGTGATGCTGCTGGATTGGCGCATGCCCAACCTGACCGGCCTCGATGTGTTGCGACGGATGCGGGGGGCCGGTATTGCGATCCCGGTTATTTTTTTGACTGCATTGTCCGACGATATTTACGAAGAAGCTGCCCTCGAAGGCGGCGCCGTCGATTTCATCGATAAGTCCCGCCGCTTGCCGATCTTGCTAAAACGGCTGCAGCTGATTGCCGAAGGTGGACGGCCGGTCGCCGAGCCCGAGCCGGCGCCAGCGCCGGCGCTGCGGCTCGGTTCCCTCGCGCTGCGTTTTGACACATATCGGGCGCTGTGGGGCGGACACACCGTCGACCTGACCTTGACCGAGTTCAAGATCCTCACCCTTCTAGCCGAGAAAGCGGGGCAGGACGTCGGATATCGCGAGATCTACGATCTGGTTCATGGTAAAGATTTCATTGCCGGGCATGGCTCGGAGGGATATCGCGCAAATGTACGCACCTTCATCAAGCGTATCCGCAAGAAGTTCCGCGACGTCGACCCCGCTTTCGACCATATCGAAAACTATGCCGGCTTCGGATACCGCTGGACCGCAGATAATTGAGGCGCGGCGGGGTGGACTTTGGCCCTGGTCGCTGACGGCGAAGACCGCATTTCTTGGCGTCATCTTTATCTTGGTCCCCTTCTCTCTCTATCTTCAATTCCGGGCGGCCTACGAGGCGAGCCAGGAGCTGCTGCTACAAAGCGTGCGCGCCGAGGGGCGCACCATCAGTCAATCTTTGCTGCCCTTGCTCGAGAAAGCAGATAGCGCCGCCTTACCCGGCCTCGGGCAGCACCTTGCCCGATATGCCGGCGAAGTGACGACCGTCAAGCTGCTCTTACAACCCGCCGGGGCCCATAACGGTACGAACGGTTTTTATTATGTTGCCTCTTGGCCTTCCGTCGCCCCGAACAATCTCGAGGCTGAGCGCGAGACGCTCGCCCATCAGGGCGTGCTTGACCGTCTTGCCGAAAATTGCCGGGGCGAGATCCCGTTCTCTCTGATTTACCATCGCCCGACCGGAGGGGCGGAGATCGTTACCGCGGTGACGCCGCTGTCGACACCAGCCGGTTGCTGGGCGGTCGTCGCCTCTTTCTCGGAAGATGCCTTCCCGGGTGCTCATCTCGGGCAGCCTTATTGGGCAACGCCGCCGGTAATTATCGCGGCTCTCATTTACCTGATGATGGCGGCTATCACCTTTGCGACGCTGCTGAGCGTTCGCAGCGGCCTGCAGCGCTTCGCCCGCCGCGCCCGCCGCATCCGCGACCAGGGTCCCGATGCAGGATCGTTTGCCGACCGCAACAACCTCCCCGAACTTGCCGATGTCGCGGCGGAGTTCGACCGATTGGTAGACACCTTGCACCGCTCCGCCGCGGATATCCGACGTACGGCGGAGGACAACGCTCACGCCTTCAAGACGCCGATAGCGGTTATCCGCCAGTCGCTAGAGCCGCTGCGGCGCGCCCTGCCGAAAGACAACCAGCGCGCCCAGCGGGCGATCGGCATTCTCGAACACTCGATCGATCGATTGGACGGGCTCGTCGCCTCCGCGCGCAGCCTCGACGAAGCAACCGCCGATCTGCTCGCCGAGCCGCTTGTGCCGGTCGATTTGGGGCGGGTTATCGGCGGTATTATCCAGACCCGATCCGCGATCCTCGGCAGTCGCGACGTGTCGATCGCCTTCGCTAATCACGACCTCACGATATCGGCGGATCTGCCACCCGGCCTATTCGTGCTCGGCTCCGAAGAGATGATCGAAACCGTCGTCGAGAACCTGCTCGACAATGCGGTTTCGTTCTCCCCGGCCGGCAGCCAGATCCTCGTGCGCCTGACTCGCGACCGCCGCTTCGCCCACATCACCGTAGCCGATCAGGGTCCAGGGGTCCCGGCGGAACAACTCGAGCACATCTTCGACCGCTACCACTCCGAGCGTCGCGCTGAGGCGACGGGCGAGGCCGCCGCAAGCTATTTCGGGATCGGATTGTGGATCGCACGGCGGAATGTCGAGGCGATGGGCGGGACGATCGCGGCGGAAAATCGGGCGCCGCACGGGCTGACCATGCATGTTCACCTGCCTTTGGCGCCGGACGGTGGCTAAAGCAAGAGGTTGCGGACCCTCGCGATAGAAGCGAGGCTAAAAACCGGGATCTGGATCAAGGCCCTGATCCGGCGTTGCGATCTTGCCGCGATCCCGGTCGCCGTACTGGCCCGTGGCGACGGAGACGCCGGTGCCATCCTGCTCAAGTTCAACGGCGGCTCCGCTGGTTGTTTAGTGCTAACGCAGGCGCGTGGTCAAAATGGCGAACTTCTCTGGATGCGGGCAACTGGCCCGTCCTCGGTAGCCGAGGCTGACGCCGATGCTTACATCGCGCGCCAGCGAGGGCGAGATCCGGACATCTGGGTCCTCGAGATCGAGACCGACTCGGCTCAGGCTCTGGTCGATGGGGCAATCGTCTGATCGACGACAGTTTTCGGGCAATGTTCGGCCCAAGGAGCGAGGTCATGAGTACAGGTGATTTGATTAAATGAGCGGTAGTCGGGTCAAGACGATGAGGCTCCATTCCAGGCTACGGATTGCGGCAGAAACTTCACCCGATATGATATTTCAGGCTAAGACGTTTCGGGTGTGGAGAGGCCTGCGCAATTTGCGTTGTACGATGCTGGCCTTTGTTGTCGCTGGCCTGACGCTGTCCTCGGCAATTGGCGCCGACGCACCAGCCAATAATGACATGGCAATCGCCGAGAATTTGGCAGAGATGCTTCGCGACGCCCGCACTGTGATTTCCAACCATCAGGATCTGATCAATGATCCCGAGCTCGGCAACAAGGGTCTCACCGGCAAGGCAGTGCGCGACGAGGCGGTGGAGATTTATGCAAAAGCCACGGGCGTCGACCCGACAAAGATCGATCCCGCCTCGCGCGAAGGACGGCTGATGCGCGCGATGATGGCGGCGATTGTTGAGGTGGTGGACGACAATCAGTCGACCATCAACGAGCGAGGAACTGGGTTCAAGGGCTTTATCCCGGCGGTTTTTGCTCGCCTCGTCGACGAGGCCTTCGAACGCCTGGCGAAAGGCGAAGCTGACGTCAAGGTCACCGCGCCACCCGAACTCGTCCGCAATCGCAAGGCTCGACCAGACTCATGGGAGGCAGAGATCATCAAAACCAAGCTGCTTGATCCGACCTGGAGGAGGGGCGAGCCCTACTCAGCGACGGTCGACACCAACGGGCGACCTGCGTTCCGCTTGATGGTTCCGGAATATTACGGAGAATCCTGCCTCGCCTGCCACGGTACGCCGAAGGGCAAGATGGACATCACCGGCTACCCCAAGGAGGGCAGGAAGCTGAACGATCTCGGCGCCGTGATCAGTATCACGCTTTATCAGTGAGCCGACCGACGGCAGCAGGACTAGCCCGATGACGCGGTTGACGATCCGGAGCCGGTTGATACTGCTGACGACCGTAAGTCTCGTGGTGCTGATCGCGACCAATTCCTATTTGACCCGTCAGCTCGCCGACAACTCGGCGGGGATGGTCACGGCAGCCGAACTCCTCAACAGCATTGAAGAGGCCAACAATGCGCAAATCGCTTTCGGCGAAATGCGCTATTGGACGACCGATCTTGCGGTCAGCCAATTGACATTGGCGGAAAGGAGAGCCGCAGCGGCGCGTGAGCGGATGGAGCGGCATCTCGATAAGCTTGCGCCGTGGAACCCGCAACGTATCGATGCAGTCCGCAGCGAGCTTGCGCAATATGAGGAAACAGCGGCCAAGGCAGTCGACGAATACACCAACGACCGTCGGGTCATCGGAAACTCGCTGTTGGCAAAGGCTCGACAACACAGTCTGGTCGCCGATCAGCTGCTCGCGTCGATTGTCCGGGAACTGACTGGCGATGCTATCGCCGCGCGGCAGCGGGTGGTCTCGGAAGCCGCAACAGCGACACGCCTTTCGCACATTGTCGTGACGGCAACCGTCGTTATCGGTGCACTCCTTACCCTTCTCGTGCTGCGGTCGATTGTCGGTCCGCTACGACGTTTGACGGTGGCGATGGACGGTCTGAACTCGGGGGATGTCTCCGTGACCATCCCCGCGGCGGGGCCGGACGAGATCGGCGCGATGGCGCGGACCTTGGGAATGTTTCGCGACACGCTCAAGGAGCTGCGCGAGACGCTGGCGCAGTTCGAGGCGCTGCGGGCGGTGGGACGAGCCGTCGGCTCGACCCTGGACCTCGAAACTATGCTGTCGATCGTTGTAGCGCGAGCGGTCGAGTTTTCGCGTGCGCAGGCCGGGATGATTTACGATTACGACGAGGCGGCACGCGAATTCCGCTTCCGGACGAGCCACGGCGCCGAGCCGGAGCTGATCGAGCACCTCAAGGCAGAGCCAATTCGCACGGGTGGAGGGGCGGTCAGCAGGGCTGCCGTCACGCGTTCACCGACTCAAGTGCGGGACCTGCTCAACGAAGAGGAACTCACCCTGCCTCGGCTGTCGGACAGTTTGAGCCGTTTGGGTTACCGCTCGCTGCTTGCAGCCCCGCTGCTGCACGAAGAGGAAATCCTCGGCGGTCTCGTCGTTGCTCGCCGCGAAGCGGGTGAGTTCTCGAAAGAGATCGTCGGCCTGATCGAGGCTTTTGCGACACAATCAGCGCTCGCTATACGCAACGCCAAGCGGTTCGAGGAGCAGCGACAGCGCGAGCGCGACCTGCGTGTCGCACATGACGAGCTGAAGGCCGCTCAAGCCAGCCTAGTTCATGCTGAGAAAATGGCCTCATTGGGTCAACTGACCGCCGGCATTGCTCACGAGATCAAAAACCCGCTGAACTTTGTCAACAACTTCGCCGAGCTCTCTCGCGAGCTGCTGGTCGAGCTGAAGGAAGGCATCGGATCCGCGACGGATGGGGTCGAGAGCAGCGCCAGCTCCGATCTCGACGAGCTGATCGCAACTTTGAGCGGCAATATGTCAAAGATCGCCGAACACGGGCGGCGGGCCGACGGCATCGTGACCAGCATGCTGCTACATTCGCGTGGCGGCAGCGGCGAGCGCCGGAAGACCGATCTCAATGCGCTGGTCGAAGAGACGCTCAACCTCGCCTTCCATGGAGCGCGCGCCCAGGACAGAAGCTTCAATGTCACCTTGGAACGCGATCTCGACCCGGGCCTCGCCCCTCTCGAAATCGTTCCGCAGGATATGACCCGAGTGCTTCTCAACCTGTGTGGCAACGGGTTTTACGCTGTGAACAAGCGCCGGCACGAGGATATCGACCCGTCATACCGGCCCATCTTGAGGGTGACGACCCGCGATCTGGGGGAACAGGCCGAGATACGGGTGCGCGACAATGGAGTTGGAATGCCGCCTGAGGTACGCGCAAAGCTGTTCACGCCGTTCTTTACCACCAAACCCACGGGCGAAGGCACCGGGCTCGGTTTGTCGATCAGCTATGACATTATCGTGCAAGAGCATGGGGGGAC
>Ga0182032_10001141_pt1 | contig 11651 bp, 10 predicted proteins | sample tim00Cox00000000_FD_125970 | JGI IMG/M metagenome (GOLD analysis project Ga0182032, IMG submission 125970) | Lab enrichment of tropical soil microbial communities from Luquillo Experimental Forest, Puerto Rico - timezero.00C.oxic.00.000.000 | ecosystem: Environmental > Terrestrial > Soil >... | reverse complement strand
CTTTTGATAACTCAGGGATGACCCCGCGCAGCTAGGTCACAAACAACCGCAATCTCCAGATCAAAGAACATTCTTTCCCGTCGCAGCCTCTGTCCCAGGAGCGATCGTTGTACGACTGCCAAGACTCTGGGATTCATGCCAATCAGCCACAGTTGAACGCCGTGCTGGCTTTGTGTCTTTGCGACCTGTGCGAACATTTTCAGAGCCGTGTACTCCATGTCGAGAACTCCGCTGGCGTCTACTGCGATCACCGTCGGTTGCGTTCTCCGGATCAGCGGCTCAATTTGATGGGCGATGTGTGCCGCATTGGCGAAGAAAATCGGACCTTCGGGTCTGAGGAGTAACAGCCCCGGAAAACTCTCATCTTCGGGATGTTCCGACGATTCCGGCCGGAATACATTCGTTCCTGGCTTGCGCCGCAACACGTACACGGGAGGGTTAGCTACCTGGTGTGCCAGTGTGACCAAAGAGACGATTATGGCGACGACGATTCCCTTCAGCGTGCCGGCGAACACCACACCTGCGAACGCCACGATCGCCCACGAAAATTCGGTCCAGCGAATGCTGAGAATGTCGCGAAACTCGATCGGCTTAATCAGTCCGAAGGAATAAACGATCACCATCGCTGCCAATGCAGATTGTGGCATCGTTGCAATGAGCGGAGCGAGAAAGAATATTGTTACCAGGGTCATCACCGCAGTTACCATTTCCGCTAATTGAGTGCGAGCTCCCGCGCGGACGTTCACTGCCGTTTGTGTAGTTCCGCCGCCGCCCGGCATCGCGCCTAGGAGAGCGCCTCCAGCGTTGGCCAGTCCTGTCGCAAGCAAGTCTCGGTCTGCTCTCGGCGTGGGCTCGTCTTTTCGTGCAAAGGCCCGGCCGGCCGCGACCGTCTCCGTGAAACTCATCAAGGCGATCCCTAATGCCCCGGGCCACAGTACGCTTACCAACGAAAGGTCTGGCCTCACTACCGAAGGCAACCCTCGTGAAATGTGGCCCACCAGTTCGACGCCGCGATGTTGGAGATGGAACAGGTTTGCAGCGGCGATCGCCGCCGCTACTGCCAGTAGCGGCGCTGGCATTTTCGGCATGACATGCTCGATGCTCAGCAGGGACACCATTACCATGAGTCCGACGACTAGAGTTGCAAATGACGTTTTTGGCAGATTGTGAACCGTTGCGAGGACGTTCTGAACGAATGTCCCTCTTGCGAAGTGGATGCCCAGGACTTTGGGGATCTGGTCTACCAGGATGACCACCCCGATCCCGGCTCTGAAACCTACGAGTACCGGCTCCGATATAAAGTCCGCTACGAATCCCAAGCGCAGGAGAGAGGCCAGCACCAGTGCGGCGCCAACGAGCAAGGTTAGGGTCGTCAGGGCCCGCAACACGGCCGCGGGTTCGCCGCTCGGCACAATCTGGCCCAACTGCGCAGCAGTCAAGATTGCCAAAGTTGTGCTGGTACTGACGCTGAGCACGCGCGACGTCCCCAGTACCGCGTAGATCAGCATCGGCAGCAAGGCGGTATAGAGACCTACCTGCACCGGCAGTCCTGCCATCATGGCATATGCCATCGCCTTGGGAATGATCACCGCCCCGGTGGTCAGCCCTGCGACGATGTCAGGTCGCAGCCAATCCCGACGGTACGACGCAAGCCACTCTGGTAACGGACGAAACCACCGATGTGTTGACATACCTACCAGCGCTGCGGGATGACTCGATGTGTTCGCTTCGGCTCTACGTACCCTTTCACCTTTTGCCGCGGCGGAAGCTCGGGAGGTGTATAGGGAGTCTCTTCGTACGGAATGCTGCCGAGTATGTGCGCAATGCAGTTGAGGCGGGCGCGCTTTTTGTGATCTGACGGAACGATGTACCAGGGCGACGCTGCTGTGTCCGTGGCTGCGAGCATTGCGTCTCGCGCACGTGAGTAGTCGTACCAGCGGCGGTGCGATTCCAAGTCCATAGGACTGAGTTTCCACCGCTTCGAAGGATCTTCGATTCGCGCGAGGAAACGTTTGTGCTGTTCTTTTTCCGATACTTCCAGCCAGTACTTCAGCAGGATGATGCCCTGGCTGACCAGAAAGCCCTCGAAGATGGGACAGTCCCTCAGAAATTGCCTGTGCTCTTCCTCTGTACAAAAGCCCATTACGTACTCAACACCAGCGCGGTTATACCAGCTTCGGTCGAAGATAACGACTTCACCTCCGGTGGGCAGTTGTTCAATGTAGCGCTGAGCATGGAGCTGCATCTTCTGCCTCTCGGTCGGCGTGGGGAGAGCGACCACGCGAAAGATGCGCGGGCTGACACGCTCCATGATGCGCTTGATTATGCCGCCTTTGCCGGCCGCGTCTCGTCCTTCGAAAATGATGACAATGCGGGCGTTGGTCGCCTTGACCCAGTCTTGGAGCTTGACCAATTCAACTTGCAGCTTGAAAAGTTCGGCCTCGTAGTCCTTTTTGTCGATCTTTGATTGGCCGATGGCGCCCGCTTGTTGAGGGTTGTTGTCCAGTTCCGATTGTTGCTTCTTCTTGTTCTTGGATTTCTTACTCATCGTTCTTTTCTCACTTTCTCATTTAGCGACCGCGTTGTACTTCTTCGGGTTGAAGTACGACCGTGATGTCAGCCTTGGGCTCCCATGGGCTCTGGCTTATCGCCTGCGTGAAAGGTGTGGAGCGAAGTTGCGGTAGGTGTAGGAGACGTAAACCATGACTCCATCGAAAGCAGGATTTCGAGGCGCCGTGTTTCCATCGGAAAAATGATAAAGCCAGACCCCTGTTCGCAGGGCGTTGTTCCCTCGCAGTGGGACGGTCACACCAGGTCCAAAATCGAGAGTCATGTTCACGCGCCGAGTGTTCGGCATCGGCACATCATGCGGGAACGCCACGAATCCGCCGTCAACATCAAAGAAGGGTTGCCAGCGCCAGCCTACACGAGGTGCAAATTGCAGTCCGACGCCACTGCCACCGCCGTAGGTATACTCACGGCCATTCGGGACACTTTTTGAATGAATGATAAGGGGCTTTAGATCCAGATTCCCGCCGATAAAAAGATGGCGGGTTGTGAAAAGCCGAGAAGTGAGGCGGACGCCAGTAAAGAAAAGTCGTTGATTCTTGAGATCGCTCATGAGTTGGGGATTTGCGAGCATTCCACTCGTATAGATCGAAAGTTCTCGGTAGTAGCGCGGGGCCCTCGTCGTAGCGGTGACCGGTTCGACACTATTTGAACCGACGTCGTCACAATTTGACGCTCGAGTAGCCGCGGACTGAAAGAGCAAAAACAGCGCAATAGAGATTACAGAAACGCAAGTCTTCATAGGTTATTTCTCCGCACGATGCACCGCGAGATCAGGTCAAATGACGTCGCGCTCACTATTTGACGAACTCCGCGTGGAGCTTTCATTCGCGATCGCGCCAGCGATCGCATGTCGCTCGCTGATCACGAGAAGTGCAAATCCAGTGCCAAAGCTGACGACGGGCTAACTCGAGACTGGCGAAGGAGTAAGAGATGGTGTTTGGGAATGCGTACTGACCTCACGCGGTCACATCGGCCGGCTGCCGGTCAGTTTCTTTCCGATTTCGGCAGCGGAAGTTAAAGAGGCTGGCAGCCCGGATGCCAATGACATCTGTCCTGACGATGGCTTATTGATTGAGTGTCTATATCTTCCCCAAAATGCACGGGCTCTTCTCTCTGAGGGGCAGGAATCCTCCGCCGAAACAAATGGGCTCGGCCCTTCTCATCCAATGCGACGCGCTGCCTTTGGAATTTCGATAAGGGTCCCAACATAATCGCTTATATCAAGCGGCGAACAGTTCCGTTCAAGCGAATCAGCGATCCATCGAAGAGCCGCACAGCCGTCAAGACGGCACGCCCTCTCAAGGGCAGTGCCTCAATGTGGGCGCAGAAAACCTCAACCGATGAGTGTCATCTCTTTGCGAAAGAATTCGTTACATGGCCTCAGGTCTGGCGATGCAAGTGCCTTCGATCAACGTAGGAAGCTTTCCGATGCGCGTCAGAGGCGCCGCCAGCTGCCAGCGGGTTCACTTCGAATCCACTGCATACGCATCAGGACGGCGCTGAATGCGGCCAAGGGGCTTTCTGCTTCACGAGAGAAGCGGTGGGTGGTCGATCCGCCGGGCACGGAGAAAACAATGAGAGATTGGCAGAGAGCGGTGCGAACGGCTTTTTTCATCTTGCTCGCGACATTCCTTACAAGCGTCGTGAATGCGCAAGAGACATGGGTGCCCGAACGGGATATCTGGCGCTCGCACGGAAACGCGATGGGCCAGCCGTGTAACCAAGGAGACTTTCATTCCGCTGTGAAAGAGGCTTTGCGACTTGCCTGCCTCCGAAAGAACGCTTCATTCGATGAGGTTACAGTTCGGAGTGTAATCGTGGTTGGGTTCGTCGGAGGCTTTGTGAACCACGACGACCCGAAGCGGCCTGAGGTGCAATTTGCCCGGTTCCTGCGCGACAGGTACCCTTCGACTGTTCACGTTGAGGTCTTCGCAAACCGGGACGGTAAGGAAGCCCTGGGTTGGCTCTTGCGTCAGCTCGATACGGACGGCGATGGTGTCCTGACAGCCGCCGAGAAAGAACGGGCAAGCATCGTCATTTACGGGCATAGCTGGGGCGGTTCGCAAGCAGTGGCCTTGGCGCGACAACTAGACCGGTTAGGCATCCGGGTACAACTCACCATCCAAATAGATAGCGTTCCGAAGGTTTGGCAATCCGGCTCTCGCATTCCGGCCAACGTCGATCGTGCGATTAACTTTTATCAGTCGGAAGGCCTACTCCACGGGCGGTCCACAATCCACGCGGCTGACCCAGATCACACAAGCATCCTTGGAAACTTCCGAATGACCTACAAGGGTCACAATATCAATTGTGATAACTATCCCTGGCTGGTACGCGTTTTGAGCAAGCCTCACCATGAGATTGAGAACGACCCCAGCGTATGGGACCGAGTTGACGCGCTAATCGACAACGAACTTTCGAGTGAAATTTCCGCCTCTAAGACTGGATGGGGATCCGGCGCTCTGGCCACCCAATAAGGGGCGTTTTGAGCTCGGATCAATGCCCCTCGGATCAACATTCCCAAAGTTAGGGCATTCGAAGCGAGTCCGGTTGGATTGGCGGCTTTCGCGACGGAGTTGCAAGTTCATGTTTGCTCGAGCCCTTTGAGAGGGTGATCGCATTTCATGCGTAACGGGCAAAATGTCTCTGTAATTTCTGCCAGCTGCTGTAGCCATACTCATGGGCAATTACGTATTGGGCGTCGGCCAGGCTTGGTTCGGACAAACCGGCCAAAGGGTCGACGCAATGGTATCGCCTAAGCGCAGCAGCATTCTGTCGTCGCAAGGCGTGAAGTAGGTCTCTTGCTTCTCTCTTCATTGTTTCCAGATTTGCCAAAGAGGGTACACTGCGCATCCGCCATCTCCGTATCGGTCAGCAAATTACTGCTCCGCGTTCCTCTTAACCGGCACCGAGATTGCAGAAAGCGAACCGGCGAGTATGACATCAGCCGGTCAGTCTTCGTGAGGTCTCCGATTGACAGCCCACGAAATGACGGGCGTTTTTTCTGCAAGGAGCTGCCCTAATGCCTGTGTCCAGTCACTGTCTCACGGTCAGCACAGGGCATCCGGCACCGCAAACGATCTCATAAGCTGTGGCCCAGGGCAGATGCGAAATTGTGCCGGCTAGAGACGCGTGACGTAAGCCCAGTATGATCAAGTCGACTCCCTTGTCCAAAGCAACCTGCAAGATTTTCTCACTTGGTATTCCGAACTGAACGACAAACTCAGTGTCAATTGGCGTCTCGTCGTCACGAGGCACCAATTGCTCAAGCCGCCGGACGCAAGTCATTCGCGCATTCTCCCGCATTGCCGTGATTTCGGATGCGCTGTACCAGCCGGGAATCTGCGGTGCAGGAGCCGCTGGGACTACATGTAGCAGGATCAGTCTTCCTTTAGTTTGATGGGCGAGTGATCTAGCCAGTGGCAGTGCGAGGAGCGAAGCTTCGCTGAAGTCCGTCGCAAACAGATACGTCCGAATTTGGGCAGTCAAGTCAACCCGGCTCTCCCGGTAGGAGTGCGGGCCGACAGTTACCACGGGACAGCTCGCGTCTCGAAAGACTTGCTCAGCTACGGACCCCAGCAGCACTTTTTCAATGCCCCGCCGGGCGTGCGTTCCGACCACGACCAGGTCGACCTGTTTTTTGAGGATTAAGGCTTGCAGTTCCTCCCAGACGGTTCCGTAGTGGATGATGAATTCGCGATCCAAGCCCTCGAACGAGCCGTCACGAAGCAAGGCACGCTGCAGTTGTTGGAGTTCACGGGACGCTCCCTCACATGCGAGTTCCAGGGCTCCCGGTCCAGCCATCAAATAAGGAACCGACGAAACAACATGAGCAACGTATAGCTTCGCTTCGTAATGGCGGCAAATGGCCAACGCCTCGTAAAGTGGTTTCACGGAAGCAGGCGACAAATCCGTTGCTACCAAAACGGACTTCAAGCGCAGATCTAGAGCTGAACTGGCGAGTGACATAGCGATTTCTCTTCCTCAGCGATCGACGTCCAGCTCGTATCCGGGAACACCACTGCATCGCTGATCAGTGTGGCGGCGCGATCAAGGCCGATCGAAGTGCTGATACAAAGATCGTAGAGCATCGGATCGAGCCAATCTTTTCCGTAATATTGGCGAATATATTCGGCTCGTTGTGAATCAATGCCCGTGAGCTGGGCTTGAACGTCTCTTTGTTCAGGCCAACGGGCCTGCAGGGCTTGGACTCGTTGCTCTATGGGCGCATAGGCCAGAACATGGAACACGTCCGCCCGGCCCTGAAGCAAGCATTGAGCTCCACGTCCAACGACTACATACTCTCCAGAATCCGCCGCTGCCTGGATCAGTTGCGTGGCGAGAGCGTGGACAGAGTCCTCGTCAATCTTATCTAACCAGCGAGGGGATACGTATGGACAACAGTCTGCTGGGTTAATCCCCGCATGGCGCAGACCGCACCACCAGCGGGCCGCCGGCTCGTCGAACCGAGCAGCAGTTGCGACGTCCAGGTCGGCGATACGGGCGATACGGTCTGCCAGGTGATGGTCCAGGAGTTCCCACCCAAACCTCCGCGCAAGTAAGAAAGCCAGTTGTGTTCCGCCACTTCCGCATTGATGCGTAATCGTGATTACTCTGATCATAGTTTCTCCAGTTTCTGCCCCGGTGTCGGAGCTTTTTCGCTCAGTCCAGTTCGCTTCTCCGCAAACCAAGTCATCGCTCTGCAATTTGCAGCCAGCACAGTGTCAAGGGACAACCTGAGCTGCAATATGCAGTCCAGGATCGATGCGCGCCCGGTCGTCCTTAGAATGGCGACCGCCCTGGCTAGCGGATCAAGCTCACCGATGACGATTTCCGGATCAATGTGCAAGAGCAAATTGCGGAATTGCCGCAGTTTTGAGTGATTGCCATTCAATAAATGCTCGGAGTGGGTACAGTTCAGATACATATATCTCGACTCGCAAAGGGCAATTTCATGAAGACTGCTTATGATTGCGGCCTCAATCGTCACCCGCTTAAGCCATTCCGTGAGCTGCTTGCGGAACGGGAAGGGACTCGTTCCGTTCGTGACCAGTTCGCGTGCCTTGCAGACCGATAGTTCCGCAGCTCCTATGTCCCCTGTAATCACGAGCGCCAGTCTCGACAAGATTTCATGTTCGTGCTCGAACCGGACCATGATTTCCAACGTCGACGCGCCTTTCGCCTCCGTCATCTTCTTTTTCGTTGAATGTATGCCGGACATATTCGGCGTCTCCTTAAGAGGCCGCGCCCGGGCGAATCAGGGGAGTCCGCCCGGGCGGGGGTGGTGGGCTACCTGGGGGGATGCACCTCGGTCGCTGACGGGACGGACTTGTCAGCATCTCCTTTCAGCGTCAGATGAAGTCGTTCGCAGATGTCGCGTGCATAACGGGTTTCCGCCACGAATTCTGCGTGTAAGTCATGCAGCCAAAGCAACAGTTGTGCACCGATGGAATCAACGTACGGCACGTAAGACATGTCAACTAACAAACCGTTTGGTACAAAGTGCCTGGAGACCAGTGATTTCGCTTCAACGGCCCGGGCTGACACGAGCCAGCCCTCCAGCTTGAATGCCAGGTGGTCATTGGTTTGGTGGAACTGCGCTTGAACCATTTCTTAAATTCCTTCCGCCACGATTGTCGGTTGCTTCACGTCAGGTGGGTCTCGAATAGGGGCAACGGATCAGGTGTCGAAACCTCGTTCTGGCGCGGAGGGAGTGAGTAATCCCTAGTTTTGTAACGAGCATTGAATCTCCGCGTTCATTCGGCGCATAGAGTTCGGATCCACTTGGGGAGCGTACGGATAAGAAACCTGATGTTCTGCGTGTCTCGCGAACGCCAGACACTCCTTCTGAGACGGGCGGTCGATGATCAGAAGATCACCAGGCCGAAGTTGATTCGTTGCCAAGAGGGCGGCTAGCGGATAGATAAGGAGGCGTTCGATCGCGCGCTTCAGATGCCTTGCCCCATAGCGTTGGTCCGTGCCTTTGTCCAATAGAAATTGCCGGGCTTCCTCTGTGATTCGAAAGAGAAAAGGCCTTCCTAAGGCATCGCTAACACGAGATTGCACCTTTCGGAGTTCGATCTGAAGCACTTCTTGCAACTGTTCGCGCCTCAAGGGCTGAAACACCACAAGCTTGTCTAAGCGATTCACGAACTCCGGAGAAAACTTCCGACGCGCTGCGTCTATTGCCGCCCGTTCCATTCTTTCATCTAGGCGGTTCGCCTGCTCTTTGGATGGACGAACAAATCCCATGCTTCCGGTCATTAACTCACTGATCTGGACGGCACCGAGGTTCGAGGTCATAAAGATGATGGTTTGTGATAAGTCGACGCGGCGGTTGTCCCCGAGAGTGAGTGTGGCTTTGTCGAGAACTCCGAGTAGAAGCTGCCACAATGCGTCACTCGCTTTTTCGATCTCGTCGAACAGTAAGAAGCTGAGTTTCAGTTCGCCTCGGTGATTTTTGGCGAGCGCCTCCTCTGTAATCAGAGGGTGTGTTTCACGGTGCCCCAGATAGCCTGGGGGCGAACCAATGAGTTTGGAAATTTCATGGGAGTGCTGGAATTCCGCGCAATCTACCTTAATTATGGCCCGTTCGTCCCCGAACAGGATCTCCGCAGCGGCCTCCACAACGCGCGTCTTTCCGACGCCAGTGGGCCCCAACAGCAGGATATTCCCCACGGGATGGCCAGTTACGTTAAGTCCCGCGCAGAATACCTGATAAAGCTCCACGAGCGCTTGCACTGCCTCATCTTGCCCGACGATTCGCTCTCGGAGAGCATCCTCGAAATGGCATGACGCGGAACTCTGCTGGTGCGGATCCAACGTTTCTCTGGACTGCAATCGAACTGCTGTCGACATGACCTTCTACTTCCTTCCGAGCAACGGTAATGCCTTTAGAGCTCGACGAACTGACCAGGGACGTGTTTTGCGGCCACGGCCCTTGGTCGGTGGCATTACATCAACGCTGTCGCAAGTCGGCTGCCAAATCTTGATGCGCTATTCGATTGATACTAAGAGCGGATCGCGAACCCTTCGAGACAGTTGAAGATTGCTCTGCCCGGATACGGTCATCGCTGCCAGGAACCGCCGTGTCCTGACGATGTGAACAAATCCGCCACGTCGCTGCCTATGTTCTTGGAGGACATGCATTTGAGTTATCCGTGTCAAGGCCACAAGCCGGTGGCCACTTGAATGCATAAGCGACAGCAGAGTTGTTGATCGAATGTGGGAGATCTAGACCAACTGTTGAGAACAACGCGGGTCGTTATTGCCGCGTGAATCGGGCCCAGGCGTTTCGTCTGGAGCTGGAGGAGGCATGTGCGTCGTTCACTTGCGAATCAGGAGTATGCAGCCACACGCACTCAAAATTCACTGGCAGAAGAAGCCAAGCTATACGAGTGGCCTCGCATCGGTACTGTTCTTCTGGCTCTCGATTTTTCCGCTCGTTCCTCAGTCGCTGGGGCGACAAAACCCTGAGCCCGCTGGCCACGTGCAGGGCACAGCGTTCGTTCAAGACTCGAAGGGGCAGTCCTATATCGCGAACGCAAAGGTGACGTTGAAGACCGCGACGGTAATCGAAACGGAAACGGATGAGAGCGGCAAATTTGAGTTTCGAAGCGTGCCGCCTGGATCATACATCCTTGAAGCCGCAGTACCAGGATTACTCGCAAGTCAGGCTGTCACGGTAGAGATGGGCAAAGTCGCTGAAATCTCTCTGGAGTTGAAGCCCTCGGCGGTTCAGGACTCCGTCACAGTGACAGGCAACGCCAACGAAAACGCACCGACCTCCGCTTCTCCATCTGGAACTGTCACAGCCAGCTCGCTCCGAAATGCGCCGAATGTCGACGACCGCGCTGAGAGTATCCTCCCGACACTTCCTGGAGTCGTGCGCGGCCCCGACGGACGCATCAACTTGAAAGGTGCACGCAGCACGCAGAGTGGGGCGCTGGTAAACAGCGCCAACGCAACTGATCCTGCAACTGGCAATCCAGGAATAGCTGTTCCCATTGATGTTGTTTCCTCGGTGCAGGTGATTTCGAATCCCTATGACCCCCAGTACGGAAAACTTACGGGCGCGGTTTCTGCATTGGAGACAAAAACCAGTAGTTTCGAAGGATTCCACGCCTCCATCCAAAACTTCATGCCCCGCGCGCGGGTGCGCGACGGCACGATTTGCGGCATTGGTTCCGCGACACCGCGCGTGACCTTCACAGGTCCCATCTGGACAGATCACATTGCTTTCACGCAATCGCTGGAATATCGATTTGTCCGGACACCCGTGAACAGTCTGCCGCCCTTCCAGCGGGACACGACACTCACGAGCGTCAATTCGTACACGCAATTCGATTTCAATATAACTCCGAAACAGACCGCAACCGTTTCCGTGGTCGTCTATCCGCAACGGCTGCAGTACCTCGGCTTGAACACTTTCACACCACAGCCGTCCACCTCGGACTACCACCAGCGCGGTTATCAGCTCTACGGCCAGCACCGGTACCTCACCGGAAATGAAAGCCTCCTGACTTCCCAGTTCACCTACAAGACCTTCGATGTCGACATCACTCCGGCAGGCTCCGGTCCTTACCAGCTCTTGGTTGAGACGACCGAAGGCGGGTTCTTCAATTCTCAAAAGCGCCGGGCCTCACGTTTCGACTGGGAGGAAATGTACCAATTTGCCCCGCGGCATTTTCTCGGAACTCATCAATGGCACGTCGGTTTGGAGTACGCGTACTCAAATTACGGTGGCGTCCAGTCGTTTTCGCCGGTCGAGATCCAAGGAGCCAAGGGCAGACCGATCGAGCGCATCACCTTCACGGGCGGTGGTCACGCCTACGTCACACAGCACGAAGTCACCTGGTTTGCTGCGGATCAGTGGACCGTTTCTTCACGACTGCTCTTGGACATTGGGCTGCGCTTTGACAGCGATACCGTGACAAGTTCAGTGCACGCCGCTCCGCGGGTCGGCTTCCAGCTGGCTCTGACGCGCAGTGGACGGACGATGCTGCGAGGCGGCATCGGGGAGTTCTACGACCGTGTGCCTTTGATGATCCCGGCTTTCCAGTGGTTTCCAGAGCGGACTG
>Ga0182032_10001136_pt1 | contig 11674 bp, 11 predicted proteins | sample tim00Cox00000000_FD_125970 | JGI IMG/M metagenome (GOLD analysis project Ga0182032, IMG submission 125970) | Lab enrichment of tropical soil microbial communities from Luquillo Experimental Forest, Puerto Rico - timezero.00C.oxic.00.000.000 | ecosystem: Environmental > Terrestrial > Soil >... | reverse complement strand
TTGCCATCATTGCTGGCGTCGTCATCGCCCGCGGCGCGGTGGTAAAGATACTGCCGCCAGCTGCGAGACTTTTCGCTCTAGCAGGGCTGCCGGTCGAGCCATCGGGCGAACTCAGACCGAAATGACCATCAACGACTTAAACCATCAACGGCTTAAGAGGTGGACGGATGTTTATCGCGATGAACCGGTTCAAAGTGATTCCCGCATCGCAGACGGACTTCGAACGTGTTTGGACGACGCGTGACACCCATCTGCGGGGCGTCGGCGGGTTCATTGAGTTCCACCTGTTGCGCGGACCCGAGCGGGAAGATCATGTGCTTTACGCGTCCCACTCCATCTGGCGGAGCCGTGCTGATTTCGAGGCATGGACGCGGTCGGAGGCTTTCCGCCTTGCCCATCAGAGCGCCGGCCAGAACAGGCCGCTCTATCTCGGGCACCCCGAGTTCGAGGGGTTTGAAATTATTCAGACGGTCGACGCGAAGAGCCCTTGATGGCACGGATCCTCGTCCTTGGTGCCGGCTTTGCCGGTTTGTGGAGCGCTGTCGGCGCGGCGCGCGCACTCGATGAGTTCGAGATCGGCACAGACGAAATCAAGATAACGGTTGTCAATCGCGACATCTGGCACGCTATCCGAGTGCGGAATTATGAAGCTGATCTGGCCAAAGTGAGGGTCCGGCTCAATGATGTGCTCTATCCCGTCGGAGTCGAACAGATAACGGGCGAGGTCACCGGGATCGACTTTACCCATCAGCAGGTAGCCTGCGCGATCGGAGGCAGACCCCGTCTCCTGGACTACGACCGGCTGGTCTTTGCCCTCGGCAGCCGACTAGTCCGCCCTGAAGTTCCGGGGCTCGCAGAGTATGCGTTCGACGTCGATACTTACGAGGGCGGCGCGCGGCTCAACAGACATATCGATGCTCTGCCCGAGCAGCCACCCTCGCCCGGTCAATACACCGCTCTTGTGGTTGGCGCCGGCCTGACCGGCATCGAGACTGCGACCGAGCTGCCCGGAAAAATCCGAACAGCATTGGTCCGCGCCGGTCGGCCGGCGGTAGCACTGCGCGTCATTCTTGCCGATCATCGACCTTTGATCGGTTCCGATATGGGCGAAGAGGCGTGCCGCGTGATCGACGAGGCGCTCACCTCTCTCGGCGTGGAGACCCGCGTCGGGATCTCGGTAAGCGCTATCGATGCAACCGGCGCAACATTGGAGACCGGAGAAAGGATCCCCGCCGCAACAATCGTCTGGTGCACCGGTATGCGCGCCAACCCTCTCACCGAACTGTTCCCGGTGAAGCGCGATCGGTTCGGCCGAATTCCAGTCGATGGGTTCATGAAAGTCGAAGGCATGGACGACATTTTCGCCGCGGGCGACGTCGCCAGCGCGACGGTCGACGATCGGCACGTCTCGGTGATGTCTTGCCAGCACGCGAGGCCGATGGGCCGCTTTGCCGGTTACAATGCGGTATGCGACTTGCTGGGCAGGCCAATGCTGCCTTTGCGCATCGATTGGTATGTGACATGTCTCGATCTCGGGCCGTGGGGCGCCGTGTACACCGAAGGATGGGATCGGCGCGTCGTCGCGACGGGCGCGGCCGCCAAGCGGACCAAGCAGATCATCAACTGCGAGCGCATCTATCCGCCGCCTTATGCAGATCGCCGCCAAATCCTCGACGCTGCGGCGCCCATTGTGCAAACGCCGCCGCAGTTTCGCTAACGAGCCGAAAAAGAGATGGCCGAGCCAGATCCACGACAGAGTTACACGGCCAACTTGCAAGGCGAGGTCGATAGCGCGGCCCTCTACCGAACGCTGTCGCAGACCGAAAAAAATCCAGATTTGGCGCGGGTTTATGCCCGTCTGGGGGCGGTCGAGGAAGCCCACGCCGAGTTCTGGAAGCGCAAGATTGCCGCCGCCGATCAGCGAGTGCCCCGGCTGCGGCCGGGTCTTCGGACACGGGCGCTCGCATGGCTCGCGCGTCGCTTCGGCCCGACCTTTGTTCTGCCAACTATCAGTACGCTCGAGCAGATGGATAGCGGCGCTTACGACGCACAGCCGGAAGCCATTGCCGGTGGGCTACCCGCGGCCGAGCGATCACATGCCCGGGTCATCGAGGCGCTTGCGGCGCGTTCGCCGCGCGCGTTCAGCGGGCCGACAATTGCGCACCTGGAAGGCCGGCATCGCGGGCTTGGTGGCAACGCGCTACGTGCTGCGGTGCTCGGCGCCAATGACGGGCTCTGCTCCAATCTGAGCTTGGTGATGGGTGTGGCGGGCGCCGATCTTACACCGCACGCCATCCTCGTCACCGGCCTCGCCGGCTTGTTGGCGGGTTCCTGCTCGATGGCGTTGGGGGAATGGTTATCGGTCAGCACTACCCGCGAATCCTATCAGCGGCAGATCAAGACAGAGGCCGATGAGCTCGAGCAAGTGCCCGAGGAAGAGCAAGAGGAGCTGGCCCTCATTTATCAGGCCAAAGGCCTTCCCGAAGAGCAGGCGAAAGTGCTGGCGCAGCAGCTGATCGCCAATAAGGAGACCGCTCTCGATACTCTGGTTCGCGAGGAATTGGGGATTGACCCCGAAGAACTCGGCGGCTCGGCGTGGGCCGCTGCTGGGACGTCTTTTCTGCTGTTCGCAATCGGAGCGATCTTCCCGGTCGCGCCTTATTTCATTTTGGCGGCTGTCCCGGCAGTGATTGCCAGCCTCGTGGCGAGTGGCATAGCATTGTTCTCAATCGGGGCGGGCACGACCCTGTTCACCGGCCTCGGGGTCTGGTTTTCCGGGTTGCGGCAGCTACTGATCGGCTTTGCCGCGGCCGGCGTGACTTACGGTGTTGGCAAGCTGATCGGGGTCGCCGTCACGGGTTGATGCGAAGACCGCTGCGCGCAAGAAACTCCGCCCGAGCGAGCTGGTGCTGAAGGCTCATCCGCTGGATGACAGTAAGCGGTCGCCACGGTCCACCAAGCAGCACCTGGCTGTTCCGATCGAGTGTCAGATGGTGACCATCGAAAATAAGAAGGCTGTCGAGCCCGCGTTCGTCGAGTGTCCAATTCCGCACCGGCCCGGTATCGATATGGATAAAGCCGGAATGCGGGTACCAACCGACGCCGCCGCGCTGCATCGCCCGGGCTTTGGTCATCGCCTCCGATAGTCTCGATTCGAAGCGCACATCAAGCGCTCGGCCAACAATATGCTGGCTGTGCTCGGCAACGCCAAAAGTGGTCCGCGCAAGCAGCGCGTTTGTTTCAGCCGTGCGGTAGGCCGAAAGCACCGTCGCCCTGCTTTCGCCCACCGCGTCGAGTACATCGGCCAGGAAATCAATTACGCCGGGATCGATCTGCGTCTTTTCACCGGAGTGATGATCGCGAAAGAAAATACAGAGTTCGTCCATGACCCTGGGGATCGGGCCATTATCGTTTCGGTACGCCCCATCGAATGTCTCACCAGTATGCGAATTGACGAGGCGAAGCCGCCGCAGCGCGGTCGGTGGGCGAACAACCGCGTGCGCTATCGACGGCCATGCTGCCCACCCTGCGATTGATGATAAGAAGAGACGTCTATTCATTGCCCTTTCAGATCTCGACTAATACGCAAAACGACGTTACCGGAGCGGCGCCGTTAACCCTGTATTCGGGAACTCTGCGGGATGGCCGAGCCGCGCCCGGGCATATGGAGAAGGGTTCTTTGCAATTGAAAGCGGAGAACCGGCCTCGGTCAAGCCTAAAATCTCTTCAAAAGCCGATCGATATAGTCGAGCTCGATTTCGGGCCGTGAGCGTTCGCCAGCGCGACGCCGCAATTCATCGAGGATCTCGCGGGCTTTCTGTAGAGTATTCTGGTCAGGAATCTTAACGTCGCCTTGGTCGTAAGTGCCATTGTTCGAAACCGGGCGCCCAAGCGGATCGCGCTCGATCTGATCGCGCTGCCCCTCTGTGGCGCCGATTGCATCGTCATTCGGATTCCCTAACTGGCCCTGCATGCGGCGTTGCATTTGCTGTGCAAAATCACGTGCCGCCTGCTGCAATTGATCGAGCGCCTCGGTCTGCGGGCCGATCGCCTCGCCGGGTTGCCGGCGCTGGAGGGCCTCGCTGGCATCGCGCATCGCGCGTTCGGCCCGGCCCAACGGCTCGGGAATATCACCGAGCCCGTCGCCGAGCCGGCGCATCATCTCGCCGAGCATGCGGCGAAGCCCCTCTTGCTGACCCGCGGCGTCGCCGAGCTGCGCATTGGGGTCCTGCTGGTCACCTCCTTGCTGCTGCCCGCGCTGCCCCATCCGGCCCTGTTGGCCCTGTTGCTGCTGCGCGCGAAAGCTGCGGTCGAGCAACTGTTGTTGGCGCTGCATCAGATCGCGCATACCGCGCATCATCTGCTGCGCCTCACTCGATCCTTGTTGCGGCATTTGCCCTGGCCGGGCCATGCGCAGATTTTCGAGCATGTTCTGGAGCTGGGACAACAATTCGCGCGCCTGCTCGCGAGCCCCGTTGCGAGCGAGGTCCCGGGCCTGGTCAAGCATGCGTTGCAGATCGCGGCTGCTGATCACCTTCGACGGATCGACCGGCTGTTGGTACTGGTCCGGATTGCGCGCCATATTTTCGGCGAGCGCCTGCAAATAGCGGTCGAGCGCCTGCTGCAGTTCCTTCATCAACCGGTCGATCTCCTCGTCCGGTGCGTTTTTAGCGAGCGCGTCCTGAAGCTCTTGCTGCAGCCGTCGCATTTCGCGCTCGGCCAAAGACATTCGACCGTCTTCGATGCGCAGTGCCGTGTCCCACAGCAGCTGTTCGACAGCGGCGATCGATTTCGCATCATCGTTGAGCCGAAGACGCTCTTCGGCGAGCCGCATCCCGAGGAAGGCCACGGTATCGTCGCGGTAAAGCTGAGGCCGCTCGCGCAAATCGCTGAGGGTGTCGGCGACTGCCAACCGAGAGCCCGGGTCGGTCACCAACTCCTTGCGCTGGTCGATGATCGCGCGGGCGACCGGGTGCTCAAATCTCCGCTCCGGGAGCTTCATCCGAACCGGCTCACTTTCGCCGGTCTGGCCCAGTGCGTCGGTGGCGACGAGCCGGATTTCGACCGGTAGGCCGGCCCAGGGATGCGGCGACAGATCGTGATAGCTGGTAGCTTGCGCCTCTTTGAGATGCAGCCCAGGTAAGGGCGCGTCCAGCTCGATCGTCTCGTCAGACTTACCGCCCTCGCGACGGATCACGGCCTTGACAGCTTCAACGCCGTAATCGTCGCTGGCCCGGTAATCGATCCGCAGCGCCGCATGTGTCGTCCCCTCGGGCGGTTTGGCAAAGGCGATTTTCGGTGGATTGTCCGCAATTATTTCGATCGGCCACCCACCGAGCGTGGTACCCGCCTGAGTCACCTTGAGGTGGTGGCCGGTCGCTATCGTCGTAGAAGCTCGAAAATTTTGTTTGTCGATCGCCTCGAAATCGCGGCTGTCGGCATCGATCGCAAGGCTCGGGACGGATTGCCCACCATGTACCTGCGCGAGCAGCGTGCTGCCGGTTGGGATACGCACGGTTTCTGTGGTTTCCGACCGGAGGAACTGCGGCGCCAGCCCGGTGTATTCGGGCGGCGTCACCCAGATGTCGAGGCTCGTGGCGATCGGCGCCGGCCCCTTCCCGAGGGTGGGCATCACGGCCCGGATGAGACGATCACGCCAATCAGCTCCGGCATCGACAGCGCCAATCAGCAGCAGCAGTGCTAGCAGCGCACGCAGTCCCCACGGATCATGTAGCGCAAACCCAGCGCGCGGAAATCCGATTCGCAGCCCGCGAGCCGCCGCCTCCATGCGCCGGAGATGCGCTTGCCACAGCCCGGCCGCCTGGGTGTCGAGCAGCCCGCTGGGTCGGTCGGCAAGCGCCACCAACGGCCGGTGTTGCAGCCCACTTGCCAGCTCGATGCGGCGGCGGGCAGCGACCTGATCCGGGACGACGAGTTTGCGGAATACTCCCGCCACTGAGATCAGAAAGGCGGCCCCGAGACCTAGCAGAACACAGGCGTGGAGCAACCCCGGCAAATTCGGCAAGAGATCGAACAACGCGAGCCCAAAAAACGTGCCGACCACGGCGAGCGTCGGCCAGCATGAGGGCCACACCCGCTCCCACAACAGCGCCGCGCGGGCAAGGCGTAGCCGCATCGCGAAGGAGGCTCTATCGGTCGGCGAGCGGTCGGTCATGCGGCACCTCGCTTTGGCGCGGGCTCTTCGGGAGGATCACAGAGCCAGTCGGGAATGCTATCCAATGACAACAGTTCATCATAGCTTGGCCGCGCCCGAATGACGGCAAATCGGTCGCCCGAGGCCAGCACCTCCGGCACCAATAATCGGCTATTGTAGGTGGTGCTCATGACCGCCCCATAGGCGCCGGCCGCGGTGAACGCGACAAGATCACCTTGAGCGAGCGGCGGCAAATCACGATCAATTGCAAAGGTGTCGCCCGTTTCGCAAACCGGCCCGACGACATCGGCAGGCGCCAGCGAAGCGCCCGCTGCCGGAAAGTGAAGCGGGACAATGTCGTGCCACGCATCGTAGAGTGCTGGGCGGATCAAGTCGTTCATTGCAGCGTCGACTATTACAAAACGTCTGGTGTTGCTATGTTTGATATACACAACTTGGGAGATGAGCAGGCCGGCTTCAGCCGAGAGCACGCGCCCCGGCTCACACGCGAGACTGAGGCCAAGCGAGGAAAAAATTTCCGCTACGAGCTGTGCGTAGCTTGCGAGATCCAGAACAGTATGGTTTTGGTAGGGGACCCCGATGCCGCCGCCGAGGTCCATTCGCGTGACCGGGAGGCCAATCCGGTGCAGTTCGAGAACGATCTCCGCAACTCGCTGGAAGGCGCGGCGATACGGTTCGAGATCAGTCAGTTGTGAGCCGATATGAACTGCAAGCCCAACTGGTTCGATCCCGGGGAGCTGGTCCGCGAGCCGATAAGCGGTAATTGCTTCGGCCAGCTCAATCCCGAACTTGTTTTCCTTGCGCCCCGTCGCGATTTTGGCGTGGGTGTGCGGATCGACATCGGGATTGACGCGGATCGCGATCCGCGCCGTCCGACCCATTCCTTTAGCGATCTCGCTCAACCGGCGCAGTTCCGGGACCGATTCGACATTGATCTGATGGATCCCCGTCGAGAGTGCTGCCGCGAGCTCGGGTGCTGTCTTGCCGACACCGGAAAAGATGATCCGCTCTGGCGGGATGCCGGCGACGAGGGCTCGGCGCAGCTCGCCTTCGGAGACAACATCCGCTCCAGCCCCGAGCTTGGCAAAATGCCGGAGCACGGCGAGGTTCGAGTTAGCTTTTACCGCGTAGCAGATGAGAGGGTGCTCGGAGATAAAAGCCTCGGCAAAGCGGCGGTACAGTGCGGTGAAACCAGCCGCGGAATAGAGATAGAACGGGGTACCCACCGCTGCCGCAATGCGTGAGATCGGGACTGCTTCGGCACACAGTTCCCCTCCGCGATAGGGAAAAATCTCACTCACTCGGATAGGGCCGCGGGTAGGTAATGGGCACGTCCGGCGGCGGCTGCGGGGCATTCTTCTTGCCGCATCCGCCCAACGCCAACGAAAGGATGAGCGCCAGGAGTGTGATACCAGCGGATAAGCGGATCGCGCGTGCTCCGCCGACATTGGGGGCAAGAGGCCCACAATGTGGAATGCCGCGGGCGTAGGGCAAAGCTCGCCAAATCATTCGAGAAATCTTTTCCGCGCCTCCTGGACAGCTGCGCGGACGCGTTCTGGGGCAGTGCCGCCAAAGCTGGTTCGGCTCGCCACCGAATGAACGGCATCGAGTACGTCGTAAACCTCAGCGGTGATCGCGGGCTCGACAGCTTGCAATTCGGCGAGCGGCAACTCAGCGAGAGCGCAACCCAGCGCTTCCGCCCGTTTGACGATCATACCCGTCGCATGATGGGCAGGGCGAAACGGTAGACCGGCGACCCGCACAAGCCAGTCGGCAAGATCGGTCGCCGTTGCAAAGCCAGCCTCCGCGGCGGCGCGCAAGCGCTCGTCATCCGGCCGCATGTCCCGCACCATACCGGCCGTCGCGGTGAGGGCGAGCTGGAGTGCGTCGACGGCGTCGAACACGGGAACCTTGTCCTCTTGCATATCCTTACCGTAAGCGAGCGGCAGGCCTTTCATCACCGTCAGCAGCGCCATTAGGGATCCGTTCAGACGACCCGTCTTGGCGCGCACGAGCTCGGCGGCATCCGGATTGCGCTTTTGGGGCATGATCGAGCTGCCGGTGGTGAATGCGTCGCTCAAAGCGACGAAGGCGAATTCGCTGCTACTCCACGTGACGATCTCTTCGGCGAACCGCGAGAGATGTGTGCCGGCGAGAGCTGCTGCCGCAAGGAACTCGATCGCGAAGTCGCGGTCGGACACGGCATCGAGCGAGTTCGCCGCGGGTCTGTCGAAACCGAGCGCCGCAGCCGTCGCATGGCGATCGATCGGGAACGAAGTCCCGGCGAGTGCCGCCGCACCGAGCGGCGACTCGTTGAGGCGACGCCGGCAATCTGCGAGCCGCCCCCGGTCGCGCCCGAACATCTCGACATAGGCCAAAAGATGGTGGCCAAAAGTAATCGGCTGCGCGATCTGCAGGTGAGTGTAGCCGGGCATCACCGTGCCGGCTTCCGCCTCGGCGCGATCAATCAGGGCCTGCTGCAGATCGCGCATTCCCACGTCGAGGCGATCGATTGCGCTGCGCAGCCACAGCCGAAAGTCTGTCGCGACCTGATCGTTGCGTGACCGCGCAGTGTGAAGCCGGCCCGCAACTGGCCCGATGAGCTCGGCGAGCCGTGCCTCGATGTTCATATGGATGTCTTCATGCACCTCGCTAAAGACAAAGCAGCCGCTTTCGATCTCCGATCGGATTTGGTCTAGACCGGTGCTGATCGCCGCGCCATCTTCGCGTGAGATGATGTTCTGCGCGACGAGCATCGCGCAATGCGCCTGGGACCCGGCGATGTCCTCGGCGTAGAGACGCTTGTCGAAATCGATCGAGGCATTGATGCGGCGCATGATCTCGGCCGGGCCTTCGGCAAATCGGCCGCCCCACAGCGAATTCTTTTCGGTCGGGATCATGGGTTGCTGCGCCAATCGCACTGGAGGGAAAAGTTGATGAAATGGGCCGTGGTCGCCGTGTTGCTGTTCTTCCTCGCGCCCCCAACCGGGAGCCCGGCGGCGAAATGCGACACCGACGCGCCCGATCGTACCAAACTCGGCGAATTCATCCCGGTCCCTGATCCGGCTCCTGCGCCGACACTCACCCTCTCCGATCTCTCCGGAAATACGGCCGACCTCTCCGATTTCAGAGGAAAGCTGGTCGTGGTTAATCTCTGGGCCACCTGGTGCGCGCCTTGCCTCGAAGAGATGCCGTCGCTCGAGCGCCTGCAGTCACGCCTCCGCGAACGCATCGCTGTGCTCGCGGTATCTGAGGATCGCGGCGGCAGCAAGGCCGTTGAACCGTTTGTTGCCAAACTCGGGCTCAAATCGGTCAAGACCTACCTCGATCCGAAAAGCGCCGTCGGGCATGCCTTCGATGTACAGGGCCTGCCCACCAGTTTTCTGATCGACCGCGATGGGAAAGTGCTCGGGAAGGTCGAAGGCGCGGCGGTGTGGGATTCACCGAAAATGCTCGGGGTCCTCGAACCTTTCCTTGCGGACAATAGCATTGTTAGGACGTCAACCCATTGAGCACGTCGCCTAAAAAAAGCCCGCCGCGGCGCAAACCCTCCTCGTCGATCGAATGTCCAATGCCCACCGAAGTTACCGTCTCCACCGGAACGTCGGCCGCCTTGAGCGCGGTTTCCGCTTCAGCGAGCGCGCTGTAGGGCACAAGTGGATCTTCAGTGCCATGAACGAGGAGAGTGCGCGGACGCGAGCGCAGCTCGTTCGCTAGCAGTTCGGGAGCGAGGAGCCTGCCCGAGAAGCCGACAATGCCGGCCACGGGCTTATCCCGTCGAAACCCGACATAGAGTGACATTACCGTGCCTTGCGAGAACCCGACGAGAGCCAAATCGCTATCATCGAGCCCCCGCGTTGCTAACGCCTCGTCGATGAACGCATCGAGAATCGGTGCGGCCGCGCGGACCCCGGCGAGGGAAGCCCCTGGGCTGCGGTCCTGCGAGCTGTACCATTGATATCCGTAGGGGGCCATGTCGCACGGAAATGGCGCGTTGGGCGACAGGAACTCCGCGGTCGGCAATAGCCGTGCCCAATAGGGCGCCAGCCCGATCAGGTCGTTGCCATCGGCGCCGAGGCCATGCAGCAGGATCACGAGGCGGATCGGTTTGCCGCCGGCGACGGGAGGACGGGACGGTCCGGACAGAGTGGGCATCATCAACGCAGTCTCTCTGATGACAGGCGCAGCATGGGAAGCTAGCTCAGACCCGGTACCGATGTCACTCGTACCGGCTTGGGCAACCAAGACGGTGACGCGGTTTGCACCGAGCCCGACCGGATTTTTGCACCTCGGCCACGTCCGATCGGCACTCGAGGGCTGGTGCGCAGCGCGTCGCGACGGCGGGCGCTTCGTATTGCGTCTCGAAGATATCGACCAGACTCGCTGTCGCGAGGAGTACGCCGCGGCGATCCTCGAGGATCTTGCTTGGCTGAACCTCGACTGGGACGGGCCGGTACGCAGGCAGTCGGAGCATTTCGATGATTATCGCCGTGCGCTCGATCGGCTCGCGGGAATGGGGGTCCTCTATCCTTGTTTTTGCACGCGCCGTGAGATCCAGGCCGAGATTGCACGCGCCGGTGGCGCGCCGCAGGGCGATGCGGGTCCGATTTATCCGGGGATTTGTCGCGGGCTCACCGCCGAGGCGGTCGCAGCAAGACGCCGGTCGGGGGTCGACTATGCCTTTCGGCTTGATGTGGGGCGCGCTCTCGCTCTAACCGGGCCGCTTGATTGGATGGAGGGAGAGCAGCACCGGCAAGTCGATCCGGCATCACTCGGCGATGTCGTGCTGGCGCGCAAGGAAATCCCGACGAGCTATCACCTGGCTGTCACGGTCGACGATGCGATCCAGGGGGTGACTTTGGTCACATGCGGCGAGGATTTGCTGACTGCGACGCATATTCATCGCGTGCTGCAGGCGCTCCTGGAGTTGCCAACGCCTCGATACCGGCATCATCGGCTATTAACCGACGAGGTTGGACGCCGCCTCGCCAAGCGCACAGGTGGCCTGACGATCAGGTCGATGCGGGAGAAGGGAATGAGGCCGACGGACGTCGTTGCGCTCGCGGCAGCAGATGCCCTTCGAGCCGGGCCAACTTAATCGAGCGGCCTGTGCAGGCCGGTGGCCACGTCGAGGTACTCCGGATCGTCTGGCCGCAATAGTCCATGACGGAGCGCGAAGTCGAGGATCACCAGGTTCACGTTGAACTTGAAGTCGTCCGAAGTGCGGACCCGGTCAATGACCAGCGAGGCCGGCACGAGATCGAAATGCACGATTTCGCCGTCGCGGTTTTGCGGCAGGAAATCGGCGGGCATTTCGAGATCGTAGACAAATAGCACATCGTCGCGGATCCCCAGTTCGGTTTCCATCCTATACGAGACCGCGCCGACAGGCAGTGCATGCTTGGTGATGCTCGTGGGGATCGAGGCTTCTTCGTCGCCCTCCTTTAAGAGCGTCTCGTCGAGACCGTGACCGTTACCGACCCCGCCGGCGACCAGATT
>Ga0182032_10001119_pt1 | contig 11752 bp, 11 predicted proteins | sample tim00Cox00000000_FD_125970 | JGI IMG/M metagenome (GOLD analysis project Ga0182032, IMG submission 125970) | Lab enrichment of tropical soil microbial communities from Luquillo Experimental Forest, Puerto Rico - timezero.00C.oxic.00.000.000 | ecosystem: Environmental > Terrestrial > Soil >... | reverse complement strand
TCTTAATCTCTTGGTCGTAGGTTCGATCCCTACACGGCCCACCAAATATCCCTTGCATCCCGCCCGTCCTGCTGATCGAAACTAAACGGCGCCTGAGGCTCACAAGGGCAACCCCAGGCAGTCCGACTCCCAATAGCGCGAGGCTCGGGGGCCGAAGACAGTCGTTGACTGAGTGGCTGATCGCGTCAGTCAGGTGCATTCAGGACCTGCAAGCCGAAGACAGGCTCCGCGGCCCTCGGAACGAATTAGCCACAGGTAGCGAGAAATGGACACGAGTGAAAATAAGCGAGCGGCGCGGCACTGCGAACGGGGCGACCTTTCTTTTGAGGACTCCTTCATACAGTTAGGGTCGAGTGGGACGAGCGTCGCGTAACAGTTCGTCGGCTTGATGACTATGCCGCTGCCGATTTTGAACACCCTTGGGTCATGTCGCATCTGTGGTGGCGGCCGCACCCGGTGTATCGGCGAAAAGACTTCTGCGTTTTCTGACATGAACTTTGAGCTGTTTGAGTGCCTCGATTGCTCCTTTCAGTTCGTGCGCCCGGTGATTGACCCGGCAAGCGTCTACACGGCCGATTACTATCGAGGTAGAGGCGCGGACCCCATTGTTGATTACGAGGAAGAATTCAGAAATCCATTCCATACACCCCGATTGTTCGAGTTCAACAATCTCGTCCAGATTGTGCGAAATGTCAAAGCCGAAGGGACATCGCAACAGTTGCGGTGGCTCGACTATGGCTGCGGCAATGGGGCTCTCCTCAGGTTTCTCACCGAGCAAAAAGACCTGCAAGTTCATGCAGCAGGTTTTGACGAAAGCGTGGTCAGTCAGCGCTTGAAGGTTCAGGGGTTTGAATTTTATGACCGTAACGAATTACAGACGCTTCCGGCCGGGAGCTTTGACGTCGTCACCTGCATTGAAGTCATCGAGCACACGCTCGAACCGAGAGAGGTTGTAACGGAGATTTCGCGGTTGTTAAAGCCGGAGGGGCTTCTCTTGCTTACGACGGGCAACATGCACTCACCTGTCGCAAGGATGCGAGGGTTTCATTTCTCTTACTGCGTACCTGAAGTCCACATCAGCCTCTTTAATCCCAAGCTTCTCGAGAATGTTTACAGAGAGTGCGGCCTCGAACCCCGCTACTTTCGGTATTCCGGAGTCATAAGATTCAAGATCCTCAAGAGCCTGGGGCCCAGACTCGGCAAAAACAGAATTGCCGCTTTCGTGGCGGGTCTCAGGCCCGTGACGCTGATTCTTGATTGGCTCTTTGGGGTGTCGAAGATTCCCAGTGCTGTGAAGATGCCTTGACCACCCCGAAGGAATAGCGGTGAATTTACATGGCCACGATCACGATGATGGCCGCCGGCGCCGTTGTGCACTGCAGCAAATGCGACCGCGCGATTGACACACGCCACTCGCGAAACATTTCGCGGGAGTATTGTCTGGTTGCCGTTCCCGGATGGCGTGCGCTGACAGGGCGACAGTCGGTGAGTTGCCAAGGGATTCCGGGCATTGCGGCCTCGCGAAGCCTCATCGACCGGCCTTCCGCTGCATGGCATCCTGAAGCGGATTACGGGCCAGGTGAGGAAAACTTTCTGGTCGGGCCCAGAGACCTACGTCGTCGAATACTTGAGCGTTCCCCGGTGCGAGATTGAGCGGTGCCCCCATCCATCCACCAGTGCTTGGTATCGATCATTCTGCCGACGTTCGGGCGCCTGAAGTATCTACGCCCGACGATCGCCTCGGTCTACCGTCAGACCCTGGAGGATTGGGAGCTCATCATCGCCGACGATGGCTCGGACGAGGAGACCCGGGCGTATCTGCGTTCGCTCGAAGGTGACAGTCGCGTCAAGCTGGTGTGGCTCAAGCACACCGGCATTCCCGCCATCGTCCGCAACGCCGCGCTCCGGGAAGCGCGGGGTGAGTACGTCGCGTTCCTGGACTCCGACGATCTTTGGGCGCCCGAAAAGCTGTCACGGCAAGTCGAGGCCCTGCGCGCCCGACCCGCCTGCCGTTGGTGCTATACGGCGATGTCTCACATTGACGGATCTGGTCAGCCGCTGACCGAGCCAGTCTTTGGCCCCTGGTTGCCCTGTGACGGCGCGGTGTTTGAGCGCCTCGTCCGCGGTCCGGTCGTGATCCGCACCCCCACTGTGCTCGCGGCGCGGGAACTGGTCGCGCGGGTCGGCGGCTTCGATGGAACCATTCGCTCGGCCGAGGATTACGATTTGTGGTTACGGCTCGCGCTGGCGAGCGACGTCGCGCTTCTCGATGAGCCACTCGTGCAGGTGCGCCGACACGAGGCCAATCACAGCGACAACTGGGAAATCGCCTTCGCCGGGCGCGATCAGACGCTCAGGAAGCTTCAGGATACAGTCGACATGAACCGACGCGTGCTGCTGCGAGCCGAGCGAACCGGGAACGCCTTGACGCTCGCGGCCAGGCACGCATCGCTCGGTAACCGCGCGTGGATGCTGCGCGCGCTTTTTCGGGCGCTGCCGTACTCTTGGAGCAGTCCACGATGGTGGTTTGCTTTGGCGAAGACTCCGCTGCGTCCCTACGTGCCCCAACGCCTGGTTGACGCCCGCCGCAACCGGCGACGCGCCGCCGCCCTATGAATCTGTTCCTGGAGCTTTGGCGCCTGCTCGACACCCGGCAGCGCCGGGGGTTCCTCCTGGCACAGATTCTTGCGCTCGTGATGGCGGCTTTCACCCTGGCCGGAGTGACAGCGGTCGTGCCGTTCTTCGCGGTGCTTGCCGACCCGCAGCTGATCGGCCGCAACCCCTTGCTGTACCGGCTCTACCAGCATCTCGGCTTCACGACCCAACACGATTTCGTTGTTGCCCTCGGCCTCGGTCTGCTGGTCGTCGTGCTGCTCGGCAACGTCATAAATATGTTGGGGTCGCTCGTGCTGAATCGGTTCGCCTATCGAGTTGGGCATCGCTTCTGCGTGGCACTGTTCGATGAATACCTGCACCGCGGCCTCCAGTTCCATCTTTCCTCCAACAGCGCGACGTTGTTCAACAACGTCATCTGGGAAGTGACCCGCGGGACGACCGGAATGCTCCAGTCTTTCCTGCTGCTGGTGACCAACATAGCGACGAGTGCCTTGATCATCGGTTCGATCCTGATCATTCACCCGCTGATCGCCTTGATCGCGGGGGCCGCACTGTGCGGCAGCTATGGAGTCGTGTACCTGCTCGCGCGCCACCGCCTGCTGCGAAACGGACTGCTCGAGAGTCGGTATACGGAGGAACGCACCAAGATCGCGAGCGAAGCCTTCGGTGCGATGCGTGAAATCATCGTACTCAACGGGCAGCGGTTCTTTCGCGAGCGCTTCGCGCAGAGCGGCGCGGCGCTCAACCATGCTGCCCTCAACACCAGCGCCATTGCGCAAAGCCCGCGCTACATTCTGGATGCCATCATTGCGACGCTGCTCGTTGCCGCGGCGCTCTTGTCGATCGATAAGGGCCGGAGCGCGGGCGCCTGGCTCGCGCAGCTCAGTTTTCTGGGATTTGCGGCCTATCGGCTTCTTCCCGCGCTACAGCAGATATTCCATGGCGTGGTAAAAATCCGAGGCGATCGTGCCGCATTCACCCGCATCGCTGCCGATCTGCGCGCCACCCGCCACGGCCAGCGCCGGCGGGTCGACAGTGAGGCCGCAGCCGCATGGAAGGGTCGGCCGCACGGAAACATCGCGCTGAAGGACGTGGAGTTTCGCTACGCCGGTGACCGGCCGCCGGCAATCCGCGGGGTGGAACTCACCATTCCCGCCGGCGCGACGGTCGCGTTTGTCGGGCCGAGCGGCTCTGGTAAGACGACGCTTGCCGAGTTGATCCTGGGACTTCTCACGCCAACTGCCGGGGTAGTTGAAGTCGACGGGATTGCGCTCATCGCGAACAACCGCGCCGACTGGCAAGGCACGGTCGCCTACGTGCCGCAGCACGCCTTCCTCTTTGACGCGTCGCTCGCCGAAAATGTCGCCCTCGCGACCGAGGTCGAGCGCATCGATGTCGACCGTTTAAGCGACGCGCTGCGGCACGCGCGGCTCGATGAATTCGTGAGTACGTTGCCGCACGGACACCTGGAGATAGTGGGTGAGCGGGGCGTACGCCTGAGCGGCGGTCAGCGTCAGCGCGTCGGAATCGCCCGGGCACTGTACCGGCGCGCATCGCTGCTGGTCCTGGACGAGCCGACGAGCGCACTCGATGGACTCACCGAGAGCGAAGTCACGGAGACCATCGAGGGTCTTAGAGGGCAGTGCACCATCATTCTGATAGCACATCGGACCAGTACCGTGCGTCGTTGCGACCTCATCTTCGAGCTCGGCGGCGGAGCGATAGTCGCCGCCGGCACCTACGCACAGCTGTCGCTACAGTCTGAGCGGTTCGAAAGACTATTGCACGGCGGCGATGCGGCAGCGGCGCGGCCCGTCAGGGACTTGGTCGGCGCGGGCGCAGGCGTCCATAAGGACTAGCCAGGTGCAGCAGAAAGTTCCACAAGCCGCGCTCGCCGTTCACGAGGATACGCGGCAGCCGCAGGCGATCATCGGACGCCCGTGCCACTCCCGGCACGACCGTGACTGCCGAGGCGTAGCCGGCGCGCCGCACCAACTCGACGGTGTCGGCGGTGAAGTCCCCGAAGGGATAGGCGAAGTGCTCGATCGGGACGCCGAGCATGTCTTGCAGCGCACTCCGACTCTCCGCGATCTCGTACAGCACTGCCTCCTGCGGCAACTGGTGCAGCCGCTGATGCGAAACCGAGTGCGAGCCGACCTCCATGCCGGCACCCAGCCACTCATCGAGCTGCGCGCGGCTCATCAACGGCTTTCTTTCCCGCAGAAATTCCGCATCCCAGCGATTGAAACCTCCGAGGGCTCCGCTCACCGCGTAACAGGTGGCTCGGAAGCCATAGCGCTTCAGCAGTGGCGCTGCCGCGGTGAGCGTATCGGCATACCCATCGTCAAAGGTAAAGGCGACGCACCCGCGCGCCGTGCCATCGCGCAAGCGTGCTATGCCTTCGCCCATGGAGACGCCGCGCACGCCGAGCCGATGCAATGTCCACAGCTGCCGTTCGAACCGGTCGGGCCTCACGTACAGCAGCTTGAAGCGCGCGTCCCGGGGCGCGATGGCCACATTGTGATAGCACAGGATAGGGAGCGCCGACATGGCCGCTACAATATTACCGGCATCGCCCGCAGGCACGGAGCGAGCGCCGTGAGCTCTCAAAGCGTGGGCCCGAATACTCTTCTCGATCACGCGGGACGTTGGCTGCAGTCGCTCCTGGACCGCGGCCGCCGGTCCGATGGCCTGCTGCAGTCCGCGCAGACCTGGGAAGCGCAATACGCCGCCGGGAAGTGGGACTTCCTTGCGGAGCTTTCCGAGCTCTCCCGCTTCAGCATACTGGCGGGCTATATATGCCATCTGAAGCCCGGCGCGGCTGTGTTGGATACCGGCTGTGGCCACGGAGCGCTGCTGCGCAGACTTCCGGCGCATTGCTACTCGAGGTATGTCGGGATCGATCTGTCCGCGAGCGCAATCGCCGTGGCACGCAAGCAGCCGAACGAGCGCAGCACCTTCCTAGCGGCCGACTGCGAGGACTACTTCCCCGAGGAGCGGTTCGACGTCATTGTTTTCAATGAAGTGCTCTGTCACCTGCACGATCCGCTGGGAGCCGTGGAACGCTATGTGCATTCCCTGAACTCCGGCGGTCTCATTCTGGTGTCCCTGTGTACGGCGGCCCGGGGCAGCGGCACGATACTCTGGCGACTCAGGCGGGCGTTTGACATCGTCGATGAGGTTCGGTTGGTCCACAGTCGCAGGAAAGTGGCTTGGGTGTGTGCGGCGTTGCGCCCCCGTTGAACCGATTGCACGACTTTGAGCCACTGAAGGTGTTAATGAGCTGGCTGGCAAGAGGTGCGGATGCTTGATGTGACGCAGGGACCGTCGACACCCTCGCTCGGGGATGCGCTCAGGCCTACGCCTTTCCCCCGGATCGGGCGACTCGCCGCCAGGGTGCTGCGCGCGGCCTACACGCTCACGGGCAGAAATCGCATGGGCGATCTCCGCCTCGAGCGAGTCCAGGGCGTGCCGGTGCTCGTCCTGCCCAGCGTCTTCAATCCGAAGCTGACGCGCGCGGGCGCTTTTCTCGCGGCGCAGCTCGACTCACGGCTGGTAAGCGCGGATGCGGAGGTTCTCGATATGGGAACCGGGTCGGGGGTCTGCGCCCTGTTCGCGGCGCGGCACGCGCGGCGCGTAGTCGCCGTGGACGTCAATCCGGTGGCTGCGCGCTGCGCGGGCATCAACGCACGTCTGAATCATCTCGAGCAACGCATCGAAGTGCGCCACGGTGATCTGTTCGTACCCGTGGCCGGTGAGCGTTTCGACCTCATCCTCTTCAACCCACCATTTCTGCGCGGTGTGCCCCGGGACGACTGCGACCGCGCCTGGCGGTCGACCGACGTTGCAGAGCGCTTCGCCGCCGGCTTGCGCGATCACCTGAAACCCCTCGCATCCGCGCTGGTGGTGCTGTCGACGTTCGGTGATGCACGGGGCTTTCTCAGCGAGTTTCACCGGCACGGTCTGACGATCGCGGTACTCGCCGAGCGCAGCTACTTCAATGAGCGGCTGGCAATCTTCAGGCTGCAGCTGCCCGGCTTGGGGAGTGAGGCGTGAGCGGATCACTCGCGGGCAATAGCGCTGCGCAGCGTGTGCTGCTCATCAACCCGACCATCACGGGAAAGCGTCACGCGCGCTTTCCGCTCGCGGTGCTGAGTCTGCGCACCGCCCTCGAGGGCCGGCACCGCGCGACGATTCTCGACGGCAACATCGATCGTGATTTCGTTACCAGCGCCGTACGCGCTGTCGGTGAGGGCGTCGATGCCGTGGGCGTTACCGTGATGGGCGGTCCGCAGCTGATCTCGGCCATCGCCGTTTCCCGCGCTATCCGCGCACGCGCGCCGCAAGTGCCCATCATCTGGGGCGGCGCGTTCCCGACCGTCTGTCCGGAAGCGACGCTCAACTCGAGCTACGTGGACTACGCCGTCCGGGGACAGGGAGAGGACACGCTCACGGAGCTGCTGGACGCGCACGCCGCGCGCGAAGCCGCCGCGCTGAGCGCGATTCGCGGGCTCAGCTGGCGCCGCGAGGGGCAGTCGGTACACAACAAGGAACGGCCCTTCTCCGCCGCCAGCCTCAACCGCATGCTGGCGTACGATTCGCTCGAGAATCCACGCCAGTACCTGACGAAGACCTACCTCGGCAAGCGCACGGCGGGCTACCAGGCGGCGCTCGGCTGCCGCTTTCGCTGCACCTTCTGCGGCGTGGCCGCGATGTACCGCGGCAAGATGGCGCTGCCGCCGGCGGCTCGCCTCGAGTACGACCTCACCTTCTTGCGTGAGCGGCTCGGAGTGGACGGGATTCAGTTCTACGACCACAACTTCTTCGACCGTGAAGTGGACATGGTGCCGCTCCTGGAAGTGATGGCAAAGTTCGAGATACCGTGGTGGTGCTTCGCCCGCTCGGACGCACTGGCAAACCTATCAGAGCGCTCGTGGGCCCTCGTTCGCCGGAGCCGGCTGCGCATGGCCTACATCGGCGCCGAGTCCCCGAGCGACTGGCTGCTGCACGATATCCGCAAAGGCACGCACTCCGATCAGACGCTCGCCGCGATAGAGCAGTGCCTCAGCCATGGGGTGATCCCGGAGCTGTCCTTCATGCTGGCGCCGCCGCAGGACCCGGAAGGCGAGACCGAGAGAACCCTCGAGTTCATCCGCATGATCAAGCGGCTGCATCCCGCCACGGAGGTCATGATCTACGTCTATACCCCCTACCCCATGCGTGCAGACAATACCAACGCCCAGGCGGCGCGCATGGCGAACGCATTGCGCGATTGCGCCGGCAGGCCCGTCGAATTCCCGCGCTCGGCCGACGGCTGGGCCGAGCCACGCTGGGTCGACTACTGGGGCCATAAGGATGCGCCGTGGCTGTCCGAGCGCCTGCGGCGGCGGATCGTGGATTTCACCACCGTCCTCGGCTGCCGCTTTCCGACCATCATGGACATCCGCGCACCCCGCTGGGGCAAGTCCGCGCTGCGCGGGCTAGCGTCCTGGCGTTACCGCTATCAGCGCTACGACAACCCTTGGGAGTTGCGGATGTCGCGCAGGCTCATCCGCCAGTGGGATCCGCGCGTGCTGAGCCTGTGAGGCGACGCCTCACGCTGGCCGCGCCCCCACCTGACCCCTTCGGAGAGGGCAGACGCGGCGCGCTGCGAATGCAGCTGCAACTGCTCGGGGGACGGTTCGAGTTCGAGACCGACAGCGCCCGGTTGCTGCGTCTCGTACGGTGCGCCTACGCCGGACTGCGGCCACAAAAGCTCCCCGGAGTCCTGCCGCGCCTTCGCGTGAAACTGGTGCTCACGCCGCCGAGTCGCCGGCGCCGCGGCGCTGACCGCCGCGCTGAGCCGCCCGCCGTGCGACCGCTCGCAGCACGCGGCATCCTCTGCGGCGCTGTCGGTGGGGCAGGCTTCGTTACCCTCAGTGCCGAACAGCGTGCGGCGCTGATCGTCGTGCCACATGAGCTGCTGCGCCACGCCTATCACGTTCGATATGAGCTGCTCGAGTTCGCGGTGTACGTGCTGGCGGCGCGGGTGCAGCGTCTCGTCCCACTGCATGCCGCGTGCGTCGGCCGCGGTGACCGGGGGATTCTGCTCGTCGGCCCGAGCGGATCGGGGAAGTCGACGCTCGTACTGGAGTGCCTGCACGAGGGTCTCGACTTCCTCGCCGAAGACAGCGTGCTGGTGCGGCCGTTGGGACTCGTTGCGACCGGCGTCGCAAACTTCCTGCACCTGCTTCCGGACTCGCTGCGGTTCCTCGATCCGACGGCGCGTTCCGCCGTGCTGCGCAGCTCCACGATGATCCGCCGGCGCAGCGGGGTGAGGAAGCTCGAGATCGACCTGCGACGGCTGCCGTACCCTCTGGCGGCTGCGCCGCTGCGCATTCGCGCGGTGGTGTTCCTCAGTGCGCGGCGCGCCGGCCGCAACGCGCAGCTCGTGCCGTTACGTAAATCGGTCGTGCTCGAGCGTCTCGCTGCCAGCCAGCGCTATGCGGTGCGGCAACCCGGCTGGAGCGCCTTCAGGAGCCGGGTGAGCGCCCTACCGGCATATGAGCTGCATCGCGGCGCGCATCCCCGCAAGTCCGTTGCGGTGCTGCGCGGGCTGCTGTCGGCGCGGGGCAACCAGCGGTGAGCGTCGCCGTCGGTTCAAAGCGGGAGTTCGCCCACGGCGAGCGTGAAGGTCTGAACGAAGTGGAAATCCGGACGACTTAGCGCGAACTCCGGATGCTGCGGATCGCACAGGCACGTCAGCGTTCTGTGATCCGCGGCCGACAGGTAGGGGCGCAGTCGCTCACCCCAGGTGCCGCGGAAGATGGCCTCGAGCAACCAGTCTCGTGAGTGTGCATCGAGCGGCGCACAGCGCTCGATGACGAAGGTCCGGACAGTCACACGGACCAAGCCGGCGCCGTGCAGCAGGCCGAGCATCCCGCGCACTGCCGTCAGATCGTGCTCGCTGAGGCGATAGCGATCGCGGTAGTAGGCGCGCACGGCCTCGTTGGTCACGCGTTCGAGCCTCGCGTCCCATGCAAAGTACATGTCCGGAAGCAGCGAGCTCTGTCCCAGCGCCAGGCGTCCACCCGGGCGCAACAGCGCAGCGAGCGTTCGTGCGCCCACGGCCGGGTCGGACAGATGATGTACCGTGTTGACCGACCACACGAGATCGAAGCTTCCAACAACGAGTGGCGCCCGCAGCAGATCCGCCTGCAACAGCAGCGCGTCGGGCGATGAGAGGCGCGCCGCGCCCACGTGGGTCCTGGAGAGGTCGACGCCCACGGCGAAGCCACCGGGTGCCACAGCCGCCGCGAGCCAGCCGAGCGTCTCCCCCGTGCCGCACCCGGCATCCAGTACGCGCATACCAGGTTCCAGGCGCAGGGCGGCGATCCCCGCACGCAGCTCCGGCTCTGCCATCGCGTTGAACAGGCGCAGCTTTAATGAATAGTCGCGCTCCGGCGTGTCGCCGAGTCGTCCGAACGTGGCACACGCAGTGGTCATCAAGTGACCGATCAGGTGGCTGCGCGCGCTCAGCGCGGCGCTGCCACTGCCTCGCGCACGTTGTGCAGCGGCCATGGCCGCGGCGTGCGCGCGCGCAGGGCACGCAGGATTCGGCGGCCCTGGGAGAGGCTACCCCAGTCACCCGACGCCAGTCCCGGGTCCACCGCCAGCGCGAACTTCCGGTCGGCCAGCACTTCCGCGCCCGGCACGATGCGGCGCGCGACGAAAGTCATGGCCTCGCCGACCGAGCCGGACCATTCGATGCCGGGAAAGGCCTCGAGCCACAGGTGCGACAGGGAAACATCGGTGAGGCGTTGCCGCCCGCACGTGCGGCGCAGGATCGCGGGACAGCCGCTCCGCAACTCTGCCGTCACCGGCTGCGGCACGAATTCGCCGTAGTAGCGTTCGGTGATTGCGAGCGGCGGCCATGCCCACCAAGGCCGCCAGCCCAGCAGCCTGTCCCAGTCCTGGGGCGTCAGCCGCGGCGCCAGCAGCGCGATGTCGTGCAGCTGTATCAGTCGCAGGCTGCGATAAGCCATCCCGCCGGCGGCGTGCAACAGCAGATGGGCCATGAGCGCGGCGTGCGACGGATAGGGATTCAGTCCCGGGCGGGCGTCGCGCGGCGACATGAGCTGCGAGATGTCGGTGAGACGATATGGCAGTGGTTCGCAGATCCGGTCGTGAAGCTCCACTTTCACGTCGTTGTCGGCGTGCTCGCCAAAGCTGCGCGACGGGGTACTCTCGCGCGGCTCGAACACCCGGTGCTTGAATGTGCGGTGCGACTCGCGCAGCCCGAGACCTTCGAGGATCCGCGCCACGCGCTCCACGTGCTGCGGAGCGCAGAGCAGATCCAGGTCCGCCATCGTGCGCTCGCCGGGCCGATAGAGTCCTTCGTGGTGCAGCGCCGCGCCCTTGAGGGCCTGTACGGGGATGCCCTGTCTCCGGCAGTGCTCGGCGATGCGCTTCAGCAGCTCGAGCAGGCGCAGCTGCCGGCGCGCGATGTGCTCGCGTTGCTCGCTCAGGAACTCCGTCCACCCGGCCGGACCACGCCAGCGAAGCTCTCCCGCCAGCAGTCCCGAAACACAGTGCATGGCTGCTACGGCGCGGGCGGTGCGCCACTCAAACTCCGACCAGTCCGGCGCGTGTGGCCGCGGGTTCGCGAGCTCCCTTGCCAGATGCTCCGTGGTGCCGCGAAGCGCGGCAGCCACTTCAGGCATCGGCGGCAGCGCCGATGAGTCTCGCGCAAAACTCATGGAAGCTTTCGACATCTCTGCTTCGCTCGCACAGTGCGGAGCTCTTCCGGACGGGTGTAGGTACAGCAGTGCATTGTGCACGGTTCACCGCGGCCCGGCCCGAAGGGGCCGAGCATCCCCGTCTGACGCCATAAGTCGCTGATTTTCATGTGCTTTGCATTTTGATCCCGGCGGTTGCCGAACACCGGACCGAGATCCGCCCGCGCGCTTACGCGATGGCCAGCGCAGACTATCGGCTATAATTACAAACACCCGACGCACGGCCGGTGAGGGCGGTTCCGGTTCGTCCGGTGCGCACGGCACGGGCGAAAGTGGCGGAACTGGTAGACGCGCTGGACTTAGAATCCAGTGGGGAAACCCGTGAGAGTTCGAGTCTCTCCTTTCGCACCAGTTCTTCG
>Ga0182032_10001113_pt1 | contig 11782 bp, 6 predicted proteins | sample tim00Cox00000000_FD_125970 | JGI IMG/M metagenome (GOLD analysis project Ga0182032, IMG submission 125970) | Lab enrichment of tropical soil microbial communities from Luquillo Experimental Forest, Puerto Rico - timezero.00C.oxic.00.000.000 | ecosystem: Environmental > Terrestrial > Soil >... | reverse complement strand
CTATCTTCCACCTGTTGATACAAATTGCGAGGACTATCCATCGAATGTGTGGGTTACTGGTCCTCTTTATAAGTTGCGCCAAGACTCGGGAACGGCCGGCCCTTGCCCCGGTATAGACGGTAACAAGTGGGGCACATTCTACGGGACACAGAATGAGTTCATAGACTTCCAAGTTCACTTGCACGACACAGGGTCCGGGGCCGCGAACTTTAACGTTACGGTTAGCAACTTCGTTCAAACCTCGCCTGGCAGCTACACGATTCCATCCTCGACGGCAGCGGTTCCGTTCAACGTCATTGTCTACCGCGAAGCCTATCAGGACGTGACGAACGCCACAGCAACCGGTGTCACATTTTACGGATCGTCTGGCTTCTATCCTGATATTTTAATCCCCGCCGTTGATCCCTACTACGATCAAACAACGAACGCTTTTCCTTTCACAATCGCAGCAAATCAAAACCAGAGCGTATGGATTGACGTGCATGTGCCCTCGGCAGCATTGTCGGGCTACTATTCTGGCACGGTGACGGTCAAAAGCGGCTCGACCACTTTGGCAACTCTGCCGGTTACTCTGGCTATCTGGCAGTGGCCCAGTGCTGGCGCAATGCCTTCAACTTCGTCGCTGCCGTCCTATGAGAACAGTGGGACGGAGGACTTGTGTATTCAGTATTACGGGGGATACACCGGTTGCAGCGCATTTCCTGAAGCCAGAAGTTCGGATGGCGGCATATCCCTAACGACGCAACAGCTATCCGTTCTGATGCTGGATCATAGACGCGACTTTTCTGGTACTTACTCTCCCGTGGACAGCAGCTTCACGACATGGGAAACGTATTTCAAGCCGCTGCTAAACGGAACGAACCCATCGTCGCTTTCTCCCATGCTCGCTGGCGCGAAAAGCAATTCCATCCGGTTCAGTCCGATTACAGGAAACACCAATCCCTACATTCAGAATTGGCTGACGGAGTTCAAAAACAACAGCTGGTATAGCGCGACCGACCCGCTGTTCTACGTGGTTGACGAGCCGGGAGCGAACTGCACTTCTTGGACGACTTTCACTAATGTGGCCTCGATTGCCCACGGCGATATTCCTCCAGGGCAGATGCTCATAACGGGCACGATAGCGAACGCCAATACATGCAGCGCGACCAGCAGTGTGGATATATTCGTTCCGAACATCACCGACTTGGATGGGATAGGCGGTTCCCTCAATCGTTCGACTTACAACACATGGCTTGCGGGAGGATCGAACCGCAGATTGTGGTCATACCAATCGTGCTCCAGCACTGGAACCTGTAGTGACGGAACCGGAGGCGGAACTACTTATACTTTCCCGAACATCGACGTTGATGGCGTGCCAGTAGCCAACCGCGCCTTCGAATGGCTGACATTCCTACACACACAGACAGGAGAGCTTTATTACGACGCTACATTTTGCTGGAGGCAGTCCTGTGGTTATCCCACAACGAACGCTGACCCTTGGAATTCGGTTTACGCATTTGGCGGTAACGGCGACGGCACGACCGTTTACCCGAGCACGGCCTACAACGGAACGAGCAACGTCAATCACATCACGCAGTCCGGTGGTTCGGCCCTCACGACCCCTATTGTGGTTCCCAGCATCCGATTGAAACTGTTGCGAGACGGGATGCAGGACTACGAGTATATGAACGCACTTACGAACAATGGCAAGAGTTCGCTGGTGACGAGCGAAATCAACTGCTGGATCACGAACAGCTACACGTTCAATGTCAATCCGGTGGCGCCCAGCGACGGCTTCACCTGCGATTTAAACGACGCGCGCTTGGCCATGGGCAACGCGCTGCATTCCTTGAGTTACTAGGTAGCCAGCCAGCTCACGTCTATTTCTCGCCGCTGCCTTGCAGCCAGCCCAAAACGGACGACGGTGACTCATGGAATGCTCTTTACGCGTTTGGAGGAAACGGCGACGGCACGCTAGTTTGCCCTGGCACGTCTAAAGGAATGTCACGGCTTCCGGCGACGTGCACTGCCGACTCCCATCGTGCTTCCAGGCATTCGGCTGAAGAACGTGCGCGATTTGGCGTGCACGGGGACCGGTTTCTGATCGCTCTGGCAAACAATGGGCTGGATCAGAAATAAGCTATACATTTAATGTGCTCTTATTTGTGGATGCCCGCCAAGCGCTGGGAAACGCAACGCAGTAACTCACTTACATCAGCAAACAGCAGCCAGACAGTGCCGTTCTTGACGGAAGGCAAAAACGAGCCGAATATGAGCAATTCGTTTCGCAAAGATCCGCGGAAAACGGGTTTCAGCAACGTCGGCGGTGATGACGCGTAGCGGGAATTTGCCCACTTCCCCCCTTGTAACCTACTGATCCCAAAAACAGATAGCTCCTTCCCGCACATGCCCAAATAGTTTTGCTTTATGGAATCTGCCGTGCGAGGATAATGCCGGTTCACTAAAAATCGAAGTGTTTTCGTGTCTCCGCGCGTCCCCTTCCGCTGTGGACCGGAGTTGTTATGGTAGATGACGAATCAGAGGGCTTACCACTTCGGAGCCTGAGCGAATACTGGGAAATCGCTCGCCGGCGGCGTTGGTTCATACTCCTGCCCCTATTTGGTTGCTGGCTGATCGCCTTCGCGGGAGGTTGGCTTGTTCCCTCAACCTTTCAGTCTGAGGCGCTGATCCTTGTAGAACAGCAAAAGGTTCCTGAGCAGTACGTCGTTCCAAATGTGACTGTGAGCCTTCAAGATCGCTTACAGAGCATGACGCAGCAGATTCTGAGCCGCACGCGGCTTGAGTCCACGATCAACCGTCTCCATCTTTATGAAACACGCGGGCGGTTCCCGTTTACCCAATCGCAAGATTCAGTTGACCAGATGCGGAGGGATATCAAGATCGATTTGGTAGAAGCGCCAGACAAACCTGGACAGCTCACTGCTTTCAAGATTCGGTATTCGGCCGCCACCCCTCAACTTGCGCAACAAGTAAACAGTGAGCTGACCTCTCTGTTCATCGAGGAGAACCTGAAGTCCCAAGAACAGCTTTCCGAAAGCACGACGGCCTTTCTTCAAAGCCAGCTGGCCGATGCGAGAACTAGGCTTGAAGAGCAAGAGGCCAAGGTCCGGGCATTTAAGGCGAACCATTTCGGCAATTTGCCAAGTCAACTGGAATCAAACGTTCAAATTCTGAACGGCTTGCAAACCCAACTGCAAACTACTCAACAGGCATTGGATGCAGCAAACCAGCAAAGGCTTTATCTGGAATCTTTGCAACAGGAATACCAATCGGTCCAAGCCAGCCTAAACAACGGAGACGCGAGCACGACATCTCCGGGCACGTTGGACAAGGACCTCGCGGATCTGCGGCGCCAGCTTCAAGAGGCTCGGCTGAAATATACCGAGGATTATCCCGGTGTCATTCGGCTCAAGGACAAAATCGCTCAGATCGAAAAAATGAAGCAGGATATTGATGCCGAGGCAGCGGCCGACCAAAAATCTGTACAGTCGGCAAATGACTTCGATGCAGCGGCTGCCGCATCCGTTGAACACGGATCAACTTCTCCCATGATGCAGATTCAAAGCCAGCTCAAAGCCAATAGGTTAGAGATTCAGAATTACCAGCAGCGCCAAAAGCAAATTGAGACGGATATTACTACATATCGTGCCCGTCTCAATCTGACACCAGAAACCGAACAAGAACTGGCGGATGTCTCGCGAGGTTATGAAGAGTCGAAGGCTAATTACAACTCCTTGCTTCAAAAACAGAACGACTCGCAGCTGGCGACGAGCCTTGAACAACGGCAGCAGGGCGAGCAATTTCGGATCCTCGATCCGCCGAGCCTGCCAACGAGACCGTCCAGTCCCAATCACTTGTGGATCAGCCTCGCGGGTTTGATGTTCGGTTTAGTGGCCGGGGTCGGTCTGACAGCAGTCCTTGAAATGACAGACCCTCGAGTTCGGCAGGAGAAGGATCTCGAAGACGCGGTTCTAATTAAAGTGTTGGTCGGAATTCCTCACTTAGATATTCCGGGAGAGGACCGCACTCGCGCTCTGTTTCGTCGCTTCGAACTTAGTGCCATGATCCTGATGGCGATTTTTCTGCTGTTTGGAAATCTGTACGCGCTCTACAAAAGTTAATAGACGATGTACAAAAAGTTTTATGGGCTGACGCGCAATCCGTTCGAGGTTAGCCCGGACCCCTACTTCTTTTGTCCGACGCCGCATTACACCGAGGCACTCGCTAGTCTCGCCTATGGGGTACTGCGCCGAAAGGGGTTTGTAGTGCTCACTGGTGAAGTAGGTACGGGCAAGACTTTGCTTGTGCGATGCCTCATGGAACTTCTGAGTGCCAATAAAGTTGCATTCGCGTATATGTACAATCCGATTGTTTCCGTCTTGGAATTTCTGACTCATTTGATAAACGAGTTTGGCCTCCTTCCCTCCCAGGTTCGTACCAAAAGCGACGCTCTTGCGCGGCTCAACAATTATTTGATGGAGCGCTCTCGTCATGATCTCACCACTGCGCTTATCGTCGATGAAGCCCAATTGCTTAGCTGCGAACTCCTGGAGGAAATCCGCCTCCTTACCAACCTCGAGACCACCAAACACAAACTCCTTCAGATTGTGCTCGTAGGGCAGCCGGAGTTTGAACACAAGATCGATTCGCACGAACTGCGCCAATTAAAGCAAAGGATTGGCCTACGTTGTAGTCTGAAGCCATTGGAATTAAACGAGCTGAAGGCTTACATTCATCGCAGACTGCAACTTGCTGGGGCTAACTCACATTCAACTACTATTTTCCCCGATGAAACGATCGCGTCGATTGCGAATGTCTCACGAGGAATCCCGCGATTAGTCAACACACTTTGCGAGAATTGCCTACTGCTGGGCTTTGGCCACAATCAGAAGCACATTACGCCCGATATCGTTCAGGAGGTGGCTGGGGATCTTCGTCTGCACAAGATGACCGAAGATTCGATGGGAACGCTCGAACAAACTAAATCGCAATCGGTAGTGAAACCATTATGAGTCGACTCTACGATACGCTGCGAAAAATGGAAAGGGATAAGCGGCCAGCAACCGCCGCACCTGAACCCGAGCAACCGATAGAACTGTTGAATAACATTCTGGCAGTGCCAACCGAGACGACTTACGGCCCCACGCTAAATATTGAAGCTGGAATGGGGTCGCGTCTAGTAGCTCTCACAGATCCCAAGAGCTTAGGAGCCGAGAAATTTCGTGCCTTGGTGGCTCGACTGGAAAGTCTGCGCCAGAAGGCCGAACTGAGGTCATTACAAATCACTAGTTCCGTAATCAACGAAGGCAAAAGCTTGGTCTCCGCGAATCTGGCGATCACACTTGTGAAACACTTCGGCTATAAGGTTCTTTTGGTCGAAGGGGATCTGCACAGGCCAACCCTGGCGACGTTGTTTGGATTGACCAACCTTGAAGGCATAAATCAGTGGTGGCATAGCCGAGAAGAAGACAAAGAGATCTTTTCCTATATCCACATGCTAGATGACATGCCATTGTGGCTTCTTGGCTCAGGCTCTACATGCGATCAGCCATCGCAAATTTTGCAATCGGCACGATTTGCCGAAACGTTCGTGCGATTAGTCGGCGGTTTTGACTGGATCGTAGTCGACTCAACTCCCATGACGCCAATCGTCGATGCGAACCTATGGTCAAGGCTTGTAGACGGCACACTCCTGGTGGTCCGCGAAGGCGTTGCACCGATCAAAACTCTAAAGATAGGTGTAAAGGGTTTGGATAATCCTAAGTGGATTGGTGTGGTACTGAACGAGGCTTCTGAATTCGATCGCGTGAATTACACAGACCAATACTACGGCACCAAAAGGAAATAAAAGCAGGCTGGAATAAGAGAAGGAGCCAAGTCCGCCCCCTATGATCCGTCTCCTGAATGCGTACTTTCCACGACGCACGCTCATTTTGGGAATTTCGGAATGGTGTCTGATTGCGCTTTCGTTCATAACAGCTGCCGTTGTCCGCCTGGGAACCTACGACGCCACGGTAATGCTCCACTATGAGCAGGGCTTCTTGAAGATTCTGGCGCTCTCTGGAGCCTTTATTGTTTGTATGTATTACTTCGACCTCTACGATACCTCTGTTTTGAGCAATCAACGAGAAATACTGAGTCGCCTGGTCCAGGTTCTCGGTACGATGTGCATCGGCGTCGCTGTCCTGTACTATCTTTACCCACCTTTGGAACTAGGGCGCGGGATTGTCGCAATCGGCCTCCTAATCGTTTTGTTCATTCTGGCGGTGTGGCGAGTCTTATTTTTTGCGTTAAATCGGCGGTCTCAGTTCGCTGAGCGGACGGTCATCTTCGGCGACGGTCCTTCAGCCTCTCGCCTGTCGCAAGAACTGGACTCCCGCCCCGAACTGGGTCTGCGCGTCGTGGGACGTATTTCAGTCGCGCGCAACGGAAACTACGAACTAAATTGCGAAAAGTCCCCTGTCAGCACAACCTGCACAATTACGTGCGATTTGGCAACCGCCATTGGCCAACAACGAGTGACGCGCATCATTGTCGCATTGGATGACCGTCGGGGAAGACTTCCTGTCGAACTCCTGCTTTCCATGAAAAGTCGGGGTGTCCGCATTCAAGATGGTACCGAGTTTTACGAACAGGTTACTGGAAAAATCCCCATAGAAACGCTCCGCTTGGGCACGCTTCTTTTTTCGTCCGGTTTCCATCTTTCTCGACCTCATCTGATTTACAAACGTTTTGCCTCTATCATGGTGTCGATTGTTGGTCTAATCCTCACTTTGCCTTTACTTCCATTTATAGCGCTGGCCATAAAGTTGAATTCTCCTGGCAAACTTTTCTACCATCAAAAACGTGTTGGAAAAGACGACATCGTCTTTTACTGCCACAAGTTTCGCACCATGTGCCCCGATGCAGAAGCCGATACGGGCCCTGCGTGGGCAGGCGATGACGACCCCCGAATTACTCCAGTGGGGCGTTTCCTTCGGGTTACACGGCTAGACGAAATTCCTCAGCTATGGAACGTCCTAAAAGGTGACATGAGTCTCGTCGGCCCACGGCCAGAGCGACCCGAGTTCATAGATTGGCTCAAGCAAGAGATTCCCTTCTATAACCTAAGACACACGGTACGACCGGGAATCACGGGTTGGGCGCAAATCCGGTACAAATATGGAAATTCGGTCGAAGATGCCAAGGAAAAGCTTCGATACGATCTTTTTTACGTCAAGAACATGTCGCCGGGTTTGGATGTGCTGATCTTTTTCGAAACCGTAAAAACCATTTTGCTAGGACGAGGAGGGCGATGAGGCTGCTCTTCTGGGTTTCGCTTTTCGTCATCTTCTATGCGTATTTGGCGTATCCGACTTGGCTGCTTCTAAGGGCCAGGCTGAAACCCAAGCGTGTAAATCCTAGACAAATTTTTCCCAAAGTCTCAATCATTGTGGCGGTGCATAACGAAGAGAAGTCGCTCGAACAGAAATTGTACGACCTTCAGCATCTGGATTACCCGATTGATCTGATGGAGGCAATCATCATTTCAGACGGTTCAACTGACAAGACCAACGCCATTCTAAGGGGATTAAGCGAATCGAGATTTCGCCCCATTTTTCTGCCAGTGCACGTCGGAAAAGCCGAAGCCCTAAACCGAGGTGTCGAGGCTGCTGATGGAGAGGTTATTGTGTTCATGGATGCCCGGCAGCGCGTCGCCATCGATTCACTCAAAATGCTAGTAGAAGGCTTTGCGGATCCGACAGTGGGGTGCGTCAGTGGATCGTATGATTTGACAGACGGAGAAGAAATGTCCCCGAGGGGGGTGGTTTCGTATTGGAAACTGGAAAAGATTGTTCGATATTGTGAAAGCACGAGTGGTTCGACCGTTGGTGCTACTGGGGCGTTGTATGGGGTGCGACGAAGCCTTATTCCACATCTTCCGAGTGGCCTCATCTTAGACGATGTTCTTATTCCAATGGAGGTCGTTCGGCGAAGGGCGCGAGTGATTCTCGAACCGCGGGCACACGTATGGGATAGGCTGACCTCAAGCGCAAGGCAAGAATTTCGTCGAAAAGTGCGGACGTTGTTTGGGAATTACCAACTTCTTCGCTTAGCTCCATGGTTGCTCACCGCTGCAAACCCGCTCCGATTTGAATTTGTAAGTCATAAGCTATGTCGTTTGGTTGTCCCGTTTGCTCTCATCGGAATGATCCTGTCCTCAGCCTTTCTCTCCGGACCGCTCTATCGACTCACCCTTTCTGCAGCCGTTGGCGTAACCACATTGGGTGCGCTGGCATTCTTGCGATTGCCTCGGGGCAGCGCTTCGCGTGTGAGTGATCTCGCATTGGCATTCATCCTTTTAAACGCCGCCGCGATCGTAGCTTTCTTTTATTTTTCGATTGGGAAGAAGCGCGTGTGGGTTTCCTGATCCCAAACGATCATCCCCAATGGACGAACTCATCTTTGAGCCGGCTGAATCAAGCATAGAGGCAGTCGGACGGGCTACGAAACCCAACCTCAGGGGATCGATTCGATCGGAGCCGCTCGGATTCCCATTTCTTGGGCTAGTCCTCTTCATGATCGTGTACTTCGCGCGCCCGGAGGATTGGATACCCGGATTAGCGGCCGTTCCACTCGCGAAAATTACCGGCATCCTAATTTTCATGGCCCTCGGCTTTTCGCTTGGCACGATCCGGTGGCACGTACCGCGCGCAGTCGTTTTTCTTGCCCTTCTAGTGGTTCAACTGTGGCTCACCGTTCCTTTCTCCTTCTGGAGAGGCGGCGCCTTCAACGTAATGCTCGATTTTTCAAAAGTATTGCCATTGGTCGCCGTCATCTACGCGACCGTTCGTTCTATTCAACGGCTTCGCTGGATCTTGCTTGTCCAAGCTGTTTCCGTAGCCACGATCGCGTTCGTTAGCATTATCGACGTGCATCTAATGGGGGGGCGCCTGGGTAGCGTTCTGTCTGGAATCTATCGGAATCCGAACGACCTAGCGCTCATCATCGATGTAACGCTGCCTCTTGGCTTGGCGCTCGCAATCACAACCAGAAACATTTGGAAGAAGCTTGCGTGGACCGTCGCCATGCTTGGAATGACTTATGCAGTTATACTGACGGCTTCTCGCGGGGGAGCAATCGCATTCGCGGTCGCCGCAACAATCTGCCTTTGGCAGCTCGGCATGAAAGGTCGGCGCTTTTATCTACTGTTTTTGGTACCGACGGCAGCCGTAGCGTTCTGGTTGTACGCCGGAAGCACGCTCGAACAGCGTTTTCAACAGACGGATGTGGCCTTAGCAACGAACAAACAGGTTACCGAGGCTTTTGGATCAGCAGAGCAGCGCAAGGAACTCTTGATTGAAAGCCTTAGAGTCACGGCGCAGCATCCCTTCTTTGGAGTTGGACCGGGGAATTTCGAGAATGTCTCAGGATTCTGGCGCGTTACGCACAACTCGTATACACAGGTCAGTTCAGAAGGTGGTATTCCGGCCTTTCTCTTGTATGCACTCATCTTCTGGACCGGCATTGCCACCCTCAGAAAAGTGAGAAGGCAGACGAGAAACAGAACTCGCATATTCTCCATGGCACTTGAAGCAAGTCTCGTGGCTTATCTCGTGGGCTCTTTCTTCCTTTCCCTCGCCTACTATTTATTTCCGTATTGTCTCGTAGCGTACACAAGTGCGTTGGCTATAATTGCCGCGCGGGACCGAAAGCTATCAACCAGTGAAGGACACTCAATCGAGAATGTAAGGCCGATAGAGCCAGCGGTCGAGCATGCTTCGTAACATCAACCAGTGTCAGAGCATATTGCTAAGGGCCATGCCGGTCGAACGTGGCCAGTCGGAGGCATAATTCAACCGTGGCGTTGCGTAGCCTAGGCCATTTTCTCCCGAAAGGACTCGAAGATGCAGCCTTTCAGAGTCGTGGTCACTCTCCTCTTTGTCCTAGCACTTCCCGCTCTTGCTGCAGCTCAGAGCGACCCCTTGAGTTCCTCTTACTTGCCCTCAATCGATAGGGACTGCGAACATTATCCTGACAATGTTTGGATAACATCGTCACTCTACAAGTTGAGGCAGGATTCCGGAACCGCACCGCCGTGCCCCAGCTTGTTTGGCAACAAATGGGGCACGTTTTATGGCACACAAAATGAGTTTATCGACTTTCAGGTTCACGTCCACGACGTGGGCGGTGGTACACCGGGTTTGAACCTCACCGTTAGCAATTTCGTTCAGAGCTCACCAAACAAGTACACAATTCCCTCCGCCACAAACTCAGTTCCGTTCAATGTGATTGTTTATCGAGAAGCCTACTTGAATATCAAGAACGTGACTGCAAGCTCGGTTACATTCTATGGTTCTACGGGTCACTATCCTGACATCCTTATTCCTGCTGTAGATCCATACTACGGGCAATCGACGAATGCCTTCCCGTTCACAATCTCTCCCGGGAATAACCAAAGCGTCTGGATCGACGTTCACATACCGTCCACTGCGCCGCCCGGCTACTACAGGGGAACAGTCACGTTGCAAAAAGACTGCCCCCGAATGTGCACTACGATCACGACTCTTCAAATCATTATCGGTGTGTGGCAGTGGCCATCGGCGGGGTACATGCCCTCAACTTCTTCGCTAGCTTCGTATGAGGCCGTAGGCTATTTGGATTTTTGCAATCAGTTCTTCAATGGCAGCTACGCGAGTTGTGCGCACTATCCCGGCTCCGGTGGAAGTAGCGAGAGAGCACTATCACTCGGCTACCAGCAGCTTGCGGTACTAATGCTAGATCATCGCAGGAGTATGATTACTACCAATCCACCGATAACGAGCGGCTTTTCCACATGGGAAACCTATTACAAGTCTCTGATGAATGGCACCAATCCGTCAGCCTTGGAACCGATGTTATCTGGAGCTAGGTACACGACGATGCAATTCAGCTCGGCGAGTGGCTACGTCAATCCCGACATTCAGAATTGGCTGACTGAGTTTTCACACAATTCCTGGTACTCTGCTACTGCTCCGATTTTTTATCCCGTTGATGAACCGCAAGCGACTTGCTCAAAGTGGACTGCGTTCACACAAGCAGCGAGCATAGCGCATGGAAATTCTCCGCGTGGTCAGATGCTTGTGACTGCAAAGTTTTCTGACGCCAATACCTGTAATACACTCGGCGCCATAGATGTTATGGTCGTGCCCATTACGGAGATGGAGAGACAGGGCGGTTCGCTGCAGCGGGCGAGCTATGACAAGTGGTTGTCCGGTGGCTCAAACTTGCGCCTGTGGTCGTATCAAGCTTGTTCGAGCACGGGGACATGTGCAAACGGCACGACCGGGGGATCACGGGTAACGTACCCGAATCTAGACGTGGATGGGGTACCTGTTGCGAACCGAGCGTTTGAGTGGCTGACGTTCTTGCACAATCAAAGCGGCGAGCTTTATTATGATGATACGTATTGTTGGAATACATTCATTGCCTGTGGCTATCCATCTGGGACAACCGACCCTTGGACCTCGGTTTACGCCTTTGGTGGAAATGGGGACGGGACACTCGTCTATCCGACAACCTCAGGAACGACGAACCATGTGACGGCATCGGCCGGGCGAGCACTTTCGACTCCACTATTTCTTCCAAGCATAAGGCTCAAGCTCGTTCGTGACGGTATGCAGGACTACGAGTATCTAAACAAATTGACTAATTTGGGTTATGGCAGTCTTGCCAAAAATCAAGTTGCAAGCTGGATTCGGAACTCCTATACCTTTGAGATAACGGGATCGGGATTGCAGGCTGCCAGGATGACCCTTGG
>Ga0182032_10001110_pt1 | contig 11796 bp, 16 predicted proteins | sample tim00Cox00000000_FD_125970 | JGI IMG/M metagenome (GOLD analysis project Ga0182032, IMG submission 125970) | Lab enrichment of tropical soil microbial communities from Luquillo Experimental Forest, Puerto Rico - timezero.00C.oxic.00.000.000 | ecosystem: Environmental > Terrestrial > Soil >... | reverse complement strand
TTTGGATCGCATCTTCGACCCCTTCTTCACCACCAAGCGCGTAGGCGAGGGAACGGGTCTCGGCCTCTCGCTCGTGCACGGGATCGTCGCCGATCTCGGCGGCGCGATCGAAGTGTCGAGCACGCCGGGAGAGGGCACCACTTTCTGCATCTGGCTGCCGAAGGCTTCCGAGAGCGCGAAGCCCGTTGCCCCGGACGCCCGTGATCCGCTGCGCGGCGATCGCGAGACCGTGATGGTGGTTGACGATGAGCCGGCACTGCTGTCGCTGACCGAAGAGATCCTCAGCGAGCTCGGCTACGACCCGGTTGGGTTCGGCTCGAGCCTCGCAGCGCTGCGTGCGTTCCGGGACAACGCCGCTCGCTTCGATGCGATCCTCACGGATGAGGTCATGCCGGACCTGCAAGGCACGCAGCTCGCCCGGGAGTTGAGTGCCTTGAGGCCTGGCGTGCCCATCATATTAATGAGTGGTCACGGCGGGACGGACCTTCCGGAGCGCGCGATCGCGGCGGGGGTCAGCGAGGTTCTGCGCAAACCGCTGCAAAAGCGCGACCTGGCCGAGTCGCTCGCCAAAGTGCTGAGGGCACGCGCCGCATGACACGCGATGCTGTGGGGGGCGCAGGCGACGTCGAAATTCTGACCGTCACTACAGCTGTAACGCAGCGTACCCCGCGTGAAATCGACACTGCACGTGATCCCAGTGGAATGTGCTCCAAGGGCGAGCGAGGGTCGCTGCCCAAAGGACGCGAGCCGCTGTGGGAAACATTGCCATTTACGAGCACGACGACCTGATGTACGGGCTGCTGCAGGAGTGGCTTGGCGATGCCGGATACGCGGCGCCACCGACGGATCGGGACGCGGAGGTCGATCTCGTGATCGCGAGCCTTACCATGCCGAAGCAGGAGAGCGGTGCACTGATCCGCAAACTCCAAGGCCTCCATCCGGGAATTCCGATCATTGCCTTGACCAGCCAGGCGCGTTCGGGTCTGTGCTGCGATGGAGCGACCGCAAACGCACTCGGCGTCGAGCGCGTGATGGCCAAACCGCTAAAGCGCACGGAGTTCCTGGCCGCGGTGGAGGCGGTCCTCGCCCGGGCCGCTTAAATCGAACCGCAGCTTGAGCTCGAGGGGAGGACGCTATGCTAGATTTCCAAAACACGGCCACGAGGGTGGCAGTCATGTCCGAGCTGATTCAGCCCCACATCCTCATCGTCGACGACGACGCCGACATCCGCGCGCTCCTGACGGAGTATTTCGCCGAAAACGGCCTGCGTGTCAGCAGCGCCGGAAGCGGGAGCGAGATGTCCAAAATTCTCGAGGAGGCGGCCATCGACCTCGTGGTAATGGACCTGCGGCTCGGAGCCGAGGATGGCATGGCAATCGCCCGGAAGCTGCGCAGCGAGTCCGTCATTCCGCTCATCATGCTGACGGGCGTGCGGGACGAAGCCGATCGCGTCATGGGGCTGGAGCTCGGCGCGGACGACTACCTGACCAAGCCCTTCAGTCCCCGGGAGCTGCTCGCGCGCGTGCGCACTGTCCTGCGGCGCGCCAAGGCGGCCACCCCGACCCAGGCACGCGAGGCTGAGCTCCGCGCGTTCCGCTTCGGCGACTTCGAGTTGAATCTGCGCACGCGCCGGCTTGCGGGCAAAGGCGGCCAGCAGATCGAGCTCACGAACGGCGAATTCAACCTGCTCGCGGCGCTGGTGGGCGCCTCGCAGCGGGTGCTGACGCGGGATCAGCTCATCGAGGCGAGCCGGGTGTACGACAACGAAGTCTATGATCGGGCGGTCGATGTGCAGATCATGCGTCTGCGCCGCAAGATCGAGGCGGACGCCTCGCACCCCAAGTACATTCTCACCGAGCGCGGCGCGGGGTACGTCTTCAACGCGCCCGTCGAGAAGGTGTATTGAGCAACCCCTGAAGCGTGGGGCAGCATCACGCCTCGCTCATCGTCGTTGTCGGTAATCAACCCCCGATCCATCCGCCCCAGTGTTCCGCTGCCGCGGGACCTGACAAACAGCCCCTCGAGTTCGATGCCTGGCGTCACAGCTGAAACGGGCCACACGCGGAGCTGACATCGTCGCGCGGAACCACCCGCGCATAGTCCCTCTCAAGCAGCCAAAGGCTGGTCTGCAATCATCAGAGGGCATCGCCATGAACAGTTTGATTCGTCGACCTCATGCTCGCCTCCTGGCGGGACTGTCAGTTGTCTTGTTGGGCGCAGCGTGCGCCACCACAACTCCCAAAGCGCCCGCACAGGTCCAGGCAGATCAGGCACTCGCGCAGCAGGTGGAGAGCGCACTGAACAGCGATCCGGTGTTCTACTTCCGGCACGTGGACGTCGAAGCCGATGAGGGAACGGTCTCACTCAGTGGTTACGTTTGGAGCACGCCTGCGATCGCACGGGCGGAGCTCGTCGCGAGGCAGGTTCCAGGCGTCACCTCCGTCGTGGATCAGCTCGAGTTGGAGCGGAACGGCAGCAACGGTGCGAGCGGGAGCGGGGGACACTAACCGGAACGAATGGAAGCGACCATGAAAACCTATCGGCCGATTCTTCCCCTTGGCATCGGCACGCTGCTCATCGTGAGTGGCCTCGAGGCGGGCTGCGCGACTGGAATGTCGGCACCCGAGTTACCGCAGACCGATGCGGCGTATGAGCCGATTTCGGCGCCCGTTCAGCGCGCGCAGTCTTCGACTGAGGGTCTGGACCAGCTGGTCGCGCCGATCACGTTGTATCCGGATGCGCTGGTTGCGCAGATCCTCGCCGCCTCGACCTACCCGACAGAGGTGGTGGAGGCGGAGCGGTGGATGCAGCAGCATTCTCAGCTCCAAGGCACGGCGCTCGCCCAGGCGGTCAACCAGCAGTCGTGGGATCCGAGCGTCCGGGCGCTCACGCAGGTGCCGGCCGTCCTCGCCATGATGAACACGAATCTGTCCTGGACCTCCGCCCTCGGAGAGGCCTATGCGGAGGACTCACAGAGTGTCCTGGCGGCGGTTCAGGACATGCGCCGTCGGGCTCAGCAGGCGGGCAACCTTCAAAGCACGCCCCAGGAGTCGGTGACGGACGAGGGGCAGACGATCACGATCGAACCGGCCAGCGCCGATGTCGTGTACGTCCCGGAATACGATCCATGGATCGTCTACGGTGCGCCGATCGCGCTGTATCCCGGCTGGATCGACACGCCTGGCGTGTTCTTCGAGGGCCCGGGTGTGTATTTCGATGCCGGGATTGGGATCGGGCTCTTCGGCGGCTTCGTGTGGGGCTGGCATCACTGGGACACCGATTGGCATCGGCGCTCAGTGTGGTACCACCAACATCCTTATGTGTCGCACAGCCCGACGTTCCACTTCCCGGATCACGGGAATGCGGGGTTTGATCACCCGGATGTGGGTCACGCCACCACGTTCGATGGCGGCCACCTCGGAGATCCAGGTTTCACGAATCCTGGGGTGCGCGGCATCCACACGGGCGCCTTTGGCGGCTTCAATCATGGGGGCGTGGTGGGTGCGTATTCCGCTCGGGGCCAGGCGAGCTTCGGGAGTGGCGCGCACACCGGAGGCTTTCACGCCGGCGGCTTTGCTGGTGGCGGCTTTCAGGGCGGTGGCGGTCATCGTTGAGACATACCGCGGCACAACAGTCAGCAGGAACACAGGAGTTGGAAATCATGAATGTCTTCCGGATGGGTATGAAGGATCTCATGCGCAGAGTCTTCAGCGGTGCTGCAGTTTGGCTCTTTGCGCTTCTTGCCACGGGGTCGGCTCTTCCGACCGTTGCGGCTGACAGTGCTAACCAGGCGACCTTCAGTACCGCTGCGGAGGCTGGACGTGCGCTGTTCATGGCCGTGAGCCAGCACGATGAGGCCGCGTTGACCCGTATCCTCGGTAGCGGGAACGAACTTCTTCAATCAGATGACGCTCTTCAGGACCGCCTCGACCGGGAGCAGTTCGCGCAGAAATACGAGCAGATGCACCGCTTCGCCCGTGCGGGTGACGGCGTGGCGCTGCTCTACGTCGGTGCGGAAAACTGGCCGTTCCCGATGCCGCTCGTCGCCGAGAATGGGCAGTGGCGATTCGACGCGGACGCTGGCAGAGAGGAGATCCGGCTTCGGCGCATCGGTGAGAACGAAATCACCGCCATCGCGCTATGCCAGGATCTCGCCGCCAGGGCGGGGTACTCCCAGACGGCCAAATCGAACCCTGACGCTCTCACCGCTGCGCTGCCGAATGCAGAAAACGGCGACCCGGGGGGTCCTGTGCGCGGGTACTACTTTCGTACTGTTCGGGGTCCAGGCGGCAGTGTCACGATCATTGCGTACCCAGCGGAATACCGCTCGTCGGGCGTGATGACCTTCATCGTCAACGCCGACGGCGTGGTACGTCAGAAGGATCTCGGGTGGGATACCGCAAAGGCCGCGCGAGCGATCAGCGGAGCCACGGACGCTACGTGGCTGGACGCCTCTTGATCCCGCTCAACAGATTGCCTCATCAAAGCGAGTTGAGGAAGCGGAGGAGTTCCTCCTTTTCGGACTCGGACAAGCGGTGGAATCCACGTCGGACTTCCTCCGCCTCGCCGCCGTGACGATCGATCGCACTCTCGAGTGTGAGAGACTTCAGGTCGTGCAGGTAGCGCGGACGTACGCGCAGGCCACAGCGGTGCGGTCCGCAGCTTGTTGGCCGTGCCCTCTGGAGGCGTCTGTACGATCCCATCCCCGGTGTCGATGTCATGGAGCAGGAAATCGCTCCACAGGCCCGAGCAGCATGCCGGCGCGAGTTTGAACAACGGGCGATCAGCCCGCGGAAGAGGCTGTGTGAGTTGAATCCTTTCAGATGCGGCAGCGTAGAACGCGCCAAGACTCGCACAGCCGCGTGCGCAGCCTGCAGGATCGGTGAAGACCGTGGCCCAGATCCACATACGAAGGGGAGCCCGCGATGAAGAACGTACGATTTGTGGGTCTTGATATCGGTGCGGAGACAATTGCGGTAGCGGAGAGCGGGGGCGAAGTGAGGAACATAGGGATCATTCCTAACCGCTGCGAGTCGATTGCACGGGACCTGACGGTTACCCGCTTTGCGGGCAGCTGACGCGGCTAAGTGTGAAGTACGCGGTGGTAGCGCCCACTCTGGTGCCCGTAAACGCTGGCGATCGCACTAAGACGGATCGGGGCTATTCGCCCAAGATCTAACGGGTAACAACTGGATCGCTACCGCAGTTCGCTTTCATAGCGCTATCAAAATGAAGGAAACGTCGAGCGTGGCGCATTCACGCACGCTCGACGATCCGTCTACTTGTCAATTGACATCGTGTTCACGACTCGCACCACGCCCGGGACCTGGCGTGCAGTCTGTTCGGCGTTCTCCGTTACGAGACCGTTATCGACAATTCCCGACAGGTACACGACATGGTTGCGCGTGGTGACGTAGATCTGATTCGGCCCACCGAGGTCCGGATGCTGCCCGATCGCCTGCTCTATGGCGGCTGTGATCGTCTCATCCGATGAAACGCGAACTGGTGACGCCTGGTCGTCCGCAGAGGCCGAAAGTGCCCCTCCTAGAAAAAGAAGTACGGTACTCGTAAGCATGAAATATCTTGACCTGGTCATCGCAATCTCCTTACACGGTTTGCAGTCCTCTCGCTCCCCAGAAGGCCTTTCTGAGGATTGAGAGTAAGCATGTCGAGCGATGTTGGAGAGCCTATTTCTTGCAGCGTTCTATCCGTTTCAGGTGTAGCACGCCTCGCCTCCATGCAGTGCGAGCGCCGCTAATGTGTCCGAGAGCATTGGTTCGCGGGGTCGAGTCGAAAGCGAGCAACATCTTCATCGGTCATTCCGCCGCGGTTCGCAAGCGATCGTCTGACGGCTATCGTCAGGAAGAGGGCGCCGGCAGTGCACAAGGTGCGCTGCCGGCGCTGCAGAGGCAGACTTACTTTGATGCAACGCTTCTCGCTGCCTTCTTAATCAGCGCGGCGACGGCCTCTGGCTGTGAAACGTAGACCGCATGGCTTCCCTGTGACTCCACCACGCTCGAGCCGGCGCGCCTGGCCATAGAGCGCTGCGCGGGGGGGAGGATCATCCGGTCATCGGTCGCAACAAGATACCAACTCGGCTTACTCTGCCAGGCCGGCTTCGTGACAGCCCCGTTGAGCGTTTTTCGGAGGGGGATCCAAAGTGTAAAAACCCGCCTCTGCCCCGAATGAAAGAGCTCTATGCACTCAGCTACTGCAAATGACGCCACCGGTTTCCCCGGGGATGACCAGGAATCCACCTTCGCGACGGGTAGCTCTGTGTCGCGAATTTGCGTTCAGTCGGACTGCGAAGCACTGGCTAGCCACGGCCTGCGGCGGCGCAGACGGGCGCCGTCCCTTACCGCAACTTCACGAGTTCGTGCGGTCAATTCTTCCTGCGTCCTCGACTGCTTCCGGTGAGGTGATCGATCAACCAACGACCTGCGGGACCTGGTGGCGCGTCGGTGCGGTATATCGCGCGCATCGGCATCAACGGCTTCAGGTTGTGTGGCAGTTCGATTCGAATAGTGCAGAGTTTGCCGCGGGCGATGTCGTCTTCAACCATAAAGTGCGGCATGTTTCCGAAGCCGAACCCGGCGCGCAAAAAAGCGTGCCGCGCACCCATGTCGGCGAGCCGCCAGGCGTTCTTCGAGAACACGCCGTAGTTCTGGCCTTTGGACAACGTCGATCGATCGGTCAGCACGAGCTGCACATGCCGCTGCAGTTCGGACTGAGGGACGACGCCCTTGTATGAGGCTAAGGGATGCGTCGGTGCCACGACCGTGACCAACGGCACGTCGAGCAGGAACTCGCTTCGGACCGTTTCGGGCAGTACGGGCAGCGAACCCACGATGCCGATCTGGCAGGTCCCCTGCAGCACCGGCTCGATGACCGCACCGAGCACTTCAACGAACAACCGCAACGGCGTGTGCGGAAACGTGTCGCGAAACTTGGCGACCGCATCGATCAACTCACTCATGGGGTACATCACATCGAGCGAAAGCGAGAGTTCCGGTTCCAGCCCTTCGCGCAAGGTCTTCGCCCGGGCTTTGAAACCGTCCATCTGCTCGGCGACGGCGCGTGCGTCCTGCAGCAACGCGCGGCCGTCCTCCGTGAGCGTCGGGTAGCGGGCGCGGCGATCGAACAATGTCACGCCGAGCTGCCCTTCGAGATTTGCCAACGTCTGGCTGACGACGGACTGCGCGCGCTTCAGCTTCCGACCCGCGGCCGAAAAGCTGCCTTGCTCGGCAGCAGCGATAAAGGTTCGAAGCTGGTCCAGGGTGACGCCATCGAGCATGATCTATCTCCAAAGCCGATACTTCGCATCGAGTAATATAGGCTTCAAAGATGGGCTGCGGAAGCCCATTGTGTTCTCCAGCGACAACCACCCACTCACTGGAGAGCAGCCATGTCGAACACCCGGAAACTCATCGCCGTCGTCGGCGCAAGCGGTCAGCAAGGCGGCGCCGTTGTGCGCGCGCTCAAGGCCAGCGGTCAATTCAAGGTACGCGCGTTGACCCGCGATCCGGCCAAGCACCCGAAGCTGGCGGATGAAGTTCTTGCAGCCGATCTCAATCGCCCTGAAACGCTGCAAGCTGCGTTTGCCGGAGCCTATGGCGTTTTCCTGGTGACCAACGCCTGGGAAGCCGGTCGGGAGGAGTCCAGACAGGCACTCGCCGCAGTGAAGGTGGCGAAAGACGCCGGCGTGCAGCACTTCATCTGGTCGACGCTTCCGGACGTGGAGACGATCAGCGGCGGTGCGATCGACGTCCCGCATTTCACCGACAAGGCGCACGTGGAGCGAGCCGTGAGGGAAGCAGGATTTGCCTACCACACGTTCGTGATCGCGCCGTTCTACTACCAGAACCTGCTCGGCGCGATGACCCCGCAGAAACATCCCGACGGAACCGCGGGCTGGGTGCTGCCGCTCGATCCCGAGAAGCGCGTCATCCACATGGGTGACATCACGGAAATCGGCCGCATCGTGGCAGGTGCCTTTGCGCAACCGCAGCTTGCGGGGCACGGGGAGCATCTGCCGTTGGTTGGCGATTTCCTGAGCTTTAACGAGATCATCGCGACCCTAAATCGGCAAGGCCACCAGTTCTCGTTCAAGCAGGTCCCGCGGGAGGTTTTTGGCGGCTGGTTCCCCGGCGCCAAGGATGTGGCGGCGATGCTCGCCTACTTCGAAGCGCACACCTATCTCGGCTCGGATTCACGTGCTGCGATCGCGCTCGCCAACAAGGTCGCCGGCCAGCAGCCGACGAAGTTTGCCGCATGGGCGAAGGCGAACTTCGCGATTCCGGCAGCCGCTTGACAGCACAACCGTTCGCTATCCCATCAAAGGAGCACTTTCCATGAACAGGTTCCATCTCTCAATGGTCATCAGCGCAATTCTGGCGGCCTCCGCCGCCACGGCGGCAACGCCAAGTCCCACACTCGACTCCGTGAAAGCAGGCACCTACGCGATCGAGAGCGCTCACACGGAAGTCGGGTTCTCGCTGTCCCACTTTGGCTTCACGAACTACTCGGGGCTGTTTTCCGGTGCCACCGGTAATCTGCGCCTGGATCCGGGCAACCTCGCCGCCTCGAAGCTCGATGTGAGCATTCCGGTCCAGTCGATCCAGACGACCGTGCCGGTGCTGACCGATGAGCTCAAGGGGGACAAATGGTTTGATGTCGCCAAGTTCCCTCAGGCTACTTTCACCTCGACGAAGGTAAGTGTGGCGGGCAACGGCGACCTCACCATCGCGGGTAATCTCACCCTCCATGGGGTGACCAAACCCGTGGTTCTGCACGCTCACCTGGTCGGCGCTGGCGTTAACCCGATTGACAAGGCCTACACCGTCGGCTTTCAGGCGAGCGGCACGATCAAGCGCAGTGACTTCGGCGTGAGGCTCTACGCACCGGCGGTCGGTGATGACGTCGAGCTGTCGATCGCCGGGGCCTTCGAGCTCCACGGGTGAATCGTGTCACCGGTTACACCCGTGAATGGAAAGGCCGATCGGTACACCGCAGTGGCCATCACCCTGCACTGGGTGATGGCCCTCGGGGTCCTCGCACTCGCGGCGCTTGGGCTTGTGATGGTGCACGGGCACCTTGGGCTCGGGCGCCGGTTCGCGCTCTATCAACTACACAAATCGATTGGGGTCACGATCCTGATCGCGGCGCTCCTGCGGCTCGCCTGGCGACATGCCCACCGGCCGCCGTCTCTCCCCACGCACATGCCGCAGCTTGAGAGACTGACCGTACATGCGGGTCACTGGCTGCTCTACTTCTATCTGATTGCTCTGCCTCTGACCGGCTGGGCTCTGGTTTCGGCATCGGTGTTGAACATACCGACGCACTTGTACGGTGTGATTCCGTGGCCGCACCTTCGCGTGCTCTCGTCGCTCCACGACAAGGCACCGGTCGAGGCGCTCCTCAAGTCGATCCATCGCTACGGCGCATGGACGTTACTGGTGCTTGTAGCTGGGCACGCCGGTGCGGCGTTGCGCCACCACTTCGTTCAGAAGGATGACGTGCTGCTGAGGATGCTCCCGCGACTGCGCAGAGATCGCTCCATTGTCACAGCCTCTTTCCAGGAGACGAGATGATGAGTCAGGATATCAGGAATTCGATATGCGTCGACCGGAGCCTCGATCAGGGGAACCGGACCCGGGTTCAATAGGGCGCAGCAGCAGACTCTGAGACGAGAAACTCGGCTGCTTGTCTCGTGAAGGATTCGTGAAACTGAAATAAGGAGCCGTGTCCAGAGTCCGGGTAGGTCAAGAGGACGGCATTCGCGAGGTTCTCGCCTAGCCAATAAGAATTCCGGACAGGAATCATTTCGTCTCGGACACCATTCACGACGAGGGTGGGTTGACGGATCGCCTTGAGAGCTCCGAACCGCTCTCCCGTAATGGACTCCCATTCGCGAAAGGCGGCTATTTGCGCTTGTGCAACTGCGGGTCCACTAACGGGCTCGCGATCCTGGGTACGTTCCATGAGGCCCTCAATGAACGCACCAGCCGCGGCCTGGCTCGATTCGGTGGGTGCAAAGAAGATCTTGCCCAAGACCGCATAACCACGAAGCGTCGGATCGCTGAGATGGACCTGTAACGTTGGCTTTTCGAGGTGCATGATGTCGTCGCCGCCCCGGGGCGCCGTCCCCACCAGTATCATTCTGCGAAAGACTGTGGGTCGATCCAGTGCCATCTGCTGGGCGATCATGCCTCCGAGCGAGAAGCCCAGGACGTCGCAGCGGACAAGCTGCAGCGCGTCGAGAAATGCAAACGCATGCTGTGCCATGCCGGCGATTGTTTTAGGAACTGCACCGGACGATCGCCCGATGCCCGCGTTCTCAAAAAGAATCACTTCTCGTCCCCGCGCCAACGGATCGGTCACCGCCGGGTCCCAGTTGTCGAGTGTGCCAGTGAAGTGCTGAAGGAAAAGAAGCGGCAGGCCTGGTCCCTCGCCGAAGCGGCGATAGGCGTAACGCTGCTGGCCGACTTCGGCAAATCTCGTGGCTGCCGTGACGTTACTGGATGTCATGAGGAGCTCCGATTAGGTGAATATCAGAGGCTTATCAGTGCCTCCGTTGGTCCCGTCGCCTAATGCTGGTTAACGGAGAATACGCCCACCTCTACTTGCCGAGTTGCTCCAGCGCTTCGACCCAGTTTTCAACGTGATAGGCAGATGCAAGTTTTCCGCCCTTCACTGTGAACACGTCGATCGACATAGTCTTAAAGCTCCTGCCGGTGGGCTTCGCTCCAAACAGCTCGCGCTCCGGTGTCCCGGTTGCTTCGCCCCGCACTACGATCTGATCGCCCGAAACCAGAATGTCCTTGATCGACCAGCGCAGGTCCGGAACAGCGGCACCGATCATCTTGAAGACGTCGGCTAGCTGGTTGCGGTTAAGCCAGTCATCATTAGTCGAATACGATTGGTAGTCGGGGCTGGTCGCTCTGGCCAGCAGGGCGACAACATCTTTCTTCGCCGGCTGATTTAGTGCGTCATAGAGGGGCGCGACAATCGTTCGCGCCTGTTCTGGCGTCAGTGCTGCACCGGCGAGCGGTGCGGGAAATGTATTGCCAAACATCGGTCGACCACTCAATGACTCCGCCAGCGTCGCTTCGTCCTGCAGGACATCCCAATGTTCCATGAGCAGGCCGTTCTTCATGATTAGGATGTCAGCAGCGACCCAGTTGTGCGAACGACCGTTACCGGAAAAGCGGCCGTGCAGCATCACCAGGTCGTCTTGGGCAAAGATAAGGGAGTTGTCGTAGCGGAGCGTGGATGGGGCCGCCCGGACGAGGTTGAACAACCCGTCGCGGCCGGGGGTATGTGGGCACTGTGCTGGATATAGTCGGGCGACCAGAATTTTTCGGCTTCCCGGTAGTCGCGTCGGTTGAACAAAGTCTCGAACGCTTCCAGAACAATCCTCTTGTTTTGGTCAGGTGAATAGCCAGTCATGCAGGGCCTCCGTCTTGGCTGTGTGATTGCGGGTTAGACCACTAGCCCGCAAACGGTGCCCCGACTTCGGGGCCAGTTCGCGGCAAACGCAATACCGTCGCCGTACTCACCGATAATAATGGCAATACCCTTTCGGGCGCATCGCTCGCGGGGGAAGCGCAGACGAGCTCTAACTCAGTTCTACGACAGTTCGCCTATGGGATGAACGCGACAGACTCAGGTAGTGATGCTTGAGAACACAACCTTCACGAAGCACTCGAGTGCTCTTGGTTTCTTTTCGAGACGGGTTCGCAGAATCGCGCCCTCGTAGGAGTCGATCAGGAATGCAGCTAAGTCGTCGGCGGCCAG